>ENA-OSAE01000485-OSAE01000485.1-marine-sediment-metagenome-genome-assembly--contig:-NODE-485-length-13442-cov-14.903713_pt1 | contig 13442 bp, 10 predicted proteins | sample MGYA00237870_ERZ529317 | MGnify/ENA primary metagenome ERZ529317 (study PRJEB26369, sample SAMN03142812) | marine sediment metagenome | biome: marine; feature: borehole; material: sediment... | reverse complement strand
TCCCGTCGGGGCGCGGTTTCTCATTGCTCTGATTGCTCGGCTCGTTTCAGAGGTTGGCTGAGAAGAATACGAGGAGGCTTCTCCCATAATGTGCGGTATCGTCGGCTATGTCGGTCGTCGTGCGGCCCTGCCGGTCATCATCGACGGCCTGAGGCGTCTGGAGTACCGGGGCTACGACTCGGCTGGCGTGGCGGTGAGCGCGAACGGACGGGTCGGGGTGACCAAGACCAAGGGCCGCATCGACACTCTCTGCGAGAAGATAGCCCGCGAGGGGGTGCCCGACAGCACGGTGGGCATCGGCCACACGCGGTGGGCGACCCACGGACGACCCTCTGACGCCAACGCGCACCCCCACACGGACTGCCGCGGGATGCTGGCGGTCGTCCACAACGGGATAATCGAGAACTACCTGCCCCTGCGCCACAGGTTGGAGGCGGCCGGGCACAGGTTCCGTTCGGAGACGGACACCGAGGTCATCCCCCACCTCATCGAGAGCCACTACGACGGCGACCTCGTCGAGGCGGTGAGACGGGCCACGGCCGAGCTGGAGGGCTCCTACGCCTTCGTCGCCCTCCGCGTGGACGAACCCGACCGCCTGGTGGCCGTGAGGAAGGACAGCCCTCTCGTCGTCGGGCTGGGCGAAGGCGAGAACTTCCTGGCCTCCGACATCCCGGCCATTCTCCCCCACACGAGGAAGGTCATCATCCTGGAGGACGGCGAGACCGCGGTCGTGGAGCGCGGCCGGGTCGTCGTGGTCGACCCCCGGGGCGCCCCGGTGGCGCGCTCCCCGCTGGAGATAGACTGGAACGTGGAGGCGGCCGAGAAGGGCGGCTATCCCCACTTCATGCTCAAGGAGATCTTCGAGCAGCCGGCCTGCCTCCGTCAGACCCTCGCCGGCCGGCTCGTTCCCGGGGGCCCCAGGAGCCCGTCGGTGACAGGCCTGGTGTTCGACAGCGGTGTCCTGGACACAGAGCGGGTCAGGGCTCTGGACCGCATCTTCGTGACCGCCTGCGGCACCGCCTTCCACGCCGGCCTAGCCGGCAAGCACTTCATGGAGAGGCTGGCCAGACTTCCGGTCGAGGCCGACATCGCGTCCGAGTTCCGCTACCGCGACCTCGTCCTCGGGCCCGGGGACGTGCTCGTCGTCGTCAGCCAGTCGGGGGAGACGGCCGACACTCTGGCCGCCCTGCGCGAAGCCGCCCGCCGCGGCGGGCGGACGGTGGCCGTCACCAACGTCGTGGGCTCCTCCGTGGCCCGTGAGGCCGACGAGGTCATCTACACGCGGGCCGGGCCGGAGATAGCCGTGGCCTCGACCAAGGCCTACACGGCCCAGCTCCTGGCCCTGGTCCTTCTGGCCTGCCACCTCGGCGTGGCCCGCGGGACCTTCGCCCCGGAGCGGGCCGCCGCCCTCCTGGAGGAGGTCAAGGCGCTTCCGTCCCTGGCCCGGGAGGTCCTGGACGGGGCCGGAGACATCCGGGAGACCGCCCGGCTCCTGGCCGGCTGGGACGACGTCTTCTACATCGGCCGGGGGCTCGACTGGGCCGTGGCCATGGAGGGCCAGCTCAAGCTCAAGGAGATATCCTACATCCACGCCGAGGCCTACCCCGCCGGCGAGCTCAAGCATGGCACGTTGGCCCTCATCGAGGAGGATGTGCCTGTCATCGCCGTCGTCACCCAGCCCGACCTGCGGGAGAAGACCATCTCCAACATCCGGGAGGTCAAGGCCCGCGGGGGCCACGTCATCGCCGTGGCCGCGGCCGACGACGAGGAGATCGCCGACCACGCCGACGAGGTCATCCGCCTGCCGGTGACCCACCCGCTCCTGATGCCCGTGCTGGCCGCCATCCCGCTCCAGCTCCTCGCTTACTACGCGGCTGTCGAGCGCGGGTGTGACGTCGACAAGCCCCGGAACTTGGCCAAGAGCGTCACGGTCGAGTAGCCCCTGCGGGCAGCTCCCGTGGAGAAGAGGCCGGACCCCGCGGCCCCACCGGTCGGGCCGTGGGGTCCGGCGGTCTTTCGGCCGTCCGTGCCGCCTACCGCTCCTGCGGCCCGACTGTGGGTTCCTCGACCGGACGCTCCCGGGCGGTGAGGTTCTGCACGGCCCGGCCGAGCGTGTGGAGACGGCCGCGGTCCCGCAGTAGGAGGGCGAAGGCGAGGACGAAGTAGAGGGCGATGAAGGGCGGGTGGAGGGCCGGCAGGGCGAACTGCGTCGCGAAGAGGCCGAAGAGGGCCAGGGCCGACCACACCGAGAACTCGAAGCGCGCCAGGACGACCACGGCGAACAGGCTCTGGGCCATGGTCAGGAAGACCTCCGAGACCTGGCGCGAGTCGAGGGGCATCGCTTCGGGGCTTCCGGAGGATACGGCGAAGGCCAGAGGGAGCATGCCCACGAGGAGGGTCCACTGGTTGACCTTGGAGGAGATCATCGTCCGGAGGCCGAGGTTCGCACGGCCCTGAAGAGCGAAGAGGACGGCGATGATGAACTCCGGGGACTCCGAGGCAAGCGGGGCGAGCCACTGGACGAGGAAGAACTCGTCGATGCCGAACAGCTTGCCCGTTCCCACCAGCCCCTCGGAGAAGGCCTCCGCCGACAGGAGGATGGTCCCCGCGGCGAAGACGAAAAGGGATGCGGTCACCAGGCGCCGGGGCGTCTGGGGGAGGGCGGCTATGGCCGCGGCCGGGCCGATGAGCTCCGGCTCTCCAACGCTCTGGGCCGACGCCGAGCGGATGTAAAGGGCGAAGAGGAGGAGGAGGACGGCCGTGTCGAGGAGGGAGAGAGAGCCCTTGAGGGGTATGACGACGGCGTAGACCGTCGCCAGGGTGAGGGCCCCGAGCTCGAGGCGGTCGCGCTTGGCAAGGCGCAGGACGCGGCTCCGCGTCTTCCACCAGTACACCAGGACCACGGCGCTCCAGCCGACACCGATGAGCAGGCGGTTCGCCCCGGTCATGTTGGCCACGGCGTAGGGGGCGTAGGTCGGGTCCTTGCCCGCCTGCCACGCGAAGTAGATGTCGACGGCGTACTCGGGCAGAACGGCGATGAACGAGAGCAGAGCCACGGCGAGGGCGTCGGAGATGTCGAGCTGGGCCAGCTCGGCGGCCCACGAGAGGAGGAAGGCCGCGCCCAGGATGGCCGCCCCCGAGAGGGCGGCCTGGACGGCCGGTGACCCGTGGAAACCGACGAGCCGCAGGTAGAGCCATGGACAGGCCGCTCCGACAGCCAGGAAGACGGGAAGAACGCGTTTCACTCACGAGACCTCCACTCGGTAGTGTGCCCTTCAGGGCGTGGCGGAAAGACCCGGGGGGAGTTCTCCGAAGGGGGCCGGGGACCTTTCCCCGGCGGATGCGGAGGGAAGACTTTCAGGACGGACATCGACAAGGGTTCGCTTCTCGAGGACCTGGCCGTCTCGGCCTGGTTCGCCGACGCGGACAAGGTGCTCCGCTACGTCAACCGGTGGGCTAGAGCCGAGGAGGAGGCCGTGGCGGCCGCCATGGGGAAGAATGTGGAAGAGTGCCCTGGAGCTGGCCTTCAAGGCGCCCGGGTGAGCATGGAGCACCCGGGGGTTCCTCGGCGCGGGCGGCGGCGGGATGTCCGCTGAGGGGCCGCTCCGGGAGGAGTGAGGTGAGCGATGACGGGTGTAGGAGCGGAGTTCGTCGAAAAGACCAAGTACAGGTGGCTGGGAGTGTCCGACCAGCAGAAGGGGGTGCCCCCGCCGCCTCTCGAGAAGCCGGCCGACCCGTCGAAACCTATCGTCGACCTTCCCGACCCCTCTTCGGTCAGGGTCAGGCCGGTGGACCTCACGGAGGCCATTGCCGCCAGGACCAGCGTGAGGAAGTACGCCCCCGAACCCGTGACCCTCGATGAGGTGTCGTATCTTCTCTGGTGCACCCAAGGGGTCAAGGAGGTCGCCGCCCGGCACGCCACCCTTAGGACGGTGCCCTCGGCCGGCGCCCGTCACCCTTTCGAGACCTACCTCCTGGCCAACCGGGTGGAGGGCCTCGAGCCCGGCCTCTACCGGTTCCTGGCCATCTCCCACAGACTGCAGGAGCACGACCTCGCCGACGGCGTGGCACGGGAGGTGCACGAGGCGACCTTGGGGCAGTACGTGCTGGCCAGCGCTGTCACCTTCATCTGGGCGGCCGTGCCCTACCGCACCTCATGGCGCTACCAGGAGCGCGGCTGGCGCTACCTCTTCCTCGACGCCGGCCACGTCTGCCAGAACCTCTACCTGGCCGTCCAGGCCGTGGGGGCCGGCTGCTGCGCCATAGCCGCCTTCGACGACGACCGGATGAACCGGGTCCTCGGGCTCGACGGTGAGCGGGAGTTCGTCGTCTACGTGGCCACCGTGGGGAAGACGCGGGTCCGGTCGGCCCCGGGGCGCACGAGGGAGGGTTCGTGACGTGGTCAGGCTCTTCACGGCGGCGGAGATGAGGGAGGCTGACCGCCTCGCCGTGGAGGCTGGGGTCCCTTCGCTCATCCTCATGGAGAACGCCGGGCGGGCCGTGGCCCGCCTGGCGACGAGGCTTCTGGAAGAAGTCCCTCCCGGCCGGAGGGGGAGCCTGCTCGTCCTCGCCGGCAAGGGGAACAACGGGGGCGACGGCCTCGTCGCGGCCAGGCTCCTCGCCGGTCTGGGCCTCCCGGTCGAGGTGGTGCTGGCCGGGTCGGAAGACTCCTTCACCGGGGACGCCCTGACGAACCTGCGGGCTCTTGAGGCACAGGGGCTCGTGCGGCCCCGCGTGTTCGGGCGGGAACTCGAGGGTCCCGCCTTCTCGGCTCTCGTGAAGGAGGCCGCCGTCGTCGTCGACGCCCTTCTCGGGACAGGTGTGAGCGGAGCCCCGCGGGAGCCGGTCGCGACGCTCATATCCCTCCTGGGGGCGGTCCCGGAGGCCTGTGTCCTGGCCGTGGACCTGCCTTCGGGGCTTGACGCCGACACGGGCCGGGCTCCGGGGCAGGCCGTACGGGCCCGGGCCACGGTCACCTTCGGTGGGGTCAAGCTGGGGCTCGCCCTCCCGGGGGCGGCCGCCTTCACCGGCCGCCTCTACCTGGCCGACATCGGTCTGCCGCCCTCCTGCCTCGAGCGGGCCGGCCGGGCCCGCTGGTGGCTCCTGCCGCGGGAGGCCGCGGCATGGCTTCCGGCGCGTCCGGCCGACGGGCACAAGGGGACCTTCGGCCACGTGTGGGTGGCCGCCGGGTCGCCGGGTTTCACCGGCGCGGCCGTCCTCACCGCCCTGGGGGCCCTGCGGGCGGGCGCCGGACTGGCGACCGCCGCGGTGCCGGAGGGAAGCCGGGCTCTCGTTGCTGGCTCCTTCCCCGAAGCGCTCACCAAGGGCCTGGAGGAGGGCCCCGACGGCCGGGTCGCCGCCGGGGCCGCGGCCGGGCTCCTCGCGGACCTGGGGGGAGCCGCGGGGGAGCGGGAGGGAAGGGTCAGGGCCTCGCTGGTGGTCGGGCCCGGCCTCGGGGTGTCCGACGAAGTGGCCCGCTTCGTCACGGCGCTGGTGCGCGAATCCCCCGTCCCCGCCGTCCTGGACGCCGACGCCCTGAACTGCCTGGCCCTCCAGGGACCCGAGGCCGCGGCGGCCGTGCTTCCTTCGGGAGCGGGGCGGACCGTGGTCACCCCGCATCCCGGGGAGATGGCCCGCCTCACCGGCCTGTCTGTCACGGACATCCAGGGAGACCGGCTCACCGTCGCCTCGGACGCCGCGAGGCTCTGGAAGGTGGTCGTCGTCCTCAAGGGGGCCGGGACGGTCGTCGCCTCGCCTGACGGGGAGGTCTGGATGAACGCCACCGGGAACCCGGCCATGGCCACGGCCGGAAGCGGCGACGTCCTGGCCGGGGCGCTCGGGGCCTTCCTCGCCCAGGGGCTCCCGCTGGACCGAGCGGCCTGCCTGGCAGTCTGCGCCCACGGGCTCGCGGGCGACCTCGCCGCCCGGGACATCGGTGGGAGAGGGCTCCTGGCCCGCGACATCGCCCACGGGCTTCCTGTCGCCCTCGACGTTCTCTCTTCGGCCGAGGGCTACGGACCGGTCGAGCTGCCCCTGATAGGCTTCCCGGGCGGAGGCCGGCTCCGGAACGGTGACGCCGGGCGGGGGCCGGACCCGGCGGGGCAGGCAAGGCCGGAGCGGGACCGCAAGCGGGAAGGGGGCCCAGAGCGGGAGGGGGAGGTGCTACGTTGAAGGGCTTCATGGGCTATTACCGGGCCGGCTCCGGATGGGAGGCCGGCCACCGCCCGACATGGGCGGAGGTTTCCCTTGACGCCATCAGGGAGAACGCCCGGGCCCTCCGCCGCCTGGCGGAGCCGGCCGAACTGATGGCCGTGGTCAAGGCTGACGGCTACGGTCTGGGCGCCGTCGAGGCCGCCCGCGCGGCCCTGGGGGGCGGGGCGACCTGGCTCGGCGTCGCCGCCCTCGAGGAGGCGGTCGAACTCAGGCGGGCCGGGTTCACCTGTCCCATCCTCATCCTGGGACCGTCCACCCCGGCCCAGGCCGAGGTCATCGCCAGGCACGACATCACCGCGGCCGTCTTCGAGCCCGAGACGGCCGAGGCCCTCGCCGCGGCCGCCCGCCGCTTGGGGCGGCCGGTCCACGCCCATCTCAAGGTCGACACCGGGATGGGGCGCATAGGGGTGACCCCGGACGATGACGGGGCGGCCCTGGCCTCCAGGCTCGCCGCCCTCGAGGGTCTGGTCCTCGACGGGGTCTACACGCACTACTCGACAAGCGACGAGGCCGACAAGTCCTTCACCCGTCTGCAGACCGGCCGCTTCGAGCGTTTCCTCGAGCTGGCCCGCCGTGCCGGGCTCAGCTTCCGCTGGCGGCACGCGGCCAACAGCGCCGCCCTCATCGACCTGCCGGAGACCCGGTACGACCTCGTGCGGGTCGGGATATCCCTCTACGGCTACTATCCCTCGGACGACGTGGACCGCTCGCGGGTCGCCCTGAGGCCGGCCCTGACCTGGAAGACCAGGCTCATGTACGTCAAGCGCGTCCCGGCCGGGACGCCCATAAGCTACGGCAGGGAGCACGTGACCGAAGCCCCCGCTCTTGTGGGGACCCTCCCGGTGGGCTATGCCGACGGCTACCGGCGGTGCCTGGGGAGCGGGCGGGGGCGGGTCCTGGTGCGGGGGAGGAGCTGTCCCGTCCTGGGGCGGGTCAACATGGACCACGTTATGGTCGGGCTCGACGACGTGCCCGAGGCCCGGGCCGGCGACGAGGTGGTCCTGATGGGGTCGTCTGGGCGGGACGCCGACCCCGGGGCGGCCGGTCCGGCGGAGGCGGGGCCCGCGGTTGCGGGCATCCCCGCGGAGGAGCTGGCCGGGGCCTGTGGAACCATCGTCTACGAGATGGTGTCCACTGTCGGCCGCCGCGTGCCCCGGGTCTTCCTCGAGCGCGGGCGCCCGGTGGCCGTTCGCTCGATTCTAGGTTCGGCTCCTGTCGGAGGTGGCTTTCCTTGAACCTCGCGCGGCATCCCCGCGTCCCTCTCTCCCCCTGGCCGACCCCTCTTGAGGAGTGCCCCAGGCTGTCGGCGGCCCTGGGGGGTCCTCACCTGTGGGTCAAGCGCGACGACCTCACCGGGCTCGGACTCGGGGGGAACAAGGTCCGCAAGCTCGAGTACCTCCTGGGCGAGGCCGTACGCAAGGGCTGTGACACGGTCATCACCACCGGTTCCCTGCAGTCGAACCACGCTCGGCTGACGGCGGCGGCCTGCCGCCGCCTGGGCCTGGAGGTCACGCTCGTCCTCGAACCCGGGGTCGACCCCTCCGGCCGGCCCCGCGACCCGCGGGACCTCCCGCCGCTCCAGGGCAACATCCTGCTCGACCGGCTCTTCGGGGCGGAGGTGGTCATCTCCGAGGACGACTCTGAGGAGGCCCTCACCGAGAAGATGGACGAGGTGGCCTCTTCCCTCGCCGCCCGCGGACGGCGCCCCTACGTCATCCCGCTCGGCGGGACAAACCCCGTCGGCGTCCTCGGCTACGTGCAGGCGGCTCTGGAGATCGCCTGGCAGGCCTCTTCCAACGGCATCGTCTTCGACCACGTCCTGGTCGCCACGGGCTCCGGCGGGACCCAGGCCGGGCTCCACCTCGGTCTGGCCCTCTTCATGCCCGGGGTCACGGTGCACGGGGTCACCGTCAGCCGGGAGGCGGAGGCGAGCGCCCGGCGGGTGGACGGGCTCGTCGCCGACACGGCCGACTTCCTCGGGCTCTCCTCGAACCCGGCTCCGCCGGCGGTCGTTCACGGCGGCTACGTCGGGGAGGGCTACGGTATCCCGACCGAGGCGGGCTGGGAGGCCATCGTCCTTGCCGCCCGCACGGAGGGGCTGGTCCTGGACCCCGTCTACACGGGGAAGGCCCTCTCGGGTCTCGTCGGCCTCATCCGCACGGGCCGGCTTGGGCCCTCGGAGAGGGTCCTCTTCGTCCACACCGGCGGGGCCCCGGGGCTCATGGCTCAGGCCGAGGCCCTCGAAGGGTATCTCTCCCAAAGAGAGGGGCGGGAGGAGTGAACCGGGCCGGCGGCTCCCCGCGCCCGAGCCGTCCGCCGGGTCGCCGTCAAGGCCCCCGCCCGGTCATAGGTGTCACCTGCGGCTACGCGGAGGACAGGCGGACCACACAGCTCGCCCTCGACTATTCCGGCGGGGTGGAGGAGGCCGGCGGGCTAGCTGTGGCCGTTCCCGTCCCCTACCGTGTGCGCGAGGGTCTGCAGCGTGAGGCGGCCGCCCGCGCCGAGGCCGCGGCGGCCGAGGTCCTGGCCGTGGTGGACGGTCTTCTCCTCTCCGGAGGCCCGGACCTGGACCCGGAGACCTTCGGGGAGGCGCCGACCAGGGGCCTCGGACGGGTGGACTGGCCGCGCGACATCTTCGAGCTCGCCCTGGCCAGGGGAGCCCTCGCCGCCGGGACGCCTCTTCTCGGCATCTGCCGCGGGGCGCAGGTCCTGGCCGTGGCGGCCGGGGGGACCATCTGCCAGGACCTCGCCAGCCAGAACCCGGGCTGCCTGAAGCACCGCCAGGAGGCTCCGCGGCCGACGGCGACCCACTTCGTGGGGGTCGAACCCGGCACTCTCCTCGGGCGGCTGCTCGGGGTGGACCGCGTCAAGGTCAACTCCTTCCACCACCAGGCCGTGGCCCGGGTCCCGGACGGCTTCCAGGTCTCGGCCGTCGCCCCCGACGGGGTCGTCGAGGGGCTGGAGCCGGCTGGGGCCGCGTCGGGCGGGCCCGCGTCAGGGGGCGGCTTCTGCCTCGGGGTCCAGTGGCACCCGGAGTGCATGTGGAGGACCGAGCCCCTCTTCCTCAGGCTCTTCGAGGGCCTGGTGGATGCGGCCCGGACCTACCGGGAGGCCCGGGCGGCGGCCTGCGGGGGGCCGCGGAGAAGAGAGGGCGGACGGTGACGACACGCAGAGGACGCGAGGACGACCGGGGGAGCCGACGGCCGCGGGCCAGGGAACTGGGTGTCGTCCTGGGGCGCCTGCCTCCCGGTCCCCTGAACGCCATAACCGATGTCGGTGGGGTGGCGGTGGGCCACACCACCATCATGAGGGGTGACCCGCCCGGCACGGTGGTCCGCACCGGGGTGACGGCCGTCGTGCCGCACCCGGGCAACGTCTACCGCGAGCGGGTTCGGGCCGGGCACTTCGTGTTCAACGGCTACGGGAAGACGACAGGCCTCGCCCAACTGGGGGAACTCGGCGTCTTGGAGACGCCCATCCTCCTGACGAACACCCTCAGCGTGTGGACGGCGGCCGACGCCCTCGTCACCTACACTCTCGAGCGGAACCCCGAAGTGGGACTCACCGGCGGGACGGTCAATCCCGTGGTGGGCGAATGCTCCGACGCCTACCTCAACGACCTCCGCGGGCGGTACGTCACCGAGCGGGACTGCCTGGCCGCCCTGGAAGCGGCCTCAGGGGGACCGGTCGCCGAGGGCGCGGTCGGGGCGGGCACGGGCATGTCCTGTCTTGGCTTCAAGGGCGGGGTCGGGACGTCCTCCCGCGTCTTGACCTTCCGGGGCCGGGCCGGCCGCGAGGCCGTGTTCGTCATGGGCTGCCTGGTCGTCTCGAACTTCGGCCGCCTCGGCGACTTCCGGCTCGACGGGGTGCCTGTCGGCGCCGAGCTCCAGGCCCTGGGGTGGCCCCGGAGGCCGGCGGGGCCGCCGGCGACCGTGGAAGAGGAAGGCCGTCCCCCGGCAGGGCCCCCGCCTCCTGAGGCTGAGGGGCGCGGCGCGGAGCAGGACCAGGAGGAGCGCGGAGGAGGCTCCTCAGGAGGCTCCATAATGGTCGTCCTGGCCACCGACCTGCCCCTCACGGCCCGCCAGCTCACCCGTGTCGCGCGGCGGGCGGCCCTGGGCCTCGCCCGGACCGGGTCGGTCGGGGCGCACGGGAGCGGTGACTTCATCCTGGCCTTCAGCACGGCCGACCCCGAGCCGGCCTACCCGGCTGAGCCCGTGCTGACGGCGAGACGGCTGGCCGAGGACGACCGGCACTTCGGGCCCATCTTCCAGGCGGCCGTGGAAGCCACCGAGGAGGCCATCATCAACTCCCTCTTCGCGGCCCGGACGGTGGTGGGGCGGGACGGTCACGTCCGAGAGGCTCTGCCGGTGGGAACGGTTCTCGAGATACTGGAGCGGCACGGGCGCCTCGGAAAGAGCGGCTGACCGGGTTCGGGGCGGCGGCGGTCCGGGGGGTGCCACGGTGACCGCGCGGCCGGCATGGCGGCCGGGGCGCCGGGCCGGGGAGAGCGGGAAGCCGGAAGGGAGAGCGATAGACAGGAAATGACCGGAATCCTGGTCGAGGTCAGGCGGGGCCGCTTCGTGGAGAGCGTCCACCGCGGGAGCGTCGTGGTCGTCGACACCGCGGGGACGGTCCTGTGGTCGGCGGGCGACCCCGAGATGCACACCTTCATGCGGAGTTCGGCGAAACCCATCCAGGCCCTGGCCGTGGTCGAGACAGGGGCCTACGAGGCCTTCGGGCTCACCGAGCGGGAGCTCGCCGTGATGTGCGGCTCGCACAGCGGCGAGCCGGCGCACGTCGAGACGGTGCTCGGCATTCTGGAGAAGACCGGGCTTTCGGAGGCCCACCTCAAGTGCGGGACCCACCGCCCCGTCCACCGGCCGTCAGCCGACGAGCTGGTCCGGCGGGGGCGCCAGCCGACCGCGGTCCACTGCAACTGCTCCGGGAAGCACGCCGGGATGCTGGCCGTGGCCCGGCACATGGGGTGGAGCCTTGACGACTACTGGCGTGAGGACCACCCCGTTCAGCGTCTCTGCCTTGAGAACCTGGCGGAGGTCGCCGGATATCCGGCCTCGGGGATCGGTGTGGCCGCCGACGGCTGCGGGGCGGCGGTCTTCGCCCTTCCCCTCCGGAACATGGCCCTCGCCTTCGCCCGGATGGCCCGGCCGGAGGACCCGTGTTCGGGGTTCCCACCGGAGCGGGCCAGCGCGGCCTCTCTGGTCGTCCGGTCCATGCGGGCCCACCCGGACATGGTCGCCGGGACGGGTCGGCTCTGCACGGCCCTCATGACTCACACGGCCGTGTTCGCCAAGGGCGGCGCAGAGGCGGTCTACTGCCTGGGCGTGCCGGAGCGGGGCCTGGGCGTGGCGGTGAAGATCGAGGACGGCAACTATCGGGCCGTCGGCCCGGTCGTCCTCCGGGTGCTCGAAGAGCTCGGGCTCCTCAGCCCCGAGGCCGCCCGTGCACTGGAAGGGTTCGCCCGCCCTCTGATGAAGAACCACCGCGGCGAGGTCACCGGGGCCATCGAGACCGTCCTCAGGCTCCGAAAGGAGTTGACGGCGTGATGAAGATTTTCATCTCGGCTGACATCGAGGGCATCAGCGGGGTGGTCCACAGGGACCACACGGGCCCGGACTCCGAGGGAGGGCGCAGCGACGAGTACCGGCGGGCGCGCCTCCTCATGACGAGGCAGGTGAACGCGGCCGTGGCCGGGGCCCTCGAGGGCGGCGCGGAGACGGTCGTGGTCAGCGACGCCCACGGGTCCATGCGCAACATCCTCATCGAGGAACTGCACCCGGCGGCGCGGCTCGTCACCGGGTCGCCGAAGCCCCTCTCGATGATGCAGGGGGTCGAGGGCTCGAGCGGGGCCCTTTTCGTCGGGTATCACGCCCGGGCGGGTGTCCCGGGGGTCCTGAGCCATACCTACAGCGGCCGGACGGTCCAGGAGCTGAGGATAGGGAGCAGGGTCGCCGGCGAGACCCTCATGAACGCGGGCATCGCCGGCTACTACGGAGTCCCCGTCCTGATGGTGGCCGGGGACTCCGCCGCGGCCGCCGAGGCCTCGCAGGTGCTCGAGGGGGTCAGGACGGTGGCGGTGAAGGAGGCCGTCGGGCGCTACGCCGCCCTGTGCCTTCCCTTCGAGGAGGCCAACAGGCTCGTGAGGGAGGCGGCCCGTGAGGCGGTGGCCTCGGCCCGGGAAGTGAAACCCTTTGTGGTGCCGCCTCCGGTGACCTTCCAGATCCGGTTCACGAACACGGCTCAGGCCGAGGCGGCCACCCTCGTTCCCGGCACCCGGCTTGTCGACCCGGTGACGGTCTCCTTCACCCATGAGGACTACATCGTCGCCTTCAAGGCCGCCCGGGCGATGATAGGTCTGGCCCACATCGCGGACGCCTGACGACCCTACTGACAGTCGGACCGTCGGGCCGTGGACGAACGGCTCCCGATCAAGTCGAACAGCTACACGATGACCGACCGGGGAGGCTCTCAGGTATGACCACCAAGCAGGCGAAGGTGAGGACGAACAGGGACAGGCTGGTGGCCATCTCGGTGATGGGCGAGGTCTCGGCGCCGAAGATGCGCGCCCCGTACCGCGTGGGTCACGACGGGGTGGCCCGCGTGGGTCCGGCCACCGGGGGCATCGTCTACAACGTGCGGGTCGGCGACCCGGCCTTCGGATGGGCGGGCGACCACGTCGAACCGGGCGTCAGCACCAAGGAACCCAAGGACGAACACATCAACATGGCCTACAACACCCTCTCCTGCGTCGGGAACAGGGTCCGGGTGGTCTCCGGCGACGCCAAGGGGGCGACAGGGGTCGTCACCGGCAAGCACGGAGGTGTCGAGCACGTCCTCGTGGACTTCGACCCTGAGGTGCTCGACAAGCTCGTCATCGGGGACAAGGTCCTCGTCAGGGCCTACGGCCAGGGCCTGGAGGTCGAGGGCTTCCCGGGGGTCAAGGTCTACAACCTCGACCCGGACCTCTTCGAGAAGATGGGCCCGGAGGTGGTCGGGGACGGCGACGACCGGAGGCTCAGCCTTCCGGTGACGGCCGAGATCCCGGCCCACCTCATGGGTTCGGGTCTCGGGTCGACGAGCGCCTCCAGCGGCGACTACGACATGACGACACAGGAGCCTTCCGTCCTGGCCGAACTCGGTCTCGACCGGCTGCGCCTGGGCGACATCGTGGCCATAAAGGACGCCTCGGCCTTCTACGGGTGGAGCTACCG
>ENA-OSAE01000483-OSAE01000483.1-marine-sediment-metagenome-genome-assembly--contig:-NODE-483-length-13636-cov-24.219792_pt1 | contig 13636 bp, 10 predicted proteins | sample MGYA00237870_ERZ529317 | MGnify/ENA primary metagenome ERZ529317 (study PRJEB26369, sample SAMN03142812) | marine sediment metagenome | biome: marine; feature: borehole; material: sediment... | reverse complement strand
CGGTTGCTGCAGTCTGTATCAGGGGTACAACGAACGGGCAGGCGAAGGAAGGCAGGCACTATTGGGACATTTTCGTAGAAGTAATACTCAGGGGCGCGAGACAGTACTTGGCCGGACGACGGGAAGGGGAACGATGTGGCCAAGCCGGTTTGGAAAGGGTGAAGGTTTTGTCCGGCGAGTTTGTCAGTGTGGCTGTGGACGTATCCGTTGGTTCCAGTGACGGGTGTTTTGACTACCGGATGCCAAAGGAGATGAGAGAAAGAGCCCGGGTTGGTGCCCGGGTTCTGGTTCCCTTCGGGGGACGACGAGTCGAGGGATACATTACAGGTTTCAAAGACCGGACTGCCGTTGCACCGGTCAAGGACGTGGAAGCCCTCCTGGAAGAAAGGCCTGTCGTAACACCGAGCCTTCTGGAGCTTGCCCGCTGGATGGCAGACCGGTACTGCTGCCGTCTCATTGACTGCTTGCGTTCCTTGGTTCCTGCTGGAACCAGGCGGCGGCTGCAGAAACGGGTCCGGTTGGCCCCGGATCTAAAGCCTGGCCTGGAAAGGATCCTGGGGGAACTTAAGGCTGGAGCGCCCAAACAGTACGAGGTAATGGCTTTGTTGGCCCGCAACAGGGAGGTAACGGCGAACACCCTGAAGCAGAAGGCCGGCCTGGCTAACCCGGGCCCGGTACTGCAGGCCCTGGTGAAAAAGGGATATATTACAGTGGAACAGGGTTTTACTACCCCAGTAGGCCCCAGGCAGCGTCGTGTGGTCTGCCTGGCTGTGGATGCCGGGGCGGTGACCAAGGAGCTGTCCTTCTTAGAGACCAGGGCTCCAAAGCAGGCGGCGGTACTGCGTTTTCTCCTGGAAACGCGGGGTCTTGACTACACTCAAGAAGAGATTGCCCGCCTTGTCCAGACCTCGTCGTCAACTGTCAGGGTCTTGGCAAGAAAAGGGCTCGTCAGGCTTGAAAACCGGGTGGAAGAAAGGGACCCGCTGCGGGACATTGATGCACATGGACGGAGTACTAAACCCCCGGTACCTACCCAAGACCAGAGAAATGTGTTAGAATTGATCCGGAAGAAAATTCTGGCCCGGGAAACAGCCACCGTACTCCTCCACGGGGTTACTGGGAGCGGCAAGACAGAGGTTTACCTGTCGGCGGTGGAGCTCGTTCTCGAGCAGGGCCGACAGGCTATTGTCCTGGTACCCGAAATAGCGTTAACCCCGCAAACCATTCGCCGGTTTGTCGAGAGGTTCGGCAGGCAGGTGGCGGTTTTACATAGTGGACTTTCCCCCGGGGAACGCTACGATGAGTGGTGTAAAATAAGGTCCGGCCGGGTCAAGGTGGTCGTGGGGGCGCGCTCCGCTGTTTTCGCCCCTTTTGACAACCTGGGCCTTATTGTTATCGACGAGGAGCATGAAAATACCTATAAACAAGAAACCACCCCGAGGTACCAGACCCAGGAAGTGGCCCTCAAACGGGCCGCACTGGAGAACGGCCTCGTTCTTTTGGGAAGTGCAACTCCGTCGGTTGAAACGTACTACCGGGCATTGAAAGGGGACTACCTTCTCGGGACTCTGCCGCGGCGCATTAATTCCCGCCCTTTACCTGAGGTAGAGGTTGTGGACATGCGGGAAGAACTACGCCGTGGTAACCGCAGTATTTTCAGCCGGCGCCTGCAGAATGAAATAGGCCACTGCCTGAATAATGGTGAGCAGGCGATTCTCTTTTTGAACCGGAGGGGATACACCACTTTTGTCCTCTGCCGGGAGTGCGGCCAGGCCCTGCGTTGCCACCGGTGTGATGTCTCTCTTACCTACCACCGGCAGTCTCTAAGCCTGCACTGTCATTACTGTGGGGCAAGTCGGCCGGTTCCAGAAACATGTCCAAAGTGCGGGAGCCGGTATATCAGGCATTTTGGTGCTGGAACCCAGCGGGTGGTCGAGGAAGTCAAGAGGCGTTGGCCGTCGGCCAGGGTCCTTCGGATGGACGTCGACAGCACGGCGGCCAAGGGGTCACACCGGCAGATCCTCGAGCAGTTTGAAAAGGGGCGAGCTGATATCCTGGTGGGGACCCAGATGGTGGCCAAGGGGCTGGACATTGGCGGGGTGACCCTGGTGGGGGTGGTGGCAGCTGATACCACTCTACACCTGCCCCATTTTCGGGCCGGCGAGCGCACCTTTCAGCTCTTGACACAGGTTGCTGGTCGCGCCGGCCGCGGTCCGGGTGGTGGAAAGGTAATCATCCAGACCTACAACCCCGATCATTACGCGGTGGCTGCCGCCCGGGAGCATGATTACGAGTCCTTCTACCGTACAGAAATCGAAATCAGGCGGGAATTGGGGTATCCCCCCTTTGGACACCTGGCTCGCTTTGTGATCTCCGGACGGGACCAGGCGGGTGTGCGGCGGCTGGCTCAGGCTCTGGGTGCCGCCCTTGAAGATGCTGGCCGGGATGGTGCAGTTGAGATTTACGGACCTGGACCCGCCCCTCTCTCCCGGCTGAAGGGGAGGTACAGGTGGCACCTGGTGCTGAAAGGGCCTCGCGAGGACGAACTGAGACACCTGGTATTGGCTGGTGTGGGCTCCCTTCAGGCTCAAGGTGGGGGCCCAGGACCGGGTGAGGTTACGTATTATATAGATTTTGCACCCACCAGTCTGCTTTAATCAACAATGTTTGAGGAAGTTTTTGCCGGTCTGCCCCCCCGGCCTGACGGCGGCACGAAAGGCAAGTACATGTTTACGGCCCCGGAGCGAGACCATTGGCGCTGCAGGCCCTGAAAGGAGGGCCGGAGGAACGGGGGAGGAGTGATGCCGGGTCGGATTGGAGACCTTGAAAGGGGTTAAACCTGAATGGTTTTGGAGATCCGTACTTTTGACGACCCTGTACTGCGGCGGAAAAGCAAGGCTGTGACCAAGATCGGGCCCAGGATCCGGGCGCTTTTGGACGAGATGGCTGAAACAATGTATAAGGCTGAAGGGGTGGGGCTGGCTGCCCCGCAGGTTGGCATCTCCAAGCGCATCATTGTCGTGGATGTGGGTGAAGGATTACTGGAACTGATTAACCCTGAGGTCACCGTCACGGAGGGGCGGCAGGCCGGGACGGAAGGATGTCTCAGCCTTCCGGGACTCATTGGAGAGGTGGTCCGGGCGGAAAGGGCAACTATCGAGGGCCAAGACCGGAGAGGAAGAAAGGTGTGGGTTGAAGCTGATGGTCTTTTAGCCCGGGCACTTTTACATGAAATCGACCACCTGGATGGGGTGCTCTTTACCGACCGGGCCCTCCGGGTGGAAAAGATTGAGGTCGACGGGGATCAGGAGACCGGAAAACCGGGGCCGGGGGGCGAAAAACCATGAAACTAGTCTTTATGGGCACCCCGGAGTTTGCGGTGCCGTCCCTCAGGCGTCTCGTTGGGTCCGGATGGCGGTGCCTGGCTGTTGTCACCCAGCCGGACCGGGGCCGGGGAAGAGGACGTAAGATAACGCCGACACCGGTGAAGCGGGAGGCGGAAGCCTTGGGTCTTGAGGTTTTGCAACCCCAGAAACCTACTGACCCTTCCTTTGTCTCCCGTCTCGAGGAATTAGCGCCGGAGGTGATTGTGACCGTGGCCTATGGAGAGATTCTGCCTCCTTTGGTTCTGGAGCTGCCCCGGGCGGGCTGTGTTAACCTTCATCCTTCTTTACTGCCGATGTACCGGGGTGCGGCCCCTATTCACTGGGCCATTATCAATGGAGAGGACACCACCGGTGTAACCACAATGTACATGAACGAGAAAATGGATGCCGGTGAGATCATCTTGCAGCGGAAGACCAGGATCAGCGAGAAGGACAACGTCAAGACCCTGCACGACCGGTTGGCAGTACTGGGGGCAGACCTCCTGGAAGAAACCCTCGAGCTCATCCGGCGGGGTGAAGCACCCCGGGTTCCACAGGATGACCGCCTGGCCACCTATGCCCCGGCGTTGCAACGGGAGCACGAACTGGTAGACTGGAACCGCCCGGCCCGGAGGGTGGTTGACCACATCCGGGGTATGGACCCCTGGCCAGGGGCGCATACTTTCTGGAACGGTAAAGTATTGAAGGTCTTCAGGGCCGAGGCCCGGACCGGGGTTGAACCGGCCGCTGGACAGGTGCAGGGGCAGGGGGAGATACCCGGAAAGGTGGTAGAGGTTGACCCAGACCAGGGCTTTACTGTTGCCACTGCCGACGGTGGAGTTTTGATTTTGGAGGTTCAACCGGCGGGCAGGCGCCGAATGCCGGCCCAGTCTTTCCTTCGAGGGTATGACCTGAAACCGGGGGAAATACTGGGGGTAAGACCCCAAGAAGGTGGTTAGACTTGCAACCAAGAAAACGGATCTTTATTGGTCTGCTGGCTTTAGGGACACTGTTGACGACAGGATTGGGTGCAGCCCTCTGGTACTTCATCTCGTACCGTCCAGACCTGATCTCGACGGTCCTTCTGGTTCTGGTGGTTGGTGTCCTGTTGTTTCTGGTTCCAGTGCTGGGTCTTGGGCTCCTGGGCCTGGTTTTCAGTCTTACGGCCGAAAAAAACTTCCCTGGTCTGCGCCGTTTGATCCGGGTGACCATGGACTTTTTGTATCCCATCGCCCTCTTGCTGGGGAGGATCCTGGGTATTGATAAGGAACGCATCGAAAGTTCCTTTATTGCCGTCAACAACCGGCTCGCAAGGCTGAAAACAGGCAAAATCCATCCTACAGAAGTTCTTATCCTCCTTCCTCACTGCTTGCAATATTCCGAATGCCGTCATAAGATAACGGTAGACCTGGATAACTGCCGGCGGTGCGGCCGGTGTGTCATCGGTGAGATGGTTAAGATTCGAGACGAAATTGGGGTTCATGTATCGGTGGCTACCGGTGGTACCCAGGCCCGTCGGGTGGTGCAGGAGATGGATCCGAAGGCCATTGTCGCGGTCGCGTGTGAAAGGGAATTGGCCAGCGGGATCCAGGATGTTGGCCTGATACCGGTCCTGGGGGTTCTCAACGAAAGGCCCAACGGCCCCTGCCTTGATACCCATGTTAGTTCGGCGGCCGTAGAGGAAATTGTTCAAGATTTCTTGAAAGGAAGGTGTGTTGGATAATGCCGTTCTTGTGGCTTGGGGACTGGACTTGGATCATGATTTTGCCGGCCCTTTTCTTTGCCATGTGGGCGCAGAGCAAGGTGCAGTCTACCTATGCCCGCTATTCTCGTGTTCCGGCGCGAAGCCGGGTCAGTGGAGCCCAGGTGGCGCGCGAGATCCTTAATAACGCTGGACTCGAGGAAATCGGGGTTGAGAGGGTTGCGGGACAGCTTACGGACCATTACGACCCGCGCAAGAAGGTCTTGCGTCTTTCGGCTGGGGTATACGAAAGCAATTCCCTGGCTGCCCTGGGGGTGGCGGCCCACGAGGCTGGGCATGCCATTCAACATGATCTTGGGTACGCACCGCTCGTGGTCCGGAACCAGATTCTGCCGGTGGCCCAGTTTGGATCTGGCCTGGCCTTTCCGCTCTTCTTTATTGGGTTTATTTTCTCTAACACTTTCGGGTTCTTGATGGACCTAGGGATCCTCTTCTTCCTGGGGGCGGTAATCTTCCAGGTGGTAACACTGCCGGTGGAGTTTAACGCCAGTTCCCGTGCCTTGGAACTCCTGGAAGCGAGCGGTTTTCTGACCCGGGAAGAAGTCGGGCCGACCAAGAGGGTGCTGGATGCAGCAGCCATGACCTATGTCGCTGCTACGGCGGTGGCGGTGACACAGCTCTTGAGGCTGCTGGTGCTGCGGGGAATGAGAGACGAGTAATGGAGATGCTGGCCAGGCTTGGTGCTTTGTGCACAAACACGTAACGACCTCAATGCATGCTGGGGGGCTGTTTGTAAGAGGGGTTGAACTTGGGGTGGGAGATATGAGTGGTGGTGACCAGGCCAGGGAAATTGCCTATCTGGTTATCCGCGCTGTCATGTCCAAGGGGGCTTACGCCAACATTGCCTTGGACAATTTTTTGCGACGGAACCAACTTGACAAGAAGGCCCGGGCCCTGGCCACGGAGCTGGTTTACGGGACGGTGCGCAGGCGCAATACCCTGGATTGGGTCATCCAACAGGTGGCTGACCGCCCCTTAAAGAAAATCGAAGCCCATGTTCTGGATGCCCTGCGTCTCGGGGTTTACCAGCTTTTTTATATGGACCGAATACCTTCTTCGGCGGCAGTGAATGAATCGGTACAGCTGGTTAAAAGGTATGGTTCTCGCTCTGCGGCTGGATTTGCCAATGCCGTTCTACGTAACGTGATCAGGCAAAAACAGGGCTTGAAATTCCCATCCCCTGACGAAGACCCGGTTACCGGTATCTCCCTCGAGTTTTCTCACCCGGAATGGATGGTCAAGAGGTGGCTGGCCAGGTACGGGGTGAAAGATACCATAAAACTATGCCAGGCCAATAACCGGCCGCCCCCGGTGGTCCTGAGGACAAACCGTCTGAAAACCACGCCGGGTGAATTGATGGCTCTCCTGGAGCAAGACGGTTTTGAGGTTCAGGGCGGCAGGTACCTGGCAGAAGCCCTGACGGTGACCAGGCAGCCCAAACCCCTGAGGGAAGTTGAGGCTTACCGGCGGGGATGGTTTCAGGTTCAGGCCGAAAGCGCGATGCTGGTGGGGTACATTGTAGACCCCAAACCCGGGGAAAGGGTCCTGGATGCGTGTAGTGCCCCGGGGGGGAAGACCACCCATCTGGCGGAACTCATGGGCAACAGGGGCTGCATCCTGGCGGGTGATATTCACCGTCATAAGTTGGCTCTCGTGGAGGAGAGCTGCCGGCGCCTGGGCATTTCCATCGTTAGAACCCAACCCCTTGACGCCAGGGAACTGGAGAAAAAGTATCCCGGTTGGGCCGACCGGGTTCTAGTTGACGCTCCGTGTTCCGGTTTGGGCGTTTTATCCCGCCGGCCGGATTCGCGTTGGAAGAAAAGCCTCCAGCAGATCACAGAGCTGGCCGGACTCGCCCTTGAAATTCTAACCAGTGCTGCAGGGTGTGTTAAGAAGGGTGGCGTGCTGGTTTACTGTACCTGTACCCTTGAGCCCGAGGAGAACCAACAGGTGGTTGAAAGGTTTCTTGAGAATCGCGACGACTTCCGCCTGGACCCGGTAACCCCATATCTCCCCGGTGCACTGGCTACCCGGGAGGGAGCCGCAAAGGGTTTCCTGCAGCTTTTGCCCCATGTGGACGGGTTGGACGGATTCTTCATCGCCCGGATGGTACGAAATGGTGAGGGAGAGGCAGGTTCTGAGGGTAAAACCTCGGGTCCGAAAGGACTTTCGGCCCTGACCTAGAAGTAAAGATGGGGTTTGAGGGTGGAGGCCCTTGTTGGTATAGATTGGAAACTTCGAGGCATACTAACGGCAGCAATGGAACTGGTACGCTTTGAGACCCTGAGCGATGTTCGAGCTGGTGCACCCGGGTTGGTCCAAGGGTTTGGAGGGACGGACCTTGGAATCGAGGCCAAGCCTAAAGGATATGAGTATTGACGAACTCCGGGGTTTCTTCATTTCTATGGGGGAAGAGGGTTACCGGGCGGAACAGGTGATGAGCTGGATGTACCGCCACGGTGTGCGCAGTTTTTCCGAGATGACTAACCTGTCGAAATCCCTGCGGGACAGACTGGCCCAAAAGGCCAGTCTTGATGACCCGCAGGTACTGGCGCGCCGGGATTCCCGTGATGGGTATGCCACCAAGTACCTTGTTGGCCTCCGCGACGGAAATGCAGTGGAAACAGTGGTTCTGAGGTATTCTTATGGAACCAGTATCTGTATTTCGACCCAGGTAGGATGCAGGATGGCCTGCCGGTTTTGTGCGTCTGCCCTTGGAGGCTTTGTCAGGAACCTGACGGCCGGTGAAATGATGAACCAGATCCTGGTTGCCCAGGGGGGGTTTGGAGGTGAAGGAGACCGGATTACCCACATTGTCTTGATGGGTTCCGGGGAACCGCTGGATAACTACGTTGAAACCCTGAAGTTCATTCGGCTTGCCCACCATCCCCAGGGATTCGGTATTGGCTACCGCCGAATAACAGTATCCACCTGTGGGCTGGTACCGGGCATCGACCGGTTGGCGGGCGAAGGAATTCCCGTTACCCTTTCCGTCTCCCTTCATGCCCCCGACGATGGGTTGCGGGATCGACTGGTGCCGGTAAACCGCGTCTATCCACTGCGGGAACTGATCCCTGCCTGCGCGCGCTTCGTGGACCGGACGGGACGGAGAATAACCTTTGAGTATGTCTTATTGGCTGGGATTAACGACGCGCCGAGAGATGCCCGCCGGTTGGCGGCCAGGTTGGAAGGGCTTGTTGCTCATGTTAACCTCATTCCATTTAACCCCGTTCGGGGGAAGGCGAATAAGCGGCCGTCGGCAGAAGCGGTGGACGTTTTTCGTTCTGTTCTCGAGGAGGAAGGGGTATCGTGTACAGTGAGGCGAGAATTAGGTCTTGATATTGATGCTGCTTGTGGGCAGCTGCGCCGCCGTTACGGAGAAGATACTCAGGGCTTTGGGGAGTGACGGCACTTGATAGTAAGTGCGTATACCCACGTGGGTTTGGTCCGGGAATCCAATGAGGACAACTACCTGGTTTTGGACCTTGGACCGGGTGTACCTGGAAGGCTCCTGGCTGTTGCTGACGGTATGGGCGGAGTTGAGGACGGGGAGGTGGCCAGCGCAATCGCCATAGAAACCCTGAGGTCCAGGTTTGGAGGACGCCGAACTTCTGGATTCAATGACCCCAGTGGCACAGGTTACCCCAGTTACAGCCATCTCCTGCGGGAAGCCTTCGACGAGGCCAACCGCCGCATCTACCAGCATTCCCTGGCACGGTTGGGGCATCCCGGTATCGGGACAACCCTTACCACCCTCCTCTATGTAGAGGACAATTACCACCTGGCCCATATTGGTGACAGCCGGGCTTACCTGGTTAGGAACGGGACCATAAAACAGCTTACAGACGACCACTCTTTGGTTGGTGAGATGGTCAAGAACGGTGATCTTACCGAAAAAGAGGCGATGCGGCACCCACACCGAAACATTTTGACCCATGCCCTGGGGACAGAGGAAAGGGCCAGGGTAGATGTTTACGAATACGAGGCCCGCCCCGGTGATGTTGTTTGCCTGTGTACAGACGGTTTGACAGGTGTGGTCGGGGCTAACGAAATCAAGCAGGTGATTGCCGAAAGCGAGGATCTGAGTACGGTGGCCAGGAAACTAGCCCAGCTAGCCAACCAACGCGGCGGTCACGATAATGTCACTGTGGTGGTAGCCAGGATTCCTCCTTGATAAGAGGTGTTGGCCATGATCGGGTCTGTACTAGGTGAGCGCTACGAGATAATAGAACAGATTGGCGGGGGCGGCATGGCTGTCGTTTTCAAAGCACGCGACAAGTTCCTTGGCCGCCAGGTCGCTGTCAAGGTTTTGAAGACTGATTTCCTTGGAGATGACAATTTTGTGCGCCGTTTCCGCCGGGAGGCCCAGGCGGCAGCCAGCCTTTCCCATCCCAATATTGTGGCCATCTATGATGTGGGTGAAACCAAGGGCTTCCATTATATAGTCATGGAGTACGTTGATGGCCGTACCCTGAAAGACAAGGTGAGAAAGGAAGCACCACTGCCGGTTGGAGAGGCTGTCAGGATTGCCTGGCAGATTTGTGATGCCCTGGAGCACGCCCACCAGAACCGGATCATTCACCGGGATATAAAACCCCACAACATCCTCCTCACCAGCGAGGGGCGGGTAAAGGTGACCGATTTCGGTATTGCCCGGGCTGTCGGGGGGGCAACCCTGGTGCACACAGGAACCATCATGGGGTCTGCCCACTATTTTTCTCCCGAGCAGGCCCGGGGTGGGTTTACGGACGAGAAGTCAGACCTTTACTCACTAGGGGTTGTGCTTTACGAGATGGTAACCGGTCGGGTCCCCTTTGAAGGGGAAAGCCCGATTTCGGTGGCCATCAAGCATCTCCAGGAAAGGGTGATCCCGCCCCGTTCCATCAACCCCGGCATCCCCGAGAAAGTCGAGCGGATTATCCTGAAGACCCTGGAGAAAGACCCAAAGGCCAGGTACCAGTCGGCATCAGAAATGCTCAAAGATTTGATCGAGGTGCACGAGGAATTTAATGAAGATACCAGGGTGTACCACCGTCCTGATTACCCAGCCGGGGTGATGCCTCCCGTACCAGGCGGTGTAAAGGAGACTGACCCTCCCGGGGGACCGGACAACGAGAACCATGACACCAATGGAAATGCTGCCAACCAGGATAGAAAGCAACAAGGGCGGCGCCGTTTCTCAGTAGGTCGCCTGGTGGCTTTCATGTTGGTCGCCTTCATCCTTGGAGGTACCGGTTATGGAATCTGGTGGATTGACAACTGGTTGAATGTCCCCAATGTGGAGGTACCAAAGGTAGAGGGGCTGCACATTGTTGAGGCCCAGAAGAGACTCGCTGGAAGGGGCCTTGGGTATAAGATTGTTAACCACGCTTATCATCCCACCATTGAGGTCAACCACATTATCAGGCAGGACCCAGAGCCTGGAGACCTGGTCAAAAAAGGCAGGGATATCGAACTTGTGATCAGTGACGGCCCAAAGTTTGTTGAAGGAGGTACCCCGGATGTGACTGGGGAGCACCTCCAGGTTGCAACCATTAAGCTCGAGACATCGGGACTGCTGGTCGGCAAGGTGACCAGGGAGTACAGCGAAGACGTACCGGCCGAGTATGTCATCAGCCAGAATCCAAGGGCTGGAACCTCGGTAAAAGAGGGAACTGAGATCGACCTGGTGGTCAGCAAGGGTCCGGAGCCCTTTGAGTTACCCGACTTTACCGGTGAAACCCTAGCCAATGTACGGCAGCGGCTGGTCCAGCAGGGATTGCGCGAGGGCACCATTACAAGAGAGAAAAGTGAAGCACTGCCGGGCACGGTCATCGGCCAGGAACCGCCACCAGGGACACCGGTGCAAAAGGGAGACCGTATTAACCTCGTTGTGAGCGAGGGTGGCTTGACCAAGAAGGAAACCATCTTTGTTAAAGTCCCAGAAGGCGGGCGGACCTTTAAGCTGGTAAAGATCCTCTTGACCGACTACCGGGGTACCGACCGTGTCATTTACCAGGCCTGGCACCGGGCTGGCGGGAGTTTCGAGTGGGTCGTGGAGTGGGTAGGCGACCAGGCCAGGGTAGTCGTCCTGGTGGACGGGGTAAAACAGGGCGAGCAAATACTTTCGGAGTGATCAGTCGGATGCGGGAAGGTTTAGTGGTTAAGTCTTACAGCAACTTCCATTATGTTAACTCAGGCGGCAAGATCTACGAATGCCAGCTCAGGGGTAAGTTCCGGAGAATGAGAACCCCTGTTTTATGCGGGGACCGGGTGAAATTCAAGGCGACAGGAGAAGGTAGAGGTGTCATCGAGGAGATTTTACCACGCAAGGTAGAGCTCAAGAGGCCTCCCGTGGCCAACGTTGACCAGACCGTGATTGTTTTCAGCTTGATCCAACCGGACCTGGACTTGCGCCTGGTGGACCGCCTGGTTGTGCTCAGTGAAGGTTGTGGCCTTGAGGTGCTGCTTTGCTTAAACAAAATAGACCTTGTGGACCAGGCAGAGGTAGCCCAGGTAGTAAGCTGGTACCAAGAGGTTGGATACCGGGTGGTTTCAACCAGTGCCAAAACTGGATTCGGGCTCACTGACCTCGAGTCTGAACTGGCTGGCAAGGTGTCGGTCTTGGCCGGGCAAAGCGGTACGGGAAAATCAAGCCTTCTCAACGGCCTTCTACCAGGCCTGTCGCTCCGGACCGGGGAGGTCAGTGAGAAACTGGGCAGGGGTCGGCATACCACGAGGCATGTTCAACTTCTCTCCCTCACGGGAGGAGGCCTCGTGGCTGATACACCGGGATTCAGCCGCCTGGACCTGCCGGACCTTACACCCGTGGAATTGACCAACCTTTTTGTTGACCTGCGCGAGCATGCTTCCCGCTGCCGCTTCAGCGGCTGTATTCATGACCGGGAACCATCATGTGCTGTTAAGGAGGCGGTTGAGGGTGGGACCCTGTTGGAATGGAGATACCGGCACTACCTCGATTTTCTTCACGAACTGCAAGAGAGGGAGGAGAACAGGTACAGGTGATTCGGATTGCGCCCTCGCTCCTGGCAGCTGATTTTGCTTCACTAAAACGGGAGATCTCGACGGTGGAAGAGGCAGGGGCTGACCTTTTGCACCTGGATGTGATGGATGGGCACTTTGTTCCCAACATTAGTTTTGGTCCACCGGTGGTCAAGGCGCTGCGCAAGATTTCTACCCTGCCCTTTGATGTGCACCTGATGATCAGTGACCCGGACCAGTTCATACCTGTCTTTGCTGAAGCCGGGGCAGACATCATCACCGTCCATGTCGAGGCGTGCCGTCACCTTCACCGCACCGTCCAGCTCATTAAGGACAACGGTACCCGGGCCGGGGTTGCCTTGAACCCCGCCACCCCTCTTTACAGTGTTCTGCCCATCCTGCCGGAGATTGATCTCCTGCTGGTCATGAGCGTCAACCCCGGTTTTGGGGGACAGGAATTCATTCCACTGGTTCTGCCCAAGATTCGTGAAGCAAGGAGGTATATCGACGAGATGGATGCCGGCGTGGAACTGGAAGTTGACGGTGGTATCAGCCTTGAGACAGCTCCCGGGGTCATTGAGGCCGGTGCCAGGATTCTGGTGGCCGGTTCGGCCGTATTTGAAAATCCTGACCCGGCGGGGGTTATCTCCCGGCTCAAGGTGCTGGAGGCCGGTGCTGAGGATGTATAGGGAAAAATCTGCCGCCTGTTAACCGGTGAGCCCACGTGGAATGAAAAAACGTAGAGATGACCCTTGTTTTCGACGAAGGGGTTATGAATAAATAAGTGCTGGGATTGGAACCAAAGTTCCTCCTGTTCGAATATACTGTTAGGGACAGGAGGTTTTTTCATCTTTCTCTCCTAGCTTTGACCCGGAACAGGTGCTGGGGGTGTCTTGGTGCGGTTTCGCCGGTTATCATACCGTTCCCGCCGTGCTCTGCGCAAATTCGGTGGATTAATAGCGGTTGTGACCGGGGTGTTCATTGTTGTGACCAATATTCCGGTCAAGGTGTGGTTGCTGCTGAGCGGGATCGGTCTTATTGTTTTTGGTTGGTACGTCTTAAGACTCAATGATTAAGCAAGGGGGAAACACGACGTGATGAGGGTACACGTAATCAAGATGCCGAAGTTCCTTGGCAAGATACTTCAGATTATCCTGGGGGTTTTTTCAGGTGGTTCAAAAGAAGCTTAAAGCTTCTCTTTTCTTGTCGGCGTAGGGATTGAGAGTAGATGCTGCCTTTGACGCAGCGGTATAAAGCAGGGTGATAACTGGAGGCCGCAGGTCGAACGAGTGGCATCACTGAGAACTGTGCGCCCGGATTGCCCTGGGGCGAGTGAAGCCGCAAGCCCGACGGGCTGTTGGGAAAGCCAGTACACCGCCGGCTGCTCTCGCAGTTCAAGTGCAGAATTTCAAGTGCAGAATATTGTTCTGCCGGTAAAGAGGCAGCTGCCACAAAAAATGGCAGCTGCCTTTCTTGTTCGCCCAGCATGTCTGCTGAGCCGATGAGCTGAAAGAAGCTCTGTCGCCTA
>ENA-OSAE01000481-OSAE01000481.1-marine-sediment-metagenome-genome-assembly--contig:-NODE-481-length-13701-cov-17.741902_pt1 | contig 13701 bp, 12 predicted proteins | sample MGYA00237870_ERZ529317 | MGnify/ENA primary metagenome ERZ529317 (study PRJEB26369, sample SAMN03142812) | marine sediment metagenome | biome: marine; feature: borehole; material: sediment... | reverse complement strand
GCTCGGCGGGAACTTCTCCCCGCACGCTCTCGGCTCCGCGGGAACTTCACCCCGCCCGCTCCCCGTCCCTGCCGCCGGAACCCGGAGCCCCTCGCTAGGGCTCCGGTCCTCTCGGGGGCTCCGGCGGCTCCGGTCCGCTCGGGGACTCCAGGGACCCCCGTCCTCTCGGGAACTCCGGTCCTCCAGGGCCGGCAGGTCCCGGCGAAACGGCCAGCGCGACCACAGACCCCGCCAGAAGGACGGCGGCGGCAACATAGAAGCCCGGACGCATGGTGCCGAAGGTCTCCGCCATGACTCCGGTTGCGTAGGGGGCCACCACGGAGGCGAGCATCCCGGCGAAGTTCAGGAAGGACAGAGCCGTCGCCGACCTCTGCGGCGGGGCCAGTTCCGACACCCTGGCCACCAGGAGCGGGTCGACCGTAGATTTCCCGACGAGGCCGTAGAGGATGAGAAGCACGCAGAGGACTCCCACCGATTGGACATAGGCGAGACCGGCGACGCTGACAGCCGCCGCCGGGAGGAGCACCCGGAGGGGCCGCATGCGGTCGCCGACACGGTCGGACAGTGCACCCACGATGAGAGCCCCCGGGATGGAGGCCCACGCCGTCAGTGACGATGCCAGCCCGGCGGCGGAGGCGTCGAGGCCGCGCTCGTACTGCAGGTAGTAGGGCAGCCAGGTCAGGAGCATGAAGAACGCGTAGAGGGAGGTGAAGTTGAGCGCGTACGCGGCCAGGAGCCGGGGCGAGAGCGCGGCGGAGATTCCCGCCGGCAGGGGCCCGAGGACATGCGCCGACCGGTCGCCCCCGCCCCGGGGCTCCTCGACCCTCCGGGCGAAGAGCAGCGCTACGGCAGCGGTGGGGAAGGCCAGGAGCCAGAAGGGCGCGCGCCAGCCGAGGCCCAACGTGAAGGCCGCGGTGCTGCCAAGGATGAGGCCGGCGGACGTCCCGACGGCCATGCCGCTGTAGATGACGGCGGAGCCCAGCCCCCGGCGGGACAGGGGTATCGCCGCCGACGAGATGGCGAACTGGGACGGGTAGTAGGTGCCCTGTGCAAGGCCGGCCAGTCCCGCGGCTACGAGGAAGAACGTGTAGCTCGGGGCGAGCCCGCGAAGAACCGTGGCCAGGCCGAAGGCGACCAGCCCTCCGACCAGGAGCCTCTTCTTACCGAACCTGTCCGCCAGAAGGCCGGTGGGAACCTGCGCCGCGGCGTAGGCCAGGAAGAAGACCGAAGAGACGAGACCCAGCCGGGCCTCGTCAAGGCCCCATTCCGCGCCGAGGGCTCCGAGGACCGGAGCGAGCACGGCGCGCCCCGCGTAGAGGACGACCCAGCCAAGAGCGCATATCCCTACGACGGTGTGCCACGGAGGCGCCCCACCCGGCTCCACCCGGGTCCCCTCGCCGGTGCGTGGCGGACGGCCGGGCCGGCGCGGGCGGCCCACAATCCCGACCGGACCTGCCTCTGCCGGGAGGCTACGACGATTGCGGTGAAGAAATCTCTCTGGCACTTTCCACGTACGCCTGGACGATGGAGCGGAAGAGGTCGTTGGTATCGACCAACCTGTCGAAGGAGCCTTCGGCCACGATTCGGCCCTCCTGGAGAACCGCGATGCGGTCCGCCAGCTTCAAGATGGGGGGTTTGTGTGAGATGAGGATTCCGGACTTCGTCTGCAAGAACTCCCTCAGTCGTCTGATCAATGCCTGCTCCTTAAGCAGGTCAAGGTTCAGTAACGGCTCGTCGATTATGACTATTCGCTTGTCAGCATACATCAGGCGCGCAAGCTGTATCCGCTGTCTTTCACCGCCTGAGATGAACTCACCGGCTTCTCCGAGGTTTCGATTCCTGAGGTGACCCAGTCCGAGTCTCTCTATGATACCTGACAATCGCGCCGGGTCCAGAGGCCGCCCCATCGCGATGTTCGCTTCCAAGGTATCGTTGATGATGCCGATTGTCTGTGCCGCGTAGCCGATTATGTCGAAGACGCACTCAGCAGGGAGTGTACGGATGTCTCTCCCGTATATGAGAACGTTTCCTTCAAACGAACGGTTGAAACCTAGGAGTGTATCCACCAGGGTGGACTTACCTTCCCCCGAGAGTCCGACTACACCTATGACGTCTCCCTCATGGACCACGAGGTCGAGGCCCTCGATCGGGCGGTCGGCCCCGTGGTCGACGGTCAGGTTCTGGATTACCAGTATAGGACCGGGCTTCGGGACGACCGGCACACTGTCGTACTTGGATTTCCAGTTTTCCACCTCATTGAAATGATTGAGGATGGTTTCGAGGTTTGCAGCGCTTTGGACTGCAACACGTGTGAGCTCACGCAGTATGTACACCGGTTCAGTTGCTGTTAGGAAGTAGGACCAGACAGCCCACACCAGGCCTACAGTCATTTGCCCGTTGATTACCTGAATGGCACAGTAAAGCAGAAGGACGACCTGGGAAACGTACCTAGCCAGGTCTATGACAATCTTATCAAGAGTCACCTTCCTCGTCTCAACTTTAATTGCACAATCACTTGTCTCTTGTGATATTTCTTCATACTTTTTTAAACGAGGAGCGAAGGCCTGACCGGCCAATATCTCGGGAAGATTTGCCAGGGTCTCTACGATATACGCCATAGCTTTACGCAACAACTCGAAGCCATGAGAATAAAGCTCATGGGTGAAACGATGTACAAGTTTCGAATAAAAGATGATGAGTATAATGTTAAAACCAAAGATAAAGAACAAAACAACATCCCATATCAAAACAATGACTAAGACGGCCAACATCCGAACAAGAAGTATGATGCCTCGTATGAACGCATAATCAAGGACAATGAAGGCATCGTTGACTTGGTCTCCAATTAACTTCGAGTAATAACCACTTCCTTTTTCCCTGATTCTCTTCAACGGAATGTACGGAATCGTCGCGAAGATGCTCTTTCTGAGCTCTTGAGCCGCTAGGAACTTCTGTCGAACGTAAAGGACTTCACCAAAATACGATAGGCCGAAAGAGACCACATAAAGCAGTGTGAGGTACAGGATACTTTGGCTATCAAGCCGGCGAGCGGCCAACCCATCGATGATGTCGCCTACTATTAGGGGGGAGACCAAGCCGGCGATGAACGGAGTACACGCCATCAGGCCTCCGATAAGGACGAGTGCGAGCCGGGGACGCGGAAGCAATGAGTAAAAAGCAAGAATCGTTCGGATATTGGCAATCACCGGCGAACCTCCCCGATAGAGTAGGAGGCAACCCGCACCGGCTGCCTCCTACTCCATAGTGGCAAGTGCACCTAAGCGTCAGTCGAACTCGTGCTTACAGCACACACCCGTGAGGCAGCATATACCGAACCAGGCGCACTCCCAGTCGTTATTACGAACAAGGATATCGATGCCCTTCCTCAGGACCTTCACTTTATTCCCACCCTTCATCTATCGACTCTCGCGACCATCGGCAGACCTGCCCGCTATACCGGCGTTCCGGACTATCCAGATCACGTGAACTCGTGCTTACAACAGAAACCCGAAAGGCAGCACAGGCCATACCAACCGCACTCCCAATCATCCTTACGGTTACGGATGTCACGGGCAGCCCTTAGCACGGTCATTATCGACACCTCCTTTCACGGGGAATCAGCCCATGCACCTTATGCTAGCGGATGTCAACGCTTTTCTGGCTCGGCTCAGCTTTATCGTTGAGGGTATTCAGTTCTATTACTCGATGCATGGCCGAACGGATGTCCTCCTCAGACCAGTAGCAGGCAGGCCGTCCGAGCCGCGACAACCTTTCTCGTTTGCATCCTCCCATGCATACCGGAAGCAGCTTACACTCGTAGCAACGCTTCCGGTTTTCCTCGAAGAACGAAACTCGCCACTTCTTGCCGTCCTCATTGAGGAGAATTCGACCGTCTTCCGATACGCGCCCATGGGCAAGGCCTTCATCTCCCACCCATGTGTCACATAAGAACAGGAGACCGTCGGCCCCCACGATGAACGCGTAATTCCTCTCGGCCGGGCACCAGCTTGGAGTCGGCCTTGGCAAGGGGTCGAACATTCTCACTGTGGAGTTGATCCTTTGCATACGCATCGTCTTCAAAGCCAAGGCTAGTTGTAGTTGCAGTCCTTCCTGGTATCCGCATATTTCGCTAGAGACTTCATCTATGTCATCACGCGTGGTCTCGAAGTTGTATACAGGCCTGAAATAGATTTCAAATCGCGGGTCGTCACCGAAATCTGAGTGGAACATCTCAAGAAGACGATGCATACTGTCTATGCTTGTACGAAGGAAGTTACCACGTATCGAGAACCGGAATTCGACATCCTGTTGCAACTGTGATATCTGCAAGAGATTGTCATAAATTGTCTGGAATGTAGGCTTTCCATTCTTGAGACGGCGCAGTTTGTCGTGATTTTCTGCATCTCCGTCCAGGGTGACCTGAAACTCCTTGATGCCGACAGAGGTCAATTTCAAGAACTTATCAACTGTCAGTAGATATCCGTTAGTGACCATGATGCCACGAATCTTAGCACCATAATCCTCTAAAGACTTTAATTTTTTGTGAAATGCAACAATGTTATCGAAGGCTAGGGTCGGCTCACCTCCAAACCAGCTGATTTTTATCATCGTAGAGCGATTATCATCTGTGCGCTTATTCTCTTTAACAAGGTTCTCAAGGTATTTGAAAACGCCATCATAAACTGACGGTTTCATTAGCAAGTTTCTACGGTTGAATTGAAAACAATAAGGACAACCAAAATTACAAGCTTCAGCCGGAAGCATGGTGAGATGAATTAGGTACCTGTCATCACGCCATTCATAGTACCATTGCTTGACAATCTCAAGCTCATCACAGTCGTATGGGACCAAAAAACCTTCCTTCTCTAGAGTTACAACCATAGGGTCTTCCGGTACAGGATCAGACAACAAGCTAAGAACTTTCTTTACTTCATTAGGCTCAACGTGTATCAGAGACCCGGTTCGAGTGTTATATAATGCGAGGGAATTATTGGATAGTCGTTCAACAAAATTATAACGACTTTGTGTAAGGGGAGTCATTTCGGAAACCTCCGACGTACCTTTGCTTTATATGTACACGAAATGCCTGAATAGGTCAATCCTAGCGTTGATGGAAACGTTGTAACTCACGCGACACGAGCGTGCCGAGTAGGCGGGCTCTTGTAGGCGGCAGACTCACGGCCCGAGCCGCCGAGACCTGAGCCGCCAGGACCGCCCCTCGACGGCTAGAGCCCCTGCATATCCGGGGCCGGGCTCAAGGTCGCACAGGGTCCATCGCAGGACCTCCCCGGGAGCCCCCTCCACGTCGTCGAGGACCGGGGTCCGGCCGGGGTCCACGGACACGGAGAACCGGCGGAGGGAGAGGGCGAACCCCTCCCCCCTCGCCTTGATGAAGGCCTCTTTCCGGGTCCAGCACGCGTAGAAGGCCCGCAGCCGTAATCGGTCCGGCATGGCCAGCAGAGCGGCCGCCTCCCTTGGCGAGAAGAAACGAACCGCCAGCAGCTCGTGCTTTATGCCAGGACGAATCCTCTCCACGTCCACACCGACCCTGCGCCCGCGCGCCAGGGCATAGACCGCAAGCCTGTGCGAATGGGAAACGTTGAAGGTGAGGGTGCTGTCACCGACGCCGTCACCGGCCAGCGTTGGCTTCCCGCGGGCGCCGTATTCGAACCGGAGGCCCCTGGCCCGCTCCACAATCCGCGCCTCGCAGAGGTCGACCCGTCCGGGCCCGTTCCCGGCGCCGCCGGAGTGACCGCCGCCGCGGCCGGGGTCGTCCCCCGCGTCTTCCGCCAGGTAGGCACTCAGGAGAAGACGGAGCAGGGCGCGGCCCGCGACGAAGCGTCGCCTGCCCTCCCCGGACCGGAGGCGGCAGGCCCTGGCCCTCTCGTCGTCCGACAGGAGCTCCCAGAAGTCGCAGGATGGGCCGCGCCGGGCCCCACCCCGCCCGGTCCTACCCGGCGGTGCCCACCGGTCCAGGTCCACGTACCAGACGTGGACCTCGTCGCGGCCCAACCCGAACGCTCCCGCCGGCACCCTCATGACCGCTGTCGCGCCCCCTGCACGGTCTGCGCACAGGCTGCCCCTTCAGGGTCGCCGCGTTCGCCCGCTCGACCGGGTTCCTCAGACCCGCGGCGCCTTGCGACCACTTTCGTCTGCCACCGCCCGCTGCGGTAGTAGGCGTAGTAGAGGAGAAGGCCGACATAGGGGCTTGTGGCGACGGCCGTCCAGATCCCGGTCACGCCGAGGCCGGACAGAGAAGAGAGGTGGTGGGCGAGGGGCACGCGGACGACCCAGAGCGAGATGAAGGTGAAGACCATCGCCGGCACCGTGTCGCCGGCGCCCCGCAGGACACCGGACATGACGAACATGAGGGCCAGCGGCACGTAGGCGAGGGCCATGTAGCGCAGGTACAGCCCGCCCTCGGCCAGCACGCTCGCGTCACCCGTGAAGAGGACGAGCAGGACATCCGGCTTGAAGAAGGCCACGAGGGCCACCAGGAAGGTTATCCCTCCGGAAATCAGGACGGCCCACCTCACCGTCTCCCCGACCCGCTGGACCCGCCCGGCCCCGAGGTTCTGCCCCACCAGGGACGAGACGGCGACGCCGACACTCATGGAGGGCATGAAGGCGAACTGGTCAAGGCGGGTCCCGGCCCCGAACCCGGCCACCACGACCGGCCCGAAGCGGTTGACGAACGAACTGACGACGACCGCGCTGAGCGAGACCAGGACCATCTGTATGCCGGCCGGGAGGCCGATCCTGAAGGTCAGCTTGGTCAGCTCCCAATCGAAGCGGAAGGACCCGGGCTGGTAGGTCACGATCCCGGAGGTGACATAGAGGTAGCGCAGGGAGATGACGGCGGAGACGGCCATCGCCAGGACCGTGGCCAACGCCGCGCCGGCGGCGCCCAGCGCCGGGAGCGGGCCGAGGCCGAAGATGAAGACGGGGTCGAGGACGATGTTGAGGCCCGTCGCGTAGGCCAGGAACCTCAGCGGGGTCCGCGAGTCACCAAGCCCTCTCAGGATGGCGCCGGCGGCGTTGAAGAGGAACATGAAGACGATGCCCGCCATGAAGATGCCGAGGTAGGACGCAGCCGTGTCGATGATCTCCGGCGGGCAGTTGATGACGCGGAGAAGAGGCCGCCGGAAGGCGACGCCCAGGACGGACGCGGCGACGCCCGTCACGGTGAGAAGGAGCAGGGAGTTGTTCACCGTCCGGACCACCCGGTCCGGACGGCGGGCGCCGAAGTATTGAGAGACGAGGACCGTCGTGGCCATGGTGATGCCGATGACAAGGGCCACCAGGGCGAAGATGATGGGGAAACCGACCGAGACCGCGGCAAGGGCCTGGTGGCCGAGGAAGCGGCCCACCCATATGGCGTCGACCGTGTTGTAAAGGGCCTGGAGCAGGTTGCCGAGGAGCATCGGGACAGCGAAGGAGACGAGGTGGCGCGGGATGCTGCCTTCGGTGAAATCGCGTACGCGGCGGTCGCTCAACCGGGGCCTCCTCTTCAGGTCCTGTATACCTCGTCGCGGACGGGGCTTCTCCACGGCTCAGCCGCGGCCGGCCTCCCGCACGGCTGTCACTTTCTTCTTCTTCTTCTTCTTCTTCTTCTTCTTCTGTGTGCGCGGGCAAATCCCCCTTTCGATGGGCGTGAGCAACGCCGGACCCGGGACGGACGTTGACTCGGAGGCACGGCTCCGGCGGTCGCAGAGTCGGACTCCGCCTGTCACGTCGGCCCGGGCCGACTACCTCTCCAGCGAGTCCCACTGCTCCCATGCCTCGCCCAGCTCGACAAGGGCGCCGGCCCTGTCCTCGGCCATCACGGCGCCACGCAGGCGGGCCAGGTTGGCGCTGATGCGGGTTAGCTTGTCTCGTCCGACGGAGAATTGGATACGCTCGGTGACCGTCTCCCAGGCCGCGATGAGCCGCTCCACGTCGGTCCGGGCCTGGTCCCATCGTCCGGCGGCGACGTGGGCCTCGACGGCGGCCATCAGGCCCGGAACGTCGTCATGCGGCCCGAAGGAACGCTTGAGGTAAGGGGCCGAGTTCATCGCGGCGACGAAGACGGCGAGGATGACGACCGGAACGCCGTAGTAGAGGATGCTATAGAAGGCCTTCTTCACGCCACCGACCTCCTTCTTGTGGAGAGCGCGCCCGCCGGGCGCCCGGCTCAGCCGGAGAGACCGCGCCCGCCCGGCGCCCGTCCCGGTCCGCCTCCGAGCTAACTGGGGCCCTTGAAGTCGCTCGCGTCGACGAGACGCTTCACCCGGTCGCGGTAGCGGTCGACGTAGAGTTTACCCGACGTCTCCAGGGTGGCCGCGAACACCTCTTCAGGCGACTGGATGCCCTGCTTCTTCAGTTCGGCCTCCAGCCAGCTCCGGTCGAGACCGACCTGCTCGAGGTTCTGGTCCACGACCACACCGTCGTAGATGAGTTCCGTGCTCACACCCTTGTAGGACGTAGGCAGGTTGAGGTCCTTCGGAGTCAGCGGCTGGTGCTGCGACTTGCGGAGGACCGATAGAGACCCGTTCGCCTCCAGGACGGCGAACTCCACCTCGCTGAGGTCGAACACCCCCTTCGTCCTCAAGAGTTCCAGAAGGTCCGACAGGCGGTAGCGCAGGGTCCTCAAGGCCTTCTCCATGACCTGGCCGTTCATGATGACCACCGTCGGCTCCCCGTCGATGTATTTGGCAGCGTAGCGCCACTTGAGGGTGACCCACTGGACGGCAAGGGCGGCCAGCACCCACGTGAGAAGCCCGACCCAATGGGGCCAGGCAGGGGCCCTGAGGTCCGTCGTGAGAGAGGCGGCCATAGAGCCGATGGTTATCCCTAGGACGTACTCGAAGAAGGTAAGCTGGCTTATCTGCTGCTTGCCCAGGACGCGGGCGAAGATCAAGAGACTCGTGAAGGCGATGATTCCTCTCACCACTACGACGAGAGCCTGGTCCATGGTTTCCGACCCCCTACCGTACCTAGGATGGTCGGCGTCTGGGCGGATATGTGGCGGAGAAGATACACGGCCGGGCCAGGCCGACCCTCGTACGCGCGAGCCCGGGTCCGGCCCCGTTCGGGCAGGATTAGCCCGCTTCTTGTCAAATCTGCAGCAAACCTAACTTTTCAGACCGGGGCCGGTTTCAGCCGGAGGGTGCATCCGCCGGACGCGGCGGTGTCGCCACCCGACGGCCGTCCGGCGGCCCACCGGTCCGACGGCGTAACGCCCGAGGCCCTCCCGCCATAGATTGGGTTCCATCAGAGAACCGGGGCGGCGGGCCGAGCCGAAGCATCGTCCGCAGCAGGGGTTGACAGAAATGTACAGGAAAGTCCTCGTAGCCAACCGGGGGGAGATCGCCGTCAGGGTAATACGGGCCCTGCACGAGCTCGACATCCAGGCCGTCGCCGTCTTCTCCGAGGCCGACCGTGACGCTCTCCACGTCGCCCTGGCCGACGAAGCCCACTGCCTGGGGCCGGCCCCTCCGGCCCAGAGCTACCTCTCCATCCCCAGGATCATCGAGGCCGCCTCCAAGAGCGGAGCCGAGGCCATCCACCCCGGCTACGGGTTCCTGTCCGAGAACCCCCACTTCGCCGAGGTCTGCCGCACATGGGGAATCGACTTCATCGGACCCGACCCCCAGGCCATCGAGCTGATGGGCCACAAGTCCCGGGCCAAGGCCACGGCCCGCCGGGCCGGGGTCCCCCTCGTGCCGGGCACGGAGGGAACGGTCACGGACGCCGGTCAGGCCCTGTCCGTCGCCCGCGACCTCGGCTTCCCCGTGCTCATCAAGGCCGCGGCCGGCGGCGGCGGCCGGGGGATGCGCGTGGTCCGCACCGAGAGCGAGTTCGAGACCAGCTTCCGCAACGCCCAGCGCGAGGCGCAGGCGGTGTTCGGCGACGGCAGCATGTACGTGGAGAAGTACCTCGAGCACCCGCGGCACGTGGAGGTCCAGGTCCTCGCGGACAGGCACGGCAACATCGTCCACATCTGTGAGCGCGATTCGTCCATCCAGCGCCGCTACCAGAAGCTCATCGAAGAGGCCCTGTCACCGGCGGTGACCCCGGAGCTGCGGGAGAAGATGTGCCGGGCCGCCGTCGACCTCGCCCGGGCTGTCGATTACATGAGCGCTGGCACGGTGGAGTTCCTCGTCAACGGTCAGGACTTCTACTTCATGGAGATGAACACGCGCATCCAGGTGGAGCACCCCACCACGGAGATGGTCACGGGGATTGACATCGTGAAGGAGCAGATACGGGTTGCCGCAGGTCTTCCCCTGTCCTTCGCGCAGGACGACGTGAAGCCCCGCGGGTGGGCCATCGAGTACCGCCTGAACGCCGAGGACCCCGACTCGGGGTTCCTGCCGTCGCCCGGCCTCATCACCGTCTACGAGACGCCGGGGGGTCCCGGGGTGCGCGTGGACAGCGGCGTCCAGGCCGGCCACCGCATCCAGCCCTTCTACGACTCCCTCTTCGCCAAGCTCGTCGTCTGGGGGCGCGACAGACAGGAGGCGCTCGAGCGGAGCCGCCGCGCCCTGGCCGAGATGAGGGTCGAGGGAATCAAGACGACCATCCCCCTCTACCGGCGCCTGCTCCAGGACGAGGAGTTCGTGGCCGGCGACTACCACACCCAGTGGCTGAGGTCCAGGGTGCCGCCGAAGACCGCCTGAGCCCGTTCGATGCGGGTCCCTGCGGGTCCGCGCAGAGGGGCAGTGGCTACCCCACAGCCACCTCGGCCTCGGCCGGCTCCTCCACCTCTACCTCGGGCCTCGGGTAGAGTCCCGCCCGCTCGACGATCTCGGGCACGATGGACTCCCAGGCGATGGCCATGATGTGGACGCCGTGGACGCCCTTCATCTCCTTCAGCCGCTGGATCATCTCCACGGCGATGTTCACGCCCTCGGCCTTCTTGTCGGCGGCCCCCTCCATGCGCTTGATGAGTTCGTCCGGGACCTTCATCCCGGGCACGGTCCTGATATACTTCAGGGCCTTGTCCGACTTCACCGGGGTGATGCCGGCCAGGATGAAGACCTTCTCGTCGAGGCCCTCGTCACGGACCATCCGCATCCACTTCTCGAACCTGTCCATGTCGAAGATGCACTGGGTCTGGATGAACTCCGCTCCGGCGGCGATCTTCTTCGCCAGCCGCCTCACGCGGAACTCGAACGGGTCGCCGAACGGGTTGGCCGCCGCCCCGACGAACATCCGCGGCTCGTGGCTCTTTATCTGGTCCCCGCACTGGAACTTCTTCTCGTCGCGCATGGCGCGGACCATCTGGACCATCTGCAGGGAGTCGATGTCATGGACGTTCCTCGCGCCCGGATGGTTGCCGAAGGTCTGGTGGTCACCGGCCAGACACAGAATGTTCCGCACTCCCAGGCTGGCGGCCCCGAGGATGTCGGACTGGATGGCGATGCGGTTCCGGTCGCGGGCCGTCATCTGCATGATGGGTTCGCCGCCGGCCCGGATGACGTGCACGGCCGCCGCCAGACTGCAGAGGCGGACGATGGCCGTCTGGTTGTCGGTCAGGTTCTGGCCGTCGGAGTAGTCCTTGAGGACGGAGGCGTGCTTCAGGATGCCCTCCGACTTGGAGCTCTGCGGAGGGCCGATCTCGCAGGTCACGGCGAAGTGACCTTCCCGCAGGACCCTCTCCAACCGGCTCGAGGTCCGGCACCCGCCGCCGCGCGGTCCCCCCGAGGTCGCGCCGGCCGCCCCGTCGCCCTGACCGCCGGCCCCTGCCGCCGCCGCGGCCTGCGCCGCATCCGCCGCGGTCATTCGATCATCGCCTCCTCCTTCACGAACTTCCTGGGCCCGCCGTCGCGGCTGGCCGTCCAGTCCTTTGGCGGCTGGACCGCATCGAGGAGGTCGAGCCGCCCCAGCCCCTTGAGCCGGTCGTAGATGAGCTGCCAGGCACAGGGGATGTCCTTGTCCAACTCGCAGTGCCCGTCCTGGGAGCCGCCGCAGGGGCCGTTGAGGATGCTCTTGGAGCAGCGGATGATGGGACAGATGCCCCCGGTGAGGTGAAGGATGCAGTCCCCGCAGAAGCCGCACCGCTCCTCCCAGACGCCGGCCTGGACCGTCCCGCCGCCGAAAGAGGTGTTAAGACCGGGGACGACCCACTTGTCCGGGTAGGCCTCAGCGATGAACTGGACCCCGACACCGCAGCCGAGCGAGAGGACACAGTCCGCCTCCTTGACCTTCTTGGCCAGCTCCGCCACGTACTCGGGCTCGCACTGCCGGACGATGGTCTGGGTGTCGATGGTCCCCTTGCGGCCGTCCTTCTTCCACATGATGCGGAGGGCGGAGGCCAGGACCTCGACCTCTTTCTCACCGCCGACCTGGCAGACCGTCACGCACTCGCCGCAGCCGACGATGAGGAGGTGGTTCGAGTCCCGGACCAGTTCGGCCACCTCGGAAATCGGTTTGGGCTCGGCTACGATCATTCGGGCTTCACCTCTCCCTGCTTGCCGGCCGCCTCGTGCTCCGCGGCCCCGTCAGGGACCGTGGCCGGCCTTGCCGCGGCCGAAGCCCCGGGGCGCACGGGGCTCGGACCGAGCTGCCTTATCCTCTCTGTCATCTCCTCGGCGATCTCGGCGAACCTCGTCCCCATGGCCGCCGAGAGATTGAACATCTCCAGACGCCGCCCGTCGAGGCCGATCTCGTCCAGAATCTTCTTGACCGCCTGCACCCGCCTCTTGGCCCGGAAGTTGCCCTTGAGGAAGTGACAGTCCCCCTCCATACAGCCGGCCACATAGACGCCGTCCGCCCCCTCCTCGAAGGCCTTGAGGAGGATGACGGGGTCGACCTTCCCGGAGCAGGGCACCTCGATGATGCGGATGTTCGCCGGGTACTGGAGGCGCATCGAGCCGGCCAGGTCGGCCGCCGAGTAGGCGCAGTAGTAGCAGCAGAAGGCCACGATTTTGGGCTCGAAGTCCGGGTGGCTCGACCCGGTCCCGCCCGCCGCTCCCGTCTCCGCGGCTCCGGTCTCCGCGGCCTCGGCCGGCATGGCCCTGTCCTCCGCGGCCCCCGCCGCAGCTCCGTCCTCGACGGGCTCTGCCGCCGCCTCCGGTTCCTTGCTCGCCAACGTGCTCACCTCCGATGCCCTCTCTCCGCGCTAGTCGGACACCCGGGCGTACATCCCCGCCACCTTGGCGGCGAGCTGGGCGTCCTTGTAGTTCGCGAGCTGGATGGCCTTGCCCGGACACTCGGCCGCACAGCTCCCGCAGCCCATGCACTGGACCGGGCTTATCTCGGCCACCCCTCTCTCGTTTATCTTCGGCACCTGGAACGGGCACACCCTCACGCACGTCAGGCAGGCCGCGCAGAGCCTCTCGTCCACCGAGGCGACCACGCCGCCGGCCATCATGTTCTCCCGCGAGAGGATGGTCGCCGCGCGGGCCGCGGCCCCGCGGGCCTGGTAGACCGCCTCCGCGATGAACTTCGGCGAATGCCCGGCCCCGCAGAGGTAGATGCCGTTCGACGGGAAGTCCATGGGCGCCAGCTTGATGTGGGTCTCGAGGAAGAAGCCGTCGTCGTTGAGGGGCACCTTGAGAAGGGTGCCGAGCGCACGGGCGTCCTCCGCCGGGTCGGCCGCCGCGGCCAGGATGACGTTGTCCGGGTGGATGACCAACTCGAACCCTGTCGCCGCGTCCCTGACCTTCACCTTGAGCCGCCCCGCCGGAGCCCCGCCGCCGGCGGCAGTGGCGGCGG
>ENA-OSAE01000480-OSAE01000480.1-marine-sediment-metagenome-genome-assembly--contig:-NODE-480-length-13774-cov-45.325242_pt1 | contig 13774 bp, 13 predicted proteins | sample MGYA00237870_ERZ529317 | MGnify/ENA primary metagenome ERZ529317 (study PRJEB26369, sample SAMN03142812) | marine sediment metagenome | biome: marine; feature: borehole; material: sediment... | reverse complement strand
TTAGGCTTGACAACTATGGCAAGTGGTATAATGAAAATGCTTTTTTCTTGGTTTTGGAGGTGGCGGAAAAAGCCTTCGGAATTCCCATAAATGTTAATCATTAACATATACATTACCCACATAAAATAGCGAAAAGCCCTACTATTTAAAATCTAAAAGAACAAAAGATACTCCCAAAAGCATTGCAAAAGGAATAGCCCTGGGCATATCCCTTGATTTTTTTCCAACTTTTGGCCTGGGATTGATTCTTGCCTTTTTTACAGCGGGTTTGTTTAGAGCCAACAGGCCTGCTGCCGTTCTGGCAGCCATTGCGGGGAAATGGGCAATACCCTTCTTTTATTATCTAAACTATAAAATCGGTCAGTTTTTTACAGGTATGGGTTCTATCCGTTACGGATTGTTTAATCCCAAAATGATGCTCCGGGTGATTGATTTTAAAAATCTAAGCTATGCGTTTTTAGTTGGCAGCTTTATCAATGGGATACTCGCAGCCCTTGTAACGTATTACATTGCTCTTAAATTCACCATGTTTTGGAGTGCAAGAAAAGTAAATTAGAAAGTAAAGGAGGTGGTTCCTTGGATATAAAGGATTTACAGAGCAAAACCATTTCAGAGCTTCACAAGATAGCCAGGGAGTTAGACATAACGGGCTATTACAAATACAGGAAGAAGGAACTGATATTTAAAATCCTAGAAACCCAGACTGAACGAGATGGCTTGATCTTTGCAGAAGGTGTTTTGGAAATTCTCCCCGATGGATATGGTTTTTTAAGGGTAGACAATTATTTACCCAGTAACGAAGATGTGTATGTTTCCCCTACTCAGATAAGGCGTTTTAATTTAAGAACGGGGGATATGGTATCAGGAAAGATTCGGCAGCCTAAAGAAGGCGAAAAGTATAAAGCCCTTCTGTATGTTCAAGCCGTTAACGGTTTGGACCCCGAACATGCAACATCCCGTTATCATTTCGATTCCCTCACTCCCATCTACCCCAATGAAAGGCTCACCCTTGAATCCCAATCCGATAGAATATCCACAAGAATTATAGATTTAATAGCCCCTGTAGGTAAAGGCCAGAGAGGCCTTATCGTGGCACCACCTAAAGCGGGTAAAACTGTACTGCTAAAGCAAATAGCCAACAGCATCACCGAAAACCATCCTGATGTTTCTCTCATAGTTTTGCTTATAGATGAAAGACCTGAAGAAGTTACTGATATGATTAGGTCTGTTAAAGGAGAAGTAGTAAGTTCTACCTTTGATGAACTGCCTGAGAACCATTTGAAGCTATCTGATATGGTGCTGGAAAGGGCCCAAAGGCTGGTAGAATCAGGTAAAGATGTTGTGATCCTTTTGGACAGTATTACAAGATTGGCCAGAGCCAACAACCTTGTAGTCCCCCCTACGGGGAGGAGCCTTTCAGGAGGCCTTGATCCAAGTGCCCTGCATAAACCCAAGCGGTTTTTTGGTGCTGCGAGAAACATTGAAGAAGGGGGCAGCCTGACTATACTTGCTACTGCTCTAATTGAAACAGGCAGCAGGATGGATGACGTTATTTATGAGGAGTTTAAAGGAACGGGTAACATGGAACTCCATCTTGACAGGCGGTTGGCGGAAAGAAGGATATTTCCTGCTATTGATATTTTAAAATCCAGTACAAGGAAAGAAGAACTGCTGCTTACCAGAGAAGAGCTGCATGCTATATGGATATTGAGGAGAGCTCTGGCTTCAAAGGATGTTGTAGAAGCAACTCAGCTTTTGATTAAAAAACTTGAAAAAGTGCCGGATAACAAAACTTTCATATCCAAATTAACAAAACAAAACCAATAAATAATAACACCCCGTTTGTTATGTATAAAAAACACCTGCTGAGAAAGAATATTAACAGTTAAATATTTATAAAAAAACGGGGTGTGTATAATGCACTCAATCAAGAAATGTCTGCCTCACTTGATGTGTATTGTATTGACCATCTTTGTGTGCGGGAAGATACTTGATGACAAAGGGTTTTTTTTAGATAATCAAAAATTTGTAAACCAGAACCATGGAGTTTACACAAATGAAGTTTTTAAGGAAATGGTGATTTTAAAGCAACACATACAAAACAATAAAACAATAAATGTATTGCCCCAAAACCTTGATTATAAAGTAGTAGAAGAGAGAAAGCTGAATGCAGCCACTGTATCGAGAGGGAAAATAAACCGGGTTTTTAATACAAAGAAACGACCTCAAATTTTAACGTATGTTGTCAAAAACGGTGATACATTGTGGGAAATTGCTGCAGGTTATGGTGTGACGGTAGATACTCTCATATCAATGAACAACCTCAAAAATGCTGACAAAATAAGGGTAGGTCAGAAGCTTACTGTCTTGACCATAGATGGCGGACTTCACACTGTATCACCGGGCGAATCTCTGTGGGGAATATCCAGAGACTATGACGTGGATATGAGTAAAATAGTATGGGCTAACAACCTCAGCAATCCTGACCATCTGACTGTTGGGCAGAAGTTGATCATACCGGGTGTTAAAACGGCTAAAGTTTCTGCAAGCACTACCAGTTACAGGGCATGGAGAGCTCGCAGCTTTGTTTGGCCGTTAAGAGGAAAAATTTCTTCTTATTTTGGCCCCAGGTGGGGAGAGTTCCATTCAGGCCTTGATATAGCTGCCCCTCTGGGAACCCCTATCAAAGCAGCGGGGAGCGGTAAGGTAATTGAAGTAGGCTGGTTTGGCACTTACGGAAAAATGGTCTTGATTGATCACGGTAATGGAGTTAAAACAAGATACGCTCATGCTTCAAAAATTTTCGTTAAAAAAGGCGAATGGATAAAGCAGAATCAAACTATTGCCAGGGTGGGTAGTACCGGCAGGTCAACAGGGCCCCATCTACACTTTGAGGTAATAATCGATGATAAACCCCAAAACCCTCTCAGGTTTCTTCCTTAAAGATGATGGAGGTGGTTCTCTGTCATCTTTCGTTTTATCTGAAAAATCCAATTCCCTTGTATAATTAAGAAGTATGGTTCTACCCTAAAAATAGCTCATGTACCAAAGCTGGCCGTTTCAACCTGGCTCCCAAACTGGCTAACCAGGCTACTATTCAAGCTCCGTAGACTTCCTGGCCTGCTGTGTATCCTTGTACGGCTTCAGGCATCCTGTCCTTGGGCACACCTTCACCTTTGGCTTTATTAACCCTGATTAGCCCCTTGAATCAATACTGCACCGAATCAGTCAGCACAGGCATATATTTTCATTCCTCTGATGGTGCTGCAATTGCAGCATGTATGTCTTGTGATAATGTCACCTTGTAAAGTATTGTGATAAAATGTCACCATGAAGGACGCGGTGCATTATCTTATGATACAAAAACAATTTAATATAATTCCCTTAACCGGGCTTAATTCATATAAAGTTAAGGAGTGAGGCCTGTCAAGGGCGGGCGAAGCCCGTTCATTTTACCCTTGACTGGCCGAACGGAATAACTATAATTGTTCAGGCCCGGTTAAATTTCCAGCTTAAAATTGACTTTTTCTCACGATAGCTAACCACTTTTTTTTAGGGTGACATTTTTGACATGTGTCACCACTTATGTCATCTCTCAATATCTTGCAAGGATTTCAGGTTAGTGTTATAATAATTGAGTGACTATACTGGAAAGAGGTGAAAAAGGTGAAAAAAGGAATTCACCCTGAATACAAAAAAGCTGTGGTTAAGTGCGCCTGTGGAAATACATTCGAAACCGGTTCAACAAAAGAAGAATTAAGGGTTGAAATTTGTTCAAAATGTCATCCTTTCTTTACAGGTAAACAAAAATATGTTGACACCGCCGGAAGGGTTGAAAGGTTTAAAAGAAAGTACGGACTCAAAGACGAAGATGAGGAATAAACTCAGCATTTGTGTTATAGGGTTAGAGTGCCAGCTCTAGCCTTTATTTATATTTTTCTTTTTGTTTGAAAGGGAGATACACATGAAGGAATGCAATATAGGCGGGCAAGCAGTAATTGAAGGGGTAATGATGAGAAACCCGGAGTATACAGCAATAGCAGTGAGAAAACCGGATAAAACTATACACCTTTTTAGAGAACCTACGAAAAGCCTTACAAAAAGGTTTAAATTCCTGAAGCTACCCTTTTTAAGAGGGGTAGTGGCCCTGGTAGAATCTATGAGCACTGGGATAAAAGCCATTTCTTATTCTGCAAGGGTCGCAGGCGTTGAAGAGGAAGAACTTACTAAAAAGGATGTTATCTTTGCAGTTATTGTAGCGGTTTTTTTTGCTGTTGTGCTGTTTGTGATTCTGCCCACTGTTATTACCAAGTACCTGAGCTTTAACATAACTTCTCCTGTAATTTTGAATTTGATAGAGGGTATGATAAGGGTTATAATTTTTTTGTTGTATGTTGTTTCAATTTCTACAATGAAGGATATCAGGAGGGTTTTTGAATACCACGGTGCAGAACATAAGGTTATACACTGTTATGAAGCGGGTATGGACCTGAATGTAGAAAATGTAAAGGGGTTTTCAACCCTTCATCCAAGATGCGGTACAGGGTTTTTAATGATAGTTATGGTTGTAAGCATTTTGCTGTTTTCTTTTTTAGGATGGCCCGGTTTGATAAAACGCATAGTTTCCAGGATTGTGTTTCTACCCCTTGTGGCAGGAATATCTTATGAAGTAATAAAACTAGTGGGGAGATCTAAAAATTCTGTGATAAAAACCATTATAACACCGGGTTTATGGTTGCAGAAACTTACTACCAGAGAACCCGATGATGACCAGATCAGAGTGGCTATTAAGGCTTTAAAAGAAATTATTGATAACGATAACCAAGAGGTGAAGGAGAATGCTTAAAAAACTAGAAAAAATTGAGGCAAAATACAAAGAATTAACAGAGCTGATAAGTAACCCGCAGGTTATTGCTGACAGTACCAGGTGGCAGCAACTGGTGAAAGAGCATGCAGGCCTTGAGGAGATTGTTCAAAACTACGCCGAATACAGGAAGGTTTTGGAAGGAATTAGGGAAGCAAAGGAAATCATTAAAGAAAGTTCAGATGATGATTTTAGGGAACTTGCTGAAACAGAGCTTAAGGAATTGAAGAAAAAAGAGGAGGCCTTAAAAGATAAACTTAAGAGACTTCTTATCCCAAAGGATCCCAATGACGAAAAAAACGTAATAATGGAGATCAGAGCAGGAGCCGGAGGAGAAGAAGCAGCCCTTTTTGCCGGTGACTTGTTCAGGATGTATTCGAGGTATGCGGAACGTCATGGCTGGAAAGTAGAGATAATGGATACCAATGAGACAGATATAGGGGGATTTAAAGAAATCATATTTGTTATTGAAGGCAAAGGTGCCTACAGCAAGCTCAAATTTGAAAGCGGTGTCCACAGAGTTCAGCGAATTCCCACTACAGAATCAGGAGGCAGAATACACACATCAACAGCCACTGTAGCGGTTCTACCTGAAGCGGAAGAGGTAGAAGTAAAGATAGATCCAAATGATCTACGCATTGATGTGTTCAGGTCTTCAGGGCCGGGTGGCCAGAGCGTAAATACCACTGATTCTGCTGTCAGAATAACTCATATACCGACAGGTATAGTGGTTCAGTGCCAGGATGAAAAATCCCAGCACAAGAATAGAGAAAAAGCTTTGAGGATTTTGAGGGCAAGACTTTTGGATAAGCTGCAAAAAGAGCAGGAAGCAGAAATTGCTGAAGCGAGAAAGCTTCAGGTAGGGACAGGTGACAGGAGTGAAAGGATCAGGACTTATAATTTTCCCCAGGGAAGAGTTACCGATCACAGGATTAATCTGACACTCTACAAACTTGAATCCATACTGGATGGGGAACTGGAGGAGTTGATAGATGCGCTGATTACTTCGGAAGAGGCAGAACGCTTGAAGAAGGTGGAAAATTGAAAAACAGCATTGCTGAAGTCCTGAAAAAAGCAGAACGACGGCTTAAGGATGCTGGAATACAAAATCCCCGGCTGGATGCCGAAGTTATGTTGGCATCAGTGCTCGGTATAGAAAGGTACAGGCTGTTTATTATAAAAAATAATTTGCTGGATGAAAACGCAACTCAAAAATTCATTAATACCGTTAAAAAAAGGTGTCTGGGTTTTCCCCTTCAATACCTGATAGGGCATCAAGAATTTTATTCCCTTGATTTTTTTGTAGGGCCGGAAGTGCTCATCCCCAGGCCTGAGACAGAGCTGCTTGTTGAACATGTTATACAGTGGGCACAAACCAGAACCGGCCGACTTAAGATTTGTGACATAGGAACGGGAAGCGGCTGTATTGCTGTGACATTGGCTAGATACATCCCCAATGCTATGATATATGCCACAGATATAAGCCAGGATGCCCTGAATCTTGCCCGAAAAAACGCAAAACTGCATGGTGTATCAGCAAAAATTACTTTTTTAAAAGGGGATGTGTATCAGCCCTTATTCGAATATGATCTTGTTGACAAACTGGATGTTATTGTATCTAATCCACCATATATCCCATCAGGGGATTTAAAAAAACTTCAGAAAGAGATTCGGGATTTTGAACCCCTGGTTGCTTTGGATGGTGGGAAGGATGGCCTGGAGTTTTACCGCAGAATCATTTTGGGAAGCAGGAGTTTTTTGAAACCATCCGGTCTTCTGGCTTTAGAAATCGGTTTTAATCAGGGGATACGAGTTACCGATACTGCCCGAAAATTAAACATCTTTAGAAGCATAAAGATTAAGAAGGATTATTCAAATAAGGATAGAATTTTTTTGGCAATAAGGAATGATGGAAATTAGGAGATGGTTAAAAATGTTTTTGTTGCAGCTGGCTGTAATACTTTTTTTTACAAAAGTAGCGGCTTTTCTGGTCAAGAAAATTTCCCTTCCATCAGTAATGGGAGAGGTTTTGGCAGGAGTGGTTTTGGGCCCCTCTATACTGGGAATTATTCAGTATACGGAAGTATTAAGCCACATGGCAGAAATCGGCGTGATACTGCTCATGTTTGCTGCCGGTCTGGAAACAGATGTCAATGAACTAAAAGAATGTGGCAACACTTCTATCCTGACAGCTCTGGGTGGAGTTGTGTTACCCTTTGTAGGTGGCAGTGCTGCTGCGTATTTTTTTGGGTCCAATTTATATGAAAGTATCTTCATAGGTACAATTCTGACTGCTACCAGTGTCAGTATTACAGTTCAGACCCTTTTTGAAATGGGAAAACTTAAGAGTAGAGAAGGTCTGACAATTTTGGGTGCTGCGGTGCTTGATGATATTCTCGGAATAATAATCCTCACCTTGATTGCTGGAGTGGCTGTAGGGGAAACAAGCATTATGCTTTTATTGATAAAAATCACAGCGTTTTTCTTCTTATGCTGGCTCATTTATCGGTGGCAGCTTGTTAAAAGAATGGCAAAAATAATTACTCGACTCCGGCTCCAAGAAGGTCTGCTGTCCTTTACTATTATTGTTATTTTTACTTTTGCATATATTTCTGAAAAATCAGGTGTAGCAGCAATTATAGGTTCATACATTGTTGGTATCATGTTTGGGCAAACACCTTACAAAGAAAGGGTTTTGAAAAGTATTCAACCCTTTTCAATTTCTCTGTTTATCCCTATTTTTTTCGCTACCATAGGCATTAGAGCCGAACTGGAACATTTTAGCGCTACAATTGGGTTTGCTATTACCATCATTGGTGTTGCCATTCTCAGCAAAATCCTCGGCTGTGGTTTAGGAGCAAAAATGACAGGTATGGACCTGATGGCTTCAATAAGAGTTGGGGTCGGTATGATACCAAGGGCAGAAGTGGCGTTGATCGTGGCTTCTATAGGGTTAAAAAATGGAATCATATCATCCCCGACTTTTAGCAGTGCAGTTGCCATGGTGCTGATTACCACCATCATTACACCCATCATGTTAAAGTATTCCTTTGCTGTAGGAAATGAAACACGGCTTATAAAATCCTGATTTATATTCTTCTGGAAAGGATGATACATTGAAACGTATGGAGACGAAAATTTTAAAGGTCTCACCCCGATATCCTGAAGTAGACAAATTAAAAATTGCTGCGCAGATTATAAAAAGAGGGGGAACAGCAGCCTTTCCGACTGAAACGGTGTATGGGCTTGGCGCCAACGGGTTAAATCCCGCTGCAATAAAAAAGATTTTTTGGGCTAAAGGCAGACCCCTTGATAACCCTCTTATACTGCATATAGCGGAAATTAATGAACTGGGTGCACTGGTTAAAGAAGTTTCTTTTCAGGCAGAAAAACTTATCAGCAAATTCTGGCCCGGCCCCATAACCTTAGTGTTTAAAAAATCCTTCATTGTTCCTGATGAAGCAACAGCAGGACTTGATACTGTAGCAATCAGAATGCCGGCCAATTCAATTGCCAGAATGTTGATCAGGCTGTCGGAATGTCCCATAGCTGCTCCCAGTGCAAACCTGTCAGGGAAGCCCAGCCCCACAAAGGTGGAACACGTTATTGCAGATTTACTGGGAAAAGTGGATTTGATAATTGATGGTGGAGACACCCCTGTTGGTGTTGAGTCAACAGTAATAGATGTGACCAGAACCCCTCCCATGATTTTGAGGCCGGGTGGCATTACCCGGGAACAGCTGGAGGAAGTGTTGGGAGAAATCCGGGTTGACCAGATGTTAGATCTAAAAAATGGAAAACCACGGTCTCCGGGATTGAAATACAGGCATTATTCCCCTGATGCCCAGGTAATAGTCATAGAGGGGGCTCCCAAAAACAGGGTGAAAAAGATTAAGATTCTCCTCAGAGAAAAAAGAAATCAAGGCCTGAAAGTGGGAGTAATGTGTGTTGATGAAACCTTAAAAATGTATGAAAACATACCCAATGTTTTATCAATGGGAAAGGAAAAGCGACCGGAAACAATTGCTCCAAACATGTATAATTGTCTTCGCGGCTTTGATTTGAAAGGGGTAGATGTTATTCTTGTAGAGGGAATATCCGAAAGGGGTATGGGGCTGGCAATAATGAACAGGTTGAGAAAAGCGGCCGGTTTCAATGTCATAAAGGTGTAGGACAAGACCCATCAAGGAGGGTATATTGTGCTGTATGAATACACCGGGAACCTGCACATTCACACTACATATTCCGATGGGAGCGGAAACATAGGAGATGTGGTTATGGCAGCTAAAAAGGCGGGCATTGATTTTGTTGGAATTACAGACCATAACACTCTGCAGAGCTACAGAGAAGGTAAAGAAGGCTGGTATGATGATGTTCTGGTGTTGATAGGGGTGGAGCTTAACACACGATACAATCATTATCTGGCTTTTGATGTAAAGGAAGACATCAGGGATTACACCAGCAACCCTCAGCAAACCATTGATGAAGTGAACAAACAGGGTGGCTTTGGGTTTATGGCTCACCCTTTCGAAAAGGGTTCTAGACTTGTCTTTGGAGGTAAAGCCTTTACCTGGAATGACTGGAATGTAAAAGGCTACACAGGGATTTCCATATGGAATTATTGTTCACGCTGGAGGGATGCTGCCACCTCCATTGTTAAAGGTTTTTATTGCTATTACATAAACAGAAATTACCAGGCAGGTCCGGATGATGAAACCCTCAGGAAATGGGATGAATTGACACAAACAAGGAAAGTTGTGGGTATAGGCTGTAGTGATGCCCATGCCCACAGGGTGAGCTACGGATTTTTGAAGCTGACGATATTTCCGTACGAATATCTCTTCAAGACGGTTAACACCCATGTGCTGCTGGGCAGACCGTTAAAAAAAGATTTTCATGCTGATAAAAGAATGGTGTATAATGCTCTAAAGCGCGGTCATTGCTTTATAGGGTTTGATTTTTACTGGAATTCCAGGGGTTTTAGATACTGGGCTGAAAAAGGAAAAACCCGGTTCCTGATGGGAGATGGAATTGATTTATCCGATGACATAGTATTAAAAGTAGAAGCCCCCAGAATGGGTATAATAAGATTAATCCACAACGGGAAACTCATTTTGGCAAAGAAGGAACGGTTTATAACATATACGGTTAAACATAAAGGTTCCTACCGTGTGGAAGTTTATTCTAAAGGTTTTTTGGGAAGCACTCATCCGTGGATATACTCAAACCCTATCTATATATATTGATGTGTTGAAACAGCAAAGGAGGCCTGAAATGTCAAACATATTGACTCTGCTGCTATTGGCATGTGCCCTGGGAAGTGATGCTACATCTATGGCAGTAGGAGTAGGTCTTACAGGGGTAAACAGAAAACAGATTTCCCTTACCAGTGTGGTAATCGGTCTGTTTCACATTATTATGCCCCTTTTAGGCCTTTATCTAGGAAAACTTTTTGGGAAAATTGCAGGAGATATAGCATCATGGGTTGGGGCGGGTATTTTGATACTTTTGGGTTTTCACATGTTAAAAGAAGCCTGTCAGGATGATGATAATGAAATAAAACCAGATACAATTAATGGCTGGAGATTACTGGTAATGGCAATGAGTGTAAGCCTTGATGCTTTCAGTGTGGGGTTCAGTCTGGGGACTTTTTCCCAGTTGAGTATACCTTTAACAGTAATAACTCTAGGAGTTGTGGCAGGGGTCATGACTGCAGCAGGTTTTGTTCTGGGTAAAAAAATGGGAAGGATAATTGGTGAAAAAGCCGCAGCTGTTGGAGGTTTGGTGCTGATATTTTTAGGTGTGAAAATAGTCATTACTGGATGATGGGCTTTGCGGTTTTTTACATATTACTTGAAAGGAGGGGTATCTTGAAAAATGTGCTGTTTGTGTGTACAGGCAACACATGTAGAAGCAGCATAGCAGAAGCTATTTTTAAAAAATTACTGAAAGAAGCAGGAAAAGAGCTTGAAGGAATTAAAGTAAGCTCGGCAGGCACGGCAGCCATAGAAAATCATCCGGCCACACCACAAGCTGTTAGCATCATGAGGGAAATGGGAATAGACCTTGCTTCCCATAAAGCCACCCAGCTGACACCTGAGATGATAGAAGAGGCCGATGTTATTTTGACAATGACTCTGGACCACAAAAGAAGAGTGCTTGAAATGTATCCGGAAGCAAAGGACAAGGTCTTCCTGTTAAAGGAGTTTGTAGCGGATCCAGATGATAACCGGAACACACAGGATCAGATTGAAGAAATAAGCAGAAAGATTGATGAAAAGCGAAGAAAGTATTATGAAACTCACAGGCATGAAATTGATGAACTGATGGACAAAAGAGACAGGCTGAAAAAGCAATTGAAAGAAGTCGAGAACCGGCTGGAAGAACTGAGATTGAAAATGGAAGATGTGACAGCCGAGGAAAGGCAACAGCTTTTAAAGCTGGAGTCCCACCTAAAAGATATGGAGATAAAGGACCCGTTTGGTCAGCCCGTTGATGCGTATCGCAAAGTAGCAAAAGAACTGGAAGAAAGCCTTAAAAAATTTGTTAGAACACTAAAGGGAAACCTCGAATAGACCTTTTCCAAACGTTGAAACACAGGTCTGAAAGCCTGCTTAAGGCTTTTTTGTATTTCTAATAAGCATGCAGGAATTTGGTCTTTTAAATAGAAGTATATAATACACTCAAAATTTGAAAAAAATAGTATTAAATTGGTTTTTTAGGAAAAATATATAAAAACCGGGAGGCACACACGATGAAAATAGCCGTAGGCAGTGACCACGGTGGTTTCAATTTAAAGAAGACTATAATTGAGTACCTTGAAGAGAACAACATCAAATACAAGGATTTTGGATGTTATTCAGATAAGTCTGTTGATTATCCTGATTTTGCCAGGCTTGTTGCGGAAGCTGTTTCCAGGGGAGAATTTGATAGGGGTATACTAATATGTGGCACAGGTATTGGAATTTCCATTGCCGCCAACAAGGTCAAAGGGATAAGAGCTGCCCTGTGCAATGACTGTTTTTCAGCCCGCATGGCCCGGGAACACAATGATGCAAACATATTGGCAATGGGAGAAAGGGTAATCGGAAGAGGCCTTGCCCTAGAAATCACAAAAACCTGGTTGGAGTCGAAGTTTCAGGGTGGGAGGCACCAGAGAAGGATAGACAAAATAATGCAATTGGAAAGGGAAGGGTGATGTGTAATGGACATATTAAGGCTTGTTGATGGCGAGGTGGCTGAAGCAATAAAAAAGGAAATTGAAAGACAAAGGAATAAGCTTGAGCTGATAGCTTCAGAGAACTTTGTGAGCCGGGCCGTTATGAAGGCTATGGCTACACCCCTTACGAACAAATATGCAGAAGGATACCCGGGAAAAAGGTATTATGGTGGATGTGAGTATGTTGATGTAGTGGAAAACCTGGCCAGAGAAAGGGCCAAGAAAATATTCAATGCCGAACATGCTAATGTCCAGCCCCATTCAGGGGCTCAGGCCAACATGGGGGTTTATTTTGCCTTTCTGGAAACGGGAGATACGATAATGGGTATGAATCTGAGCCATGGTGGTCACCTTACCCACGGCAGCCCGGTTAATTTTTCAGGTAGGTTTTATAATGTTGTTTATTATGGAGTAGATAAGGCAACAGGAAGAATCAACTATGATGAGGTTATGGAACTGGCCCAAAAACATCGGCCCAAGCTGATTGTGGCTGGAGCCAGTGCATACCCCCGCACGATTGATTTTAAAAAGTTTCGAGAGATTGCAGATGAGGTTGGAGCATATTTAATGGTAGATATGGCTCACATAGCCGGCCTTGTAGCAGCAGGGCTTCATCCAAACCCGGTGGCTTATGCAGACGTGGTGACTACCACAACCCATAAAACCCTCAGGGGGCCCAGGGGTGGAATGATTTTGTGCAAAGCTGAGTATGCTCAACAGATAGATAAGGCCATTTTCCCGGGGATTCAGGGAGGCCCCTTGATGCATGTCATAGCTGCCAAAGCTGTGTGTTTGAAGGAGGCAATGCATCAGGAATTCACGAGTTATCAGCAGCAGATTGTAAAAAATGCCAAGGCCCTTGCCCGGAATTTGATGGATAGGGGCTATGATTTGGTTTCCGGTGGAACGGATACTCACCTTATGCTGGTTGACTTGAGGAAACTCGGTATCACCGGAAAAGATGCCGAGGAAGTTCTGGATGAAGTCGGAATTACTGTTAACAAAAACACCATTCCTTTTGATCCAGAGAGCCCTTTTGTAACAAGCGGCATCAGGTTGGGTACACCAGCCCTTACTTCCAGAGGTATGAAGGAAGGTGAAATGGCGGAAATAGCTGCATTAATACATGAAACCCTTAAAAACAGGGGAGATGCCATCAAACTGGAAGGAATAAGGAAAAAGGTTAAAGAACTGTGCGAACGTTTTCCCCTTTATGAAAACCTTGAATAATATGATCGAGAGTGCTGATGCTCAAGAATTTTACACCGGCCAGCTTCGGCAGTCAGGGCAACCTTTAAGGGCGCCTTACGGCGACCTTGACTGCCTCATTGCCCGGTGTAGATACAAGCCAACCGGGCAAAGGAATTTCCGTATATTTAGCTGTCAGGCTGCAATTGATTAAAGTATGTTGCTTTGCTTCATCAAAAACCTGTGCTGCGGTTATCGAAAAAAAGGGCTTCCCTTTTTCATGCCCATTGAAATCTCTGATACTTGTGAACTACAATTCGTTGTTGTAGAAATATCCGGTTAATTTCCAGCAACTAAAAAGCTTTCGGATGGGTTCTGTCAAGAGCCCGGCACTCAAAAGTTAATTGAGTGCCGAGGGCGCAGCCTTTACCATTGACAGAACTCGGGAGAAAGCTATAATGATTTAACTATTGACCGGATTGGGTTTGTATGACATTTAACTC
>ENA-OSAE01000477-OSAE01000477.1-marine-sediment-metagenome-genome-assembly--contig:-NODE-477-length-13927-cov-45.306156_pt1 | contig 13927 bp, 15 predicted proteins | sample MGYA00237870_ERZ529317 | MGnify/ENA primary metagenome ERZ529317 (study PRJEB26369, sample SAMN03142812) | marine sediment metagenome | biome: marine; feature: borehole; material: sediment... | reverse complement strand
GGGCGCTGTAGCGGGGCAAAGCCCTTTACCCTTGACAGGGCCCTGGAACGTTGTAGAATTAATAAAAATAGGTTTTTGATAGTTTTTTAGGAGGATAAATGTCCTTATTTAGATATTTAAAGCCAATATACTTTTTCTACTGTTATAGGAAGATACCTTCCTGTTAATCATAGAATTTTTAACTCAGTATGTTTTTTTAGCCATAGAACTACAATTATTTTTGTAGGAAAAATTAAGATATTATAGAATCTATAACTAGAGTTGCGAGTTGTGTTAGGAGGGAAACAATATGGGGTATCAACCCTCAGCGGTGGAGAGAAAACATGTGTTGCCATGAGCTACAGATTTGCCCTGAATCAGATTGTTAAAATGATTAACAATTCTATGGAGTCCGGGCTTATGATCCTGGATGAACCTACAGATGGATTCAGCAGGGATCAGATTTTTAGGTTAAGGGATGTCTTTGAAGACCTTAATTGCAGACAGGTGATAATGGTTTCCCATGAAGCCGAAATGGAAGACCTTGTTGATAATGTTATACACATAAAAAAAGCAATGGGATTATCTAAAGTTGTGAAAGCTTGAGATTGATTTGCGGAAGATGAAGGAAATTTCATGTTTTTATAGAAATAATTTTTATAGAAATAATAATCATAAACAGAAAATGCGGATGCAAGGAGGGAATAATCTTGACGAAAAATTATAAGCAGTTGAATCCTTCTACAAGGGTTTTGCTAGGGCCAGGACCAAGCAATGTGCATCCAAGGGTTTTAAAAGCCATGTCAACTCCCCTTGTAGGCCATCTTGACCCTGATTTTCTCGAAGTAATGAACGAAACCATGGAGCTGTTGAGGTGCGTTTTCCAAACCAGGAATGAACTCACGATACCGATGTCTGGCACAGGGAGCGCCGGTATGGAGACACTGTTCGTTAATCTTTTGGAACCCGGCGATAAAGCAGTTGTGTGTATAAACGGTCTTTTCGGTCAGAGGATGGCAGACATTGTCGAGCGATGTGGAGCAGAACTTGTTACCGTAGAGGGTGAATGGGGCAGAATAATTGAACCTGACCAGGTTGAAGAAGCTCTAAAAAAAGCCGGAGGAGCCAAAATAGTGGCTATAGTTCATGCAGAAACATCCACTGGTGTAAGACAGCCCCTTGAGGAAATATCAAAAATTGCGAAGAAATATGATGCACTGTTTTTAGTGGACACTGTAACCTCTCTGGGGGGAATGGAGGTCAAAGTAGATGAATGGGGTATTGATGCGAGTTACAGTGGAACCCAGAAGTGTTTAAGCTGTCCTCCTGGTTTATCCCCTGTAACCTTCAGTGAAAGAGCCAGAGAGGTAATAAAGAAAAGGAAAACAAAGGTCCAGAGCTGGTACCTGGATTTGAGCATGATACAGAACTACTGGGGTAAAGAGAGATTTTACCATCATACTGCTCCCATTTCCATGAACTATGCCTTGAGGGAAGCCCTGATGTTGATTCATGAGGAGGGGCTTGAAGCAAGGTTTGCTCGTCATGAGAGAAACTCAAAAGCCCTGACAGCCGGTCTTGAAGCCATGGGGCTTGAAATGATTGCCCAGGAAGGGTATAGATTACCCAGCCTGCATGCTGTAAAAATTCCTGAAGGCATAGATGATGCTAAAACTAGAAAGATGCTTCTTGAAGAATTCAACATTGAAATAGGTGGGGGCCTGGGAGACTTTAAAGGTAAAGCCTGGAGAATAGGGCTGATGGGCTACTCCTCTACGAAGAACAATGTCTTCCTGGTTCTTTCTGCTCTGGAAGCAGTGCTTAAGGCACAGGGATATAAAGTTGAAGAAGGAGCAGGTGTAAAAGCAGCTCAAGAAGCATATGGATTCTAAAAAAATGGAGGGATCAACCCCTCCGTTTTTTTATCCTCCAAATATCATTGGGAAGATGCAGACAACATCTCCTGCTTTAAGCTTAGTGTTTAAGCCATTGAGATGAGATATGTGAGTTCCGTTAACCAGTATGATTACCTCATCGCTTATTGTGTTGTTTGGAAACACTTTTGATTGGAATTCGTTTCCATAATCTTTGCTCAGTTTATCCAGAAGCTCATACAGGGATTTGGCTTTAACATCAGTGCGTTCTTTGGTGTTACCTGCCAGTTTTCTTATATGGGCAAAAAACTTCACTACCATGATCTATTTTAATCCCAGCTCTTCAAGTTTTTCTTCTGTAGGTCTGCCTTCATCATCCCAGCCTCTAATTTTGTAGTAGTCACCTTTCATCTCATCGAGTTTTACTACCTTGCCTTTTGAAGGTCCGCTTTTAATGGGTTCTTTCAGCAGCCTGGGCGGCAGTGTATCATCATCTGCTGTTAGGCCGGCTTTGAGGTTGAACAGTCTTTCCAGATTCCAGATCCTGTCTCCTGCCTTAAGGAAGTCATCGGTTGAGTAGTCAATTCCGGTAGCGCTGGAAAGCATAGCAGAGATTTCATCTCCACCGATACCAAAGGTTGTGAACAGACAGATTCCTGAAGAATCGAGGGCTGCTGTCAGGTCCTGGAAGGTTTTAAGCCATTGAGCTTTTCCTTCGGTGGTGTGAGGATCTATCTTTTCGGGCACTCCAAGGATTTCGGGAGATGTGAGATAACCCCTCACATGACATCCTCCACGGTTGGATGTGGCGTATTCAAGACCCATGCCCTGAGCTCCCCGGGGGTCATATGCCGGCATCTCCTGCTTTTTGACGCTCATTGAAAGCTCAGGAACACCGTAGCTTTCTGCCAGGCGGTATGAACCCAGGGCAAGCTTGTCACCGAAACCTTCTCTGAGCCCGGTCTTTCTGGTAAGTTCTACGATAGCATCAGCATTACCGAAGTTGAGTTTCATGCCCACTTCCTCTTCTGTTATATAACCTTTTTCAAAGAGTTCCATGGCACAGGCTATGGTGCTGCCCATGGATATTGTATCAAGGCCCATTTCGTTGCAGATATAATTGGCTTTTGTGATTGCTTCCAGATTATCCACTCCGCACTGGGCTCCATATGCCCACGCTGTTTCGTATTCCGGTCCCTCTCCTTCACCCTTGTAGGGGCCCTGTTTTATAGCTGTTACCCTGCCGCAGCCTATGCTGCATGCGAAACAACCCTTGTTCCTAATCAGCAGCGTTTCTGTGAGGGTTTCTCCTCCGGTTTTGTCTGCTTCTTCAAAATAGCCGTCCTGGAAGTTGCGGGTGGGCAGTATTCCGGATTGATTGATTATGTTTACAAGCACATTTGTGCCGTATGTTGGAAGCCCCTGGGATGTTACGGGGTGTTCGACCAGTTTCTTGCGGGCATTTAAAACGGCCTCTTTGAATTTATCCATGGCGGCAACCTTGATTCCTTTTGTTCCCCTCACTGCAATGGCTTTGAGATTTTTGGAACCCATTACTGCTCCCACGCCAGTTCTGCCTGCGGCCCTGTGCATATCATTTATGATGTTGGCAAAGAGGACCTTTTTTTCACCGGCTGGTCCTATGCACGCAACTTTGAAGTTTTCGCCGTTCTCTTCCATAAGAATATCGGTGGTTTCATGGGTGCTTTTGCCCCATAGATGTTTTGCACACCTGAGTTCTACATCATCATCGTAAATGTAGAGATAAACGGGTTCCTTGGCCTTGCCTTCAAAGATAATGAGATCATAACCTGCGAATTTCAGTTCCGGTCCGAAATAACCTCCTGAATTAGAAGCGGCTATGGTGCCTGTAAGGGGTCCCTTTGTTACAACATCGTAACGGCCTCCGCTTGTTGCGAGGGTTCCGGTAAGAGGCCCTGTAGCGAAGATGAGTTTGTTTTCGGGACTGAAGGGATCCACCTGAGGATCAACTTCATCATACATGATTTTGGTGCCAAGGCCTCTTGCCCCTATAAAGTTTCTGGCATCTTCAATGTTAAGGTCCTCTTTCACGATCTTTCCTTCAGAGAGATTTACCCGTAATATTTTACCTGCCCAGCCGTACATTTATTTCACCTCCTTCAAGATTTCGCTAAACTTCTCAGCAATGAACTTCTTTCTGTTAACAAGAGCTTCAGATGCAGGCTTGTATTCGATGGCACCGGAAGGACAGAATTTAGCACACTCGGGTTCACCTTTACAAAGGTCACACTTGAAAACGTGTTTCCCGCTAAGATCATAGTTCATGTTTCCGAAAGGACATGCACTGACACACAACCTGCATCCGATACATTGTTCTTCATTAACAGCCACAATACCGGTGTCAGGATCTTTAGATATGGCACCTGCCATACACACTTTTTCACAGGCGGGCTCATCACACTGCAGGCAGGTAAGGGGTACAGAAACACCGATCTTTGGCCACCTGTGCACCGATACTCTGGATTTTGATGGCTTAAATTCCGATTCATGTTCAAGGGAGCAGGCCAGTTCACAGCTGGAACACCCGGTACATTTTTCAGGATTGATAACCAGGATTTTCTCCATAGTAAAAGGGCACCTCCTCAAAAAGTTTTTGTGAAAAGGAGAATCAGATTAAAACCATCACCTCCTTAAGCTTTTTAGAATTTCCTTGAAAGAATGGCCAAGTTGTTTTGATTTGCATTCAGGGCACTTATTAAAATACTCCGGGGGTATTTTTTGCTTCTTACATATGTAATCTATTTGAGCTTTGGTGATAAAGGGCTTTCCACATTCATCACAATTTTTCAATTCAAAAGTCTGATTTCTAACGGTTCGTGTGTTTTGTGTTTCGTGTATTTTGATAGCATCTACCGGACATACCTGGGCACAGGCACCACACCCTACACATTCTTCAGTTTCTGCATCGTATGGGGTGGATACTTTTTTTACAGTTCCCCTGTTGACCATGGCAATGGCATTGGTACCCAGTTCCTCACACGCTCTAACACACTGACCGCAGAGAATGCATTCTTCGTCCTCACTGTATGCTTTAAATCTCGTTTTAAAAACTCCGATGCTTTCAGCAATGTGTTTTATTTTTTCTGAGTGGGGAACCCTTGCCATTAAGAGCTCTATCAGGATTTTTCGCAATTTGATTACTTTTTCAGAGTGTGTAAAAACCTCAAGGCCTTCTTCTACAGGGTAAAGGCAGGATGTGACCAGTTTGCTGTAATCTCTTGACCAACCGGTTTTTTTGATTTCTACGCTGCACAGGCGGCAGCTTCCCCTTGGGGGTAAACCTTCATGGTGGCACAGAGTGGGAATATCTATTTCCAGCTGCTTTATTACATCGAGAAGAGTCTGACCTTTTTCTGCTTTTATCTGTCTGCCGTTGATTATCAAGTCTACCATCCAATATCACCTCTATTTGACCTTTACTGCACCAAACCTGCAGACATCATAACAGGTCCCACACTTCGTGCATTTTGAATCATCGATAACGCAGAAATCTTCTTGTGTGGTGATGCTTTCAGCGGGGCAGGCTTTTATACATGCACCACATGCTTTACACAATTCAGGGTCTATGTAAAAAGCAGTCAGTTCAGCACAAACTCCTGCAGGGCACCTTTTGGCCTGAATATGAGCAAGGTACTCCTCTTTGAAGTATCTTATAGTGCTTAACACGGGATTGGGTGCTGATTTGCCCAGACCGCACAAACAGCCTTCCTTCATTGCCCATCCTAAAGTTTCAATGGTATCAAGGTATTCCATTTTACCCTTTCCTTTTGTAATGGAATCTATTAGCTGGAACATTTGAAGGAGACCTTCTCTGCAGGGAACACACTTACCACAGGATTCATCCATAAGGAATTTTAGAAAATATCGAGCAACATCCACCATACATGTCCTTTCATCCATAACAATGAGACCACCGGAACCCATCATTGAACCTGCTTGTGTGAGTTTTTCGTAATCAACGGGCAGGTCCAGCTTTTCTTCAGGAAGACACCCGCCTGATGGTCCTCCCGTCTGCACGGCTTTGAATTTTTTCTTTCCAGCAATTCCACCGCCTATTTGATATATTATTTTTTTAAGGGGAGTACCCATAGGGACTTCGATCAGGCCGGTGTTCACAGCCTTTCCAACCAGGGAGAAGGCCTTTGTCCCCTTGCTTTTGTCCGTGCCTATCTCTGCAAACCATTCCCAACCTCTGGTGATTATGACGGGAACGTTGCACCAGGTTTCTACATTGTTTAACACTGTAGGCTGGTTGTAAAGTCCCCTTTCAACAGAGTGGATGTATTTGGCCCGGGGTTCTCCTATGTTTCCTTCAATGGATTTCATCAGGGCGGTAGATTCTCCACACACAAAGGCTCCTCCACCCCGCTTGATTTTGATATTAAAGCTGAATCCCGTTCCCAAGATGTTATCACCCAGAAAACCATGTTTTTCAGCATCATCTATTGCTTTCCTCAATCTCCTAACGGCGATGGGATATTCTTCCCTGACGTAAATGTAGCCCTGAGGTGAACCCACAGCGTATGCTCCAATTACCATGCCTTCAATAACACTGTGAGGATCCCCCTCCATTATGCTGCGGTCCATGAAGGCTCCCGGATCCCCTTCATCACCATTGCAGATTATGTATCTTGTGTCCCCTTCTGCCTCTCGGCAGTATCTCCATTTCTTGCCGGTAGGAAACCCCCCTCCCCCCCTCCCTCTGAGCCCGGACTTTTCTATCGCTTGTATAACCTGTTCAGGGGAAAATTCCTTCAGCACTAGGGCAAGGGCTGTATACCCGCCCTTTTTAATGTAATCTGTGATATCTTCCGGATCAATGTTTCCCACATTTCTTAGAGCTATTCTGGTTTGATGTTTGTAAAAGGGAATTTCATCAAAAGTTGTGTAAACTTTACCATCTGGAGATCTATACAAAAGTTCATCAATTATTTGACCTTTTAACACAGTGTCCTCAATGATCCTCTTAGCATCCTGAGGCCTGGCTTCCGTGTAAAACAGTTTTTCAGGCATGATTACAACCAGAGGCCCCTTTTGGCACAAACCGTGACATCCAGTTTCTTTGATTTTTAGTTCAATGTTTAAGCTGACTTCAGGATGCTTTTCTTTTTCCTGCTGCAGGGCCTGATAGATATCGCGGCTTCCCCTGGCAAGACATCCCGGTCCGCCGCACACAAGAATGGTGGTTTCACTTTCTGAGTCCTTTAGGCTGTTTTTAAAATCCCAGAATTCCTGTAAAGTGTTAAACCTCATGGAGTATGCCTCCTTCAGAATCCTGCTTAAGGAGCTTCCTGATTTTCTGCCGGGTCATCTGCCCGTGATATTTATCATCTATAACCACTACTGGAGCCATTGAACATGAGCCGACACAGTTTACTAACTCAAGGGAAAATTTTTTATCTTTTGTAACTTCTCCGGGACTTATTCCCAGCTGTTTTTTTATCTCATCAACGATGGAAGGAGCACCTTTTAGATGACATGCTGTTCCCATGCAAACTCGGATGATTTTTTCTCCTCGAGGTTTTAAGCTAAAAGCCTTATAAAAAGTGGCGATAGCATAAATGCGGCTTTTGGGAATGTGTGTTTTCCTGTGAATAATCTCAATGGCTTCTTTTGGAATATGATTAAACCTGCTCTGCACTTCGTGGAGGATCTCAATAATGTCTTCCGGGCCGTGGTCGTAATTCGATAATATATCTTCAAGGGAGCGCATAAAACTCATGGTGTTATCACCTTCCTATTTTACAAATATATACCTAGCAAGGAAAAATATAACTAATAATATATTTCTATATTTCTATAAAATTCACAAAAGTCCTGTTTGTTTATAAAATTTGTGTTAAAAAGGAATGCATTGAGTTGAGATACTGCCTTGAATTCTTTTGTCCTTGAAAAATTGATAAAAGAGTTTATAATTTAACATGGAGTTAGTTATGTTTATTGCCTTATTTAAATCAGGTTCGAAGGAAAAGAAGGGGGATTTAAAAACTCAAGGAGGTTGTGCTGATGGACCTGCGAAAGCTGTATAAACAGGGAAAGACCTTTGAGAAATTTTTGCAAGAGGGTAAGGAGCGAGATGTTAAAAGGTTAATGGAAATATACGGCAGCATAAAAACAGACGGTCAAACAGAGGAGAAAATCAAAAATATAGATAAAAACATTAAAGTGGTGGTATTTGCAGAAATGTGGTGTCCCGATTGCATAGTGAACCTTCCTGTCCTGAAAAAGATCGCTGATTTATCTGATAAAGTTGAGTTCAGGATCCTTCCCAGAGAAATAGATCTTATGGAAAGATACAGAGTTGATGGAAGGGCAAAAATTCCGACTTTTGTGTTTCTTGATGAAAATTATAATGAACTGGGTTGTTTTGTAGAGATGCCTGAAAAGGTTAGAAAGGATATTCTTGAATCAGATGAACTCAAAGCTGCTGAGATAATCAAAAGACACCGAAAAGGTGAGTTCATACAGGAAGCTTTGGATGAAATACTAAACATATGCTGCGGACAAAGAACCGAGAAAAGTAGAGCCGGGACTTCGATGGAGTTTTAATTCAAAACCATGAGATGGGAGGATGAAACTTGATTGAAATAATAAATGTCACAAAGTATTACGGTTCCCACATAGCGGTCAAAGACCTTACTTTTACCGTTAAAAAGGGAGAGGTTATGGGCTTTTTGGGGCCAAATGGTGCAGGCAAATCAACTACGATGAGGATAATAACAGGCTACATGCCTCCCACCAGGGGTCGAGTGTTGATCGATGGCATTGATGTGCTTAAAGATCCGATGCGGGCCAAAAAGCGAATAGGTTATCTTCCTGAAAGCCCTCCTTTATACAGAGATATGACGGTTAAAGAGTATCTGCTGCTTGTGTGTGATTTAAAAGGCATAAAAGGCAGAAAAAAAGAAATGGAAACAAACAGGGTTATTGGGATATCAGGACTGGAGCAAGTGACAAAAAGGCTTATTGGAAATCTATCAAAGGGGTATAAACAGAGGGTTGGCTTGGCCCAGGCCCTTTTAGGGGATCCTGGTATTTTGGTATTAGATGAACCCACTACTGGCCTTGATCCCAAACAGATAAAAGAAATCCGCAGCTTGATCAAAAAACTTGCCGGTAACAAAACAGTGATTTTAAGCTCCCACATTCTCCCGGAAGTTAACGCCATTTGCGAAAAAATTATCATCATCAACAAAGGCAGGCTTGTTGCCAGCGGAAGTGCTGATGAAATTTCAATGAGGTTGCAGAGTAGAGAATCAATATATGTTAAGGCAAAAGGTGACTTTAAAAAAATAGCAAACACATTACAAAAAATAAAGGGTATGCAGAGTATTAATCAAATCAGCGATGAAGCCGAAGTTTTAGAGTTTAATGTTGAGTTTGAAAAAGGCAGAGACTTGAGAGAAGAACTTTTTTATGCTATGGCGGAAATGGGTTGTCCTATCCTGGAAATGAAACCCAACAAATTATCCCTTGAAGATGTGTTCGTAAAACTCACAACGCAGGAGAAGGTGGTGGAAACCGGTGAAGATTTGGGCAGTTTATAGAAAAGAGCTTAGAAGTTATTTTTGTTCTCCCCTTGCCTATACAGTTATAGGAGTTTATTTAGCACTGAGCGGATATTTCTTTTCGGTTATTCTGGTTACCACAAAACAACTGATTATGACAGGAGTGTTTGCTAATATGGGCCTTATGCTGGTTTTCATTGCTCCCATTCTCACCATGAGACTTCTTACCGCTGAAGAAAGTGAGGGCACCATGGAACTGCTTCTTACCACACCTGTCACTGTGTTTGATATAGTAGTGGGTAAATACCTGGCGGCCTTTACAGTATTTTTGATGGGAACGGTTTTGACCCTGAGTTTTCCCCTGTTTTTGTGCACATATGGTTCTCCCGATTTTGGTCCCATTATTACAGGTTATACAGGTTTTGTTCTATTGGGAGGAGCTTTTCTGGCTATAGGTCTCTTTATGTCAGCCACAACGGACAATCAGGTTATTGCCGGTGTATTGACCTTCGGAGTGGGACTTGCTTTATGGATTGTAGGCTGGCTTGCAGAAGAACTTACGGGTAAAGCAAGGGATATTGCCAACCACATTTCTGCTGTTCAGAGATATGAGGGCTTTTTGTACGGTGTATTAGACCTCTCTGATGTGACATATTTTATAACCATTATCCTGGCTTTTGTTTTTCTAACGTGTTTTGCGGTAATAAAAAGAAACTGTTTTTAGAGAGCGGGTGTTGCGGTAATGAAATTGTTTAATAGCATAGATTTGCATAAAAAAAGCCAGCTCTACCTGTTTGCCATTGTTTTAGTGAGCGTTTTGATCCTTGTTAATGTTTTTGTAAGCAAGTATAGAGTAAGATGGGATTTAACAGAGAACGAAAAGTTCTCCCTTTCCTCCAAAACCAGGGAAGTGTTGAGTTTGATTAATGAACCCATTGATATAATAGCTTTTATAAAAAAAGGCAGTGCTACAGGAAAACAGGTGGAAAACCTGTTAAAAGAGTACGAATACAGTTCTGACTTTATAAATGTCGATATCATCGATCCTCAAAAGAAACCCTCCCTGGCAAGGAAATACAAAATTGAACAATTCAACACGATAATCATAAAAAAGGGGAAAAAGAGCAGAACTCTCAAACACGAAAATCTGTTCTTGTTTGGAAAAGTTCCTGGGGATATGAGTTTTAGAGGTGAGCATGCCATAAGCCGAGCCATCCTGGACCTGATCACACAAAGAGAAGCCGTCATTTACTTCCTAATGGGTCATGGAGAGGGCAGCATTATGTGGGAGTACAGTGAGGTTAGGGATTATCTAATGGGAGAAGGGTATTCACCCAAAAAACTTCAGCTATCCGTTGAAGGAAAGGTGCCTGATGATGCCGGGTTGATTATAGAAGTGGGGCCAGAAAAAGATATCACTCCGAAAGAAAGAGAAATAATAGAGAAATATTTGGAGGCAGGTGGAAGGCTGTTGTTCTTAAATAATCCCGGAAGAGAATTAAGGGAATGGAATAGAATTTTCGAGAAATATGGAATCAGAGTAGATAACAATCTGGTAGTGGATCCGGAGCGGGGATTTTTTATGGATGTTTTAAGTCCGGTAGCTTTGACAAAACACCATGCCACTACAAAACACATTCTGGACAAAAACCTTGCTGTTGTTTTCCCCTTTACATCCAGTGTATCGAGGACGGATGAGACACCAGACGATATCAGGATTTATTCTCTTTTTGTTACCAGCAGCAGCTCGTGGGGGGAAACAGATCTAAAAGCCCAAAAAGTTTCAAAAGATGAAGAAGACATCCCCGGGCCCCTGTATCTTGGATTTGCTCTAGAAAAAGTAACCCAGGAAGACAAGACTGAACCCTTTGCCGTTGTGCTCGGATGCAGTGCGTTCATAGGGGAGGAAGCTCTTAAACTGGAAGGTAATCTGGAATATTTTATTAATACGGTAAACTGGCTGGTCAGTTCTGAAAACACCCTTTTCATAGAACCCAAAAGACAGACCGTATCCACCGTTATGCTGATACCCAGAGATATCAAAGTTCTCTTTTTGACAACAGTGGTTATAGTTCCCTTGGCAGTTGTCCTGTTAGGGGTTATGATATGGTGGAGACGAAAAAACCTATAAACTTAAACCACAGGAAGGGAGTCTGGTTATGATAGTATCTAAAGCAAAACTAAAAAAGTTTCAGGAATTTAATATCACTACAAAGGATAGATATAAAAACCGCATAATAGGGAAAGGTTCCGTGGGTGGAAAAGCGAAAGGGTTGTTCTTTGCTAAAGAACTCCTGGACGAGCACTGGGTAAACGGGGAAGTTAAAATAGTAGTTCCTGAAAGTTATTTTGTATCCACGGAAGTATTTGATGATTTTATAGAAACAAACAATTTGGCATCGGTTATACGTGAAGCAGAATCAGGAAAAGCCACCCAGGAAACAGTTGAAAAAGCCTTTTTGGAAGGAGATTTCCATTCCAGGTGGAAACAGGAGTTTAGAAAATTGCTGTCAAAAATCCATTATCCGCTGGCTATAAGATCCAGTTCGGTTCTGGAAGACAGCATAAAGTATGCCTTTGCTGGAAAATACTTGACCACGTATGTCGCCAATAAAGGATCCCTGGATCAAAGACTTGCAGCATTAGAAGAAGCCATAAAAAGGGTTTATGCCAGCACATATGGTCCAAACGCTGTTATCTATAGAAAGAAACACCGCCTGAAAGGAGAAAAAATGGCAATAATTATTCAGAAGTTGATGGGAAAGGAAAGGAATGGATGTTTTTATCCAGAATTGGCGGGGGTTGGTTATTCTCGGAACTACAGAAGATGGACAGAAAGAATAAAAACAGAGGATGGTGTTATAAGGCTTGTTTTCGGTTTGGGTACCAGGTGTACTGAACGGGGATATGCCCGAATTTTTTCCCTTACAAATCCCCTTCTTCGCCCTGAAGGCAACAACAACTGGGAAATCGCTAAATATTCCCAGGAATCCGTGGATGCCATTGATATGGAAACGGGGAAAGTCGTTTCCTTTAACATAAACAAAAAGCTTTCCATTTTGAAAAACCACAGGCTGTTCAGGGATTATGTGCAGCTTTATTCTGTTCTGCAGGATCAAATTAAGGGCATCACTTTGCTGCCTTCAAAACTTAACAGGGGTGAAAAAGTCATCTTTTCTTTCACTCCTTTTGATAAGAAATATAAAAAGTTTTTTCAATTGATAAGAAGACTGTTTCAGCTTTTAGAGAAGGAAATGGGCATTGCTGTAGACATTGAATTTACCTATGAACCCGAAGATGATGTTTTTGGTTTGATTCAGGCAAGGCCATTGAGCAGCTGGGAACATTACAGAAAAATACCATGGCCCCAAAATGTGCTGCCTCAAAACATACTTCTAAAGGGAGACAGGATGTTGACCCACGGCTATGTTGAAAATATTCCATATATGGTTTATGTGGACCATGATAAATATTATGCTACTGCCAACAAACATGAAGTGGCAAGGGCAATAGGAGAGATCAACAACAGACTGTCTGATACACCATTTGTACTTGTAGGGCCGGGAAGGTGGGGTTCCAGCAATCCCCACCTTGGAATTCCAGTGAATTACAGTGAAATATCGAACTGTAAGGTATTGATAGAACTCGGGATAAAGAAACAAAACTTTGTTCCTGAGTTATCCTATGGTACCCATTTCTTTGCAGATTTGGAACTGGAAAAAGTGCTTTACATGCCGGTGTTTGACACCATTGAAACAAACATTATTAATTTTGAATGGTTTAACAGCACACCTTTTAAAAAAACAAGACACCCTGCTATTAGAATATATAAAGGTCCTTTCCATGTCTACCTGGATGGCCATGAAGTAAAGGGAATAGTTTTAAAAGCTTAAAAATTTTGTTAGGAGAGGGCGAGGTATGGGGCTTACTGTAAAAGACATTTTAAAACTTTCTCTTTTAAAGGAAGCTAATGTTATCGCTGGAAAGGATGGTTTAAATAGACTTGTCAAAAGTGTTTCTTTCATGGAAGCACCTGACAGTATGAATTGGATAATGGAATATGATTTTCTTATTACAAATGCTTATCTTATAAAGAATAATCAGAAAATAAAATGCAATTTAATTCCAAAATTGGCAAAAATGAATGCTGCAGGTTTGGGGGTAAAATTGAATAGATTTTTGGATTATATTCCCGAACACTAGCGTTGCATAAAAATTTTTTGACAGAATAAACCTCAAATTATCTTTGATGATAAACCATAAATAAGCAATTATACAAAAATATGGAAACGATTTTTTCTTCTAATAGTTAAAGGAACAACCACCTAAGGGTAGTCCTTTACCACATTTTAATAATCATATTATATTACAAAATTACAGGATCATATATAAGATCATTCAAATGATCAGCTTCGCCTGCCATCACCTGCCTTACAGTATATTTAAATACTACTTCATGATCTATTTTTCGCCGACCTCTTGAACTTCGTTTTGGTTTTCTGTAAAGTTTCTTTACAAACAAAG
>ENA-OSAE01000476-OSAE01000476.1-marine-sediment-metagenome-genome-assembly--contig:-NODE-476-length-13939-cov-42.126404_pt1 | contig 13939 bp, 15 predicted proteins | sample MGYA00237870_ERZ529317 | MGnify/ENA primary metagenome ERZ529317 (study PRJEB26369, sample SAMN03142812) | marine sediment metagenome | biome: marine; feature: borehole; material: sediment... | reverse complement strand
TATTGACCGGATTGGGTTTGCCTGACATTTAACTCAACTAAAATGGAGAAGAACCAAATGATTTAACACTTGTTGAGGAGTTGAATTTTATGAGCAGAGAAATTGCTGTCGATGTTGACCATGACCAGACAAGGGTAGCTGTGATGGAAGAGAAGAAACTTGTTGAGATATATATAGAGAAAAACTATAAAAAAAGGATTGTTGGAAATATTTACAAAGGCAGGGTTGCAAATGTTTTACCTGGTATGCAGGCAGCCTTTGTTGATATTGGGCTTGAGAAAAACGCTTTTTTGTATATCGATGATGTTTTATACAACAAATCTGTCAAAGAAGAACACAATGGTGAGATATCGGAGTTTAAACAAGCATCAATCGAAAAAGCGTTAAAGGTCGGCCAGGAAGTGATGGTTCAGGTCATAAAAGAACCCATGAATGGTAAAGGGCCTAGAGTAACAACCCAAATCACCTTACCTGGAAGGTATTCGGTATTAATGCCTACCGTGGAATACATAGGAATTTCTAGAAGGATTGAATCAGAAGAGGAGCGCAGACGTTTGAAAGAAATAGCGGAAAAAATCAAACCTCCAAACATGGGTATCATAATCAGGACAGTGGCGGAAGGAAAGGGAGAAGATGACATCAATCAGGATGTAGAGTTTCTACAAAAATTGTGGAACAGGGTACAACAGAGGGAAAAAAAAGCTTTGTCTCCAAAACTGATTCACAAAGACGTAAACCTTGTTTATAGAATAGTGAGGGATTTGTTTACAAAAGATGTAGACAGGTTTTATATAAATGATAAAAATGAGTACGAAAAAGTGCTGGAACTTCTGGATTACGTATCTCCTCATTTGAAACCTAGGGTGGAGCTCTACACCCGCAAAAAGGATATCTTCGATTACTTTAATATAGAAGAGGAAATAGATAAAGCTTTGAAACGAAAGGTTTGGCTTAAGAGTGGAGGCTATATTGTTATTGATCAAACTGAAGCCCTGACTGCTATTGATGTTAATACCGGTAAGTATGTTGGAAAGAAAAACCTGGAAGATACTGTGTTAAGAACAAATCTCGAGGCAGCTGTTGAAATAGCCAAACAATTGAGATTGAGAGATATCGGTGGAATTATAATTATTGATTTTATCGATATGAACACTCTGGAACACCAGCAAATGGTAGTAGAAGCCCTTGAAAAACATTTAAAGAGAGATAGGACAAAAGCCCATGTCTTGGGTTTAACCCGGTTGGGGCTGGTGGAAATGACACGAAAAAAAGTAAAACAGGGGCTTGATGAGGTGCTTCAAAAGATGTGTCCATATTGTGGTGGGAAAGGCAAAATAATGTCTGAAGATACCATGGGTAAAAAAGTCGAAAAACAGATCAAAAAAATCTTCGAAAACAATAAAGATGCTGAAGCTGTGCTTGTTGAAGTAGACCCCAGTGTTGCTGCTGTTGTCATCGGTTCTGGTGGCAGCCATTTAAACAAATTAGAAGAAGAATTAGACAAACACGTATACATAAAGGGCAGCAGAGATGTTCACCCCGAAGAAATCGTTATAAAGACTGTGGGAAGCATAAAAGAGGTGGAGGCTAGAGCATTACCCGTAAAAGAAGGAGAGGTTTTGGAATTGCCAATAGAGGAACAGCATGAAACCAACCCTAGAGATGGCATAGCCAGAATAGATGGGTATATTGTTGATGTTGAAGGAGCCGGGGGTATGGTTGGAAGCAAAAAAACCGTTAAGATATACAAAGCTTTTAAAACCTATGCAAAGGGCAAAATTATTCCAGAAGGGAAAGGATAAAAATAGTGACTTCAGAAGTTCTTTTTACTGACATGAGCACCAAAAGAAAAAGAAACCTGTTGGATAAAACCAGGGAGATTTTCAACAGAGCTGGTTTGGGCGAAGTTATCGATAAAGGAGATATAGTTGCTGTAAAAGTTCATTTCGGAGAAACGGGTAACATTGCCTTTTTACCACCTCCCCTTGTGAGAGTAGTTGTGGAAGAAATCAAAAAAAGAGGTGGAATAGCTCTTTAAAGAATACAGGACCGGCTTTGAAACCGGCCCTGTATTAATATGCGTGGTTTAAACTACATGCTTTTCTTTTCTTTTTTTTTGCCCTCTTCTTTTTCCGATCCTGTTTCCTTGTTACCCGGTGGTGATGGGGGTGCCAGCTGAGAGCTTAAAACCTTGGCAAGATTGATAATGGTCATAGGATTTATTTTCTGTGCCCCCTGTTTTCCAATTAAAGAACCCAACATATTTGAAAGGCTCTTAACATCAAGGTCTTTTAGATTTAGGTCCTGTGGCACGTCTGGAACATTTCCTGGGGTAACATACTCCAGGTTTTTGTTTGATTCATTTAAATATGTAAGAATACCCAATACATTGGATAAAGTTAATAGACTTATCAGAGTTGATGTATCGATTTCCCTATTGGAATATTTATTCATAAAAACAATAATCGCGTCCATCAGGTTTAAGTTGTTGTCTGTCAATTTAATCCCTCCATTTAAAATAAACCTTCCAGGTTTTTCAAATCAATTTCTTCTGTCAGCTTTCCCAGTTTATCTTTTACCATTTTTCGTGCTTCAGCCATAACTTCATTGCAAGCCTTAACAATGGCTTTTTCCAGGTCTTCCCTCAGGTTTTCGGAAAAAGCTTTAGAATGAATTTTGACATCATGTATTTCCTGCAGCCCATTTGCAGTAACACTAACCAGCTCATCAATACTCACTTCCACCGTTTTTTCCTTTAATTGATTGTGAAGGGTTTCAAGGTCAGATTTAAAGTGTTTAAGCATTTCATTAAAACCTTTCATTTTCGAAAACCTCCTGTTATTCAGTCTTATATATTTATATTCAACAACCCCAAAAAATTTACGAAAAACAAGTTTTTTATCTCGCTTTTACACATCAATCACGCAGTTTTTATATTACATTATGTAGAGCCAGAGAGATTTGTTACTGAATAATTGAACTTTTTAATGGGAAATTTAAATATACAGGTATAAGCAGAATAAAGGAAGGTGAAATCAGAATGCAAAACTTCAGAAAGTTTGGTAAAAAGCTTCTATACTGGTTTCTGCTATTTTTTGTTTCCTTTTCGATAACCTACCTGGTTATGACAAAATCTGCTGACTCGTTTTTAAAAAAATATGGACAGGAAAGGGCGGTTTATGCCCAGGGTGACGGCAGGGCTACAGCGGATGATGTGCACCTTTTAGCCCGTTTGATCTCCGGGGAGGCCCGGGGGGAACCATATACTGGTCAGGTAGCTGTAGCAGCAATTATTATAAACCGGGTTGAAAGCCCCAAGTTTCCTTCAACAGTTAGTGGAGTTGTATATCAACCTCATGCTTTTGAATCGGTAAGCAATGGAGAAATCTGGCGCCAACCCCCCAGTGATGAAAACATAAAAGCTGCCAGAGCAGCTTTGAATGGATGGGATCCCACATATGGCTGTCTGTTTTTCTGGAACCCATCAAAACCGGTCAGCAAATGGATATGGACTCGTCAAATAATAAGAAAAATTGGAAATCATGTGTTTGGAAAATAAGCAAAGGAGGTAGAGGTTTTGAACCTCAAAAGAAGTGCTGCAGTTGTAGGGGCATTGGTATTATTGATTGTGCTCGGCTGGATGTTTTTTAATTATAGCAACCGTCTGGCTAGAGCAGAAAACCAGCTGGAAGCCCAGTACCAAATGGCTTTCTTTAGTTTGTTAAAACACAGCGAAAATCTGGATATGCTGCTGGCCAAAAGCATAGCTTCATCTTCCCCGAGGCAGAATATTATCAATCTAACTACTGTATGGCATGAAGCTGAAAACGCTCGCATGGCTCTTGACAGATTGCCCGTTGGACTAAAACTTCAAACAAGCCAAAAATATCTTGCGCAGATTGGGGATTTTGCCTTTTACCTGGCTAAAAAGAATGCAAGCAATCAGGCTATTAATGATGCGGAATGGAACAAACTGAAGGAATTAAGAGATCAGACCAGGAAATTGAATATCAAGCTGCACGATCTAATACCAGAAGTGAAGACCGGTAAAATTAAATGGGGCAGTTTGGATTCGGAAAGCTCTAAAGATAAAGCCAAACCTCCTGAAAGGTCCCTGGGCGGGGAACTGGGGAAAATCGATGAACGCCTGAAAGATGAAGCGCCAACTTTAACTTATGACGGACCTTTTTCCGATCATGTGGAAAGCATAAAGCCCAAAGGATTGACCGGTCCGTGGATTTCTGAAAGTAAGGCACGAGGAATTGCTCGAGGGTTTATTGATGTTTCTGACAAGGCAAACTATTCTATAAAAAAGGAAGATGAACCCAAAGGTTTAATTCCCGCTTATTCATACACCTTAAGATCCCAAAGCAAAAAGGAAGAAGTGGTTATAGATGTTAGCAAAAAGGGCGGTCATGTAGTGTGGTACTTGAATCCAAGGGATGTGAAGGAAGCTGGGGTTTCAATAGCGGATGCAATAAGCAAAGCAGAAGGTTTTCTTAGGGACCGCGGGTTTAATAACATGATTGCAACGGGCTCTTTGAGGGAAGATAATGTTCTCACCGTTACATTTGTACCTCTAATCAATGGGGTGGTTATCTATCCAGATTTTATTAAGGTCAGTGTGGCCCTTGATAATGAACAGATTGTTGGTTATAATGCTCAGGGCTACCTTATTTATCATCATAAGAGAGATCTGCCTCAACCCAAATTAACCAAAGCTAAAGTCAAAGAACTTATCAAACCAGACCTCGATATTAAGAGAATAAGGCTTGCATTGATTCCTACCCCCAGCCGAAAGGAATTGCTGTGTTATGAAGTCAGGGCAACCCTTGAAGAAGATGAAGAATTTTATATTTATATTAATGCAGCAAACGGCCATGAAGAACGTATATTAAAAATTATAGAAACTGGTGATGGTAATTACACAATGTAAACAACATTGTTTGATAAAAGTAACAAAAAACCATTTATTATCATATAATGTAATAAGGTTTTTTTAAAGGAAACACACTATTCAAAATGAGAAAGGAGGGGAAACATTGAAGAAATCCCCTTTAGCAGATGTAGTGAGTGTAACATTAAGAAACAAAAATAAGCAGGAGCTTTTGACTTCTGCTTTAGGTTTTCTTGTATTGGCAAACCTACTGGGAGTAACTGGCTATTTAAATGCACAGGCATCAAAAAACAAAAAAACAAAGCAAGAAAAGCACGAAGTATCAGAAGAGCTGCTATCAACACCCGAGGCTTCAGAGATTAATAAAAACAATGCAAGCAATAAATACAAAGAAAAACCGCAAGACAGAGTAATGCTCATGGAAGAAAAAACAATCTCTGAGGAGGAAGAAGACCAAAAAACTGACCGGAAGAACACTCCAAAACATGATTTTCGAAAAAAGCATTGTGTCGAAAAATTTAAACCCCTGGTGTGGAGATTTCCTCCCAAATAAAATGACAGGAAGGTCCTATTACATATCAAACCTGTCTTAGGCAGGTTTTTTTATTTTTTAAGCGAGATCAATCCTGTATTTTTGTATAGGAGATTGAGGATATATAAAATAAAAAAAATCACAATATGTCACTTCAATACCTATGTAGGATGTGGAAGGTAAAAACTAAAAGTGGCCATCGAAAAAAGTGAGGCTTTTTGGGGTCTATTTCATTTTTTGAAATCCTTCTCCCAGGACTTCATGCACATCAGAAATGATTACAAAGGCTTTAGGGTCAAGGCGGTGCACTAATTTTTTTAATCGAATAACTTCCATTCTGGTAATTACACACAGCAGTACCTCTCTATCTTCTCCTGTGTAACCACCTCTACCACCCAAGATTGTTACTCCGCGGGATAGTTCATTCAATACTGCCTTTGCTATTTGTTGAGTGTTGTCCGAGATGATGTAAACAGCCTTTGCATAATTCATTCCTTCCTGAATCAGGTCAATAACTCTGCTGCTTATAAAAAGGGCAAAAAGAGCATACATTGCCAGGGAAAGGTTGAAAACCAGCCCGGCAGCAGTGATTACAATAAAATCAATGCCCAGAAGGGCCTGCCCCACACTTATTTCGCCGAAATAGTGATGAACCAAACGTGCACCAAGATCCGAACCACCGGTAGTGGCCCCTGATCGTATCACTAATCCGAGGCCTATACCCATAACTATTCCTCCATAGACAGATGCCAGCAGCACATCCCTTGTAACCACTGGGAAATTGGTTGTTACATCTGTTAGAAATGCCAGCAGCAGAGTGGCGAGGATGGTTCTAAAGCCGAACCGGCTACCAATGAGAACAAGGCCTGCCAGGAAAAGAGGGATGTTTATTATAAGCATAGTCAAACCTACGGGTAAACCAGCGGTGTAATACAGTATTGTAGCAATACCACTTACTCCTCCGGCGGCAATTTTGTTAGGAACAAGGAACATATTAAGGCTTAAAGCCGTTATGACAGAACCGATAAGTATCAAAAAATAATCGGTGAGATTTATTTTAGGAAGACGCAGAAAAATCATTCCTTTCTTTTTTCTGCCTTTTTTAGACATTTGGTTTTTGGGTTCTTTTTATATTCTCTCAATATGAGTCGAAAATATCCCCGGTTAACCTTTTATAACCAAACCAGAAATCTTGACAAAATATAACATATGGAAAAGGATTTTTGAGTTTTATATCAAATAAAAAGATTAGAAACATCAAGCAGATAAATAGTTAATTAAGTATACACTTTTCAAAAGAAATATCGTATAATTACAATAATACAATACTGTTGCAGAGCCATATTTTTAAATCAAAAAAGGTGTAGGTGTGGAAGAGATGAAAGAAAAGAGTAAACGATTTGCAGATAGATTAATGAGTTTAAAAAACATTTTACCTGAAATTGAAAAAAACCTGTTGATTAAAAACAATGTGGAAATTCCAGAAGAGCATCTGCATAATATCCCAATTACCTTTGATACTTCTAAAAAGGGGATTGATTTTAAAATTGGTATAGAAATCCTGAAAATAGTAAATGCTTTACCCTTTTACATGTTGATGGTGGATGACAAACACAATATTTTGTTAGCCAATCAAGCCGTTAAGAAAGACTTAAATCTCGATCCTCAAAACCTGATAGGTAAGTATTGTCCCATGGTATTACACGGTTTAAATCACCCTGTTCCCCAGTGTCCCCTTGAAGATGCTGTTAAAAAAGGCTGTGCAGTAGAAAGAGAAATTTTTGATCAAAGCAGCCAGAGATGGTTTGTTTCTGCTGTTTATCCCACGCAGTTTAAAACAAAAGATGGAAGAAAGCTGTATTTTCATATGGTAAGGGATATTACCGATAAAAAGAATGCCCAGATGAGATTAAAACAGAGTCTCAATAAGCTGCAGAAAATAACAAGGGATGTTATCAAAGCTATGACAACCATGGTTGAAAAGAAAGACCCATACACGGCAGGGCATCAACAGCGGGTAAGCAAGCTAGCTAATGAAATAGCAAAAGAAATGAAATTTCCGGAGCGTCAGATAGAGGGAATCCGTATAGCAGCGCTGGTGCATGATATTGGAAAGATCGCTGTGCCCACTGAAATTTTGAGCAAACCGGGAAAAATCAGTGAATGTGAATTCAATATTATCAAAACCCATTCTCAGGTGGGATATGACATACTTAAGGAAATAGATTTTCCCTGGCCCGTAGCCAAAGCAGTGCTACAGCACCATGAAAGAATGGATGGTTCAGGTTACCCCGGGGGGCTGTCGGGTGAGGATATCATTGTAGAAGCCAGAATCCTGAGTGTTGCCGATGTTGTGGAGGCTATGGCATCCCATAGGCCTTACCGAAAGGCTCATGGGATAGAGAAGGCTCTTGAAGAAATTTCCCGAAACAAAGGGACTCTATATGATAAAGAGGTAGTGGAGGCCTGTTTGAAACTCTTCTTAGAGAAAAAGTTTGAGTTTTGATGAGGAATGTAGCAATTTTGTTATTATTAAAATTAAAACGGAGAACATCTTTTAAAAGGTAGGGTTTAAAAAAAGTTTACCTGCCTTTTTTTTGGAGCAACACTCATATGTTTGATGTTGACTGTGTTCAGATTGCTTTATCTACTGCATTATATTGTAATGGTATATTGTTTTTAATAGCTGATATTAAAAAATGGCAACAATAAAAGATGTCATAATCTATAAAGAAATCCTTGAAACTTAACGCATAAACCCCTAAGATATAAATAGGACAAGGAGTGGATATATTAAAAAATGGCAACAAAAAATCATGACACTCCTTAATAACAAAAATAAAAGGGGAGGATAAACTGTGAGGGAACGAATACAAAAATTTGGTAGGTTCTTGAGTGGCATGGTAATGCCCAACATAGGAGCATTCATTGCGTGGGGTTTCATTACTGCATTGTTTATTCCAACAGGATGGGTACCCAATGAACATCTAGGTGCTCTGGTTGGTCCCATGATAATCTATCTTTTACCACTTTTGATTGGATATACTGGTGGTAAAATGGTTGGAGGAACTAGAGGAGGAGTTGTTGGAGCAGTTGCAACGATGGGGGTAATTGTAGGGGTAGATGTCCCCATGTTCATTGGAGCAATGATTATGGGTCCTCTAGGAGGCTGGGCAATCAAAAAATTTGATGAAGCAGTAGAAGGAAAAATTCCAACAGGTTTTAAAATGTTAGTCAACAATTTTTCAGCCGGTATTATTGGTATGATTATAACACTTTTGGCATATGTTGCTGTAGGTCCCATTGTGCAGTCATTAAACGAAATGCTTAAATCAGGTGTTGAAACAATAGTAGATGCGGGTCTATTACCCTTGGCCTCCCTGTTCATCGAACCGGGCAAGATTTTATTTTTAAACAACGCAATCAATCACGGAGTCTTAAGTCCCCTGGGGGTCCAGCAGGTACAGGAAATGGGTAAATCAATTTTCTTCCTGCTGGAAACCAATCCAGGCCCCGGTCTTGGCGTTCTTCTGGCGTATTGGCTTGTGGGACGGGGAACAGCAAAACAATCAGCACCCGGTGCTATTATAATTCATTTCCTGGGTGGCATACATGAAATTTACTTCCCATATGTGCTGATGAAACCTGCTATGCTTTTGGCTGTAATTCTAGGAGGGATGACAGGAGTTTTCACCTTTGTTATCACAGGTGCTGGTCTTGTTGCAACTCCATCACCGGGTAGTATTTTTGCGGAAATTGCTATGGCACCAAAAGGGGGATTGCTGCCCGTTCTGGCAGGAATATTCCTCTCTGCAGTGGTATCCTTCCTTGTGGGTTCAGTTATTTTGAGAAAAACGGCTGCCGAAGAATTGGATGATTTGGATGCAGCCACCCGAAAAGTCGAAGAGTTTAAAGGTAAAGAGTTGAGAATAAGCACAAATACAAAGGAACGAGTGAAAAAAATCGTTGTAGCCTGTGATGGAGGTATGGGATCGAGTGCTATGGCGGCTTCTTTAATGAGAAAAAAAATAGAAGAAGCGGGTCTGGATATAGAAGTTGTTCATTCTTCAATTGAAGAAATACCAGAAGATGCCGATATTGTTATAACTCATGAAAAACTTACAGATAGAGCAAAGAGTGTTGCACCGGATGCTGAACACGTATCAATTACCAACTTTGTAAACAATCCGATTTTTGATAAAATAATAGAAGGATTAAAAAAACAATAGGCAATCATAATGTGTGAGACCCCAAGTAACAAGAAGGTTTTCCTTCTTGTTACTTGGTTTTATAGAAAAGTCTAAAATATAGTGGGAAGGGTAAAACCTTATGGATTTAAAGGAAATATCCAGTCGGCAAAAGCGAATACTAAGTATATTGCTGGAATCTAAAAAACCTGTCACGGTTAAAAGACTATCTAAAGAAATCAATGTGTCTGCGAGAACGATCCATAGAGAACTTTCAGGATTAAAAAAGATTGTAAAAAAACACGGCTTACAGCTTGAAACCAGAACGGGTGTTGGCAGTTGTATAAGAGGAACAGAAGAAGCCGTAAATAAATTCAGAAAACTGTTGGCAGAGGTAAAGGTAAGAAATAAAGAATTAACACCAGAAGAAAGACAAACTCTGATAATACAGGAACTACTGGCGGCTAAGGAAATAGAGAAGCTAACCACTTTTGCATATAGACTATCAGTAACCCAGGCAACAATCAGTTATGATATGGATAAGGTTACCAAGTGGTTTGAAAAAAGGGGTTTGACTCTGGTAAGGAAACCCGGTATTGGAGCATATCTTAAGGGACCGGAATCTGCTTTTAGAAAAGCCATAGCGGATTTTCTTTATGAAAATTTGGGAGAAGAGCAACTCCTTTCATTGATTAGAAACAATTTTCGCAGTATAAAGGAATCTAAAAAAGATATAAGATATGAAATCAAAAAGAGATTGCTGAATTTTATAGATGCAGATACTTTTACAAAATTAGAAAAATCCGTTGATAAAACATTGGAACAATTGGATTTCAAAATGGCAGATAGCTCTTATGTCGGTTTAATAGTTCATCTGGCTCTAGCTATAGAAAGATTGAAACAGGGAGAAAAAATATATTTGGCTAAAGAAATCCTTAACAGGTTAAGGAATACGAAAGAATTTGAAACTGCAAAAGAAATTGTAAAAAACCTGGAAAAAGTTTTTGAAATACCCATCCCTATACATGAAGTAGGATATATTACTATGCATTTGAAAGGAGCCAAACTAAGAGAAGATTTAACTCAAAAAAATTCCTCACTGAATACAGAATTAGAGATTCTTAAAATTACCCGTATTCTTGTGAATGAAGTGGAAAAAGAATTGGGTGTAACCTTATCAAAAGATTTAAATTTAATTTCCGGATTAATTACCCATCTGGGTCCTGCTATAACGAGATTAACAATGGGAATGGAAATCAGAAATCCCGTTTTGCAACAGGTTCGGGAACAATACAGCAAAGTGTTTGCGGCTACTAAGAAAGCCTGCAGGAAGTTATCAGATGTAATCGGTTATGAAATTCCTGAATCTGAAATTGGATTTCTATCCATGCATATAGCAGCAGCTGTAGAAAGAGCCAATATGCCTAAATATAAAGTAAAAGTTTTGATTGTTTGTTCCAGTGGGATAGGCAGTTCAAAAATTTTAGCAGTGCGTCTTAAAAAAGCTATTGAAAATATAGAAATAGTTGATCAGGTTTCAGCCCTTTCCTTTAATAAGGCTCACGTTGATACAACAGATGTAGACCTGGTTATCTCTACAGTACCCCTGGATTATAATGGTAGAATGGTTGTTGTAACACCTATCTTGTTTCCTGATGAGATAAAAAAAATAAAAGAAGCAATAAAACAAATTCCCTTAAAAAACCAAAGAATAAAAAAACCATCACAGACTATAAAGCTGGAAGATAAGCTTGAGATCACAGCAATTATATCTGAAGCTATTGTAAAAATGTTAAGATCCTTTAAAATTAAGGAAAACATTAATGTGGCAAACCATGGGGATATTATTAAAAAGGCATGTGATGAAACTTTTCTTCCAACTGGTTCCAACCCTCACGAATGCTATAAATCTCTTTTGAAAAGGGAGAGGATAGGTTCGACTGTTGTACCAGATATTAAAGTTATGCTTTTGCATGCAAAAACAAAAGGTGTAAATTTTCCGTTTATAGGTGTTCTCAAACTGAATAAAGATATACCTTTAAAAATGGAAAATTCATGCTTTATGATAGATAGAGTAATTGTGGTTTTAGTACCGGAAAATTCGCCACCACAGATACTACAAATAATTAGTAGCTTCAGTGCATCTATAATTGAAAACAGAGAGTTTTCTAAAATAGTTAGAGAAGGCAGTAAAGACGATTTTTTGGAATATTTACGGAATCTAATGGAGGACTACTACAACACAGTAGTAAACGAAGGAGGAGAGAAATGAGCTTTCTAAACTTTTTTAAAAGAAAACATGGTGAAAACAACACACCACCAATACTTAAAAAGGAATCCATATTAATAAATGTCGATTCTGTAGATAAGTTTAAAGCTATTGAAATGGCAGGGCAGATTCTGGTAGATGGAGGTTATGTCCAGCCGGAGTATATAGAAGAAATGAAAAAAAGGGAAAAAGAGATTACAACATATATTGGTAATGGAGTAGCAATTCCTCATGGAACCAGCCAATCGAAAAAATACATCAACTTTTCGGGGATTTCTGTAATCCAATTTCCAGAGGGAGTAAATTTTGGAAAGGATAAAACTGCCTATCTGGTTATTGGTATTGCAGCCAAAGGTGATGAGCATTTAAAGATTCTTCAAAACCTGGCACTGGCCTGTCAGAACCCTGAAGAATCTGAACTACTGATTAAAGCAAAAACAAAAGAAGAGATTCTAAAAAAACTGTCTGTGGTGGAGGATTAACCTCTATGAAAAAAGCAATTCAATTTGGGGCAGGTAATATAGGTAGAGGGTTTATTGGATTACTTCTTTCCCTATCGGGATATGAAGTTACTTTTATAGACATAGATGATGAGATTGTCAATGCATTGAATCTCAAAAAAAGTTATCAGGTTATTGAAGTTGGAATATCAGAAAAACGATACAATGTAAATGGTGTTAATGCCATAAATGCTAAAAACACCGCTGTGGTTGCTGAGGAAATATCCAGTGCTGATTTGATTACAACGGCAGTGGGCCCAAAGGTGTTAAAAGATATTTCTCCGATAATAGCAAAGGGTTTGCAAATTAAGATTAAAAAAAATCAAAAAAAACCATTAAACATAATAGCATGTGAAAATGCTGTAAATGCTTCAAGTCAACTGAAAAAGTATGTGTTTGAGCATCTGAGTGCAGAGGAAAGAAATAGGGTTGAAATGTTAGTTGGTTTTCCCGATTCGGCCGTTGATAGAATAATACCTCCCCGGGATTCAGATACAAAGTTGAGCATTAAAGTTGAACCCTTTTATGAATGGATTGTAAACGAATCACAATTCAAAGGAAACATTCCCCGCATAAAGGGTATGAAATTAACACACAATCTTAAGGCATATGTTGAGAGAAAAATTTTTACCCTTAATACTGGGCATGCTGGAACGGCTTATATCGGGTATAAAAAAGGTTATAGATATATACATGATGCAATCAAAGACAGGGAAATTTTATCAACTGTAAAGGGTGCATTAGAAGAGTCAGGGGAAAGTTTAATAAAATTATACGGCTTTTCAAGGGAAGTTCACAACAAATACATCAATAAAATTATACAAAGATTTAAAAACCCGGAATTAAAGGATTCCGTTGTTAGAGTTGGACGGGATCCGTTGAGAAAACTTGGCCCTGAAGATAGACTTGTTAAACCTGTTATCAGGGCCGTTAAAATTGGAATTTTCCCCAAAAATCTTTGCAAATGTATTGCGTATGGTCTTGTGTTTGATCCTGCAGAAGATTTATCTGCAAAAAAGATGCAGTATTTGATACGAAACAAAGGCCTGGAGAAATCCCTTGTTGAAATTACCGGTATATCACCCGGTGAGCCAGTGGGAAAAGAAATAATTAAGATGTATAAACAAATAGAGAAAAAATATCGGGGTTCTGTTAAAAGCATATAGAAACACATTTATAAAAGGGAGGAACAAAATGATAGAAAAAAACGTGAAGATAATAAATGAAACAGGATTACATGCTCGCCCTGCTTCACAATTTGTTGAAAAAGCAAGCAGGTTTAAAAGCAGGGTATTCATAGAAAAAGATGGCAGAAAAGTGGATGCAAAAAGCATCATAGGAGTTCTGGGCCTGGGTGCAGGCAAAGGTTCAATTGTTAAAATTATTGCAGAAGGAGACGATGAACAGGAAGCAGTGGATGAATTGGTTAAACTGTTACATTCTTTTGAAGAGTAAAATGCAGTTCAAGCTGTCAGCTTTAAGCTGGCAGCTTTTTGTATGTGCGCCCGGCATGGGCGGTAGCTTGGCGGTGAAAGTCCGCTATGGGCTTGGCAG
>ENA-OSAE01000473-OSAE01000473.1-marine-sediment-metagenome-genome-assembly--contig:-NODE-473-length-14059-cov-42.162668_pt1 | contig 14059 bp, 12 predicted proteins | sample MGYA00237870_ERZ529317 | MGnify/ENA primary metagenome ERZ529317 (study PRJEB26369, sample SAMN03142812) | marine sediment metagenome | biome: marine; feature: borehole; material: sediment... | reverse complement strand
TTAAATACTACAAAACTTTTTGAGAGAAAATACTTGATTTTTCTGAAACAATGCAATTGCGATTCTAGCCTACCTATAAGGAATTGAAACATGTCACTGATGCGCTTAATGTGCCTTCTACAGGCTCAGATTCTAGCCTACCTATAAGGAATTGAAACTTTACCACACAAAACCAAATCACCTCCCACCCCCCTTGATTCTAGCCTACCTATAAGGGATTGAAGCATTTCCCTTATGTTTTTTATAAGTGTTTCGTAATCAGTTTTTAGCCTACCTATGAGGGATTGAAACTACGTTTCGTCAACAAGCTCTCGAGCTTTGCCCGCCACTGTTTTTAGCCTGCCTATAAGGGATTAATTTTCAGTTAGTTGAGAACTGTAAAAGTCTAAAAATATAGCTATTTAGCAAATGAAGTAAATTATGAAAAAATTAAAGTAAGGGGTTTTGAGTATGAATAAAGTTAAGGTGACCTTTGAGACTATTACTCCCTTGTGGACGGGGGATGCCTGGCAGAAAAATGTAAAGATTCGTCCTTCTTCAATTATTGGTTCTTTAAGGTTCTGGTTTGAAATCTTTTGTTATTTCAGCGATATTGAGGTAAAATCCTATGAAGAAGAGCTGAATTATGAGCAATTTATAAAATCCGTGAGGAAGCATATTAAAAACGGGAAAAATCCAGAAGAAGCAGAAGATCAGGCTCTTTGCGACCTTGGAATCTCTCTTCCTTCCAGGATTTTCGGATGCAAAGGCTGGAGAGGAAGGGTGAAGATTAAAGAGGTAACACCAGTAAATGGATATTGTTTTGGGAATAAACTAAATTTACCCAAAGTGATTTCTCTTAATAAACAATATGGCACATGGAAAGATTTTATAAAAAAAAATAAGGATAACTGGAGCAGTTGGTTTTTGAGTAATCCTTATTTTTACGGTAAATTTCAGGTTACTTTTGAGGCCGATGATGTGATTAGAGATAGTGTTTTATTTCCCCTTTTGAAATTTATTGAAAATTACGGTTTTTTAGGTGGGAAATGGAATACAGGATATGGAAGAGTAAAAATTAATAAACTAGATTTAAACAAAAATTATAACGAGTTTAAGCTTTCAAATTTTTATAAGAAAAATAATGAAAGATTCGAAGATAAAGATATAACTTCGATAGTTGTCAGTGATAACGAGAAAAGTTTTAATGATTCAAAAAACTGTGAAGTCTTATCTTTCTTCCTCAACATAGATAATTTTAACTGCGGCAATGAGAAGGATTTTGATGAAAAAACATCAACTATTCCCAAAGAGATAAGAATAACTAAATTCGATGATCTTAATTCTGAAAATTTTAAGGAGATTTTAAAAAAGTTGTTAAAAAAGAAAGCCAAAATAAGGAATTGCTTACGACCTTATGATAACGTTGATGATAAGAACAAATGGAATAATTTTCGACATAAACTTCTGGGAACAACAAAAAAGTTTACAGAAGGGACGAAAGTTTTGCCGCTAATATATAAAGAAAACGGGAAATGGAAGGGAACTCTTATGTCAATTGCAGGAATAATGAATTTTAAGGAGGAGAGCAATGGAGAACAATAAAATTTCATATGAATACTTGTTAGATGAGGAAATCGGGGATGGGCTAATGAATGATGTTATTAAAAAGGCAGATCTAATAAGATATCATACATTTTGCAAGTATTTTTTTAAATGTAAAGCACAATCTTTTAGTGATAAAAAATTAAAGAATGCCGAATTGGAAGAATTGCGGAGATGCAGCATAAAAGAAGGATACAGAAATGACAATAATTTTAAAAAAGAAAAGATTAAAGATTTCCATTTTAATTGGTTAAAAAGAAAACATTTTAAAAAAAATAGCGAAAGTAATATAAGACAGGCAAAGTATAATAAAATAGATGATAATAGTGGATTCTCGTTATTACAAGGTCTTTCTGGCGTTCATCAAGACCACGAGCAGTTCAAAAACCAAATAAAAAATTTAATTCCCTGTTCCTTTGGAATTTGGGTTAAGTTCAAGCTGAAACAGCCTTATTTTTCAAAAGACGATGATGAATTTTACCTCATTCAGAATCCTATCCTTAAGGAGAAGGTTTTTAAAGCACCCATGATTAGGGGTAGCGGGTGGAAAGGAGCAGTTGCAAAAGCCGGTATAAAAGTTATCGAAGAAAAAATTGAAAACGATAGTAATTCTTTAATAGATGATATCTGTGCTTTTACCAGGATATTTGGAGCGGGGAATGAAGAGTTCAGAAAATTAATTGAGATAGTGGATAAAAACAAGAATGAAGACAGTTTTGCGAAGGCTCTAATATCATACACTCTTTTTGCATTGGGGACAAAGATAACCAAAAAAGTAGATGAAAGTTTAAGAGATTTTGTAGAAAGACTATGGAAAGATATCGAAGAAAAACTGATTAAGGTTCAAAGAGGGAGGGCTGTCTTTTACCCAACTTATTTCGATACCCTTTCTCTGGAGGTCATAAATCCGCATAGCCGAAGAAAGCGAGCGGGAACACAGCCCATCTGTTACGAAGTTGTCCCTGAAGGTGCTGAGGGCATTCTACAGATAGTTTATATTCCCTTTGACAGTATTTTGAAACCAGATAATAAACTGCAAGAAGAAACAGAAAAGGATTTGGTTTTTTTAGCCAGTTGCATAGAAAAAGTTGCGAACTCAGGTGTGGGTGCAAAAACCAAGCTCGGTTGGGGAACATTTGAGATTTTGGACAAAAAGATATTTTTAAAAGGGGAGAATTTCGCTTCAGAAGGAGGACCAAAAGGATGGGGAATAATAACAGTCTAAATTTGTATGACCTTTTAAATAACAAAGATGAGATTTTAAAAGCGGAAACCGGAGCACTGCTTTTTAACCTCGGAAAAACCCATGTGGGGATTTGGAGCAATTATTTTAATCCTGATAAGGATAATTTTAAAGCTACATACGGATATGAAATATTTACTGATTACAGGGATTACTGGGAAAAGGAAAAAGAAGATGGAAACAGAAGTCCCTTTGAAATCGATCTTGAAAGTATAAGTTATGGGCTAAAAGATTTCTTTGATAAACAGGAAGTAAAAATATACGATGAAAATGAAAATCTAAACAAAATAAAACTTACCGAGGTTCTGAAATGCGGTGAGTCATCAGAAGAAATTATAGAAAAAGTATTTTTCGACGGTTGCGAAAATATAAACTCGGGGATTGATAAAGGCAGTCTAAAAGAGGATCAACAGTTGGAAGGCGGGTTATGGATAGCCAATGCCTTTGGAAGTTACCGAAAAGAAGTTAATATTAGTGATTTGGACCGGGCAAGACTCTGCTTTTTCCAGAGGCTGCACCGTTTTCTTGATAAAAACGGTTATTACAGTAATCCTGACTGGAAAGAGATAAGAAATTTTGTATTTGAGGAGATTAAAAATTGGTATTCAAACCTTTTGAGTGATTCACGCTTTCCGGTTAACGATGTTACTCTATGGGACCAGGCGTATATGACCGCTACCATGTTCAAGGCAGCTCTTGCGGCTATATTTTTGAATTCAAAAAAGGTAAAAGATTATACTGATAATCCACAATCTATCAAATGGAGAATCCTTGGTATTCAGTATGATAAACTTGCTCTTGCCGAGAAAGGATTAAAGCCTGCCCATATTCAATGGTATAGAAAAGTGTCTGAAGAGATAGATGATGAGGTTAAAAAAATAATCGAATTGGATTATTCGCTTGGCAATGAAATTTACCGGGATGAAACAGGTATTTACTTTATAGTTCCCGAAAATATCGCTTCGCTAAGTGATGGGGATTTGGCTGAATTGCATCCAGATTTAGATGAAATAAAAGAAGAAATATTAAATACTTTTAAGGAAAGGGCCGAAGATGAATTTTATCCAGCAATTTTCTTGACAAAAGAATCCAGGGGTTTGATGAATTTAACTTATCTTTTGGAAAATGCTAAAAAAAATTTCTTAAAAGTTGATTTATCACGAAAAGATCAGGTGAAATTTGAAGAAAACAAAAACTATATAGGAATTTGTCAGGTTTGCGGGACAAGACTTGTTGAAGAAAATGATAAAAGAGAAGATGAAGATTTTGTGTGCAGTGCATGTTATAAAAGAGGAAAAGGGAGGGTGGATAACTGGGTCAAAGATGCAGAAAGAGAGACCATCTGGATGGGAGAACTGCAGGATGAAAAGGGCAGAATAGCCCTTGTAACTTTGAAGTTTGAATTTGGAGAATGGCTGAACGGGGATTTGTTGAATAGTTTGTTGATAAGGCAGGAAGGTTACCAAAATACGCTTGAGGAGATAAGAATATTTATAGAAACTTTTTTATCATCGAAACCAATCTTGAATGGAAATTATAGTTGGATAGACAAAAAAATTGAAGATTTAGATAATAAGTTAAGGAAAATTCCTTCTGATGAAAGAAGAAGGTTGGGAAAGTCAAAAGGAGAGTTAAAAGAAATTAAAAAAAATTTATATAAATTTAAAAAATTGGTTGAAGAACTTAGAAATAAACTTCCAACTGTGGAACTGAATAAAAAAGGAGTGGTAAGAGAATATGAAAAAAAGAATGTTGAAAAACTTGTACAAGAAATTCATAAAGAAATCAAGAATATTTTAAATAGATGTGAATTGCTAAAAACAAGCAGTGTTGCAAATGACATTGCATCTGAATTAACAGCTCTGATAAATGAATTAAAATATCTACTAAAAGGGAAATTCTTTTTAAAAGATTTAACAGAAGATGCTTATAGAGGGTGCAAGCGTAGAGAAGAAAGTTTTAATGATTACATAAGACAGATATTTTTTGGCTCTATAGCCGGAACGAAATGGGAAACATTGATTAAAAACCATTCTCTGAACTCAAAAATAGATTGGGAAGAGGAAATAATAGAGTGGCAAAACCTTGAAGACGAAGACATAAAATTCCTTGCCGAACTGATTCTCCAGTTTCTGCTCAGAAAAAACCCTTCTCCGGCAAGGCTGAGAAGGATTTGGGAGAGCACCCTTGACTTCATAAAACGTGTGGAAACTAATATATTGTCACTTACCGGTATCAACTCAAAAGATAAAAGTTACAGGACCAAAAGGCTGGTGTTTGAAGTTGACGGCAGTATAGAAGAAGGGGAGTATAAATATGGCAGTTTGGATTTCTGGGTTAAAGGGGGTCAGGCCTACCTTATAACATCTCTGGCAGATGCTGTTAATTACATTGCTACGGATCCGGACAAGCTGAAAGAAGCGGTGAACGATAACAATGAAGAACAAGTGAAGGGATTTTTAAAAGAGATAAAACTAGAGAAGTATGACGATAAAAACAAAAAATACACTTTAAAAGGCAACAACCTTGTAAAAATTCAAACTTACAAGCCTGTGTTTTCAATCATAGAACCCACACCAGTATCATGGCAGTCTGTCATCCCTGCCGATACAGTTCCGAAATTTATTGAGAATGTGCAAAAACTTTATTACGAGAATTTCAAGTGGGTTTATGGGAAACTCCCACTTCACCTGGGAGTGGTTATTCAGGATTATAAGAAACCTCTTTATGTTGGGATAAAAGCTTTGAGAAGCATCAGGAGAGACATCGAAGATTGGGAAAAGATAAAGGTATATGTAGATGCAAAAAGTTTTAAGAGTTCACAGAAGGATATATTTTCTAAAGTGGTGCGAAGTGAAGAAATAACAAATGGTACAGAGAATTTTTACTCTCTTTACGAATGGGATGGCGATAATGAGAAATATCAGTTTTACCTTGAGCCGGAAGCTCAAAGAAAGGTATGGCTAAGAACGATCACCCATGCTTCTGGGACAATAAAATTTTCCATATATCCAAACACAGTGGACTTTGAATTTTTAGATACCAATACCAGACGAAACGACATTTATTACAGCGACAAAGGCAAAAAAAGAACTAATTACTTAAAAAACAACAGGCCTTATACGTGGGAGGAATGGAGAAAATTTAAGCTTTTTAAAGAAATTTTCGGTGATGAAAGTACAAGGTCCAGGCTTAACAACCTGATAACTCTTATTTATTCAAAGCTGCAGGACTGGAATGTGGAAGAGGACGCAAATAATTTGGAGCCTTTTAAGGGGTTAATGGTTTCAGCATTTATTAATGTTTTGGAACTTGACAAATACGAAAACATTAAGAAAAAGATACTCGAGATTTTTTCCGCGGAAAGTGTGGAAAAGCTGAGAGATATGGAAAATAAGGAATTTATTAGTAAAATAAAAATGTTTTTAGACATGTATGATTTTTGGCACAAAGCACTTAAGGAGGGGTAATATGAATAAAACTGAAACAACAGTAAAAAGGTTAGAAATCTTTGGGATTGCTACAGACCCTATTTACGTGGGGACTGGCGGGTACACCATAGGGAGGGTTGATAACACCATAGTGAGAGACCCGATCACTAAGATACCTAAAATTCCAGGGTCAACTTTTGCAGGAACATGGCGGTATTACACAGCATTAAAGTTGCAAGCCTATTTTAAAAGTGGATATAGAACAAGTATAGCTGAAAGAAAAGGTAAAAATTTAGATGAGATATTTATTAATAATCCGCCTGATTGGGTTAAAGGATTTGAAAGGAATAAATACGCAAAAATTAAATGTGCAGGACAGGATGATAAACCTAATTTGTCTATTGATGAAAGTCAAAATGATGATTCCGGTCATTGCGGGAGTTGTATAGTTTGCAAAGTCTTTGGGTTTTCCAAAAAAGATAGATCATGGCAGGGATTGTTATTCTTTTCAGATTTGAACATTATATTCTTTCCTGTTTACACGAGATTAGGTGTAAAATGGGTTACTTCTCCTATACTTTTGGAGCAAATTGGGATTTCTGAAAGTGTTGAAGGTGAAAAAATAAAAACTAAAGAAGGAAATGAACAATGGTTGAATCTTGGGTGGTTAAACCTGGAAGTTGATAAAAAGCATAATATTGAGGAAACAGAACTTCCTGCGGAGTTTAAGAACTTTGTAAAACCCGAAAACATCGTTATTGTTCCCGACAGTTTAATTTCTCAGATAATAAATTCAAACCTTGAAGTCAGAACTTCCGTTTCAATAGATCCTATAACCGGGGCAGCAAAGGAGGGGGCATTGTTTACTTCCGAGGCTATACCAAGAGGGACTGTATTCCACGGGGAAGTGAGAATTTTTGACAAATCCGGTTTAACTGGTGATAAAGCACTGCCAAATTATGAACAAATTAAAGGAGCTCTTTGTGATAGCAAACATTTTTATGAGACTTTGGGAATAGGCGGAATGACCACGAGAGGGTTTGGAAGGCTGAAAATTGAGATTAAAAATTGTGGCGTAAAAGAAGAGAAAGAAGGGGGGCAGCAGAATGGACAATAAGAATAATACTAATTTAGATGCGGTTATAAATAAAGTGGGTTTTAAGGTAGCAGAAGCTTCTAATACTGATAAAAGCAAGTATAAAAATTCTTTAGACAAGGCCCTTGGAGTTTTAGCAAATGATGGAGTTTACGCTTATTATGTTTATTGTAAAGCAAAAGATATTAGCGATGTTTTTATAAAAGAAATTGCTCCTCTAATGGAATATACGACTACAAAGCCAGAAAATTCTGATTACGAGTTATATTTCAGGAATCTCAGCGAAAACCTTCATGATTTGCTATTCTTTAAAGAAATACTGGAAAGAGCGTTGATATATGCCCGATATCATGCGAAAGCTATGGGGGATTGAAAATGGTTAAATGGTACAAACTTGTTTTCAAACAAATCCAACCTGTCCATATTGGATATAAAAGATGGGGGGTTGTGAATGAAACGCGCCTCTTCATTCCCGGACAAACTATGTGGGGAGCTTTAACAAATGCTTATGGAATAAAAAAGGGATGGGGAAAAGAAGATTTTGAAGATAACAATAATAAAGCGATATTCGAAAGAATAACCTGTTTTTATCCTGCTTTGAAGAACAATAATAATGTAAATGAGTATACCACATTGTTTCCCAACTATAAAAATGGAGAGTTTTATTTGGAGGATTATTCAGAAAGTGAATTCAGGTATAAATTTTCAGAAAGTGAATTCAGGTATAAATTTGTAGAAACATTCGTATCCACGGCAATCTTACAGGAGAGCAGGCAGGCCAAAGAGGGTTCTTTGCACGAACTTGACGTAATTTTGCCTAAATCTAAGGATGGGAAAGTAGCACTTTACTGGGTCGGGCTGATTGGATTGGATGAAAATAGTGATGTCCATGCTTTTTTAAGGAAAGGCCTTGAAATTTTCATAGGAGGAGATAATCGTTACGGTTTGGGCCTGGTAAGATTAGAGGAAATCAAAGAGGAAGAGAATTTAGAGTTGTGGAATTTGAATAAGGATGGAGGGCTTGTTTATAATTATAATGAAAATGACTTGCTCAAAAATTTTTTGCAGTTTAATAATTCTATAAAATTTGAAGGTGGTTTGGAACTTATTGCAGAATTCAATTTTCAAAAAAACCGGCCGTTGATTGAAAAGAACAACGTAGAGTATTTTATAACTCCTGGGAGTAAAATAAAAAATACTAATTTACAGTCTTATATGTTGAAAAGGGGAAAATTTGTTAGTGATAATAACAAGCAGTAATTTATCAAAACCGGGCTTAATCCTGGTTCTAAGTATCCCACTGGGCCAGGAGAAAGCCAACTGTTTTGTCGAGCGTTCTTATCGCACCGATGATGAGGAGTTTTATACCCTCAACTTGAAGAAGGTCACTTCAAGTTGTAAAGCTGGTATTGTCCATTGTAGGTATTCCAAAATCCACTTATTATTACTGTATCAATAACTACGGTAAGAAGAAAAACAAATGTGGTGGCAGACTTATCTCCGGATATTCCTATACCAGGGATAGTAAAAAAGTCAGTGATGAACAAATAAAGGTATGGCTTATGTAGTTTATAGAGAATTAAGATTAAAACCAAATACCCTAAGCGTATTGTTATAAACCATGTAATTAATGGTTCCAATCAACTCTGGGAAGTAACCTCAAATATGGTTACGATGCTGTAAACACCTTAAAAAGAGCACTATGGTATAGAAACCTGTATGCCAAAGGAGAAAAGCCTATTATTCGTTCAGATAACGAATCCCAGTTTATTAGCAATGCATTTCAGGATTTCTGTACCCAGCATGGCATAAGGCATGAGCGAATACAGTATAAAAGTTCAAACTTAAATACCCATATAGAGGCATACCACAGTATTTTAGAAGGTGAATGTTTATCATATAAAGAAGCCTATGAAACAATAGCACGGTTTGTAAAATTCTACAACAATCATCGTATTCATGGCAGCATCGGAGGATTATCTCCTATGGAATATTACCGTGGTGTTAGAGATAAAACTATAGAGTCTATACAGGTAAAGGCTTGACCTATGTTTTAATTTGTAATGTAGAAATACTGTGAATTAATGAGCAATAACTATTTTTAGTCCAAATCTTCATAAAAAAAGCCTGCTAAGAAAATTTTTTTTGCGGATTCCTCACCTCGAAAATGATATAATTTAAGCAAATAAAGCAAACAATGCGGGGGGAAATGTTGTGTTTATTCTTGATTGGATAATAACCATATTTTTATGGATTATTGTCTTGATTTTTTCTTTTATCCCTGGTGTAGTTTTTGGCAGCTTTATCGAACCCTTACTTGGCCCTATAGGATACTGGATAGGTTTTATAGTTGGTGCTGTAGCCTTTATTTTCTATATGAGCCCAATTCTATTTACAAAAAATGAACAACCAATCAACGATAATGATATTTAAGACCCACTGCATCTTAACAGATAGCAGCAGGTCTTTGTTTTTAGCCTACCTACAAGGAACTGAAACTCTGTTCTCCCTGTATCAATCCATTCATCTGCTTTTAGTTTTTAGCCTACCTACAAGGAATTGAAATATCCATTCCTTGTTCCCATTGACATCAAATTTGGCTAGTTTTTAACATACCTATAAAGGATTGAAACAACAAATGTTATCTCTATCAGCTATTTTAATTGCTTGTTGTTAGCCTACCTATAAGGAAATATTACTGGCTCCTCAAGAAAGTTATAACAAGATAAAATTTTTCTTAAGGAGGCAATGCCGTATAGCAATTGACAAAAAATTTTACCGCTGAAGAAAAGCTTGCTATTCTGGCAGAGTTCATGTTTTTCGACCACCCTGTGTTCATTTTTTTAACCTTTAGAAGGAAAAAATTGCCGAAAATAGAATAAAAATGTAAACGAGATTTTTTCAACCTAAAAAAGCCAATTTACGGGAGGGAATCATGAGTATTATTAATGCTCGATATAAGATAATTACACCTATGTTTATGGCGGGAGCCAATCAAAGGGATTTGGCTGAATTGCGTCCTCCTTCCTTTAAGGGTGTGCTTCGCTTTTGGTTTAGGGCCACTGCCCTGCCATATTTTGATAATAAACTGGAAAGGGTAAAAGAGGCAGAAAAAAAATTATTTGGAAGCGTTGATACGGGAAAAGCCAGGTTTTCGTTGAAGATTGAGCACCGGATTGGTGATAACCAGGTAGTAAAAGCAGGGCAAAAATGGAATAAGCACGGTATCGCATACCTGGGGTATGGAGTTATAGGCCGGAACAGATTTAACAGGCAGGTTGAAAATACCAGATCATATATCAGGCAGGGTAACACCTTTACAGTCTGCTGGATGATGGCGATATACGAGTTATGTTTAATCCCCAAAGTGATGTTATTGAAGGACTGCAGGTAGAAGACTATAAATTTTTTGTTGAAACCGGTCTGCGTAAACTGGTTGAGAGGATTGAGCAAATAATAAATTACTATCCGGATAATGTTATCTTTAATATTACCGGTGGTTATAAGGGAGTAATACCCTATCTTACTATTCTGGGACAAATTAACAGATGTGAAATTGTATATATCTATGAAGAAACGGAAACTTTAATCACTATTCCTAGAGTACCGATTAGCATAGATTTTCAGGTCTTTAAGCAATACTATGAAGAAATACTGCAGCTTAAAAAAGTAATAGACAATTATTCGCGGGCTAAGAACGAGAAATTTCAAGCATTTGAGGAATTGGAAAAAATGGGGCTGGTAGAAAAAATAGATAGTGGAGCGGTTTTAAGCCCTATTGGTATAATCTTGTTTGAAAGTTTTAAGAATCAATATTTTGTATTCTATTGCAGCGATGATGTGTATGATGAAATTCAAAACCAGAAGGAAATTCGGCGGATAATTACTGAAAAATTCTCTAATAAGCAAATTAGAGAAAATAAGACGGAAGATAAAAATGGCCATTATGTATATGATGACGGGAATAATCCCAACAGAATATATTATTTCGAACATGATGGAAAAATCTATATTTATAAGACATTTGAAAACGAAGAGGCTGCAAAGGAATATATTGGTAAGTCTATTGACAAAGAACAAATAATTAAAAAATCTAAAAAGCGGGAATGGAGGTTGAGGGATGTTTAAGCTGGCCTGGCCGTTTTTTATGATTTGTGAAACTCCACTGCATGCAGGTAGCGGAAACGATTTGGGGATTGTTGATTTGCCCGTACAGCGGGAGAGGCATACCGATTTTCCCAAAGTAGAAAGTTCTAGTTTAAAGGGTTGTATCAGAGAGGCATTTGAAAACCTCAATGAAATAAATTTCGGTGAAGTTAAATTGACCAAAAAGGACCTGGATGAGTCCATTATGCTTGCTTTTGGCCCGGAACGAGGAGACCTCCATGCAGGTGCTCTTGGCTTTACCGATGCGAGAATACTCTTGTTTCCTGTTAAATCCATGAAGGGAGTTTTTGCCTGGATTACGTGCTCCAAAGTTTTAGAAAGATTTAAAAACGATCTTCTTCTTTCCGGCATTAAGGATCTTCCCGAACTGCCTGAAGCCAATACTGTGCCTTATGGTAGCAATTTACTATTGAATGAAAAAAAGGTTATCCTTGAAGAATATACCTTTAACGTAGAAAAACCAACTGAAGGGGATAAATGTACAAAATTTGCAGAATGGCTGGCAAATAAGATTTTTCCTTCCTCTGAAGAGTATAAATACTGGTTAGAAAAGATGAAAAAAGATATCGTTGTTCTTTCTGATGATGATTTCAGAGACTTTGTGAATTTGTCAACAGAAGTTGTTACCAGAACGAAGATTGACAGTAAAACCGGAACGGTGCAAAGCGGGGCGCTTTTTACAGAAGAATATTTACCTGCTGAAAGCGTGCTTTACTCTCTGGTACTGGCAAGTCCTGTTTTCAGTGCAAACAAAGGCATATTTAAAAAAGAAGGTAAAAGAGAAGAAGAGATGGTTTTGGAGTTTTTCTGTGCGGGACTTCCGGGAGTCATTCAACTCGGTGGCAATGCTACCCTCGGAAAAGGAATAATCCGGACGAGGATTATGGGGGTGGAATAATAAATGGTTGAAAAGACTGTAATAAAAGGGCTGGAACAGGGGAGGGCTTCTTTCGCATATCAATGTGCAAGAGAGGGAAGTAAGATTGACAGGAGCAAGGAATACAAACAGTATGTCAAGAAAATGCCCATGTTGATAAAAACTAACGGGTTGGGAGCTGCCCTGGCATTCGTAAAATCTAAAATCAAGGATGAAGCAAGCAAATCGGGCTATGCATACAAGCTGATTTATGACCAGATAACAGGCTGGCTAAAGCAGGATGATAAAAAGATTATAGACCTTTCGCGTGATACTGATTTGGTTGCATCTGTCATTTCTCTGGATTCTTCACGATACAGAGCTGTTACTATAGAGGTACTGGCATTTCTAAACTGGCTGCGAAGGTTTGCAGAAGGTTTGATAGAAGGGGAACCGGATAATGAAGAATAATAAAGAAAAAACAAACAGACAGGTGGCATGGTTTGTTTCGTATAATGAAAGGTTCGGTTTTCTAAAAAGTAAAAACTATGACAAGATTTATTTTAACAAAAAGAAACATATTGTAGGTAGAAATGGAATTAACGAAAAAATGTTCAATAAAAATGCCATTTTTGAAGTAACCGTTGAAGAAAATAAGAAAGGAGCGAGTGTTGGAGAGATCAAGTATATCCCTTACAGAATGCCGAAAGATACAAGAATCCTTATAGAAAGAGAAAATAATATAGATAACTTTTATTTAAAGTTGAATAAAGCAGCTCATTTTAATATAGATAAATTTGATTTAACTAAAGCAGTAAAAGGCAAGAATTTTAAGAAGGTCCCTATTAATTCTCTTGTTAAGCGCCAGGTGCTTACTTTAAAAGATATGGGTATTCAGTATGAGAAGATAAATTTCATGCCACAATGGCGTCTAATTGTGGGTCTGGGACATGAATCCGTCTATGAAACATCTATGACGCTGCATCATATATACGGCATTCCTTACATACCCGCCCAGAGTATCAAGGGTGTCTTAAGAAGCTTCATTATCAACCGGTTGTTTGCTAAAAATAATGAAGGAGAAATTGATTTAGAAAATGCGGAAAAGAGAGCTTTAAAAGACCCCGGTTTTAAGTTCATTTTTGGGGATGAGAAGCAGCAGGGCAAAGTAAGGTTCTTTGATGCTTACCCTGCATCTGAGCCCGAAATTGAACTGGATATAATGAATCCCCACTATGGTCCGTACTATAAAGGAGAAGAAAAGTATCCGGGTGATTATTACAATCCGGTGCCTGTTACGTTTTTGACCGTCAGGGATGTCGAATTTATCATATATTTCGGTATAAAGCAGGGAGATAATAAAGCCATTGAGGAAGGAAGATTCGAAGGACAAAAACCCCTTGCCGTGATATTGTACTGGCTGAAAAAGGCGCTTAAAGAACACGGGATTGGTGCAAAGACTGCTGCAGGCTACGGGTATGCCTGAAGGGTAATTTTGAGGGATTACTTTCCGGTGTCGTTGATCTCCGGGGTTTTTGTACTACCGGAGATCGACGACACTTTATGTTTTCCAGGAAAACCTTTTTTTATATATCATAGCTTTTGCGCAATAAGTTTTTATCTTTAATCACTAGTGTTGCATAAACAAAATTAAGATTTGTCAAGTAGCGAATATCATAGAA
>ENA-OSAE01000472-OSAE01000472.1-marine-sediment-metagenome-genome-assembly--contig:-NODE-472-length-14149-cov-46.235774_pt1 | contig 14149 bp, 10 predicted proteins | sample MGYA00237870_ERZ529317 | MGnify/ENA primary metagenome ERZ529317 (study PRJEB26369, sample SAMN03142812) | marine sediment metagenome | biome: marine; feature: borehole; material: sediment... | reverse complement strand
TATTGACCGGATTGGGTTTGCATGACATTTAACTCAACTAAAATGGAGAAGAACCATAATGGTAACTGTAACTGGATTGTAGGCGCGTCTTTAATTTAATCATCTTTACCGAAAAATTTACTCCCCAGCCACAGCCCGGCAAGGAACGAGAACAGGGAGGACTCTCGGTGTTGAGGAGGTCCTTCTTTAGGCGATTTGTCGTCGTAAATGCTAGAATTGGGCCCGCGAAATACAGGAAAGCAATAGTACCGATTATAAACCCAGGCCAGTATCCATAACAATCACCCTTTTATTAATTATCCCAAACGTTTCTTGAATTACATTACCCTTACGGGCTATCTCCCTGATTTTGACTCTGGTGGCCTCTGATTTGTCTACAGATTTCCCTTCATCGTACGTATAAACAATATCGAACCTTACTCCGCCTGCTGATGCCTTACCTATACCTATTTTGCGACTTGTCATGGTTTTATCTCCCTTCTAAGAATCTTCGCTCTATTGGGAAATAACCTTTCAAACTTATTTCGGTCATGATTAAAAATCATTTCGTATTAGCGTAATTTGTATTTGTTTTTGGGCCTGCCTATTTTTCCATATTCAGGTATTACCATGACTCTACCTTCCCCGACTAAATACTGCAGGTATCTGTGCACTGTTTGATAAGCCAGGCCTACACCGGCAGTTATCTCATCGATTGTTAATGGCTCATGATGTTTTTTTAAAAACCGATGAATTATGTTCAGTGTAGCGGTGCTGATGCCTTTATCAACCATAATCTGCTGTTTATTTTTAATTCTTTTACGTTGAATCTCGGTGATTTCCAGGTTGACTTTCATACGTGAAATTAAATCGGGAGCTTTTATGGGTTTGATTGCAAAATCAGTAGCCCCGGCAATCATAAACTTTTCCGCAATTTCCTGCCTTTCATCTACAGTAAGCACAAGTATTGAAACTGCACCATCCAGTTCACGAATCTTCCGCACAGTTGTTATACCATCCCAGCCCGGCATGTGATAATCGACGATCACCAAATCGGGTTTATGTATTTCAGACAACTTGTATCCCTGTTTTCCGTCGGCTGCAAGGATGGGCTGCCATCCGCCCAACAGGCAAATTTCCTTGATTGTGTATAGGATATCCGGTTCATCGTCAATAATTACAATTTTTTTAGAATCCAGAGTATCACCTCCCTGCTGCATTACCTTTTGTGGGATAGCTGCAGTTTTTAGACTCTTCTAGGATTGATGGTAAAAACAGGATTACAGTTGTACCCTGGCCTACCTTACTTTTAATATCTATCCAGCCGTTGTGGCTTTCTACAACCTGTTTTACAAAAGGAAGCCCCAATCCCGATGTGTTTCTTGTGGTATAACCTGCCTCCCATATGTGGTGCAAATCCGATTCCTTTATGCCTTCACAATTATCCTGAACCTTTATAAGTATTCCATTAGAACATGAGGTTACTTCGAGTCTGATTTTTTTTGAGGAGTATTTACACGGAGCCAGAATGGCATTTTCGAGCAAATTTATAATTGCCCTGGCAACCCGTATTTTATTAACATATAAAACGGGTAAATTTTTATCTATGCATATATCAATCTCGATGGATTCGTCTTCCAATGGAAGTTGTGCACGAACGTAGTTTATTAACTCAGATACTTTGATTTTCTGTCGGGCTGATTCATAGAGGATTCCAGAAATCATTTCATTCATCTTATTTACAGAATTTTCTATGCGGCTAAAGTATTCTTGTGCTCTCTTATCATCGCTGTTAGTCATCGCAAGCAGGGAATTTAATCCCCGAATGGTAACCAGGGGTGTTTTAAGGTCATGCACGAGGGAATGAAGCTCCTGATATATTCGGTTTTCTAATACTTTTACTTTCAAGTATTGTAGTTTCCTTTCTTTTTCATGATTTTCTTTTATTATTTTAATGTGGCGGGAATAGCTGATAAACAGTGCTGCAGTAACAAAAGCAGAGATTATAAAGGGTAAAAAAAATGCAAATCCTGCAAAATCCAGTACCGAATAGGCATTCAGGTATTTTCCGGCTGTTTTAATGCTTAAGGGGATATCGCTACGCCCGAACTGATAATTCTCCAGCAAGGGCATGATATTCAGCCAGTGCAAGGCAAAAAAAACCTGTATTGATACGATTGAAACCTGCAGAAAATTGTGTGTTTCTCGAAATATCTTTTCAAACAGGAAAAGGGAAACAGCTGTGGTTGCAACTACAGTCATAAATTCCCACCGCCAATTGTAAATAAAAGCACCAAGCCAATTCAAAAATATTATAAAAAGAATGGAAATAAAGGCCCTTTCCCGGAGTTTTACTAAGAAATTTAAATTTAAATGGGTTATTATTGTCACACTACCTAAAAAGAATGCAATGCTTTGAATTGAATTCAAAAAATTTGCAGCAGCAGCTGCAAGAATTAAATAACCGCTATCACCGCTTTTGATGGCATATCGAATTTTGTCACTTATGCCGAACCAGAAATGTTGGGACAGGAGAGGAAAAGACAATCCAAAACAGATCAAAAAAAAGCCGTAAACAATTAATTTTTTTTTATGTTTGAACTCGGATCCTGTCATTTATATACCTCTTTCAATAAGGATAACATGTCAAGACATACATGCTGCAGCTGCAGCACCATCAGAAGAATGAAAATATATGCTAGTGCTGACTGATCCGGTGCAGTATTGATTCAAGGGGCTAACTAGTTGCTTAATCCAGTTTAGTGTGTCATTTAACGCCTGTAAGCATCTACAAACATAATGAATAAGAATTAACGGGATTAGTCAACTTGGTTATTAACGAAAGGCGGAAGCAAACGGTTCTCTTACGTTATTTATATCCTTAACCAGGGTTAGTGTTAATGCGTGTTTTTTGGCCAAATTCATCAGGAAGTTATCGTAATTTGCTTCCATTATTCCGATCAGATAGTCCCCCTTGGTGGAAACAAGTTCGAGCAGCTCATCGGTTTCGGGTCCACGACGATGTTTTCCACTAATAAATAAAACCAACACAATAAGATTGTCCTTTTTTGCTTTTTCAAGCAGCCTTGCAAGGCGCCTTTTTTCCTCGTCAAGGCTAATACCGGAGGATTTCATACCAATAGGGCTGTAACCCACTACTACTGCAAGGCTGTTAACATCATGCAAGTCTGATGCCCCGGCTTGAGGTCTGAAAAAATTGTGGATCATTAATTTGTTTGCGATTTCTGCCACTATATAGGCATCTGTGCTCTGACCAGCCGAGGTTATTAGAACACTTTCTTCAGCAATGGGGTGCGGTAGATGGGGTATGGTCCAGATATTGTTGCATTTTTGATAGTTACATCCGGCTGAACCAGAAACAATGATAATGATTATGTAAATTGTCAGCAACACTAACCAGATTTGCTGTGGTTTCATATTCGTATCTCCTTATTCGGTTTTAATTTTTGTAGAGGTATCAATGTAAACCGAATCGAATGATTCTATTCCAGTAATGAGAGGGCGATAACCCTTAACTGATCGATGAGCTGCCAGTACTGGCATGGAATGGACTAAAGGGATTACTGGAACATCTTCATGTATTTTTTCTTGCAATCTTCTGTACAGGTGCTTTCGGAATGACAAATCGAATATCTGACGGGCACGGGTGAGCAAACGGTCTACTTCCTCATCTGTATAAAAGGAAAAATTACCAGCCCTACCAGGTTGTGCGTTTTCTGGCCCCAGCAGAGTGTACAAAAAATTATCGGGATCTCTAATATCACCTGTCCATCCAATCAAGGCCATTTCATGTTCACCATTTTTAATTTTGTTGAGATATGTTTTCCATTCAAAAACTTTAATTTCAACATCTATATTTACATGCTGCAGGTCCCTTTGAATATAATGGGCAATCAGACAGGGATCAGGGAAATATGGCCTCGGTTGAGCCATTACCCATAGTGTAGTTTTAAATCCTAGAGGATACCCGGCTTCTCGCAACAATCTTTTAGACTTTTCCGGGTCGTATTCATAGGGCTGGATATCGTCATTATAACCCCAGAGCAGGGGAGGAATGAGGTTTTTGGCGGGTTTTGCCAGATTATTAAAAACCTCCTCAATAATCCTGTCTTTGTTTATGGCGTGACTTAAAGCCAAACGTAGTTTTCGATTATCAAAAGGTTTTTTGCGCATATTCATAGCAAGAAAACCTACATTAAAACTAGGACGTAGATACAACCGCAGCTGGGGATTTTTTTCTATTCTGACCACATCATCCGGATTTAATCCATCTATTATATGAACTGTTCCGTTTTCCAGCTCCTTCAGCCTGTCTTTTTTGTCTGGTATTACTTTAAACTCCAGCTGGTCTATGTATGGGAATTTTCCCCAATAATTTTTGTTGGCTGTAAGACTGATGCTATGATTTTTTTCCCATTTTTTAAAGCTGAACGGGCCAGTCCCTACGGGAGAGGTAGAAAATTTTTCACCGTGTTTTTTTATTGCCCGGGGGCTGGCAATACCAAATGCAGGCATAGCCAGGATGTTCAGGAAAGGCGCATATGGTTTAGCAAGAACTATTCTAACAGCATAATCTGAAAGTGCTTCCACTTCTTTAACCAGTCCGGGGAACCCGCTAAAAATGTAATACCAGTAGTAGAACTTGCCTGTATGATAAGGATGATCCGAATTCATCCAGCGGTGAAAATTGAATTCGACTGCATAGGCATCAAAGGGTGAACCATCATGAAACCTAACACCCTGGCGCAGATAGAATATCCAGGTTAATCCATCCTCACTGACTTCCCAGTTCGTTGCAAGGCACGGCTTGATGCCGTTTCCGTCTTCCTTGTATTCAACAAGGGTTTCAAATATGTTGACGGTTACTTTAAAAGATTCGCTGTCTGTGGCGTTTGCCGGGTCAAGGGTAATGGAATCATTGGCAAGACCGAAAACCAGCTTTTTCGTTTGGGGTGGTTGAACACTACGAAAATCATCTTCATATTTTTGGGATGTTTCCTGGAAACAGCCTGTCATTCCCATAAAAATAAAAACAGGAATTATTAATTTGATAACCCTGATATGCCAGTTATAGTTCAGCACCATCATCCTCCGAAAAAGGGGGATTTTTAATTGAGGTTTTTACATAATTTTCTATACTTATATACAATCATATCTCATTACTCTCTTTAAGATACAGCGCCTTTTCCGCTTATAGCGTAGGCCTCTTTAAAAAGCAGCACTGCTCCAATCCCATAGAACAACCCATTGCCCTTGAAGCTCTGCGCCATGCTTAAGTGATTTACCGACAAAGTATCGGAATCTTTAAAATAGTGATGAGTGGATATTAAGCAGCCCCCTTTGGTTTTTTTTCATCTGTTCTAATACGCCTTACTACCAGCGATTTCAGCTCGAATTGAGCCTGCAAATCGTTTTGTTGTTCACCTAAGTTTTTTGCTTTTCATAAGTTTGTTATAAGCAATATCGTCAAAAACTATTAGTAAGAAAAACTTTGATGTAACCCTGATTTTGGTTGCAGCTTAGTTTGTTAATCTCAGAGAAATAAGAGGAAGCAGTAACTTCACACTGCTCATTTTCCATTAGCCTTAATTTCATCCTGTAAACCATTTTCTTATTCTAAAAACTACAGCAGTTAACGTCCCAATGGGGCAAAAAATCAAACACCAGAGTCTGTGATTGCAAAAAGCCGTCCCAACCACTAGAGTGACGAGAAATAGAAAAGGGAGACCATGGATGATAAATAAAGGGTACACTCTAGTTGCAAATATAAATGAAATTGCTAAGCCCAAAATGAAATATTTAAAATGAAATATTTAATATACTAGTTCCAGTTAGGCAAGATAAGCTTCTTAAATTTTATCCTTTTAGGTAGCAGCCATCTAATGGGATTTGCTTTATATTGTAAATCTTGAATCGTACCACACGGGCATAAAAAGGAACAATAAAACCTCTTCCTGAAGTTTAACACCAATATTCCTAAAATCAAAAATCCTCTTGATTTACCCCAGGGACAGTTTAGATGACATATAGAACAGTATAAAAAAGGTAGCTGGAAAGGGCAAAAAGTTAAGGGATAAAAAAGAAGAGGACCCAAGATTCCAAATGAGATAATTTTTATAGCCGCCATATTATCAATCACCTTGCTGCTTACCTCCAGAGATACCAGTCGTATTGCAGAACACAAAAGGTGTACCAAAGTAAAAAAATAAAGGACTCAAAAATCTTGTCTGATATAAACCAGAACAGAGCATTCTTTCATTTATTATTTTTTCCTAATTTTGCTTTTTAGCGTGACTTTACTAAATGTTCTACAGAAAACACCGTTCAGCCTTGCGAATAAAGGGTTTTAATAATAAATGGTACGTATATACTAAAAGTCATTTTCCAATCAAAGTTTCATAGAGCTTTTGAAGTTCCGGGTCCGTTTTCTCAAAATGTGTTTGTTTTTTATGTTTACCTTTCAAATTGGTAACAGTAACTATCTCTGCTTTCCTTATTTCTGTAAGTCTGTCAATTAGGAACTCTACTGCCATGTTGCAACCAGCATTGCCTATTTTTTTCTAGAGAGCCAACTTGAACCTGCTTGCCAACCTTTTGTTTTCCAACATCAGATCCATTTAATTTATACGATATTTTGCAATACATGCCAATACTTTATAATTTATGCAATTATCTTTAGTCTATACATATAATCGGTTGCAATCGTTATAAAACGGGGGCATATTGAGTTTGCCTAGTAGAGTCGCGCTAGAGATCATTTTCTACCTACGGGTATTATGTACAGAGGTTCTTCCTCCTGCACCATAAGAATTCCTTTTACAGCTTCATCTCGAAAAGCACCAATTATCACGGCGCCTAAACCCAAAGCTTCTGCTTGCAGGTGAACATTTTGACCGGCACCTCCAGCATCCATGGGAACATAGCGAATTTCACCCCGCCTGCCGTATCTTCTGATGGTCCGCGAATATATGGCGGTAATAGCTATGCTTATCGGTGCATCGGCAATCATTTTTTGACCCAGAGATGCTCTCATCAACTTCTGGCGCAAATCGCCTTTCTTTATCAGTTCGATAGTATGCTCTTGCCATTTATAACGGTAAATACCAGGGGACAAACCTTCCACCTTTCCGACAATTAAATATATCTCCAGAGGATAAATACCTCCGGCAGAAGGGTAAGTCCTGGTTGCCCCTGTAATGCCATCAATAGACGCTCCCCCCGCAGCCCAGAGAAGCTGGGATACCTCTTTAAGAGTTAAAGGCTCGTCTTTATACGTTCTTATTGACTTTCTTTTAAAGATAGCCTCTTCAAGAGAAACTTCACTCTTATGTCTAGGGGATGGGAGTTTCACGATTGCCGTATTACTAATTCGGTAGCCAGATTTACTTCTTGAAATAATATGCATTTCCCGAAAGTTAGCCAGGAAGTAAGCAACCAAAAGACTAATGCTGATAATAGCAGCTAAAAGCATTAAACGCCCTTTATTTTTCTTTTTCTTGCTCATCTTTAAATACCTCCAGCCGTATATGGGTTCAGGCTGCAGCTTTTCCGAGGAATGCATGTTTTATTTCTATAGCCTTTATCTACCTGAAGGAATTTTTTACAAGCCGTTTTGGAGTAGGAGCTGTTGCTGCATCTCATAATTGTACGTACACTTTGGTAAAATGCGGAATATTTATGCGCCATATTTAATTTAGAGAAGAAATGTAGTTTGGAAGAAGTCTCTTTTTTTAGCCGTTGTTTAGCAGTTTATTAGGCAGCCATTAAAGCGGAGAAAACGCTTGCTCTGAATCTTTTATCAGCGACAGTTCCAATTATTTCCTAAAAACCATCCAAGTTGGTTGATATAGCACTATCATCAAATATTTTATCCAGCTTAAAGCTTTTTTTGAACTTCATCTATAAGAGGCCTGAAATGTTCTCTGTCAGAGGTATTAGCTGCATTTGCTTCCAGACCCATAATTATAGCAACTTTTTTCCGTTGGTTAGAATTTCACATTTATAACCATCACTTTTTTTTAGAACTTGCCTTTAGACCATGGCGCATTTCGGGATCGTTAGTCGAAACAATTCAGTTTTATGCTGTGCCATTAAGCATTAAAACAGTTAATAATGCAGATTTCTTTGTTTTTATTATAGCGTACTTAAATGGCAAAATCTAGTTCCTTCTTGCGACAGAATTTTCCTTGATACCTTTTGACCTTTGTCTTACAAACGAATTAATTCTCATATATCCAGAGGTGAAGCATGAAAAATGCTCAAAATCCTTTATCTTTCACGATTTCATGCGGGAAATACCGCGAAAAGTTTTTGCGTTACTATTCCTGAGGCCTTGTTGGTTCTACGTTTCAAAATTCATGCTTCAGCCCTGTCATATATCAGCTCTGGATTCTAGTGCTGCTCAGCTCTTATCTCAGAGAAATAAGAGAAAAAATAGGATTAAATTTCTGCTTATTGAATTCAATATAGAAATCCGGAGAACTTTCCCTTTCAAAAACAGGGAGAATTGGTTTTTAGAAAGGAACTGGTGAAAAAGGGGGGATTCATGTAAGGAATTTTTCAAATCCACTGTGCTTGTTTTATAAAAATAAGACAATGGGAGGGATGATGTAATGAAAAAACTTTTTGTTGTGTTGTTAATACTTCTGGTTGTGTTGGTTGGGGTTGTTGGTTGTGGCAAATCGAATGTAGAAGAGGCTGAAGGAACTAAAGCGGATGAGGGGAAAGAAGCCAGTATAAAAATAGGCCTTATTACCGGAACTGTGTCCCAGGGTGAAGAGGAGTACAGAGCTGCAGAAGCCATGATTGCAAAATACGGTAGTGATGTTATTTTACATGCGACTTATCCTGATAATTTCATGAATGAACAAGAAACCACCATATCCCAGATAGTCAGCATGGCTTCAGATCCTGCTGTTAAAGCTATTGTAATATGTCAGGGTGTGCCCGGTACTGCGGCAGCCATTGATAAGGTTCGAGCATTAAGGGATGATATATTTTTTATTGTTGGTGTTCCTCATGAGGATCCATTATTGATTTCTGAAAAGGCTGACCTGGTATTGGAAACGGACAACCTCGCGCGTGGTAAAACTATCATAGAACTTGCGGACAAAATGGGAGCTACGCATTTTCTGCACTATTCATTCCCCAGACACATGTCGTATGAGCTGCTGGCGAAGAGAAGAGATATCTTTAAAGCTGAATGTGAAAAGAGAGGTATAGAGTTTGTATTTGTTAATGCACCTGACCCAACCGGTGATGCTGGAATTCCGGGAGCACAGCAGTTTATACTGGAAGATGTACCGAGGCAGGTTGAAAAATATGGTAAGAATATAGCTCTTTTCAGCACCAATTGTGCAATGCAGGAACCGCTGATCAGGTCTGCCCTTAATGAAGGGGCAATATTCCCTGAACAATGCTGCCCCAGCCCATATCATGCCTACCCCAACGCCCTTGGTATAGAAATACCTGAAGATAAAGCCGGTGATGTAGATTTTATTCTTGAAGCTATTGAAGAAAAGATAACCGAAGGTGGAGGCGCAGGGAGATTTGCTACATGGAAGACACCTGCCAATATGGCTATTATAAGGGCATCTGTAGAATACGCCATGGGAGTTGCAAAAGGAGAAATAAACGGATTCGATGCAGCTAAAGCAGAAGAGCTTCTAGCTAAGGAAGCAGGTAATATTCAGGTAAAGCCCTTTGATAAAGAAAAAGCTCCCAACTTCCTGATGTTTGTTGGTGAATCTATAATTTTCGGAGAATAATGGGAGATAGACAAAAAATCAGGAGTAAAGGGTTGCTCTTAAATAAAGGGCAACCCTATGCTTTGTGTGATTGGTAAAGGAGGGTTTGCAGGTGGATACAAAGTTTCTTCTGCAGATGCGAAATATCAGCAAAGAGTATTTTGGAAATAGAGTATTAAAAGAGGTAAATCTTGATGTTAAAGAAGGAGAAATACACGCCCTGATAGGGGAAAACGGTGCAGGCAAATCCACCCTCATGAATATATTGTTTGGTATGCCCGTGATTCATTCGACGGGAGGTTTTGAAGGGGAAATATTTTTTAAAGGTAAGAAAGTGGAGATAAAAACTCCCAAAGATGCGATGGATCTGGAAATAGGAATGGTGCATCAGGAGTTTATGCTGCTCCCAGGATTCAGCGTAACGGAGAACATAAAGCTTAACAGAGAAAAAACAAAACACAACCTTATCAGCAGGCTGTTTGGTTCGAAGTTAAAAAGCCTGGATTTTAAATCGATGCGCAAAGATGCTAGGATTGCTCTGGATACCCTCGGACTCTCTATAGATGAAATGCTTCCAATTGCAGGGCTTCCTGTAGGATATATGCAGTTTGTGGAAATAGCCAGGGAGCTGGACAAAAAGAATATTAAACTCCTGGTGTTTGATGAACCCACAGCAGTTCTTACTGAGGTGGAAGCTGAAACTTTAATAAACACCATGAAGATGCTTGCTGATAAAGGTATATCAATACTGTTTATTACCCACAGGCTGGAAGAGGTGCTAAAAGTCTCCAATAATATTACTGTTTTAAGGGATGGAGAGGTAGTTTCGAGTTTGCCGGCAAAAGATGCCACAGTGGAAAAACTTGCCGAGCTGATGGTGGGGAGAAAAATAGAAAGAGTATCTTCCAAAAGGAAAAGAATTGATGAGCTGAACAAAAAAGCGGGAAACACAATTCTTAAAATAGAAGGCTTAAAAGTTGAAATGCCGGGTGAAAGGGTCAGAGGAGTAACTCTGGAAATAAAAAAAGGTGAAATATTCGGATTGGGAGGCCTTGCAGGGCAAGGCAAAATAGGCATTGCCAACGGGATAATGGGCCTTTACCCGGGGGAGGGCAAAATTATCGTAAATAACAAAGAAATTCAGCTTAACAACACCGCTTCAGCTCTTAAAAACGGTCTGGCCTTTGTATCGGAAGACAGAAGGGGTACAGGCCTCCTGCTGGACCAGCCTATAGACTTGAACATTGCAATTACTGCCATACAGTGCCAAAATAAATTTTTGCGGAAATCATTAATAAATCTGGCTGACAGAAGGAGCATTACAAATCATGCCCTGAAAATGATTGAAGAGTTGGATATAAGGTGCACAGGTCCCCACCAGCTGGTTCGTCGATTAAGTGGAGGGAATCAGCAAAAGGTGTGCATTGCAAGAGCTTTAACCCTAGAACCCGATATTCTGCTGGTATCCGAACCTACCCGCGGTATAGATGTGGGAGCTAAAAAACTGGTCCTCGATCTTTTGGTAAAACTTAACAGGGAAAAGGGAATGACAATTGTTATAACCTCCAGTGAACTGGGAGAATTGAGATCGATATGTGACAGGATAGCCATCATATATAACGGTAAGGTGGAAGGGATTTTGACTCCAGATGCCAGTGATAAAGAGTTTGGTTTATTGATGGCCGGAGAAAAATCCAGAAGAAGGGAGGTTTCCTGAATTGGAAGAAGCAAACAGAACAGAAGCTTTAAATGTTTCAAATATAATTACCGCGGTAGGATACCCGAGATTGATAATATGTTCGTTTTTGCTTTTTCTTCTTATAAGTGCGGCTTTGCTTGGTCTTCCTCTGGGGCAGCTGGTCAGCAGTATACTGGTCAGGCTGGGAATGAACGGTATCCTGGTGCTGGCAATGATACCTTCCATACAATCTGGTATAGGTCCTAATTTTGGTCTTTCTTTGGGTGTGGTATGCGGGTTGGTGGCTGCAACTTTAAGTATTGAACTGGATATGGTAGGCTTAAGTGCTTTTGCTTTTTCTATAATTGTTGCTGCTATTCTTGGCAGCATAGTTGGTTATTTTTACGGATTACTGTTAAACAGGGTTAAGGGACAGGAAATGACAGTTGGAACCTATACGGGCTTTTCGGTAGTATCCTTTATGTGTATTTTCTGGATACTTGCCCCTTATAAAAGTCCTGAAATGATATGGCCCTACGGAGGAGATGGTTTAAGGGTTACCATTACTCTTCAGGACAGGTTCGATAAGGTGCTTAATAATTTATTTGCTTTTAAGCTTTTTAATGTGGAGATACCCACTGGATTGTTGCTTTTCTTTGCATTGTTCTGTTTCATGGTATGGCTCTTCATGAGGACAAAAACAGGTCTGGCAATGCTCGCTGCGGGAAGCAATCCCAGATTTGCAGAGGCATCTGGTATTAACGTGAATAGCTGCCGAATAATTGGAATAGTGATTTCCACTGCTCTTGGAGCAATAGGAATAGTGGTATATGCCCAGAGCTATGGTTTTATACAGCTCTATACGGCACCACTGTTTATGCCTTTTTTTGCTGTTGCATCAATACTCATTGGAGGGGCATCAATTAAAAAAGCAACTATAACCCATGCAGTAATAGGAACATTCTTGTTTCAGGCATTACTGGTGGTTGCCTTGCCTGTTGCCAATGAAGTGGTAGCCAATAATTTATCTGAAGTTGTAAGGATTATTATTAGCAATGGAATGATACTATACGCATTAACCCGTAAAGAAGCAGGGGGGGATGAAGTTGAAGCAGGGTAATACGGAGATTGTCAAACAAGAACTTTGGCAGGATAAATTCAGACTAGATTTATATGGTTTGCTTAAAAAAAATGCGGTGCCCATTTTATTTGCAGTGATTTGTATTATCGGGAGCTATTTTGCAAAACTTCCATTAAAATTTTTGTTAAATTTTATAATAATCAGGATGTGCAGAAATTCCTTCCTTGTATTATCTCTTATAATCCCTGTTTTGGCAGGTCTGGGGCTTAATTTTGGTATTGTTCTCGGTGCCATGGCGGGGCAGATAGCGGTTATTGCAATAACCTATTGGGAAATTAAAGGAATTGTGGGTTTTGCCCTTGCTGCACTACTGGCTTTACCCCTGGCAATAATTTTTGGCTGGCTTACCGGAATGCTGTTTAACCGGGCAAAGGGCAAAGAAATGATTGCCGGCCTGATTCTCGGATTTTTCGCAAATGGTATATACCAGTTGGTTTTCCTCTTTTTTGTAGGGACGATCATTCCCATGAAAAATGAATATATGCTGCTCTCCACAGGAGTAGGTCTTAGAAATTCCGTAAATTTAAAGGGTATACATTACGCCCTTGATAAAATTCTGGAAGTTAGGATTTCTGGATTGGAGTTTCCCGTTGTAACTATAGTATGTATCATAATTTTATGTCTGGCTATCTGGTTTTTGTTTAAAACCAAACTGGGGCAGGAGTTCAGGAGTGTAGGCCAGAGCAGGCAGATAGCAGGAGTTTCAGGTATTAAGGTTGACAAAATACGTATCATTGCCACGATTTTTTCAACAGTGCTTGCGGCATGGGGACAGCTCATATTCCTCCAAAACCTGGGAACTTTAAACACATATGGGAGCCATGTTCAGGTAGGAACCTTTGCGGTAGCAGCCTTGCTTATTGGAGGAGCAAGTGTTACCAGGGCAACCATCGGACAGGCCCTTTTAGGGACATTTCTGTTTCATACTTTATTTATTATATCTCCCCTTGCCGGAAAAAACATGCTGGGTAATGCCCAAGTTGGCGAGTATTTTAGGGCGTTTGTAGCCTATGGTGTTATCGGGATTTCTCTGGCTTTGTATGCCTGGCAAAGCAGCAGTAAAAAGCGAACCGTTGAAGAATAGAGATAGAAGCTGCTGGTGAATCAAATAACCAAATTATAGAAAACATATAGCAATGCCAAGTTAACGATTATGGTTCTTCTCCAAAACAGTTGGTTAAGAGTTAAAATAACAGCTAATATATCTAACCAACTTTATCCAGAGAGACACCTCGGCTAAGTTAGATAGCCTTGCCCAGCTTGAGATATTTTACGCCGGCCAGCTTTGGCAGTCAAGGCAACCCTTAGGGGCGCCTTGCGGCGGCCTTGACTGCCTCATTGCCCGGTGTGGATACAAGCCAACCAGGCAAAGGAATTCACGTATATTTAGCTGTCAGGCTGCAGTTGATTAAAGCACACTGCTCTGCCACATCGAAAACCTGTGCTGCAGTCATCGAAAAAACAGTCTTCCTTTTTCCATGCTCATTAAAATCTTGGACACTCGTAAACTACATTTGCTGTTATTGAAGTATCCGGTCAATTCTTAACAACTAAAAAGCTTTCGGATGGGTTCTGTCAAGGGCC
>ENA-OSAE01000471-OSAE01000471.1-marine-sediment-metagenome-genome-assembly--contig:-NODE-471-length-14251-cov-15.294590_pt1 | contig 14251 bp, 11 predicted proteins | sample MGYA00237870_ERZ529317 | MGnify/ENA primary metagenome ERZ529317 (study PRJEB26369, sample SAMN03142812) | marine sediment metagenome | biome: marine; feature: borehole; material: sediment... | reverse complement strand
GGGCCGCCGGCCGGCGGCCCTCCGCTTCACTCCTGCGTCCGCGCGACAGGCCGCCAACACCGCCGCACCGCGACCGGACTCCACCGTCCCGCCCGCGCTCTTCCCACGCCAGCGCCGTTGCGTCGCGACGGCTCCCGCCGAGGCAGGGTCCTTCCGCCCGCCGGACGAATACCCAGCGAAAGCACAGCCTGGGGAGCTGGTGAATCGGTGTCTGGAGAGCAGCTCTCTCTCTTCGGTCCGCCGCCCCCGCCGGCGGCCGGGTCCGGTGGCGACGGACAAGGACCGGATCAGGGCGGGGGCGGCGGAGGTGACCCCGGCGGGGCGGACGGCTCCTCCGGACAGGACCCTGCGGAGCCCCTGCCGGGGCAGGTTCCGCTCTTCGACGGAAGCGTCGCCGCAAGGGACGTCCGGACGCTCCTCGAGGCCCTGGGCGCCGAGGCGGCCCGGTGCCGGGCGTGCGGTCTCCGGAACACCTGTCGCGGTGTCGTCTTCGGTGAAGGTGACCCCGAGTCGGGAATCATCCTGGTCGGGGAAGCCCCGGGCGCCGTGGAAGATGAACTCGGTCGGCCGTTCGTCGGTCCCGCCGGCCAGCTCCTCGACCGGATACTGCTGGCCGTCGGGTTCCGTCGGGAGCAGGTCTACATAACCAACACGGTCCTCTGCCGGCCGCCCGGGAACAGGGTCCCCTCCCCCGAAGAGGTGGCCGCCTGCCGCGCCTGGCTCGACCGCCGTCTGGCCATCATGAAGCCGTACATAATGGTCTGCCTCGGGGCGTCGGCCGCCCGGGCCGTGCTGGGCCGCGACCTGCGCATCACCCGTGACCGCGGGCGCTGGCAGAGCCTCGGGCCGATGAAGGTCATGCCCACCTTCCACCCCGCGGCCCTCCTCCGCGACCCCTCCAAGAAGCGGGCCGTCTGGGAGGACATGAAGGCCGTCAGGGCGGAATGGGAGAGACTGCGGGCCGGCGGCCCCCCGGAGAGCGAGGGGCGCACCGCCTGAGAATTGAAGGCTCGGGCCGAGGCCACGCTACGACGTAGCCCCCGACGGAGGTGAGGCCCTTGTCCCCCTGGAGCGAGCCCCCTTCCACCCGCCTCGAGCTCCCTCTGCGGGTGACCACCCGCTCGGAGGCCGAGACGGAGAACCTCGGGCGGGCTCTGGCCCGCCTGCTCAGGCCCGGGGACGTGGTCGCTCTCACCGGCCCCCTCGGGGCGGGCAAGACGTGCTTCGCCAGGGGGGTGGCGCGAGGGCTCGGAGCCCGGGGTCCGGTGGCCAGCCCGACCTTCACCCTCGTCCGCCACTATGAAGGCCGCCTGCCTGTCCGGCACATCGACCTTTACCGTCTGGACCCGGAGGACCTCGAGGACCTCGACTGGCGCGAGCTGTTCTATGGCGAGGGGGTCTCTGTCGTCGAATGGGCCGACAAGGCCGCCGCGGTGCTTCCGCGCCGCCGCTACCAGGTCCACATTACCCCCGTGGCCGGAGGTGACCCCGACCGGCGTCAGGTGCAGATCGTCGGACCGCCGGACGTGCCGCGGCAGGAGCCGGCCCCCGGCCGGGGGCGGGAGGAGGCCGACACCGAGCGGGCGCGGGCCGAGCCCGGCCGCGCACGGGCGGAGGGAGTTGCGGACGGGCGTCTCTGGCGGGGCCCTCTGCCATCCGGCGCCGGGCCCGGACCGGGATGCGTCCTCGGGCTCGACACCTCGACAGAGGCCCGGAGCCTGGCTCTTCTCTCCGCCGGTGAGATCGTCGAGCTCACCTGGGACCCGCACGGGGGTCTCCAGCCGGCCGAGGACCTCTCCGGTGCGGTCCGGGAGCTCCTGGCCCTGGCCGGGCGGGACCTCGCTGAGGTCGAACTCGTGGCCGCGGCCGTCGGCCCGGGCTCCTTCACCGGCGTGAAGGTCGGCCTGGCCGCGGCCAAGGCGCTGGCCTACGCCCTCGGGCGTCCCCTCCTCGGCGTGAGCACCCTCGACGTCCTCGCCGCGGGAGCCCTGGCCGGGGCCCCGGCGGCACTGGTCCTTGTGGACGCCAAGCGCGGGGAGGTGTTCGGGGCCGCGTACGGCCCGGACCCCGACCCCCTGCCTCTGACCGACCGCGCGGGCCTGCGCCGGGTGGTCGGCCCGGTCGGTGACGTCCTCCGAAGCCTCGCCGCCGCCCTGCGGGAGCTCACCGGGACCGCGGCCTCCGTCGTGGGTGTGGCGGGGAGCGGGGCCGTCCTGTACCGGGAGGAAGTGATGCAGGCCCTCGAGCGGCTCGGAGCCGCCTGGGCCCGGACGGGCTGCGCCGCGTCCGGCGGCCCCGTGCCGGCTCCGGTCCATCCGCGGGCCCGCGACCTGGTCGTCCTCGCCCGGCGGCGCTTCGCGGCCCGCGGGAGAGGTGACGACCCCTTCGCCCTCGTCCCGGACTACCTCAAGGAGCCCCAGCTCGGCCCTCCCCCGCCGGCCGGCCGCCCGCCCGAGGGTGACGGACGATGAACGGCGGTGAGGTCAGACGCGCCCGGAGGTCGGAACCACCCGCTTTGGACCGCCTCCGGTTCGAACCCATGCAGGTGCGCGACCTCGACGAGGTGCTGGCCATAGAGCGGGTCTCCTTCACCACCCCCTGGTCGCGCGCGGCCTACCACCGGGAGCTACTGCTCAACGGGTGCGCCACCTACCTCGTGGGCCGTCTCGACGGCCGCGTCGTCTCCTACGGAGGGATGTGGGTGGTCCTCGACGAGGCCCACGTGACCAACCTCGCCGTGCACCCCGATTACCGCCGGGGCGGCGTGGGACGGGTCACGATGCTCGCCCTCGAGCAGAGGGCCAGGGAGCTGGGAGCCCGCCGGATGACCTTGGAGGTGAGGGTCTCGAACACCCCCGCCCGCCGCCTCTACGAGAAGCTCGGGTACCGCGGGACCGGCATCCGGCGCAACTACTACACAGACACCCGGGAAGACGCCATCGTGATGTGGAAGGACCTCGAAGATTGAGCCTTGTCCTGGGCCTGGAGACGTCGTGCGACGAGACCTCCGCCGCCGTCGTCGAGGGCGGCCGGAAGGTCCTCTCCTGTGTCACGGCCTCACAGGTCGACATCCACCGCCGCTACGGCGGGGTCGTGCCGGAGCTGGCCTCCAGAAGACACCTCGAGGCCTTCCTGCCGGTCGTGGACGAGGCTCTCACCCGGGCCTCCGTCTCCCCGCCCGACCTCGACGCGGTCGCGGTGACCGTCGGGCCGGGCCTCGCCGGAGCCCTCGTCGTCGGGACGGCGGCGGCCTCCTCCCTCGCCCTCGCCTGGAAGAAGAGGCTCGTCCCCGTCAACCACCTGGAGGCCCACGCCTATGCCGCCTTCCTGGAGGGCGCGGAGGACGCCGACCCTCCCGCGGACGGCCCGGGCCGACGCCCCCGGGACCTGGAGCCTCCCTTCGTGGTCCTCATCGTCTCCGGCGGACACACGAGCCTGGCCGAACTCACCCGTCACGTCGAACTCGCTCCGCTCGGCGAGACCCGCGACGACGCTGCCGGTGAGGCCTTCGACAAGGTGGCCCGCCTCCTGGGGCTGGGGTACCCGGGAGGTCCGGCCATCGACCGACTGGCGGCCGACGGCGACCCGGCGGCCGTGGCCCTTCCGCGTCCCCTCCTCAAGGACGGAGGGCTCGACTTCTCCTTCAGCGGCCTCAAGACCGCCCTCGTCTATCACCTCGCCGCAGCCCGGGAGCGCGGTGAGCCGGTGGAGGTGGCCGACCTCGCCGCCTCCTTCCAGGCCGCGGTCGTCGACGTCCTTGTCGAGAAGGCCTTCCGGGCTCTCCGCCTGACGAGGTGTTCGACCCTTGCGGTGACCGGCGGGGTCGCGGCGAACCGCGGCCTGCGCCGGGCCCTCGCGGCGAGGGCCGCGCAGGAGGGGGTCATGCTGGCCGTCCCCGAGCCGCGCTACTGCACCGACAACGCCGCCATGGTCGCCGGTCTGGCCCACTTCCTCCTGGCGGCCGGCCGGCCGTCTCTTCAGGGACCCCTGCGTGTGGAGCCCTCGCTCGCCCTCGGGGGGGGACGCAGGCCCCGGGGCAGGAGAGGAGCCCGGGGCCGAGGGGGCGGAGGGCCGGGGTCCCAGCGGCGTGAGGCCTCCGCGCGGAGACGCAGGTAGAGGCATGTTGGGTCCGCCTGCCAAGGAACGGCCGTTCGTGGGTGTCCCCGCTTCCGCCGACAGGGCAAGGGATAAGAGAGACGTCAAGAGGTTATGTGGATTATCCTGTGGATACTGTGGATAACTCAGAAAACTCCCAGCTACACGCTCTTTGGGGTGTGAATGCGGCTGTGGACGGAATCGACGCCTGCGTTGCGGCGCTGGCCGAGGCCGAGGCGGCCGGTATCCTTCCGGTGACCTCCACCTGTAACCTCTCGTGCGTGTTCTGCAGCAACCGGGCCAACCCGCCCGGGGTGAGGGTCCACCACCTCCCGCCCCGGTCGCTCCCTGAGATTAGGGCGGCCCTGTCGAGGATGGGGCATCTCGACGAGATCGTCATCGGGGAGTCGGCCTCCCGCGTCTCGGAAGGCGAGCCCCTCACCCACCCGCGGTTCGAGGCCATCCTGGCCGCCGTGCGCGAAGTCCTGCCGCGGGCGCTGGTGAAGGTCACCACGAACGGGACCCTGCTCGACCGCCGGATGGCGGCCCTCTTCAAGGCCAGACGGCCGCTCGAGGTCACCCTGTCCCTCAACACGTGTTCCCCGGAAGGGTACCGTAAGGTGCACGGGCTCGGCCGCGGGTCCGGGTCCGGGCACGACCCGATGGCGGCCGTGCGGGCCCTCAGCGAGGCCGGGGTGCCCTTCCACGCGAGCGTGGTGCCTGTGCCGGCCCTCACCGGACCGGGCGACCTCCTGGAGACCGCCCGGCGGCTGGACGAATCGGACTGCCTCTCCCTGAGGGTCCTGGTCCCGGCCCACACCTCCTTCAGCGACCCCGGCCTGGTAGGCCTCCTCCCTCCACGGGAGGAGGTCGCCCGCCTGGCGGAGGAGGCGCGGCGGGCCGTGCGGCTCCCCGTCACCCTCGAGCCGCCCCAGGTGGCCGACCTCCGGGCCCGGCTCGCCGGGGTCATCAGGGGCTCCCCCGCGGCCGCGGCCGGCCTCCGCACCGGGGACGTCCTGGAGGAGGTCGAGGGGCACCACCCCTTCTCCAGGGTCGACGCCTTCCGCCGCCTCACCGCCGCCCTCCGGCAGACGGGCTCCTGCCGCGTGAGGGTCGCCGGCCGCGGCGAGGTGACGCTCCGCACCGACGACCCCACGGGCCGGCCGGGCGTCGTCCTCGACCGCGACGTCGACCCCAGGGACATCCGCCTCGTCCTCCGGACCGCGGCCCGACTCCGGGCCCGGAGGGTGCTGGTCCTCACCTCCGCGCTGGGAGCCGGCCCCCTCGAGATGGGGTTTCGGGCTGCGGCCAGGTGGGACGCCGTCGGCCGGCAAGGCGCCGGCCGGCGGCGCCGAGGCGTCCGTGCCCATCCCGAGGGCACGGGCCCGGCCGTGCACGTGGTCCCGGTGGCCTCCCGGTCTTTCGGTGGCTCCATCGCTGCGGCCGGCCTTCTGACCGTGAGTGACTTCGCCTGCGCCCTCGAGCCTCTTGTCCGCGACCGGGCTGTCCAGGGAGGTGACCTGGTCTTCCTGCCCCCTGTGTCCTTCGGCGTCGACGGGCTCGACCTCTTCGGGCGCCCCCCGGCCGACCTCCAGGCCCTTCTACCTCGCGGGGCGAGGCTCATCGTCCCCGGCCTCACCTTTTGAATATCGTGGCCGGGGGAAGAGCGTCTTGACCGAGCGCAGGACCTGGCCGCGCTTCGCCCCGGTCACCCTGGACCATCCCCGGGCCCCGCGCGTCGCCGCGGCCCGCGGGGCGCCGGGGGCCGTGGTCTGGCTCGTGGACAGGCTCTGCCGGAGGACGGGCCTGAGGACGGGCGCCCGCGTGGCCGTCACCGTCGGAAGCCGGAGGCTGGCCGGCCTCGCCCTCCTCCTCCGGCAACTGGTCGGCCTCCTCCGCGCGAGGGGGTTCGACGTGTTCCTCCTCCCGGCCATGGGCAGTCACGGTGGGGCCAAACCCTCCGGGCGGAGGGAGGTCCTGGCCGCCCTCGGGGTGACGCCCCGGTCGGCGGGCGCACCCGTCCGCGACTGCGCCCGCATGGCCCTCGTCGGTAGGACCCCGTGGGGGCGCAGGGTCTTCGCCCACCCCCTCGCCCTCGCGGCGGACGCGGTGGTCCTCCTCGGACGCGTGAGGAGCCACCCCTCGTTCGACGGGGAGGTCCAGAGCGGCCTTCTGAAGATGCTCGCCGTCGGCATCGGGGGGCCGGAGGGCTCGGCCGAGGTCCACCGCCACGGCGCCGTCGGCATCGAGCCGGCCGTCATCGACATGAGCCGGGCCCTGGCGCGGCGCCTGCCCCTGGCCGGAGGTCTCGCCACCGTCGAGGACGCGGCAGGGGAGCTGGCCGCCGTCGAACCCTGCGGGGGACGCTGGGAGGAGGTCAGGGCGGTCGACACCCGGTGCCTGGCCTTGGCCCGGCGCCTCGAGCCGCGCCTCCCCGTCGACGACCTGGACCTCCTTCTCGTCGACTGGATGGGGAAGGACATCGCTGGCACGGGGATGGACACGCGGGTCATCGGCCGGAGGCGGGTCTGGGAGTACCCCGAGCCTGACCGGCCCAGGGTGCGGCGCCTCGTCGTCTTCAGGCTCACGGCCGCGTCGGCCGGGAACGCCAACGGCATCGGGCTGGCCGACTTCACCACGGCCAGGCTGGCCCGTGACATCGACTGGCCCAAGACCTTGAGGAACGCCCTCACGACGACCTTCACGCAGAGGGCCGCCCTTCCCCCGGTCCTCCAGAGCGACAGGGAGGCGGTGCGCGCGGCGCTGGAGTCCCTTCATCTCGAAGACTGGCGGCGGGTGAGGGCCCTGCGCCTGTCGGACACGCGGCGGCTGGACCGCGTCTGGGTCTCCGAGGCGCTCTCCGCCGACTTCCCCGGGGCGGACGGCCCCTGGCGGCCGCTCCCGTTCGGTCCGGACGGGAACCTTCTGGACCTGGACTAGCGGCTCCGGAGCCACTCCTCGTGCTCGCGGATCTTCTCGGGTCCGGTCCTGACCCTCGCCAGGTTCTCGCGGCGGATGTCGTCGTAGCGCCGGGCCAGCTCAGGGTCGAGGACGGCGAGGGCCCGGCGCAGACCGTCTCCCTTCGCCGAGGCCTCCGGGCAGTCCGGGCGGCACGGGAAGAAGTCCTTGAGCCAGTAGGCGGCCGCCGGCGGGTCCGAGCCCTTCTCCGCCGACCACCGGGCGACCTGGCGGGCCGCCCGCTCCTCGGGGGTCTCCGCCGGGGCGTCCTCGTCGGTGACGCGCTCCTTCAGGTACTCCTCGACACAGCACGGCGGGTAGCCGAGGAGAGCGCCCAAAGCCCGGAGGTGTTCGGGGTCGCGCTCCTCGGGGTAGATGTAGAACTCGATGGGGTCGCCAGGCTTGAACCTGCGGCGCATCTCCTTCTGGATCTCGTGGCGGCGCCGGAGGACCTCGGAGACGGCCTCGCGGTTCTCCGGGAGACACAGGTACCACTCGCGGATGGTCGGGCGGACCTCGGACTGCATGACCTCGAGCCCCAGCTCCTCCGCCGCCCGTCGGTGGGCGCGGTAGGACTCACTGCCAATCACGTTCCTTTCGAAGCTCGACCGGAGGAGGTAGGCCTTGAAGGCGACCGGCGGCATCTTCTTGCGCTGCACGGTGTCGCTGAGGCGCGTTTTCAGGTCCGGGGCCTGTCCGGCCAGGCGGCACTTGAACTCGTAGTCGACCTGGGCGCCGAGGACCTCGCCGTCGGGCAGCTCGGCCGGGATGGTGACGATGGCGGTAGACCTCAGGCCCAGCTTCACGGCAAGCAGGCACTCCAGGGCGATGCGCGGGTCGAGCCTCCCGGAGAGGACCCCCTCGCGGACCTCGTCGAACCCGGACTTTCCGTCAGCATCCACGTCCATCTCTCCCCCTCCGCCCTGCCCCGCTGTCCTCGGCTCAACTTCGAGCCGCCGCGGCGGCGTTCCTCCCCGGCACCGGTCTCTACCGCCGGAGGTCTTCCGTCGAAAGGTTGTCCAGTGCGAGGAGCGGTGTTATCCTAGAGAAAATCTGCCGCCACCCGGGAAGACCTCCTCCCTGAGGCGGCGTGCTGGGAGGTCGCTCATGCCCGGAACAGCCAGCCGAGTCCCAGACCGCTCCCGCGGGGGCGGACCAGTGTCCGAACGCACCCCGGCGGCCGCCCGGGGCGGGGGTTCAGGCCCGCCCGCACCGCGTCTCGGCCTCACCTTCGACGACGTGCTCCTCGTCCCGAGGCGCTCGGGGGTCCTCCCGCGCGAGGTCGACACCTCCGTCGAGCTCGCCCCGGGCCTCCGCCTCAACATCCCCATCGTGAGCGCGGGCATGGACACCGTGACCGAGGCCCGCATGGCCATAGCCATGGCGCGCCAGGGCGGGTTCGGCACCATCCACAAGAACTTGTCCATCACCGACCAGGCGGCAGAGGTCGACAAGGTCAAGCGCTCGGAGCACGGGGTCATCGTGGACCCCTTCTTCCTCGGCCCCGACAACACGGTGGCCGACGCCGTCGCCCTCATGGAGAAGTACCACATCTCAGGGGTTCCCATCGTTCAGGGTTCGCGCCTCGTCGGCATAATCACCAACCGTGACATCCGTTTCGAGGAGCGCTTCGACCGACCCATCCGGGAGGTCATGACCAGCGAGAACCTCGTGACCGCGCCGGTGGGCACGACCCTCGAGATGGCCAAGAAGATTCTCGCCCGGCACAAGATCGAGAAGCTCCCCCTCGTCGACGAGGACTTCAGCCTCAAGGGCCTCATCACCATCAAGGACATCGAGAAGGCCGAGAAGTATCCCAACGCGGCCAAGGACGCCAAGGGCCGTCTCCTCGCCGGCGCCGCCGTCGGGGTCGCCCGTGACAGCCTGGAACGGGCCGAGGCCCTTGTGGCGGCCGGTGTCGACGTCATCGTCATCGACAGCGCCCACGGCCACTCCGAGAACGTCATCCGCCTGACGAAAGAACTCCGCCGGGCCTTCCCGTCGGTCGTCATCGTGGCCGGCAACGTGGCCACGGCCGAGGGGGTGAGGGACCTCGCCGAGGCCGGGGCCCACGTGGTCAAGGTGGGCGTCGGACCGGGTTCCATCTGCACCACCCGCGTCGTGGCCGGCGTCGGCGTGCCACAGCTCACGGCCATCCTCGAGGCCGCGGCCGAGGCCCGCCGGTGCGGGGTCACCGTCATCGCCGACGGCGGGATCAAGTCCTCCGGGGACATCACCAAGGCCCTCGCGGCCGGGGCGCAGGCGGTGATGATCGGCTCCCTCCTGGCCGGCACGGAGGAGAGCCCGGGCGAGATGGAGATCTACCAGGGACGGAGCTACAAGGTGTACCGGGCCATGGGCTCGCTCGCGGCCATGAAGGCGGGGTCGAAAGACCGCTACTTCCAGGAGCACGAACTCAGCGAGACGAAGCTTGTGCCCGAAGGTGTCGAGGGCAGGGTCCCCTACCGGGGGGCGCTCGCGGACATGGTCCACCAGCTCATCGGGGGCGTCCGCGCCGGGATGGGCTACTGCGGCGCCCGCACCGTCCGGGAGCTCCAGGAAACGGCAGAGTTCATCCAAATTACCGGGGCCGGGCTCAAGGAGAGCCACCCCCACGACGTCGAAATCACGAAAGAGCCTCCGAACTACTATTGTGAGCGGTGACGCCGGAACGCAGCGCATCGCTGAGGCCCCGGGCGGCCGGCGGGCCCGGGGTGAGGGGTCAGCCTGCTTTGGCCGGTGGTGAGTTGTTCCTTGTCGATAGCCGTCAACTCCGATCCCAAGAGCCGCGTCAAGTTCATGTACTCGCCCTACATCGAGACCGTCCTGAGCCTCCAGGTGCTCTACGACCCCCAGCACCACGGGGCGCTCCTGCCCTGGGTCATCCGGTTCAAGGAGAGGATATCCCCTGAGACCTACCGGGAGATAAGATACTTCGGGGACAACATCCGCGAGTGGCTCTACCTCATCGACCTCGCCCTGGACATGCCCGACCTCGACCGGCTGAGCTTCGGGGAGGTCATCGAGCGTCTCCAGGCCATGCCCATCACCCGGTTCGTCTTCCTCCTCTTCGGCGAGCAGGTCCCGCCGATGGAGATAGAGGCGGCCTTCGACTCTCCGTCCAACGTCGAGGTCGTCTGCCGGAGGCTCGAGATAGACGACTCGCGCCGCCGGGAGGAGATGGCCCGCTTCTTCAGGGACCCGGAGAAGGTGCGCCGGGAGCTCTGCCGGTTCCTCGTCTCCTACTGGAACGAATACTTCGAGGAGGAGTTCTATTGGGTCGAGCTCCTCCTGGTGAAGGGGATAAAGGAGGAGGCGAAGAGGCTCGCCCAGGAGTCCCTGCCGCGCTTTCTGACCCGGCTCGGGGGCGGCCTCATCTCGCGCGGCGACCGCAGGGTCCGGCGGATGAAGCCGAACGTCGTCGTCATCGAGAACACCCCCACCCCGGTGGACGTGTCCCTGAACGAGCTCGACGAGATCGTCCTCTTCCCGTCGCTCTTCGTCTCACCCCAGAGCATCTTCGAACTCTCCGAGGGGCGACTGCTCATGTCCTTCTCCGTCCCGCCAGGGGTCTACCTGCGGAGGGACACCCTCGTCCCGCCGGAGGAGCTCTCACGCCTCCTCAAGACCCTGGCCGACGAGACGCGCCTGAAGATCATGAAGCTCATGATGCAGGACAGACAGTGCACCCAGGGTCTGGCCGTGGAGCTGGGGTTGGCCGAGCCGACCGTCTCGCGCCATCTGAAGCTCCTGCGCGAGTCGGACCTCATCTCCAGCGAGAAGGAAGGCAACTACATCTACTACACCCTCCGCCTCGAGAAGATAGCCGAGCTCCACATGAAGATCCTCGACTTCCTGCGGAACTAGCCGCCCGGCCTACCGGCTAAGCCTTGGTGCTCACACTCACTCCGTCCAGCAGGATATGCGGCAGCAACGCCCCGTCAGGGGTCACCTCGAGCTCCCGGCCGAGGGCCACGAGGCCGGTCTTGAAGGCCTCGAAGACGCTCACCGAGACCATGCAGTCCTTGACCCGGCCGGTCACCTCGCCGTTCTCTATCTTGAAGCCGATGTGGACGTTGCCCGACACCTGACCGGCGTAGGGGTTGCCGGCCCAGGCCCCCATCAGGCGCTCGACGAGAAGGCCCTCCTTGATTTCAGCGATGAGGTCGGCCGCCGGGGTCTTGCCCGGCTCCAGGACGAGGTTGGAGGCTCTGGGGGCCGGCATGGCCTGCGGCACGGCCCGGTAGCCGTTGCCCGTGCTCGCGCGGCCGAGGGCCTTTCCGGAGCGCAGGTCGAGGAGGAAGTCCTTGAGGACGCCCCTGTCGATGATGGCCCGCTTCCTCGTCGGGACGCCCTCGTCGTCGAACGGGGTCGTGTGGACGCCCCAAGGGAGGGTCGGGTCGTCGTGAAGGGTGAACTCGTCGGCGAACAGCTTCTCGCCGACCTTGTCCCGCCAGGGGGACTCCCCCTTCACGACGGCCATGCCGTCCACGCAGGCGGCCACAGGGCTGATGAGGTCCATGGCCGCCATCGGGGAGAAGACCACGGGATAGCGCCCTCCCCGGAAGGGGACGTTGTGCCGGGCGTGCCTGAACATCCGGGAGAGGTCGCTCTTCATGGCCTCGAGGTCGAAATCGAGTCTCCGTCCGGCCTTGAAGCGGAAGATGTGGATCATGTTGTCAGGTTCGACCAGCTCGCCCGATGCCAGGAGGTAATAGCCCGTCCCGTCGGTGACGACGTCCTGGCCGGCCGAAGTCGCCACCCGGACGTAGGCCCGGTGCTTCTCGACCGTGGCGCCGCCGAGGACGCCTTCCTCGAAAGACCGGATATGGTCTGTGAGCTCCTCACCCACGGACAGCATCTCCTCGAGCGGCCAGTCCACCACGGCCTCGTCGTACGTCTCGAGGTCGGTCCGGACGGGACTCGGGGTGGCGAAGGAGAGGGCCGCCTCGGGTCCGAACGCGGCCGCCCGCACGGCCATCTCCACGACCTCGGTGTCACCGCTCCGGGACGAGGTGGCGAACCCCAACCGTCCGTCCTTGACGACCCTCACGGCGGCGACGGCCGTCTCCGCCGTCTGAACCGACTTCAGCCTGTTGTTCTCGAAGCTGACCGGGGTCGTGACGACCCCCGTCTCGAAGACTTCCGCCTCGCTGCACCCCAGCCGGCGGGCCTTGTCGAGCAGGGCCTCGGCGTCGAAGGCGAAGGCGGTCTTCCCTTCCCTGGCTCTGGCGGTCAACGGGCCTTCCCCCCTATGACGACGTTCCGGATGCGGATGTGCGGGCTACCCATGCTGGTGGCCAGAGGGCCCTGGCGGCCCTTGCCGCACCCGCCGGCGCCGTCGCGGATGCGTTCGTCGCTGCCGATCATGTCGATGTTCTTCAGGGTCTGGAAGACGTTCCCGGTCAGGGTGACGTTCTTCACGACCTCGGCGAGCTCCCCGTCGCGAATCATCCGCGCGTCGCCCGCGGTGAAGGTGAACATCTCCCCGGCCGTCTCCCCGCCGTAGGCCGACCGCACATAGACCCCGAGCTTGATCCCCTTCAGCATGTCCTCGAAGGTCGCCTCGCCCGGCTCTATGCCCGTCGTCCTCATCCGGCAGATGGGCGGGAAGCGGTAGTCGAGGGCCCGGGCGTTCCCGGTCACCTTCTCACCCATCTTGCCGGCCGTCTCGCGGGAGTGCAGACGTCCCACCAGCTTCCCCTCTTTGATGAGGTAGGTCCGCTGGGTCGGGACGCCCTCGTCGTCGTACTTCAGGTACCCCCTCACCCCCGGTGTGAGCCCTGTGTCGTAGATGTTGAGGTGGGGGCCTCCGAACTCCCGGCCGAGGGTCATGACCTTCTGGAGGTTCGGGTTCTCGTAGACGTTGTCCGCTTCGGAGAGGTGGCCGAAGGCCTCATGCACGAAGACCCCGGCCAGGATGGGGTCGACGATGACCGTGTACTCCCCGGCCTCGACGACCGGGGCCTCGATCAGGGCCGCCGCCCTGCGGCAGGCGTCCTCCACGGCCTCCTCGAACCCGCGGACGACGCCGAAGGTGTTCGAGGAGCCGAACCCGCGGCTGAACATCTGCGTGTCGCCGTCGCGGTGGGCGATGGCGACCACGGCCCCCCCGAGGTCCAGCTTCTCCTGCTCGATGTAGGTGCCGTCCGAGTTGGCGAAGTGAAGGCGGGTGAACTTGTCGAAGTAGACGACGCGGGAGGAGACGATGGGCGGTCCGAAGTCGAGGACCTGTCGGTTGTAGGTCTCGAGGATGTCCTTCTTCACCGCCAGGGGCACCTGGCGCGGGTCCTCCTCGAGCTCGGCTGAGACCTTGTCCTGGATGACGGGAGCGTCGGCCAGCCGGCTCTTGCCGGACACCCGCTCGCCGGCGAGCCGGGCCTGCCTGACGGCCAGGGCGACATGTTCCTCCAGGCCCTCGAGACGGTTGAAGCTCACGAACCCCCAGCCACCGTCCACCAGGGCCCGGACACAGCCGCCGCAGTCGACGGACTCGCCCAGGCTGTCGAGCGTCGGGCCGCGGAACTCGATACGGGTCCTCCGCGTCTCCTCCACGCGGATCTCGACATAGTCGGCGGGCTGGTTTGAGACGAGATGTTTGAGGTAGCTCTCCAATCGGGTCCCCCCTCGCAGGCGCCGCGGGCGGATGGCTCGGGCCTGTACGCAGGGCCCGCCGCCGGACCGGAACGGCTCGCCGGACCGGAACAGCCCGCCGGACCGCGACGACCCGCGGCGGGCGGCCCGGGCGCGAGGCATACGCGCCCCCTATTCTACGGCCGGGGCCTCCTTCCTACCCGCCGGGCCCGGGGGAAGGCGGGAGCGGCCGGCCTGTTCCTGCGGCAGGGGCGGTCCCGGCGGGTCCCGAAACCGGAGAGCGGAGTGGAGCATCATGAAGCCAAGCGGGTGGAAGGGAGGTCGGCCCCCATGTCATATTCTTCCCTCCCGTTCGCCTTCAGGCGGGCCGGGCCCGAGGACCGTGGACGCATCCTGGCCCTCTCGTCGCTGTTCCCGAACGACTGGATTCCGCATGCCCTTGACGACATGCTCGCCGAGGAGAGAGGCGGCTTCTACGTCGCGGAGCTGGGCGGGCGGCTGGTCGCCGTCTGCGCGGCGGCGGGGCGCGGGGAGACGGCCTGGCTCCAGGCCATGAGGGTCCACCCCGACTTCCAGGGCCGCGGCGTGGCCACGGCTCTCACCG
>ENA-OSAE01000470-OSAE01000470.1-marine-sediment-metagenome-genome-assembly--contig:-NODE-470-length-14297-cov-45.711698_pt1 | contig 14297 bp, 14 predicted proteins | sample MGYA00237870_ERZ529317 | MGnify/ENA primary metagenome ERZ529317 (study PRJEB26369, sample SAMN03142812) | marine sediment metagenome | biome: marine; feature: borehole; material: sediment... | reverse complement strand
TATATATTGAGATTATTTTCCAGCTAAAACTAAGACTTTTTACACTAAAATCAAATTTATACTATTGTAATCAACAGAAAAGAGGAATTCTGAAAATATATAGTTTCGCATTAACTGTAAGGGTGATTTAATGAACAGCTTCTGGAACAAATATCCTGATATTCAGGAGGAATTATATAAAATAATAAGAATTATGAAAGAAAATGTAAAATGTAGTCAAAAAACTATAGAAACAGCTTTGTTAAATTTGATCGATTCAGGCGGAAAACTTCTACGTCCGGCTTTTGTTCTGTTATCAGGAAGATTTGGCAAATATGACAGTGAAAAGCTATGCCGCCTTGGCGCTGTTATAGAAATGATCCATATGGCTACCCTTATTCATGATGATATTATAGATGATGCTGACTTGAGGAGAGGGAACATTACTATTCAGAGTAAATATGGTAAAAATTATGCTGTTTTTATGGGAGATTTTTTATTTGCCAGATGCTTTAATCTTTTATCGGATGATATTTCTTTTGAAAATATTAGAAATGTATCTAAGGTTGTATCCAGAATATGTATAGGAGAAATAGAGCAATTTTCATCAAGATATATTTTAAATATTTCTGTCAAAAACTATTTGAGGAGAATATCTGCTAAAACTGCCGCATTGTTTTCGTTGAGCTGCTATATCGGGGCATCGGAAAGTAACTGTGATGAAAGACTTTGCAAGCAGTTGGCAAGGGTCGGATACAATATCGGCATGGCATTTCAGATAATTGATGATATCCTTGACTATAGAGGAGATCAGAGTATTGTTGGAAAACCAGTTGGAAATGACTTAAAACAGGGAATTTTTACTTTACCATTAATATATGCTTTAAAAATGGGCAACAAAAAACTAATTAGCATACTATCCAAAAAAGATTATAATGACGATGACGTATTTAGAATAATTGAGTTAACTAAGGAATTGAAGGGCATAGATAAGGCAAAAGATCTGGCAAAAAACTACACAAAAAGGGCTTTTGATCATATTTTCAAACTACCGGATAATAAAAGTAAGTTTGTTTTTATGGATGTAGCGGAAAAGCTTTTAAAGAGAGAATATTGAGATTATCAAACAAAGTTAATAGAAATCGGCAAAAAAATTTACTTAAAAAGTCTGTAATTTTGTCAGGAAATTACAGACTTTTTTGTAATAGCGTATTTCATGTGCATATAGAAAATTAATATTACAGAAAATGCCTCCTCAAAAGACTTCTGAAAAAGTATTTCAACATGAAAAGGAATGTTATATAATATTAGAACACAGAAAGGAGAGTTTTAAAGTGTCGATTAAAAGTTTTTTAAAACTGGTTGAGATTCAAACAAAAATTGCCAGTGTAATTCCTTTTGCTTTAGGGTCGTTATATGCATACTACCGCTTTAATAAATTTAATTTTACCAATTTTATTATCATGTTCATATCACTGTTGACAATTGACATGGCCACAACTGCTATTAACAACTATTACGATTACAAAAATGCAAGAAAAACTTATGGATATAATTATGAAAGTCACAATGCTATAGTAAGAGATAATTTAAAAGAGTCAACGGTAATAACCGCTATTTTTGGTCTTTTGGGTATTGCTATAACATTTGGAATTTTGTTGTTCCTAAATACAAATATTGTTATCCTAATCCTTGGTATTTTATCCTTTTCAGTAGGTATTTTATATTCCTTTGGACCTGTGCCAATATCAAGAACACCTTTTGGGGAATTATTCTCAGGGTTGTTTATGGGATTTATAATAATATTCCTATCAGTTTATATACATGTATATGATGGGAATATCTTATCATTGGTTTATGATAATGGCTTACTTAATATCAGTATCAATCTTACTGAAATCATTTACATCTTCTTAATATCGATACCAACAATAAACGGAATTGCAAATATTATGCTCGCCAATAATATTTGTGATATAGAGGACGATATCGAAAATAAACGTTATACTTTGCCTACTTATATAGGAAAAGAAATGGCACTAAAGCTTTTTAAAATATTATACTATATTATTTATGCAGATTTTATAGTTCTATGTTTATTAGGGATTTTCCCGGCTATAATGATGCTGACAATCCTTACTTTCATACCTGTAAACAACAATATTAAAGTGTTCTTTCAGGAACAAAGCAAAAAGGATACATTTATTGTTTCTATAAAAAATTTTGTGTTAATTAGTTTGGTTTACATGCTTATAATTGTAGTGTTAGTGATATCTAATAAATCATAACTGCATTGAAAAAAGGTTAAAAGATGTTCAACCAGCAGGATAAAATTAAAACCCTGCTTTTTTTAGTTGTCTCAGGAATTTCCATACAACTGGAAAACTAAGAATCTGGGGTAATACCAATTAGTTGGATAAAAATACATTCTTATATGCGTGTTAATTAAGGAAATACGGGGTTGAGCTGTTCGGGTTTATCGGATATAATGCTCATAGCTTGAGTTGGAAAAAGGGGGTCCTACAATGAATAAAAAATTAACCTGCCTGGTGTTGGTAATAATTCTTCTGACTACAGTTTTTGCAGCTTTAGGACAGGCTTCCACCCTTGGTTCTAGAATCCTTAAATATGGAAGCTGGGGTCGAGATGTAGCTGAATTACAGACCCGACTGAATAATTTGGGATTTTATGTTGGAGAAGTTGATGGAATTTATGGTCTTAAAACCGAGAGGGGAGTTATAAGGTTTCAGCAGAGCCGCGGATTAAGGATTGATGGAATAGCCGGACCTCAAACAATAAGAGCCTTACTGGGTAATACCTCTGTTTCAAGGGGTTATTCCTCCAGAGATGTGGAACTCCTTGCAAAATTGATATATGCAGAGGCTAGGGGGGAATCCTATATCGGTCAGGTGGCAGTAGGAGCAACGGTGTTAAACAGGGTTAAGAGCCCTGCATATCCCAATACCATTCCCGGAGTTATCTTCCAGGTGGTTGACGGGTATTATCAGTACTGCAGTGTGCGGGATGGTCAGATTTATTTAACCCCCAATGCAACGGCCAGAAAAGCAGCAAGGGATGCTCTGGCAGGTTGGGACCCGACCGGAGGAGCCCTGACTTTTTATAACCCGAGGAACACAACAAACACATGGGTTCGTTCAAGGCCCTATTGCACTACCATCGGTAACCACGTGTTTGTAAAATAATATCGCCTGCTAAACCGAACTATAATACAAGAAGGGAAAGCCCTAAAAAGGTGCTTTCCTTTTTGTTATTACAGTTTTATTTAATTTGTGGTAAATCTCAACAAGAAAATAAAAAATTTTTATTTTTAGGGGAGGAAAATTTGCGTTAATGTAGAATATACAAATCAAACTGGTATACCATATACCATACACCATATACCGAACACCATATACCACTAAAACAGTTATATTGGAGGGAAGTTAATGAGGTTGAGAAAACTGGACAGAGCGGTTTCGTATAAAGAAAAAGTGTATGAGGAGATAAAATCAGCCATTATTGCTGAACGCCTGAAGCCGGGACAGCAGTTAAATGGACGAAAACTGGCTGAAGAGCTTGGAATAAGCAGAACTCCTGTAAGAGAAGCAATTCAAATGCTTGAAAGTGAAGGATGGGTTAAGACGGAACCGTGGAAAGGGACATATGTGCTGGATATAACCGAGCAGGACATAGAAGAGGTTTTTCAATTGAGAATGTCCCTTGAGACCCTGGTGATCGAACTTGTAATCCAGAAGATTGATCGGAAAGAAATAAACAAGCTGGATGAATTTGTTAAGCAACAGGTGGATTACTGCAGAGAATATAAGGCTGATGAGTTTATTAAAACCGACAGGGATTTTCACATGTATCTTGCCGATCTAACAGGCAACAGAAGATTAATTCAAATACTAAACAACTTGAGTGACATGATGAGAAGACTGGGGATAAAAGCCATAAAGACCCAGGAAAGGTACAAAGAAACTATTGAGGAACACAAAAACATAGTAAGGGGGTTAAAGGAGAAAAACCTTTTGAAGGCAAAAGAGGCCATGATGCATCATGTACTCAAAACAAAAGAGAATGTATACAAACACTGGAAGGATGCCAAAAACAATGTGGAAAAGGAGGAAGGTGCATGAGGATTGCTTTGCTTCAGATGAATGTTGTGTTGGGAGAACCGGAAACCAACAGATCGAAGGTAGAGCAAATGGTCGAAGAAGCTGTAAAAGAAAAGCCGGATGTGATTGTGCTGCCGGAAACGTGGAACACAGGCTTTTTTCCGGAAAATGTGGTAGAACTGGCCGATGTGAAGGGGGAACCCGCCTGCAGCCTGTTATCAAGGCTGGCCAGGGAGAACAATGTCAATATTGTTGGAGGCTCCATATCGAATAATGTGGATGGTAAGGTATACAACACCAATTATGTTTTCAACAGAAAGGGTGAACTGGTATCGGAATACAGAAAGATTCACCTGTTCTCTCCTTCCGGTGAACACAATTACTTTGAACATGGCAGGGAAATCAGCATTTATGAAATCGACGGGGTGAAAGCCGCTACGGTTATATGCTATGATATAAGATTTGTTGAACTTATCAGAACCCTGGCCCTTAAAGGAATAGAGATTTTGTTTGTTCCCGCCCAGTGGCCCCACCCAAGGCTGGAACACTGGAGAACCCTTTTGAAGGCCAGGGCCATAGAAAACCAGATGTTTGTTGCCGCCGTAAACGGTGTGGGAGAAGCCGGCAAGCTGGAATTCTGCGGCACCTCAATGCTGCTGGATCCCTGGGGTAAAGTGATTGCAGGAGCAGAGGAGGATGAAGGGATTATAACGGGTGAGATTGATTTATCGATAATAAAGGATATTAGGGAGAGAATAAACGTGTTTAGAGACCGAAGGCCAGAGGTATATGAGCTATAAAATATATAAAAAAATGGGGGAATATAGATGAAACTAAACTTTCAACTTCAAACAAAGCAAAATGCTACAGATTTTGATTTCAGGCTTTCTAGATTGCTTTGTATTGGATTTGCAGGAAGGGACAAAGAAAAAGTAATGGAACACATTCTGGAGCTGGAAGAAATAGGAGTTCCACGACCTGAAAAAATTCCTACAATATACCCATGTTCCAATCTGCTGCTAACTCAGGATAATACAATTCAGGTTCTAGATGATAAAACCAGTGGGGAAGTGGAATTTGCAATACTTGTGAAAGGGGGTGAGATATTTATAGGCTTGTGCAGTGATCATACCGATAGATCCCTGGAAACAGTTGGCATACCAAAATCCAAGCAGATATGTCCCAAACCTATAGCCAAAACTATATGGAAATATGATGATGTAAAGGATCACTGGGACGAACTCACTTTAAGGTCATGGATAACTGTAGATGGAAAAGAAAAATTATACCAGGAGGGTAGAGTTGATTCTATTCTGAAAGTCGAAGACATTTTAGAAGTTGTTGAAGCAGAATACGGCGATCTGAAAGGTATGGTCATTTTTTCTGGTACGGTTCCGATTCAAGGGGGATTTGTTTACGGAGACAAATTCAAATTTGAGCTGGAAGACCCTGTTTTGGGTAGAAAAATTTTTCATGAGTACAGCATTGAAGTTTTAATGAACAGAAAAGGGGGAGAATAAAGTGAAAAAACTGAGTGCTTTTGTTTGCCTTTTGCTGGTCATTTCTTTAATCTTTACTGCTGCCTGCGGCAAGACCACTACAGATACAGACCAGGGAAAGCAGGAAAATGCTGCTAAAGAAGAAAAGCCCATAGTTATAAAATACGCAACTGTTGGTCCAGATGAGCATCAGTACACAATTGCTTCTAGAAAATTCAAGGAAATTATTGAGGAAAAGAGTGGAGGAAAAATCAAAGTAGAACTGTTCCCCAATGCTCAGCTGGGTGGAGAAAGGGAAATGGCCGAAGGTGTCAAAATGGGGACTATCCAGATGACTACTGTAACCTCGGATGGTGCCCTGCCTGCCTGGGTTCCGGAAACTCAGATTTTCAGCATACCCTATCTCTTTAGAGATAGAGAACATGCATATAAAGCAATGGACGGGGAATTGGGTAAGATCCTGGCAGAGAAGTTCGAAAAACAGGGATTTAAACACCTGGGGTTTGTTGAACTGGGATTCAGGCATTTCACAAACAATAAGCGTGAAATTAAAGAACCCGCTGATATGAAGGGATTAAAGATTAGGGTTCAGGAAGCACCCATTTGGTTTGCTCTAATAGAATCCCTAGGAGCAACGGCAACTCCTATAGCCTTTAATGAACTGTATTCTGCCCTGCAGCAGGGTGTTGTTGATGGTCAGGAAAATCCACTGGCCACAATACGATCAATGAAATTCTATGAAGTTCAGAAGTACTTAACACTGGATGCCCATACATATGCACCGGGGAGTGTGCTTATAAACCTGCAATTCTTCAATAGTTTACCGGAAGAATACCAGAAACTTATTGTTGAAGCTGTAGATGAAATGAAGGTCTATCAGAGGAATTACATAGCCCAGAAAGCAGAAGATGACCTGAAATTCCTTAAAGAACAGGGTATGATTGTTACTGAACCCGATAGAGATAAATTCGTTGAAGCAACGAAAGATATTCCATACAAAGAAGAGGTCAAAAAGCTGGTTCCACCGGAATTGGTTGAACTGGTTCGAAACATTGAATAGCATTTTCAAGGAAAAATTTAGCTGCTCTCCGTTTTGGGAGAGCAGCTGCTATGAATTATTAAGAGGTGAATGAAATGATTGCTGTTAGAAAACTTGTAGATAAGACCATTGATGTGGCTGTTGCATTATCTTTAGGGACAGTAACCCTTTTGACTTTTGCTCAAGTAATATCAAGATTTGTATTCAAACTTCCTATACCATGGAGCACAGATATTATCAGGCTTGCCTTTATATATACGATTTTTCTTGGAGCAACCATCGGAATAAGAGAAAAGGCTCACCTTAATATAGATGTGGTTTTCAACCTCCTGCCTGAGAAGGCTCAGGCATTTTTTTCCATATTAATTAATGTATTGATAGCCGGATTTTTGTTGTTTCTGGTTGTTAAAGGAATGAACTTTGTGGTTCAATCAGGAACACAGCAGATGCCGTATCTACAGATACCCATTAGTGTCCTGTATTTTGCCATCCCATTGAATGCGGTGTTCATGCTGTATTATTTGCTACAACAGATTATCGAGCAGATCTATCAATTAAAAGGTATACATGAAGGGAGGTAGTTACTATCGGTGCGCAAATTATAATCATATTGTTCATAGCTTTTCTTATAGGTATTCCTATAAGCTTTTCCCTGGGTATTGTTTCACTGTTGGGTGTGTCTTTAAGCGGATATCCTCTAGAAGTTGTGATCCAGCGCATGTTTTCTGGTGTGGATAGTTTTCCCCTGGTGGCAATACCGTTGTTTATACTGGCAGGAGGTTTGATGTTTCAGGGAGGTATGTCTAAAAGGCTTGTCAATTTTTCCAATGCCCTTATCGGACATTTTCCCAGCGGATTGGCCATGGTAAGCATTCTGGCATGCATGTTTTTTGCAGCAATTACAGGTTCAGCTATTGCTGCTACCGCTGCCATTGGAGGGTTGATGATTCCCCTTATGATTAAAGAGGGTTACGATGCAAAATTTGCAGCACCCCTTCTGGCAACAGCAGGTTCCATTGGCCCTATCATACCCCCCAGCATTCCTCTGCTGATTTATGGTGTTATTGCCAATGTAAGTGTGGCCAAATTATTTATAGGAGGCTTTGTACCTGGAATTTTAATGGGCCTTTCCCTGATGGTTTTCAGCTATGTTATTGGTGGTAAAAGAAATTATAGAGGAAGGGAAACACGAGCTTCCATAAAAGAAATTTTGTATTATGGTAAGGATGCCATTTTAGCTCTGCTAACACCAATTATCATTATCGGCGGCATTTTGAGCGGAGTGTTCACGGCAACGGAATCGGGAACCATAGCAGTAGCCTATTCATTGTTTATTGGAATGTTTGTGTATAAGGAATTGACCTTCAAAAAAATCTGGGACCTTTTGATTGAATCAGCCAAAACAACAGGTATTGTTTTGATAGTGGTTTCTTTTGCTTCTTTATTTACATGGTATTTGACAGTTAATCAGGTTCCCCAACAGATTGCTTCAGCAATAACAACAATAGCCAATAGCAAAATAGTATTATTACTGATAATGAATATAATCCTGTTGATTGCAGGTACTTTTATTGATACCATAAGTGCACTGGTAATATTTGCTCCACTGTTTTTGCCGCTGGTGTCAAAATTCGGAATAGATCCCGTACACTTTGGTTTGATTGTTGCCGTTAATTTGACAATAGGAATGTGTACCCCACCATTAGGAGTGTGCCTGTTTGTATCCAGTTCTATTGCAAAGATTTCTTTAAGGGAAATGATGAGAGACCTTGTCCCTCTGTTAATAGCCTTATTGATTGTCCTTGCTGTTATTACCTATATACCCGAAACAGTGCTATTCCTTCCCAATCTGTTTGGGAAATAAGACTTGCTCAACAGCAATCACCACAAAGAGGCGTGTTGATACACACCTCTTTTATTTTTGCAAGAACAAAGGATGTATTTTAATCCAGAGTGATAGTGTTTAGGGCCTGTTCAAAATCGGCTATAACGGTATCAATGGTTTCTATTCCAACAGAAACTCGGATAAGGCTGTCACGCACCCCTATTCTGTTCTTCACATCAGATGACAGGGACCGGTGGGAAGTCTTCCCGGGATGGGATACCGTTGTGGCAACTCCTGCAAGGCTTGGGGTAAGATCCACAAGCTTAAGGGCTTCAATCACCTTTGCGGCTCCTTCTACACCACCCTCCACCTCAAAACTCAGCATGCCTCCAAACCCGCCCTTAAGAATTTCGCAAGCAAGGCGATGCTGGGGATGCTCTATTAATCCGGGGTAGTTCACCCGCAAAACCTTGGGATGTTTGCTGAGCTGCTCTGCCAGCTTCAGCGCGTTGCTGCAGTGTTCCCGCATCCTCAGATGCAGGGTGCGTATACCCCGCAGTACCAGCCAGGCATCAAAAGGACTCATGCACCCACCCCATAAACTCCTTATTTCTTTGACTTTATTGACAAATTTCCTGGTTCCTACCGCTATTCCGCCTGTAACGTCACTGTGACCGTTTAGATACTTCGTTGCACTGTGCACGACCACATCGGCTCCGAGCGCAATGGGATTGCACACGTATGGGGATGCAAAGGTGTTATCCACCATCAGTTTTAAGCCGTGCTGTTTTGCAATCTCAGCCAGAGCAGGAAGATCAGCCACCTCCATCAGGGGATTGGAGATGGTTTCAACATACAGAATCCTGGTCTTCTCCGTGATAGCTTCCTTCACCCTATCAGTGTCACTGAAGTCAGTAAATGTTACCTTGATTCCCAGAGCCTGCAGATGGTCTGCAAGGAAAGAGTAACTGCCTCCGTAGAGCACCCGATTGGCAACTACATGATCACCTTCCTTGATACAGGCCAGGATAGATGAGGTTATGGCAGCCATACCTGAAGAGAAGGCAGCTCCTGCTTCAGCCTGCTCCAGCTTTGCAACCATGTTCTCAAGGAGACTAATGTTGGGATTATCGACCCTTGAATAAATGTATCCTTTTTTTGTCCCCTCATAAACAGCATCGATATCTTCCAGTTTTTCAAAATCAAACACTGAACTGGCATAAATGGGAGCTACCTTCGGCAGTGTGATGCTCGCTGGACCCCTTTTGCTCTCATGAACCGCTATGGTCCCGATATCATGAATGTTAATTTTCATTACCTTCACCCTCTTCGAGATTTTGTTTAAAAAGATATTCGGTAAAAGACTAACAAATCCCTGCTATAAGGTATCGGAGTAATGTGGCCGGGGTAATAACCTGGTGAAAAATTTCTGTGAAAAGAGAACGAAAGAATTACCGAGCAAACTTTTGGACTTTGAAAGGAATCTAAAGGCGTATGATAGAATATAAACCTTATGAAAGACAAATAATTATGTTAAAATTGGGGCGGATTTGGGAAGCAAACAAAAGGGCTGTTGTAAAGGAGTGGGATATTTATGAAAAAAAGGGGAGCAAGATTACTTGTGGATGCACTGGTTAAGGAGGGAGTGGAGGTTGTATTTGGAATACCCGGTGTCCAGAACATGCATGTTTATGATGCACTGGAGGATGTAAAAGACATAACATCTGTTGTAACAAGGCATGAGCAGGGAGCGGGTTATATGGCAGATGGATATGCACGGGTCTCGGGGAAACCCGGTGTGGTTATTACTGTCCCCGGCCCGGGAGCTCTTAATGTCATTACCCCTCTGGGTGAGGCGTATTCTGATTCTTCCCCCATGCTTTTTATTACCGTAGAGGTTGCTTCTTCTGAGATAAACTACAAACGGGGATACCTCCATGAAATGGATGACCAGATGGGAACCTTTAAATCCGTTGTTAAAAAAGCTTACAGAGTGAATTCGGCTGCAGAAATACCGGCGATCATCAGCAGGGCCTACAGAGAGGCAGGGGAAGACAGGCCGCGGCCGGTGTATGTTGAAATTCCCATTGATTTCTTAAAAGCAGAAATTCACCATACAGGAGAGGAAGAAAATTTAACACAAAGCTGTGACCAGATACGCCGTAAAGGTGTTGCAAAAGCAGTGGAACTGATAAAAAATTCCAGAAGACCTTTGATATATGCAGGAGTAGGGGCTGTGCATGCTGAAGCCGGAGAACACCTCATTGAGCTTGCTGAAAAGATGTGTGCACCCATAATGACCACCGTTAAGGGTAAAGGAGTAGTGCCCTATGATCATCCCCTCTCAATAGGTACATCGTGGTGCTCCCTGGTTAAAAACAGTGATATCGTAAAAGAGGCTGATGTAATTGTGTGTGTGGGAACCAGCCTTTCAGCCAGGACATGGAGGCACGGTAAGCTCCAGTTTAACGGCAGTATAATACACATTGATGTTGATCCCCGGAGCATAGGCAGAAATTACCCTGTTGAGGTTGGAATAGTGGGTGATGCGGCAGAGGCAGTGAGCTTGATTCTGGATGAATTGGGGAACTGGTCCAGGAAGGATGAAAATATTCTGCAGCAGGTGAAAACCCTCAGGGAGCAGGTTAAACAGGATTTAAGCAAACAGCCTGAGCTTTACAGCATTTTCTCTGCCCTGGAGGATGATTTGAAAAAAGGCGGCATAGTGGTATCAGACCTGACAATGGCTGGTATATGGGCCGGCAGGTACTTGCCGGTGTATAAACCCAGGACATTTTTGTTTCCCATGGAATTCGGCACCCTTGGATTCTCTCTGCCTGCTGCAATAGGAGCAAAGCTTGCCTGTCCTGACAAAAATGTTATCTGTATATCTGGGGATGGAGGTTTTCTCTTCAATTCCCAGGAGCTGTCAACAGCTGTAAAGCTTGGAATTGATCTGGTTGTGCTGCTTTTCAATGATGGGAGATATGGTTCCGTTAGAGTGAATCAGATAAAAACTTTTGGCCGACCGGCCGGATCGGACCTGTATAACCCGGATTTCGTGAAACTGGCAGAAGCCTATGGCACTAAGGGTGTCAGGATAGCCGAAATATCTGAGTTTGAGAAGGTGTATAGAGATGCGCTGAACAACACGGGAGTAAGTTTGATAGAAATACCGGCGGATTTCATGGAATCCTACTAATTCTGTAAAAATTAGCCCTGTTTATGGGATTATTTTTTAAATGGTTATACCTTTTAATCAGCAACCTTTATTTATATTGAGGCTGGACTTAATCAACGTTGCGTATGGCTTTTTGGATGGAATTCAGCACTCAGCCTGGTGTTTGCTTGTTGAGTTAAATTTGAGAATGGCGTATTGTTATACAGGAATATTGCTGTTACCCGTAAGACGTACATTGAGTTGAGTGCCGGATAATGCTCCTTTTGATTAAGTCCAGCCTCTTTAGTGTACCATTTAACGTCTGTAAGCTTAATGAATAATGCTGAATTAATGGGATTACCATATTGTTTAATTTAGGCTCCTAGTAGGTTGGAATATTTTTATCTGTTGTTTTGCGTTGTAGTGATAGAGAGGTACGTGGATTGGTTAGATAGCCTTGCCTGGCTCAAGAATTTTTACACCGGCCTGCTTCAGAAGTCAAGGCAACCCTTAGGGGTGTTGACTGCTTCATTGCCCGATGTGGATACAAGCCAACCGGCCAAAGGAATTGAATCAGCAGTTTTATCCAGGCACCAATTTCACAGCTCCCTATAAATTCCCTGGAGATAAAAACAAAATGTAAAAAGAGGATAACCCCATCTGTTCGAGAAAAGTTTCCGACGCACCTTTTGATGCAGGTTAACCAACTATCAATACAATGCTATTTGTGTATTAGTTTGATACCCTAAAATCGTAAATAACCAAACCAAAAGCAACACAAAATTAAATTGGATACCGGGCCTTTCCAGCAAACCTCTCCGACTCACAACATTTCCAACAAACACAGCTCTTTGGTGCTACACCATGCTCAAATAGAACTTCAAAAACCCTTTAAGGGAGATAGCTTTTAGGATTTACAGCTACATCATTTACTCTTATTTCATAGTGGAGATGGGGACCTGTGCTGCGGCCTGAATTACCCAGCCTGGCTATTACATCTCCCTTTTTAACCCTGTCCCCAGTTTTAACAAGGTTTCTGGCATTGTGCCCGTATAAGACGGTGAAACCATACCTGTTGCTTACTATTATTGTCCTTCCATAACCATGCTTCCACCCGGAAAACTTTACAATACCGTCACATGTAGCATACACAGGAGCACCATAATAGCTTGCTATATCTATACCGTGATGAAACTCTCTACGTCCGCTGAAGGGTGATTTCCTCCACCCAAAACGCGAAGTGATTCTGGGATTTTTGACAGGCCATATTGAAGGAGTTGCTGCCAGGCGGGCATGTCTTTCTTTTATTCCCGACCTTAAACTCTCAAGGCTCTCTTCCCTCAGTTCCATTTCCTGTTTTATCTGCTGTAGATTGCTTACCATTCTATCCTTTAAACTTAAGCTCTGACCCCCGATTCCTCCACCTCTCGAAACCTGTGCAATAGTAAACAGGTAGCTTTCATTTTTGATTTTTTTAATGGCCGGGTCGTTCTTCATAAGATCCCTTAAATCAGCATCCAGTTTTTCCAGGTTTTTTAACTTCTCCTGCAGTATAGCCGTTTCTTTAGCGAAATAATCGATCTGTTCTTTTAACGCTCTGAACTCCTGATTTTTATGACGCAAGGTAACAACTTCGGTCTTCAACCTTTGATAGGAACTGGTAAAAACCAGAGATGTTACGAACAATCCTACGATCAACAATCCCACGATTTGAAACAAACAAAGGGGCAATTGAAAAGATAAAATCGTTTTTTCTGAATGAGGAATTATCATGATAGTAAAGCTTTTTGATTTTGTTTTCGGCTTCACCCGGGGCATCACCACCTTACCACTTGATTGGACATGCTTTGTTTGTGTGTTTATTCTACACTTAAGGTCGAATATCCTGCTAATTTTTTTGGTTCTTCTCCATTCTAGTTGAGTTAAATGTCATGCAAATCTAATCCGGTCAATAGTTAAATCATTATAGCTTTCTCCTGAGTTCTGTCAAGGGTAAAGGCTGCGCCCCCGGCACTCAATTAACTTTTGAGTGCCGGGCCCTTGACAGAACCCATCCGAAAGCTTTTTAGTTGTTAAGAATTGACCGGATATTTCAACAACAGCAAATGCAGTTTCACAAATATCCAGGATTTCAATGGGCATGGAAAAGGGAAGTCGTTTTTTCAATGACCGCAGCACAAGTTTTCGATAAAGCGGAGCAGCGTGCTTTAATCAACTGTAGCCTGGCAGCCAAATATACGTGAATTCCTTTGCCCGGTTAGCTTGTATCCACACCGGGCAGTGAGGCAGTCAAGGCCGCTGTCAGGCGCCCCTAAGGGTTGCCTTGACTGCCGAAGCTGGCCGGTGTAAAACAAAAGGGACGGTTCCTGTTGTATCCAATCCAATCAAAATTTCGTATTGAGGTTTACCATTAACCCTTTTAGACTCAACAATCTACCAATACGTATATTTGCCACCTGTTTATTTTTTGAAAGTTGAGATATTTAGATTGTACAGCATTTGCCAAGACTTGTCGATACCGCAATTTAATGTTATGTGTTTATCTTGTGATAATGCCACCTTGTAATTATCTTGATAAAATGTCACTATGAAGAGCAAGGTGCGTTATCTTATGACACAAAGACAATTAAATATAATTCCCTTAACCGGGCTTAATTCATATCAAGTTATGGAGTGA
>ENA-OSAE01000467-OSAE01000467.1-marine-sediment-metagenome-genome-assembly--contig:-NODE-467-length-14583-cov-26.037583_pt1 | contig 14583 bp, 13 predicted proteins | sample MGYA00237870_ERZ529317 | MGnify/ENA primary metagenome ERZ529317 (study PRJEB26369, sample SAMN03142812) | marine sediment metagenome | biome: marine; feature: borehole; material: sediment... | reverse complement strand
CAGTATACAACAGTTGAAGCCCACCGGCAACCCTGACCCTTCTCCCTCCACTGCCGGGCAGGGCTGTTCCGGTTTGAGACGCCTTTTTCCTCGGTCGGCCTCGCGACCAAAGCGTGCAGTCAGCCAACAAGGCAGGTAAGTAAAGGAGGGAAGACAAAAAAACCAGGACACCCTTGTCCCTGGTCGAAGACCCGCGCCGAGCGGGTTGAAGCCTGTTCAAATCGCTTTGGGCAAAACCTGTTTAGCTCGGTTTTGTGGGTTGCTTGGTACGGCCCGGTGCCCTCCTCCCTCCTTGCCTGCCACGGCGGCCCGCAACCAGGAGCAGGGAAGAAAACAGGACCGCCACCAGGGAGAGAAGGAAGCTGCCGTAAGTTAACCAGGATCCCGTCTCCCTGGAACCCAAGCGGTATTCGAGATCCAGCCTCCCCATTTCAAACCCTTCCAGGCGGTCCGTCCCCAGGCTGAACCCCGGATTGTGCTTGACAACGGTGGGAGTAATGATCTTCTGCGTGTTTCCGGGATTCCCCCGTGGGGCCACCCCGTCAGGAAAGTGATCCAGGTCAGTCAAAATGAGGGCATTACCGTTGCCGTGTCCCTTGCTCGGTACGGGAATTTCCGTGGTATCCTTGGGGAGCCGGACACGGGTTTGCACGCTCCGGATCACCACCCCTGATTCGGAAGGCACGTTGTAGAAAAGGGGAATACTCGCCCCGTAGAAGCCGGTCTCCTCCCCTGGCCCCGGGGCAAGACCAGGAACGAGCTCGAAGTAAAAGGAAACCCTGCTGTCAATACCATCGGGAACATTGGGGGCAATCTTTCCAAAGATGGTCACCCAGTTGCTGTTCAACTGGATACGCAGTCCCGGGGATTGGGCCAAGGGCTGGAAGTTCACCATGATCCCGCTCAAAACCGGTACCTTTTCGGTAATTTCCAGCTCTGATGCGGAGCTGTTGTAATAGGTCCTGGTCATCTTGACCGCCAGGCGGCCGTTTTCCTCGGCAATAACCTGGGTTTCAACCCGGGCCTCAACGTAACGGCCGGCAGCGAGGCTGTTCTGCGGCAGTCCGGTTATAAGAAAAAAACCCCCCACAAGAAAGGCCGCCAGAACCTTAGCACCCAAGTGTTCACTCCCCCCTCTTGACCCGGGACCGGGAAGGTGCTCCGGCAGAACCGGCCAGGTCTTGAAAAAACCTTTCCAGGTTCCTCACTGAATTCTATGCAGGGGGTCGACCTTTCTGAACCTGCAAGCGGGGGCAAAAATCAACAAAGAGCCTGTAGCCAGTTTCTTCAGGAAGCCGCTTTTTTACCCTTGGACTTCGAGTCACTCGACCCGGAAGAAGCAGTTGCCTTATTCTTCTCCTCTCGGGCCCTCTTCTTGTACTCTTCACTCCGGTAATCGGTTGTGTGAAAACCTGACCCCTTGAACAGAATGGCAACTCCACCGCTGACGAGTTTCTTGACTTTTCTGCCGCATTCCGGGCATCCACGCAGCGGATCATCGGTGATTTTCTGGAAGATCTCAAAGGTGCCGCACTCGGGGCACCGGTACACATAGGTTGGCATCGCTTGATTCCTCCCCTCATCGCCAGCTCGTGTTTCAAAAAATCCTGAAATTCAGGTTTCAGGGCCATTGAAAAATTGGTAGGGAGCACAAAGGGGACCCGGAGGGGTTGGCCTACTAATTCTTATAGCCGACCGAAATATTTTTGTCAAGTCAAAAACCCTACGCGGTAGATCCTCTTTGTCGGCAATCCACCCGGGCCGAAACTCCAGTTCCCCGGGCTGTTCCTTCCCCAGGTTCTTCCAATCTGCCCAAATTCGGTCCTCGTCCCGCAGTTCGGGGGCCAGCCGGTGCCTACCTCCACTGTTTCTTTCCCGGGTACCACTGATGCTCCTCGTATGCTCCCCTAGTCCCCTCCCCACGCATGCTCCTGGATAAAAGGGGAAAACTAAGAAACGGAGGTGATCTTATGGCAAGAGTAAGGTGCCGTGTCGAAGAGTGTACCTACTGGGGTCGGGGAAATGTCTGTGAGGCCGACGCCATCGAGGTGGCTACCAACAGACGAGATGTCAACATGGAAGTTGGGACAATCGGTGCACCTGGACAGGCCAACCGGGCCACCAACTCGCGCCAAACCCAGTGTACCACCTTCAGGCCAAGGGCCGGGCTTGGAAGAAGGTGAGGAAAGAAGAACTGTAAAACATGCAAACCGTGCTAAACCAAGTGGATCCCCGCTCCATCAATCGAGCGGGGATCCACTTGATATGGAAACCTTTGGAACGCGCTGGTTAAGCCTTTTCCACAGGATTCAACCAGACTTAGTAAGTCTGGCCGTATCCAGTCTGAGCACCAAAGCCTCCGTAGCCGCCGAAGCCACCGGCTTGGTAACCGGCACCCTGCTGGCCGCCCACTCCCTGGGTCTGACCAGCCGGCGAGATGCCGACACCTCCAAAACCAGCGGCTTGGCCGCTCATTACCTGCTGAACCTGGCTGCTGACGTTCTGGAAGGTCTGGATCAGCTGGGAACTGAGCTGGCTGATACGCTGCAGGTCCTGCTGGCGCCGTACCGGAGAGGCTTCCCTTCCCACCTCGTCGGTTAACCGGGCAATCTCGTTGACCGCTGTTTGGCTCTGGTGGACCGCCCTGCTCAACTGCTGCAACCTGAAGTCCTGCTGTCCGTACTGGGCCTGGGCACCAGCCCCGTACTGGGCCTGGAAGCCGCCTCCGTACTGCCCAAACTGCTGGCCGCCAACTCCGGCCTGGCCAACCTGACCGTACTGGCCGTACTGTTGGGTTGTGTAAACCATGTAGATCCTCACCTCCTAGTTTCTTGTAAAACAACCCATTTCTTATCTTGCCCACCTGTGCTGGCTGTATGTTTGGAAATTCACGCCACATTTATTACTTTATTTCAGGCGGCTGTTACCATATACCACCCGGCGAAATCGTCGCCTGCAGCACACCGACAAGGAAAAACCCTGCCTGCCCGAAAGGGCAGCAGGGTCAAAACTCGGAGGCTCGTACAGCCAAGTGGCGACTCCCGGGCCAGCGGAAGTTGGGCTGGGCCCGCGCCTGGTGCCGCAGCCAGCGCAGGAGAGCAGTCCCCGGACAGGAGAGAAAGGCTACCTGGGGATGGCGAGGCTGTGTTTCTCTGCCAGAGTCTCCAGGTCGTGGACTTTAATCATTTCCCGGGAAAGGGTGTAAAGGTTGTTGTCGATGTAGAGGATTCGCTCCACGTTTCTCGGACTGTTAAACCATGTGTAACCTGATTTCAGGTAGTCGTCACCGGTAAGATGGGTGATTTTGCCCTTCAGCTGGAAACCCTTGACGAGGTCGAGATGGTACACGTAGGCCCCCTGGAAAACAAACTCCCCGTACCGCGGTACAAACCCCACATCCGCACCTTGGTCTTTCACCTCCATCACTGTTACCGGGAAGGCCAGGAGGTTTTTATCCCGGGCAAAGAGCAGGGCCTTGTGATTGCGCAGGAGCTCGGAATCGGTGCCCCGGTCGCCGATTATTACCTTGAACATCTCCACCGGGTGCGCCACATCGCTGACGTCAAAGATGGCAATCTTCATCCCCTGGTAGAAAGCCATGGTCGCCCTGCCGCGAACCGATCCATCTTCCTGGGGTAGCTCAATGGTATCTTTGCCAAACCCAATGATGTGGGTTTCGTCATAGGGGTGGAGGTAGTCACTGTAACCCGGTATTTTTAGTTTCCCCAAGATCCTCGGTTGCTGCGGGTTTTCCAGGTCCAGGACAAAGAGGGGATCGACTTTCTTGAAGGTCACCATGTAAGCCCGGTCTCCCATGAAACGCACGGAGTATATTCTTTCACCGGGGGCGATATCTTCGATCTTACCCGTAATCTCAAGGTTTTCATCGAGAACATAGAGGTTGTTCCGCGAAGTGTACTGGTCTGTACGCCAGATCTCTCCCTTGGTCGTGGCGATGCGGAAGTAGCCTTCATGTTCATCCATGGAGAACTGGTTCAGGATTCTGCCGGGCACTTCCCCCTTTCCCGTATACTTTACCCGCCCTCCTTCCAGGGCAAACCTGTATACTACTGTGCTTGCCTCGGCTGGCGCGTAGCCTTCTGGCCCCACTGTATCACCGCTCAAGGGTCGGACTTCCCTTTCATACCGGGTGACAGCCACGTAGAGGTTCTCCGTGGAGGCGTAGATACTTTCCCCGGCCCCCAGGTATGTGGAAACCTCCATTTCCTGTTCCGGGTGGTCCAGGTTTAGACCGGCAACCAATAGGTAGTTTGGTTCAATGGCATCGGGAAAGTATCGGATATCTGAATAGCTTACCTCGAGAAACCCGCTGCCGCTTGCCGAGTCACGGTACACCGGGGCAGGTGGTGCCATGTTCTCCCTCATGATCCAGTAGTAGTCGAGGTATTTGTTGGCAACAAGGTAAAGGGCTGGTCCTATTTTGCGCGAGGAGACGTAGTTGCCTTCTAACTCCACTTCGCGTATTTTCGTAACCTGTTCCTTGTCAGTAAGATCAGTAAGATCATAGATCACAGCCTTAACTGTATGCCTGACCGGCACGGGAGGCGGGAATATTTCAGGCTTTACCTCCTGGGGTCGGAGGGCCTTTTCGGGAACAGGTTCGGACCGGTAAGACCAGGTCGACCCGATGACCACCAGGTATTTTTCGTCTACATACAACTCGGAAGGAGAAAAATTCTCGTCCTGGTACTCGAGGATTTTTACAATCTCTAACCTGTCGGCCGGGTAGACCCTGGCCACGACCACCCTGTCATCGTTAACCTGATAGATGTAGGTGCCGTCCGTCTTGACTACATCTGCTTCATCTACTCCCTGAACCTGGATATTGGTTCTCGAATAAGCTGCGGCATCCGATCCTGCTTTCGGTTGTGCCCCCGAGACGGCCCCCTCTTCCAGGGCAAGCACCGGGGCCATGTACCTGGCGCGGGAGGTCTCAACCTGGGCCAGCAGTTTCTTCAGGTTTTCAAATGACCCTACCACGGGCAGGACGTGGGTTTCGATGGAAACCTTCCTGGTTTCTCCGTTCCAGGCAACCTCTGCCCCGAAAGCCTCGCCCAGGAACCGTAAAGGCACCATGGTTCTGCCCCTGATAACGGTGGCCGGTACTTCCAGGGTAACCGCCTGCCCGTTCTTGAAGGCCAGGGTGTTGTTCAGGGTGACCTGAACCGTAGTCTCACCCCTGGTGACGGTGACAGTCTTGGTCGCCTTGTCCCAGCTCACCCTGGCACCTAAGGCCTCAGAAATGGCCCGTAAGGGGACCAGCACCCTGCCTCCAGTCACCTGTGGATTCACATCCAGTACCAACTGCTTTCCGTCCACCGATACCTCAACCTGGCCAGGAGAATGGTCTGGTGTCGCAGCGGTGAAGGATGCTGAAGCCAGGGCAAGGACAATAAGGGCAACCGGAAGAATCAGTACCAACAGCCTCTTAACCCTTTTCATCAAGACACCCCTCTCTTTATGCAGTTAGTTTTCGCCGTACCTTTTTTGGGGCTGCCACCACCTTTTCCAGGTGCCAGCCTGCCCCGGAATCCCTAATTACTTCATTTATTAAGAACAGACGAAAGAAGCTGTTTTTTGTTTCCTGCATACACAGGGAAATATGAATGCCTGTGGGCAAATCTGGTCGCAAACAGAGTGGTCTTTTGAGGAGATCGGAGCACCATCCTTCACAACGAACACGGTGTACAGTTCGTCTTGAGCAAACCGGCCGATAACCAGTTTACGGGGGCCGGGGTCTAAAAAAACAGAAAAAAACAAAAACGAAAACAAAAAAATAAAGCCAAACCACGGTCAAAGCGTAGTTTGGCTCCTGTTACAGGTGAGCAGGCCTGTAAGCCGAGTTCTGTCGTGGGTGATCATCTATCTCGGGAACCGGTTGCCCGGCTCCTCCAGCGACCTAACCCAAGGGTTCAGCGGGCCGCTTCATCCCCCTCCTATTTGGTCTTGCTCCGGGTGGGGTTTACCTGGCCAGCCAGTCACCTGGCTGCCGGTGTGCTCTTACCACACCATTCCACCCTTACCTTTCCGGACCCAGGGCTCGGCTCTACAGCTCAGGCCCCAGGCACGTCAAGGCGGTATGTTTCTGTGGCACTTTCCTGAAGGTCACCCTTACTGGGAATTACCCAGCACCCTGCCCTGTGGAGCTCGGACTTTCCTCGCATGCAGGATCTGTTCCCGCATCCGCGATCACCCGGCCTACTCACTTCTTATTCTGTTTGGGTTTAATACAATACCTTTCACTTTTACGGACCGGAAGAATTATAACATGTGTGAGTTTCCCCGGCAACCCTAGCTTTCTTCCACCTGAGGTAACGTAATGAAGACGTTCCCAGAATCCGCCGGGAGAACTCCAAAGATGGATGTTTAGTGTCAAACCGAGTTTTAACCACGGCAATCAAGATTTTAAGATCTTGACAGCACTTGAGCTGAAAGAAAAGATAGTGGTAACCTCAAAAACCCCTTTAAATTTCCGGGCGTTAATCGTAACACAAGGCCGTACACCTGTCAATAATTTTTGTGGGCCTTATGTCGTTGGCCTATGATATTATCACCCGATAAGCGGTCTGAGAAAATTTCACCATGATGGAGATATTTTCTTAAACCGTAAGGAAGCAAAGAGGGTCTTTGTAATTGAATAAGCCTCTCACACAGGTACGCGGTACTGCCTGCCGGCATATTTCGCTGCAGAACCCAGCTCTTCTTCGATGCGCAGCAGTCTGTTGTACTTGGCTGTACGCTCGCCGCGAACCGGTGCACCAGTCTTGATCTGGCCGGCGTTCAGGGCAACAACGAGATCGGAAATCATCGGGTCTTCGGTTTCACCAGAACGCTCGGAAACCACCACACTGTAACCATTCCGGACAGCCAAGGAGGCAGCGTCTAATGCTTCGCTGAGAGTACCGATCTGGTTTACCTTCCAGAGAAGGGCGTTCGCGGCCCCCATGGCGATGCCTGGCGCAGGCGTTCGGGGTTCGTCACGAAAAGGTCGTCACCGACACTCTGGATCCCGAGTTCACGGGTCGCGGCAGCATTTCGGCGGTCGCTTGATGTCCTGAGACAGCAACCGACCACTTCGAGAAATCCTTTACCAGCAAAGAATCCTGTCGTGAACAGTTTTGCAGTACATTTCCGTTGGCCAAAGGGATTTTTGTATCCGCTGTGGGACTATTTACCAAGGATATTTAGGTTCTACTTTCGAAACGTAAAATTTTCCGGTACAACAGCCACCACAAACATATCGTTGACATTAGTGTGGGTCTGACCGGTAATAATCAAATCACCAAGCTCCCTCAAGGCATAGGAGGCCAGGTGGTCTGTCAAGACAGTCCTCAAGTCAATGCCCTTTTCTTCTAGCCTCCGCCGGGTCAGCCCGTCAACAAGACCGCCCGCAAATTCGGTGCCACCGTCAGCACCGTCGGTGTCCACCGCAGCAATGGCCACCGGCTCATCTGGCTCGAGCTTGAGCGCAGCGCCCAGCACCAGCTCCTGGTTTGGCCCTCCAGTTCCAAAGTTACCCTCCAGGGTAACCGTGGTCTCGCCTCCACAACCCAAGAGGACACAAGGAGGTGTAATGGGCCGACCTTTGCGTACAACCTCCTTCGCAATGGTAGCCAAAACGATCCCTGCTTCCCGGCTCTCTCCTTCCAGAAATGTACTGAGGACCAAGGAACGCAGACCGAGTTCTGCTGCCCGCCGAGCCATGGCCTCACATGCAGTATCACCTGTTGCCAACATCAGGGTATAAATGTCAACCTCGCTCAGATCGGGTGATTCGGCCTTTTCTCCTTGAAGAAGGTGCTGTCGTACGGATTCCGGCATGCGGTCCCAAAGGTGGTAGCGGTGGAGAACCTGGATAGCATCGGCAACAGTCGAGGTATCAGGTACGGTCAGGTCCGTAATGTAGTCCAGTGGGTCACCTGCGACGTCCGAAATAGTCAGGTTCACGATCTTAGCAGGCGCGATCCGCCGGGCTAACCTGCCCCCTTTGATCTCGGAGACGTGTTTCCGGACGGCATTGATTTCAAGGATGTTTGCACCGCTTTGAAGCAGTAGCCTGTGTACTTCCTGCTTTTCGGTCAGGCTCACCCCTGCCGGGGGATAACAGGCAAGGGCAGAGCTTCCTCCGGTAACACACACAAAGACCAAGTCTCCAGCCCCTGCACGGTTTGCCACTTCGAAAAGCAGCTGAGCCCCACGCTGGCTTCGCTCGCTCGGAATCGGGTGGTCTGCCTCCCAAGTACGGATCCGAGACAAGCACCCCCGCTGGCCACGTCGTACCACTACAACACCGTCAGTTATCCGGTCACCCAGCAGTTCCTCCAGTGCCTCTGCGATTCGGAGGCTGGCCTTCCCTGCACCTACAACATAAATGTGCTCTATTTCCGAGAGATCGTAGACCCGTCGGCCCACGTGCAGTTGGTCCCGAGAAAGGTGTACTTCGCCCTTGACAGCCGAGAAAGGATCCAACACAGCCAGCCCTACTTGAACCAGTTCCAAGGCAATCCCGCGCGGAATCTGCATTCCGTGGGCGTCTAACTCAGTGAAGTTTGCAACAATACCCACTACTATCCCTCCCTTATCGTGATTCAGAGGACCGGACCCGTCAGGTATCCAGTACTGAATGTAATCCCTGGACCAGCCACCACAACAATCCCCTTGGAACCACGACCCTCAAGCCCTGCGAGTATGCCTCACCTCAATGCGTGGTTCCAGTAGACCACGGAGTATAGAAACCAGGAATACACCACCAGAAGACTTAGTATAATACTAAATTCATTACAAGCACTGGTTAATTCCTCTATCAAGGATAACAAAAGTTAAGAATAACAAAAGATTAACAAAGATAATGCAAAAATTCACTAACTTTAGTACAGAAGGTGTGATGGTGCTGAGATAATGTCACCAGCCAGGACGCCGAAAAAGATAGAAATAAACCCAGGAACAACTGAAACTAGAGACTTGAGTTGACATTGATCCTGGAGCCAGGATAGAATATAAGTGTATTCTTATTTAGCAATATAAGAAATCAATACTCCAGGTCACCTGGGCCTTATCCCAGGGGGCACCGAGGTTTTTTCTCAAAATGCGGCCGAAGCATCCAGGTCCTTCCTTTTGTAAGCTTTTTGTGGATAGAGGTCTAAGGGGTGAACCGAGCTTGTTGAATCATATTCAAAAGGTTTTCCGGGCCCTGGCCCAGCCGACCCGCCTCAAGATGGCCCTGCTCTTGGCCAACCGCAGCCTCTGTGTCTGTGAACTGGAAGATGTCTTTCAGATGAGCCAGCCCGCGATTTCGCAGCACATGAGGGTTTTCAGGGATGCCGGGCTCGTGAGGGAAGCGCGCCAGGGACAGTGGGTTTTTTATGTCCTCAACCGGGATCACCTGGTAGAAATCCTGCAAGCCCTTTCAGATTTGCTTGATAAAGATCCAGGCGAAATTCCAGGGCTCCAGGTGGAAGCCGACCGGATCCGCCAGTTGGAAAAGAACCCAAAGGTCAACTGCGAGAGACCAGAAGGGCTCTAGGGGAGGAACCGAGAACAATGGCCTGTCCAGGCTCCCGCTGCAGTTACGCGTTCTGAAGAGGAAATTCTCAGTGTTTTCGCCGGAGAGACGTAAGACCAGGAAAGAAACACTTGGAGGAAATGCTTGCCTTCTGGTAGTTCACTGTACACAAAAGCACGATAGTATTTACGTCGATAAGGAGGAACAGCCATGACCGCAAACCAGTCTGTAGCCAGCAAGCTGCCCGCCCTGGAGAGGTTTTTGACCCTGTGGATTTTCCTGGCAATGGCAGGCGGGGTACTGCTGGGGTACCTCTTCCCGGGCGTAGCCGGCCTGCTGGACCGGCTTTCGGTAGGTACCACTTCGATTCCAATCGCCATCGGCCTCATCGTCATGATGTACCCGCCCCTGGCCAAGGTCAGGTACGATGAAATCGGCAAGGTTTTCCGCAACGGCCGGGTACTGGCCCTTTCCCTGGTCCAAAACTGGATTATCGGCCCCATCCTCATGTTCGTCCTGGCCATAACCTTCTTGCCTCATTACCCCGACTACATGATCGGCCTCATCCTCATCGGCCTGGCCCGGTGCATCGCCATGGTCATCGTGTGGAACAGCCTGGCCAAGGGGGATACCGAGTATGCCGCTGCCCTTGTTGCCTTTAATTCCATCTTCCAGGTACTTTTCTACTCTGTGTATGCTTACGTCTTCATTACCGTTATTCCCGGCTGGCTGGGATTGAAGAGCGCCGTCGTCGACATCTCCATGGGTGAGGTGGCAAGGAGTGTTGCCATCTACCTTGGGATTCCCTTTGCAGCTGGCTACCTGACCCGGTTCTTCCTCCTCCCGGCCAAGGGCAGGGACTGGTACGAAACCGAGTTTATCCCCAGAATAAGCCCGGTGGCTCTCATGGCCCTCCTCTTTACCATCGTGGTCATGTTTTCCCTCAAGGGTGAATACATCGTCAAGCTTCCCATGGATGTCGTCAGGATTGCCATACCACTGGTCTTTTACTTCATCATCATGTTCTTTGTTTCATTCTTCATCAGCATGCGGCTGGGGATCAATTACGCCCAGACAACCAGCCTCTCCTTCACCGCGGCAAGCAACAACTTCGAGCTCGCCATCGCGGTGGCTGTAGCCGTTTTTGGGATTGCTTCCGGCCAGGCCTTTGCCGCGGTCATCGGGCCCCTTGTCGAGGTACCGGTTTTGATCGGTCTTGTGAATGTCGCCCTGGGCTTTTCCCATAAGTACTTTACCGCCGACGGAGAGTCAATCTACGTAGGCCCTGGTCGAACACCACGTCGATGGTCGGGTTGAGCCTGGGAAGGATTAATGGGTATGTCATTCCTTCTTTCTGCCTACTTGGGCCCGGATCAGGGCCGGTACTTCCCGGTAGTCACTCGGGATCCGGCCTCCCAACCGTTCCGGCAGCCCAGTGTCGGATAGAGCCTCCAGATACCGGAGGGCAGCGCGAGTCATAACAGGCTCGATGCCAATTTTTTCTAATGTCCTTACAACCTCTTGCATCTCGTGGACCCACCGTGGGGCATGTACTGGAGCACCTGTAACGAACCGTTCCAACACTTTCCTTGGTCCAACCTCGTTCTGTGATTTCACCAGTGACTCAAAGACCCTCTGCATCACCCCATACCGGTCGGCCGCCGCCAGGCACTCCAGCAGCACCGAAGCCACGCCTTTCGTATACACGCTTCGGAACATCTTCAGGGCTGAAGCCGCACCGGGACGGTTCCCCACCACCTCGATCTCACACCCAAAGGGAGCCAGTGCCTCCTTGAAAGCCTCAGCCTTCTCCCCACTCGCCAGCATGGGCACACGGTGGCGGTAACTAGGTACAGGCCCCATGAGCGCCACGTCTACAAAACCTGTTCCGGTCGGTGCCAGGACCTCTGCAATGGTTTCCATGGTATCAGGGCCAGCGGCATTCATATCGACGAACATGTGCCGCCGCGCCAGGAAGCAGGCAGCTTCCCTGGCTACCGGCACCGCATGGGCAGCCGAGGTAAGGGAAAGAACCAGCTCAGCGGAACCAACCAGGGTCTCCATGTCAGGGACCAAGGTAACTCCAGCCTCGGCAGCTCGCTCTTCAATTAACGGTCCTCGTTCCGGGTCGTCAACAAGGATATCGTAGGCCACCGCACCTTCAAGTCCAGACTCCTTCAGCCCTAGTGAAATGTAATAAGCGGCCTCACCAAAACCGACAAATCCCAGTATTAGCCCGCTCCGGCCGCTCATACGGTCTTTCCCAGTCACCACAGGTTCACCTCCCCAGTCTCCCTGAAACCCCGCAATCAGGTCGGTGCTCTCTGGTCGGTAGCACTAGACGCCCCGGTCTCAAGGGCGAAGGTCAACTCCGTTCTTTTTTAAAACCCGAACCCTGTCGAATGCCTCCTCGGGCTCGGTTTTTCGATCCTGTCGGTGAGAAGGCAGGAAAAAAACCCGATCCTTCCTGAAGTAGTCTTATACCCGGCGGTCAATACCGGCGTTGGCCAGCCGGTCGGCTGCCTTGTTCTTTTCCCGGGAAATATGGGAGATCGTAAACTTCTCAAAGCGGTCCAGGCTCAGCCGCACCAGGGTATAAAGAGGCTGCAGCTTTTCGTTCTTTACTCTGTACAGGCCCTGCAGTTGTTTGACCATCAACTCGCTGTCGCAAAAAGCTTCAACCTCCACCGCCCCCAAAAAAGCCGCCTCGAGAAGACCCTGGATCAGGGCTATGTACTCGGCCACGTTATTGGTCGTTTCCCCGATGTACCTGCTCACCTGGCTCAGCACTCTTCCGGAACTATCCGTCACCAGCACCCCGATCCCTGCTGGGCCGGGGTTGTTCCGTGCTGCTCCATCGGTATAGATTATCACCTTTTTCATCTCGCACCTACCCACTTTCCGCTTTAAAGATCGCCCGGCGGGAGACTTCCATAAAACTGCCACCGGCACCTACTAGACGTTGAAACAGAAATCCCCAACCAACTTGGGCCCAGCAGCACCAGGGTTTAGAGAAACTGAAAGGGATCCTTGAGTTTTCTAGAAATGTACACCCTGGCTTCACTGCCTTCTTCCCTCAACCTGGTTTGCAAATGATGGGCCAGGACCTCAATGACAGGGGTTTCCGTGGCATAGTGCCCCGGATCAACCACTGCCAATCCTAGGTCCTCGGCCAGCCTGGCCTGGTGGTACTTGACATCCCCGGTCACATAGACATCGGCACCACGAGATGCGGCACGGGCCACGAAATCCCCTCCAGAACCGGGAAGAACACCTACTTTTCTCACCGGCCGGTTCAGGTCACCCACATACCTGAGGTGCTTCACCCCCAAGACCTCCTGCAGCCTGGCGATGAAATCACGCAGCGTGGTTTCTTCCTTGAGCCGCCCGACCCTTCCGGACCCCACCAGCTTTTCTGGTTCAGCGAGGGGATAGACATCGTAGGCGACTTCCTCGTAAGGGTGAGCCTCCTTCATGGCCTTCACTGCCGCCTTCAAGCGGTCCTCTGGAACAATGGTTTCCAGCCGGTATTCAGATACCTTCTCAACCTGCCCGACCTTCCCGACAAAGGGGTCCGTCCCGGGCAGAGGCTTGAAGGTGCCTGTGCCGGGTGCCTGGAAAGTACAGTGGCTGTAGTTCCCAATCCATCCCGCCCCAGCGCGGGCCAGGCTATCACGGATCTCATCCTCGTGGCCCTGGGGTAGAAACACCACCAGCTTGTAAAAACGCTGCCGGTGTGATTCCACTAAAACCTCCGTCTCCTCTAAAGCGAGTTTCTTCGCGAGAAGGTCACCCGTTCCCCCTACAGCTGCATCCAGGTTGGTGTGGGCGACATAAAGATGGAAACCGTGGGCGGCCATTTTCTGAACCAGGTAACCTGGGTTCGAATCATAGCGCAGGGCCGAGAGCCCTTTAAAGATTAGAGGATGATGGACCACCACCATCTCTGCGGACTGCTCGACTGCTTCATCGAGAACTTCTTCTGTCAGTTCCAAGGCCACCAAAACCCCGGTTACCTCTTCCCGTGGGTCACCCACCTGCAAACCAACGCGGTCCCAGTCCTCGGCCAGTTTTCTGGGAGCCAGTTCCTCGACAAGCTGGGCTATCCTTCCGACTTTGGCAGACACGAGAGCATCGCCTCCAGTACCTCACACTTTTCCCGAAAGGCCTGCGCCGCCCCTTTTGCCCCAGGGTTTTCACTGTTAGCCATGGTGGTCGTCATCTTCAGCAGCTGCCGGTAACGAGAAAGCTTTTGCCTCAAGAATCTTCGCAGCAGGGGGTCAGGTTTCCTCCAAATTACCGGTCCAATTTCGAAGAGGATCTCGTCATCGACCCTTTCGGTTCCAGCTTCGACACAGATAACCTCGTAAAACCGGCCCTTTTCTTCCACCAGGACCTCGTCCAGAAAACGGAAACCCTTGGACACCAGCCACTTTCTTAACTTCCCGGCACCGGTCATCGGCTGAAGGACCAGTCGTTTTGAGGCTTCAAGAACCCTACCCCCTGATTCGAGGATCGAGATCATGGTCTGACCGCCCATTCCGGCCATGACCAGAACCTCGGCCTCACCCGGGCACAGGACCCCGAGACCGGAACCAACCCTGACTTCTACGCGGTCCTCCACCCCGTACCGACGGATGTTCTTCAGTGCCCTCTGGGCCGGTCCGGCCGAAGCTTCGGTAGCCACCACCTTTGGAACCCGCCCCCTCAGCACCAGCCAGATTCCCAGGTAAGCATGGTCAGCCCCGATGTCAGCCACCACCCTACCAGCCGGGACAAACCCTGCGACAGCCATTAACCTCGGTTCCAGGTTTAAATCTCTCCTCATTTTGAGCCCCCGAAAGGTCCTCTGGAGTCCTCCTCCTTGCCCTACTACGAATATACTGGTTCCACCCTGGATTTTCATCCCTCGTGGTGCCGCCGGGGCGGCTGGGCCACTTCTACGAAAATATCCCACCGGCGCCGGCCTTCCTTCGCGGCGTCACGCTCATCGAATAGTTGTAACGAACCTCGGCGGCTCCGGGCCGCAGCCACAAACTCGCGGTGGCTGCGGCTGGTCC
>ENA-OSAE01000466-OSAE01000466.1-marine-sediment-metagenome-genome-assembly--contig:-NODE-466-length-14621-cov-37.894343_pt1 | contig 14621 bp, 2 predicted proteins | sample MGYA00237870_ERZ529317 | MGnify/ENA primary metagenome ERZ529317 (study PRJEB26369, sample SAMN03142812) | marine sediment metagenome | biome: marine; feature: borehole; material: sediment... | reverse complement strand
CATAGCCCATTTAGTGAGTGAAGGAAGGTTTTTCGAGCTTTACATACCCCGAGGAGTATATAGGTAGGCTAGAATCAGGGTAGTATTGGCCGAAGGCACGCTGGATATTCCAGGTTTCAATTCCTTATAGGTAGGCTAAAAACCTGGATGATGATGGTACCGAAAAGCCCATGGTGCCGGAGTTTCAATTCCTTATAGGTAGGCTAAAAACTATTTCCGGCAGTTTTTTCAATGCGGGGTCAGAGGCGAGTTTCAATTCCTTATAGGTAGGCTAAAAACGACGATCCCTTCCGGGTGACATTGCACCCCGACCGGTGTTTCAATTCCTTATAGGTAGGCTAAAAACGTTGAGGACCTCGACCCGCCGAACGTAAACATCATTAGTTTCAATTCCTTATAGGTAGGCTAAAAACCTTCGTGGTGTTCACCACGTATCGGCGAACGCTTCAAATTTCAATTCCTTATAGGTAGGCTAAAAACCTGCGCATGGAAGTGCGCTAAAGAAATCTACGATGTCGATTTCAATTCCTTATAGGTAGGCTAAAAACGGTAACGTTATTGCTTGCGTCCCTTGTTAGCTTTAAGATTTCAATTCCTTATAGGTAGGCTAAAAACGAAGTTCAGTTCTCTGTTTCTGCCTCTGCCAACAAGATTTCAATTCCTTATAGGTAGGCTAAAAACACGGCTTGTCTATAATAAAAGTAGAGCATCCGAAAGTATTTCAATTCCTTATAGGTAGGCTAAAAACTCACGCTTGACGACCTGGACATCCGGGTCATCAGGCGAAGTTTCAATTCCTTATAGGTAGGCTAAAAACGTGTAACTTGTTCATAAGCAGAAATAGCTTCTGTTCCCAGTTTCAATTCCTTATAGGTAGGCTAAAAACTCATCAAACACCAGATCCCTTTCATTGCTAAGCCAGTTTCAATTCCTTATAGGTAGGCTAAAAACTGTCTTCTTTCTCTATCAGGTTTGCTGCCATAGTGTTGTTTCAATTCCTTATAGGTAGGCTAAAAACTACTCTGTTTTCCATTCTACTCTATATTTTTTGCCATGTTTCAATTCCTTATAGGTAGGCTAAAAACTTCGGGAGGTAAGTTAATATGTATTATCCACTAAACGGGTTTCAATTCCTTATAGGTAGGCTAAAAACTCGTAACCTTTAGACCACTTCTGTTTCCTCTTTCCATGTTTCAATTCCTTATAGGTAGGCTAAAAACAAATCTAAAAGCCATGCTTCGAATAGCTCATGGCTGTTTCAATTCCTTATAGGTAGGCTAAAAACATTATGCCCTTACGAAACGCTGAATGAAAAAGAAATAAGTTTCAATTCCTTATAGGTAGGCTAAAAACGAAAAATATGAGGAAGCAAAAGCGGTTGCAGAACAGAGGTTTCAATTCCTTATAGGTAGGCTAAAAACCGAGTGCGAATTAGAATTCCAAAAAAGGAGGAAGGTTGTTTCAATTCCTTATAGGTAGGCTAAAAACTGTTACATTCATTGATGCTATTGACGACAAAGAAGAGTTTCAATTCCTTATAGGTAGGCTAAAAACTGAACACCGAAAGGAGAGTGTCTGAATGAAAAGACGCAGTTTCAATTCCTTATAGGTAGGCTAAAAACACTCTATCTGCCGGCAGTATCACACCTTCCCCGTCAGGGTTTCAATTCCTTATAGGTAGGCTAAAAACCTTTGTATGCTTGAAGTAGGTCATCCACTTCAAAAACCGTTTCAATTCCTTATAGGTAGGCTAAAAACAAAGCAAACATCGGCATGGGTAGGGCGAAACTGAAGTAGTTTCAATTCCTTATAGGTAGGCTAAAAACCAAAATGGTACTCGACATCATGTCTGCATCAAACACGTTTCAATTCCTTATAGGTAGGCTAAAAACGGGCTATAAAGACCTCCGGCGTCATGTTGAAGGGTCGTTTCAATTCCTTATAGGTAGGCTAAAAACTTCCTGCAGGAGAGACGACATTCGTTGTGTTATCGAGTTTCAATTCCTTATAGGTAGGCTAAAAACATATTCGGATACGGGATACTGGAACCGTATATCAGAGAGTTTCAATTCCTTATAGGTAGGCTAAAAACTTTACCAGGGAAGGAACCTATACTGTTACGCTTGAAGGTTTCAATTCCTTATAGGTAGGCTAAAAACCGAGCCCGATGCGGGCTGAAGGAACGGCCCTAGAGAGTTTCAATTCCTTATAGGTAGGCTAAAAACTTCTTTAGATCTGTTTGAGGTATCGGGTCTATTGTAGTTTCAATTCCTTATAGGTAGGCTAAAAACAAAGGAAAATAAAACTGATATTATAACAGGAAAATAGTTTCAATTCCTTATAGGTAGGCTAAAAACTGGCTGATTGTTACATAATATCACACAGTCACCAAAGTTTCAATTCCTTATAGGTAGGCTAAAAACATCAGTATCGATGTTGCCGATTACAACCTGTCCGGAGTTTCAATTCCTTATAGGTAGGCTAAAAACTCAAATGAAGCGGACCCGTCCTCATACAGTGTCCGCTTCAGTTTCAATTCCTTATAGGTAGGCTAAAAACAAATTTGCGGTTTGCAGTGGTCTGATGTTGATTTTGAGTTTCAATTCCTTATAGGTAGGCTAAAAACTAGCGGTGCAGATTGATATTGTAACAAAGACGAATGGGCGTTTCAATTCCTTATAGGTAGGCTAAAAACCCCATACTGCGAAACAAGAACGGCTAGAATACAAATGTTTCAATTCCTTATAGGTAGGCTAAAAACCATCAAAAGGAGGCAATGAAGAAGCTAAAAGAAAGTTGTTTCAATTCCTTATAGGTAGGCTAAATACGAATGACGCACTGCAACTAATCAGCAATATTGAGAGTTTCAATTCCTTATAGGTAGGCTAAAAACGATTTAGCTGTATATACGTTGTGGAGTGACGTGAGTTGTTTCAATTCCTTATAGGTAGGCTAAAAACTTCTCATTCTTACTGCTTTTTTCTACAGAATAGTATAGTTTCAATTCCTTATAGGTAGGCTAAAAACGTGGATATAAGGCCTGGTTGGAGAGTAGGAGAGTAGTTTCAATTCCTTATAGGTAGGCTAAAAACAGAATTATAGCAGAAGAATTAGACATAGAAATATAAAGTTTCAATTCCTTATAGGTAGGCTAAAAACTGACAATCCACAAGTAAAAGAATCATATGTAAGAGGTTTCAATTCCTTATAGGTAGGCTAAAAACAACATATGGTGTCCTGATTTTGTTTTGTTGCAGTGTAGTTTCAATTCCTTATAGGTAGGCTAAAAACGAAAACTATAGCGAGTGGTGAAGGTTGTTACCTTTACGGTTTCAATTCCTTATAGGTAGGCTAAAAACAAATATTGTGATGAGTGCGACTTCAGTTATGATATTAGTTTCAATTCCTTATAGGTAGGCTAAAAACATCTCTTTTTCATTTTCAAAGCCCTCATTACCTCATCGTTTCAATTCCTTATAGGTAGGCTAAAAACCTCCCTCATCAGCAATTTGAACTAATCCACCATCAAGGTTTCAATTCCTTATAGGTAGGCTAAAAACGTTATGCGGTTGACAAGTAGGTGATGTCAATGGCGCTGTTTCAATTCCTTATAGGTAGGCTAAAAACTTGGTGTTTTTTTGATTAGAATGTCTTTGTTCCTGTTGTTTCAATTCCTTATAGGTAGGCTAAAAACTTCCTTTTAAGAGGTGAGTTAGCAATGCTTTCTTATGGTTTCAATTCCTTATAGGTAGGCTAAAAACTGGTCGTTGTTATTTTGTGAAAGGTGCTTCTAATTTGTTTCAATTCCTTATAGGTAGGCTAAAAACTCCTTCTTCCCAAATCTTATGTGAAGGCTTTGTTGTGGTTTCAATTCCTTATAGGTAGGCTAAAAACGATATGCCCTGAATCCTACCTGACCATTTGTTGCATAGTTTCAATTCCTTATAGGTAGGCTAAAAACGTTTGAAACTGACGAAGGCGGTCTGGCCGCTGGACAGTGTTTCAATTCCTTATAGGTAGGCTAAAAACAAGAGGGAGCAGACATGGCAGGATCAGCTACAGATAGGTTTCAATTCCTTATAGGTAGGCTAAAAACTTCAGGAGAGAGGAGCAATACATTATCACTTATTTAGTTTCAATTCCTTATAGGTAGGCTAAAAACCATGCATCATCACCGCCCTATGCTCACCAAACAAAGTTTCAATTCCTTATAGGTAGGCTAAAAACGTAGCATTGGGAGAGGATTGGAGCGTAGCTTTATTGTTGTTTCAATTCCTTATAGGTAGGCTAAAAACCCAACGTTTATGTCATCAACATAAAATTCAAGGTAGTTTCAATTCCTTATAGGTAGGCTAAAAACATAGCCTGAAAGAATGCACGAAATACTCTCGTGAGGGTTTCAATTCCTTATAGGTAGGCTAAAAACTTACAGAAAGGTGGTTTGGCCTGATGATGAAAGACGTTTCAATTCCTTATAGGTAGGCTAAAAACCTTATTGGCATTGATCAATATGTCTCCATTTGTGTTAGTTTCAATTCCTTATAGGTAGGCTAAAAACGTCTGGGAGTGCAGCGAAAGCTCCGTTTTCTTCGAGCTGTTTCAATTCCTTATAGGTAGGCTAAAAACTACCAAGTGCCAGGGGAATTTACTGGCGCCTAAGCAAGTTTCAATTCCTTATAGGTAGGCTAAAAACACTGTTTTTTCAAGTGTACCAGCAAGTGCGTTTAAAGTTTCAATTCCTTATAGGTAGGCTAAAAACCTCCTGTATAAGGATAGTTTTACTGGCGGTAGGTAGTTTCAATTCCTTATAGGTAGGCTAAAAACTTTGAAGTAAATATTCCAAGAATTAAGCCAGGAGAGTTTCAATTCCTTATAGGTAGGCTAAAAACCAACAGCTGCTGCTCCAATTGCTGCTATGCCAGCTATGTTTCAATTCCTTATAGGTAGGCTAAAAACTATACAACCCGCATGGTTGGAGTAATACCATCACGAGTTTCAATTCCTTATAGGTAGGCTAAAAACTCGTCAAGAGTTCTGTTATATATATTTCATTCCCACGTGGTTTCAATTCCTTATAGGTAGGCTAAAAACCAATATTGATATATTCTCTTACTGTGCTTGCTCGCAGGTTTCAATTCCTTATAGGTAGGCTAAAAACGCCCTGCTTCAGCAGTAATGTTGCATGTGTATGCCTGTTTCAATTCCTTATAGGTAGGCTAAAAACCTATAGATTCTGAACCATCTTCACCAATCTGAGAAAGTTTCAATTCCTTATAGGTAGGCTAAAAACCCCATTCCGCCACTGGCCTATGCCTTTGTAATAGCCAGTTTCAATTCCTTATAGGTAGGCTAAAAACCAACTCCACGTATGCCTACCGTCTGTTCTACTCCATGTTTCAATTCCTTATAGGTAGGCTAAAAACAATAGCTTGTATCATTCCGTTTCTCATGCTTTTTTTCGTTTCAATTCCTTATAGGTAGGCTAAAAACCCGACCGATTCTGAGTATCTTTTGTATATCAGCGACCGGTTTCAATTCCTTATAGGTAGGCTAAAAACATCACATAGAAAACTTCGGTTTTGTTTGCACATGGCCGTTTCAATTCCTTATAGGTAGGCTAAAAACCAGCTTAAAAATGCATAGAATTTTGCGATATATGCAGGTTTCAATTCCTTATAGGTAGGCTAAAAACGAAGCCAGAAACAACAAGGGGGTGAATTTGTGAGCAAGTTTCAATTCCTTATAGGTAGGCTAAAAACGTCACTCACTAATGCCGTCAACCCAGCATAACTAAAGTTTCAATTCCTTATAGGTAGGCTAAAAACAAACCTGGCAGGATGCGAAAGAGTTGAGCGGATATAGTTTCAATTCCTTATAGGTAGGCTAAAAACGTAAAACCGTGTTTATTAATACCTACCCGATTTGTAGTTTCAATTCCTTATAGGTAGGCTAAAAACCTTTTTCTCTTCTCTGAGCTTATTTACTAGCTTCCAGGTTTCAATTCCTTATAGGTAGGCTAAAAACCTAAAGCTTCTGGAAAGTTGTTGATTATAGCGATCGTGTTTCAATTCCTTATAGGTAGGCTAAAAACTTCCAATATGGTAAAATTTTCTTTGGAAGGAGGTGAGTTTCAATTCCTTATAGGTAGGCTAAAAACGTCTTAAGCTTAACTAGAATCTCATTCTCCCTAATCGGTTTCAATTCCTTATAGGTAGGCTAAAAACTTTTAAAAATCACCAAATTGTATAATAATAATGTAAGTTTCAATTCCTTATAGGTAGGCTAAAAACCGGGGTTTTGAATTTTTTACCAAAACGCATCAAAAGGGTTTCAATTCCTTATAGGTAGGCTAAAAACACCTGCGCATTACGAGTTTGCTTAAGTATATTCTATGGTTTCAATTCCTTATAGGTAGGCTAAAAACTTTCTATTGATTTCGTTGTTTTCTCCATACCTTCGGCGTTTCAATTCCTTATAGGTAGGCTAAAAACTGGAGCTGGATACCCACCAGCTTTGTATTTCACGATAGTTTCAATTCCTTATAGGTAGGCTAAAAACCGAATTCCGGGCTATTGAAAATTTGTAAGTTGTTCAGTTTCAATTCCTTATAGGTAGGCTAAAAACACAGGTCCATATAGCATTTAAAGGTGTCGCTCAGACCGGTTTCAATTCCTTATAGGTAGGCTAAAAACGGATCACATTTACTGCTTGTTCTTCGTTTGGATCATCGTTTCAATTCCTTATAGGTAGGCTAAAAACTATGCCCATTATTTGTCACTCCTTAGCTAATCTTAGTTTCAATTCCTTATAGGTAGGCTAAAAACGATGAAAATAGGGCAATAGAGATACTGGAGGATGTATGTTTCAATTCCTTATAGGTAGGCTAAAAACTTTACAAAGCACGTAGCGGCCTGGCTTGCTGATTTGTTTCAATTCCTTATAGGTAGGCTAAAAACTATACAAAAAAATAGATGAGTTTGAACAAAAATTCAAGTTTCAATTCCTTATAGGTAGGCTAAAAACTGCAATATTGCTATTACAGGTTGGTAGTTGAGGCTCGTTTCAATTCCTTATAGGTAGGCTAAAAACTTTAGTTGGAGTTATGATTGTGATAATTTGATAGAAGGTTTCAATTCCTTATAGGTAGGCTAAAAACTAAATACTGAGACAGTAGAAAATGCAAAGAAGTTTAGTTTCAATTCCTTATAGGTAGGCTAAAAACCATTTGTGAATTTGCAAGTTCTGTTTGTAGTCTATCAGTTTCAATTCCTTATAGGTAGGCTAAAAACCAGCCCAAGTGATTGGAGTGAACAGGGCCACCCCGTAGTTTCAATTCCTTATAGGTAGGCTAAAAACCACATTTCGGAGTATACAGGAGATGATGAAGAAGCGAGTTTCAATTCCTTATAGGTAGGCTAAAAACATTGTGCAACGATACGTTCCGTATCGAATACATACGAGTTTCAATTCCTTATAGGTAGGCTAAAAACAAAGCAAAATTTCCATACAGCAATCTCCCAGAACAGGGTTTCAATTCCTTATAGGTAGGCTAAAAACTGGCTCGTGTAGCCCGATGCGGGCTGATAGAACAACAGTTTCAATTCCTTATAGGTAGGCTAAAAACATCCCAGAATTGCTGGCAAACTTACTGCCCTTGGCTTGTTTCAATTCCTTATAGGTAGGCTAAAAACTTTTATACAAAGTTGGTGGTTTTATGCTGAAAAAAATGTTTCAATTCCTTATAGGTAGGCTAAAAACGCGAAGACGTGTATCTTATGCAGTTTCACGATAGAGAGTTTCAATTCCTTATAGGTAGGCTAAAAACAACGTCCAATCTTTGGTGTTCTGTCAATATTTCCACGTTTCAATTCCTTATAGGTAGGCTAAAAACGAGATATCATCGAGGAGCGTCACGGTGGAAGTTGGAAGTTTCAATTCCTTATAGGTAGGCTAAAAACTAATTGGTCGGCGACTGCCGGCCGTTTTTGTTTCTCTGTTTCAATTCCTTATAGGTAGGCTAAAAACTGAAGCCAAAACTGGATTCTTTAACATCGCCTCGTTGTTTCAATTCCTTATAGGTAGGCTAAAAACGAATTCATCTATTTTTTGATTTCCTTCCCAACAATCAGTTTCAATTCCTTATAGGTAGGCTAAAAACAAAGAAATGAACCTTTACTGCAATTACCTTTTTGTTGAGTTTCAATTCCTTATAGGTAGGCTAAAAACCATGAAAATTATATTAGTTTTTATTTTGTTTTCTTCGGTTTCAATTCCTTATAGGTAGGCTAAAAACACAAAAAAGAAGTTGACCTGAAAGCAACGGAAGGCTGTTTCAATTCCTTATAGGTAGGCTAAAAACGTGTCATATGCAGTGGCATGAGAAATCTAGGAAAACAAGTTTCAATTCCTTATAGGTAGGCTAAAAACCTTCTACAACTATATATCTAAATCTAGATGTATCCTCGTTTCAATTCCTTATAGGTAGGCTAAAAACATTGCCAAAGAATACAAAATCCTCGCATCTTTTATCTGTTTCAATTCCTTATAGGTAGGCTAAAAACGCTCTTCTTCGGTGAAATCTTTCCTGCTCTTTTTGTGTTTCAATTCCTTATAGGTAGGCTAAAAACTCTCTGACCTCAAAGTAATCATTGTCAAGATATCTTTGAGTTTCAATTCCTTATAGGTAGGCTAAAAACAGAAAGGGGAGTAAAGGCAAAATGAAACTTTTGGAACTGTTTCAATTCCTTATAGGTAGGCTAAAAACAATTGAGCCTATATTTCAAGAGATTGGAGGTTTAAAGTTTCAATTCCTTATAGGTAGGCTAAAAACCGGCGTGGAGAAATCTTTGGCCTTCGATGGTCTGATAGTTTCAATTCCTTATAGGTAGGCTAAAAACTTTTTAGAACAAACAAAAACAAAAAAGGACTTTTGAGTTTCAATTCCTTATAGGTAGGCTAAAAACACCAAGAAAAATCAACGATTGTAGGAACTCTGATATATGTTTCAATTCCTTATAGGTAGGCTAAAAACCACATATTACTCCTTTTTGCCCATCTTCTCCGAACATGTTTCAATTCCTTATAGGTAGGCTAAAAACATGTTTCTATTGATTGGCTTGTTGGTGCTTCTGAAATGTTTCAATTCCTTATAGGTAGGCTAAAAACTGAACGAATTCTTGAATTTTAGTTTGAACTACATCAAGTTTCAATTCCTTATAGGTAGGCTAAAAACTTTTAATTCAAGAATACTCAGTTCCTTCTTAGGACTGAGTTTCAATTCCTTATAGGTAGGCTAAAAACATCACAAAGACGGAAACAAGCAGAACAACAATGTCAGGTTTCAATTCCTTATAGGTAGGCTAAAAACTCGCTCATTTCCAACCCCGCCCCTCCTTCCTTGTTAAGTTTCAATTCCTTATAGGTAGGCTAAAAACAAATGAAAGGATGATGATTAATGTTAATGAGGATAGGTTTCAATTCCTTATAGGTAGGCTAAAAACGCCCTGTTGATGACCGTTTTCTTGCACATCTGATCCGGTTTCAATTCCTTATAGGTAGGCTAAAAACCAAAACTTGCACTCAAAAGAAACTTCATGCCTAACTCATGTTTCAATTCCTTATAGGTAGGCTAAAAACATAGTATGAAAGTGCAGATTAGTGCATGATTAGAGGGTTTCAATTCCTTATAGGTAGGCTAAAAACTGCAGGTGGTGGAGCAGATGTTGTGGAGAAATATATGTTTCAATTCCTTATAGGTAGGCTAAAAACGGAAATTGAAATCAAGGAGGTTGCCGAATAATGCGTTGTTTCAATTCCTTATAGGTAGGCTAAAAACTAAAACTAGTTCCACAAGAGCATTTCTTTAAAACGAAGTTTCAATTCCTTATAGGTAGGCTAAAAACACTACACCCTGTAACCCGTCCAAAATACTTTTTCCGGTTTCAATTCCTTATAGGTAGGCTAAAAACGCATCCTGGTCTGATTCGTCTGCATACTTGTAATAAGTTTCAATTCCTTATAGGTAGGCTAAAAACTGACGACAATGGGAAAGTTGTATGGGCAACATTTACAAGTTTCAATTCCTTATAGGTAGGCTAAAAACACTCCTGGCAAACTACCAATACAATCATTTACATCAAGTTTCAATTCCTTATAGGTAGGCTAAAAACCATCTCAACTCTTTTCTCTTTTCTTCATCTTTTTCTTGTTTCAATTCCTTATAGGTAGGCTAAAAACCCTAAATTAAAACCTCTGTTTTTTATGGACATGTCCGTGTTTCAATTCCTTATAGGTAGGCTAAAAACTTGTTATGGGTTGGTGATATTGAAATTACAAAGAAGTTTCAATTCCTTATAGGTAGGCTAAAAACTATTCATATCGCAAAGCCCCGCCGATGTCGATAAAGGTTTCAATTCCTTATAGGTAGGCTAAAAACAAACATTTTATCATCTAAATATTCTCTTACATCTGACTGTTTCAATTCCTTATAGGTAGGCTAAAAACCAGTAGGAGGAGGAATAGGAGGATTAGTAGCATTCTTGTTTCAATTCCTTATAGGTAGGCTAAAAACTTGGGTTTTGTTTGGGAGGAGATAATACAAGTAGTAGTTTCAATTCCTTATAGGTAGGCTAAAAACTTTACTTGCTGCACAATCCAGAGGCTATAGGAGAGTGTTTCAATTCCTTATAGGTAGGCTAAAAACTGTTCATAGGCGATTGAAAGAATTTGGGGTTAGGGTGTTTCAATTCCTTATAGGTAGGCTAAAAACTAAATCTGGGAACTAATATAATTTTGTTCGCTTGTTGGTTTCAATTCCTTATAGGTAGGCTAAAAACTCCGTCGTGTTTTATTCCGTGGTGCACTAGAGTGTGTTTCAATTCCTTATAGGTAGGCTAAAAACGTGCAGAAAAAGACTTCAAGCAGTAGTTCAAGTATAAGGTTTCAATTCCTTATAGGTAGGCTAAAAACGTAATAACTATCTTCACTATTCCCCACCTCCTTTTATGTTTCAATTCCTTATAGGTAGGCTAAAAACTTTAATATCGCAATATTAGCAGTGTAATCTACTCTGTTTCAATTCCTTATAGGTAGGCTAAAAACGAAAGAGGATTTACAACGTTTTAATGTGGATTTGGAGTTTCAATTCCTTATAGGTAGGCTAAAAACTCTTCTATTTTAGCCTTTTCTCTTTCATATTCCTCGGTTTCAATTCCTTATAGGTAGGCTAAAAACTATATTTCGTATAAATAGCTATGATAAGGGTTATTAGTTTCAATTCCTTATAGGTAGGCTAAAAACCCAAACTGTTCAGCCATGCATCACACCACCTTTTGTAGTTTCAATTCCTTATAGGTAGGCTAAAAACGCAAATCTTTCATAGTCAATCCAACCCGCCTACCTTGTTTCAATTCCTTATAGGTAGGCTAAAAACCCATTTTACTATTGAAAATCCTATGTTTTGTATATTCGCTATTTTTTAAAAAAGTCCTCCTTTCTTTGAAAAAATCTTTGTAACCATTGAAAACACTTAAAAATCGGCAAAATAAAAATGTTGTCGATCCCCGGGGGTTTTTGCACTATTACAGGTCGACGACATTTTGAATACAACTTTTTTGATTAATCTTTCAACAAGTTTTTAAAATATCATATCTAACTACAAAAGAGAGCTCTATGGAATAACAGACAGCAGTAACAGGGAAGCCGGCGATAACTGCAGGCCTTTCCAGACCGACAAATTCCCGCGATTGAAGAAGAGCCAGCTGCAAAGGAAACTTCAGTGTTGACATGACCATACCGGTGAAATAGCAAAAGTCGGTACACACAATAGCAGGATTACCGTAGTTCAAAAAACATCCACAAATCTACAGCATTGATCAGGATTTCTTTTCTAACATCTGTATAAACAGCTGTACCAAATTGGGGTCAAACTGTGTTCCGGCTCCCCTTCTTAATTCGGCCAGGGCTTCCTCATAAGACATAGCCTTACGATATGGCCGGTCGTTCGTCATGGCATCGTAGGCATCTGCGATAGCCAGAATACGGCACTCCAATGAAATTTCTTCACCTTTAAGGCCTAGAGGGTAACCTTTACCGTTCCACCACTCGTGGTGCTTGAGAATCCAGTCAGCGATGGGAACAAGGTCAGCTACTGACATCGCTATACGATAACCGATCTCACAGTGAAGCTGCATTTCACTGATTTCCTCTGGTGTGAGGGCCCCCTCTTTAAAGAGAATGCGGTCAGGCACACCAACTTTGCCGATGTCATGAAACCGGGCCAGGAGACGAAGATCGGTTATTTTATCTTCGGAAAGCCCGATAGCCACAGCCATGCCTGCTGCCAGCTTCTGCAGGCGGACCGCATGGCCTTCAGCTATAAAATCCCTTGTCTCCAATGCCTTCATCATGGCCTTGATTATAGAGCTGCGGGTACCCCGGCTGCGGCGCAGCTTTTCTCGGTACATGTTATTGTCAGCTTCTTTTAAGAGCTTTCTAATATCAGCAGAAGTCCCGCTGCTGACGGCATAACCAACGGATATGTTCAAAGGAAGTTTTGGGTTTGAAGCGTTGTAACTTTCAACGGCATTCCTGATGCGGCGGCAGATGTTTTTAACGTCGGTCTCCCCGGTGTTTGGAAGAAGCACCGCGAATTCGTCCCCGCCAATCCGTGCAACCAAATCGCCTTTGCGGATAGATTTCCTGATTACATCGGCTGCTTTCACAAGTAGAGCATCTCCAGCGGCATGTCCAAGGGTGTCATTGACAAATTTAAGACCGTCAACATCACACACAATTATACCAATCGGGTTATTGTGTTCACTACCAAGGCGGCACATCTCCTGCTCAAAATAGCTGCGATTATAAATCCCGGTGAGTTGGTCGTGCATACTGAGATATTTTAGCTTCTTCTCAGCCCGCTTACGCTCGGAGATGTCGCGGATGGATTCTATAGCACCAATCATTTTTCCTTCACTATTATAGAGTGGTGAAGCTTTTATCCATAGAAAGGCTCCTTTCCCATCATATAAAGATTCTGCAAAGGTCTCAGCATACAATACATTTTCTTTTCTTTCCACATATTCATATTGAAGTTCCGTTTCTCTGTCATCAGAATAGATAAGATCAATCAATACAGGCCTTGGTTTCCCGTAAAAAGGCACAGCATAAGCGTAATCGCCCTTACCTATTATATCCTCCTTGCGAACTCCCGTCATTTCTTCTATTGCCCGGTTCCATGCAATTACTTTTTTATCACTGTCAATAACAAAGGTGGGATCCGGGAGAAAGTCTATTATATCTTGAAGTTGCTTATTGGCAGCAGATAATTTTTTTGCCAGGTTGCGGTAGTGCTCCTTGCTTTTCTGCAGATTGCTCTGAGATTGTTCCAACGCTTCCAGCATCCTGTTAATTCCGAAGGCAACTTCTGATAGTTCATCATTTCCCGACATCTTCACACGACCCGAGAAATTGCTATTTGAACCGATACTATTTACACTGGCGCTGAGATGGGATAATCTAGGCAAAATCATCTTCTCTAAAAATAACAGGGATATCACACTAAAAATTAATCCAATAACAATTAGAGACAAAAGAAAATAATGTACGCTGGCCTGACCCTGCTTGTAGATTGCCCTTGGCATATCTACTTTCAACACAAGAACAGGTTTTCCGTAAATGTCTTTTAGCATGGCGTATCCTGCAATCGACCTTTCGCTGAGCGCTCGTATAAAAATCGGCTCTTCTTCCGACAGGGATGAACGAGCCACACGGAAATCGTGAGGCATCTTCAAATCATCAAAACGACGCACGGTAATCGACAGGTGTGTTTTTTTAGCCAGGTGCTCAACTTCTACAGAGTCCAGGTATCGCCCCATGACCAATGTTCCACGGATAGGACCTTTCTCCTCGCTGGTCAAAATAGGCCGGGAAGCAATCAGCATGGGGCCTTCAGACAGCAGGAGAATCCCTGTTATCCTGCTTTTCGTATCCTGGTGGTGCAGTAAAGCAGCCTTAGAAACATGTGTAAGCAGGCTTTTGGGAACAGGCATCTCTTTCCCATTTCTAAAATCAAACCCTTTGCCGAAAACAATTCGGCCAGATGAATCAATAAACAGCATAACATTGATGTTGAGGTCGGTGAATGTTGAGTCGACAAGATTGGACCTGACATAGTTATCGTTAACATCCTCAATGAATACATAGGTATCATCCCAGGCAGCCCAGTCAACGGTTATCCTGTCTAAATAGATAAGTTCATCAGCTAAAACGTTCAGAACACGTTCAACATTCCGATGAACGATTGTTTTTTCCAACTCTGTGAAGCTTTTCAGTATTATAGTTTGCCCTATGGTATATATAACCGCTATTAAGCTAATGAGTGTTGCACACATTATTATCATTATTTTACTGCGTAATGACATGTAATGTTCCTCCAGAAGTTTGCTTCATAAGCAGAAAGTATTTTAATACTATCACCCTGAATTTGAAACTGGCTCATATTTTTAATCCAGAATAAAAAGGTATCCTGATTTTTGGGTTTTTACTTGAATTGGAACACAAATTAATAACTCAACTTTCGCACATAGAAAATTCTAATCTGTTTTTGATAAAAGCGGGAAGAG
>ENA-OSAE01000464-OSAE01000464.1-marine-sediment-metagenome-genome-assembly--contig:-NODE-464-length-14639-cov-99.772628_pt1 | contig 14639 bp, 15 predicted proteins | sample MGYA00237870_ERZ529317 | MGnify/ENA primary metagenome ERZ529317 (study PRJEB26369, sample SAMN03142812) | marine sediment metagenome | biome: marine; feature: borehole; material: sediment... | reverse complement strand
CCCAACTGGGGAATTTTGTTGTCCACTTATGGGGATTTTATCGTGGCCGTGTACAGAGTCCCGCTCCTTCTACATCCATCATGTCAACACCAATTCTTGAGACGCTAACGGGCAAAGTTGTTGCACGCTTCAAAAGGCTTAGTCGGTATGGGTTTTCGACAGTTGAGCCTTCGTGCTTGGTTTGTCGGATGGTTGGGGTACTGCGGTAGGGTAACTCTTGCGCAAAAGTTGCACGCTCCAGGAGGAGAATGGGGCCACGGTGGAGAATTGGTCTACTGGTCTGACCAGCCGATCAGTAGAGCAATTGGGCAACCGCGTGGGAGGGACGTCATGACACACACTTTGCATCGACTAGGGGATCCAGCACGGTCCCGCGGCGATTTCGTCGTCTTGGCCATGGCCGCTCAGGGGTTCAATCACGTGCGGGCAGGCGAGCGGTTGGCGCGGATCCTGCGCATACTCGAACGTCATGGGCCGGTCAACCTGGGAGACGACAGCCGGGGAGGTGTGTTTACCGGGTTCTCTGTGCAGGAGCTGGTCGAGGGCGCCCACGACCGGTCGTACATGGCGGCGGTGTTCGGTAGCCGCCGGCAGCTGGAGGGCGCGCTGAAGGAACTCAAAGAAGCTGATCTGGGGATCTCCATCGTGGTCAGCGGGGAGTTGTCCGAGGTGTTTGCCGCGGCAGAAGCGGTGGGCCTGCGACCCCACACCGTCCACCTGAGCTTGGGGGTTTGGGGCAAGCGTGAACTGTTGCCGGACGACGAGGTGCTGGAGATTGCATCGATGTGCGGACACGGGATGATCTCCTGCCGTCATGTGGAGGAGGTCAGGGACAAGGTGCGGGCGGGGAAGATGTCTCCTGAGGATGCCGCCCGGGCCCTGGCCCGGGCCTGCACCTGCGGCATCTTCAACCCCGAGCGGGCGGCCCGGGTGCTGGAGCGGAGGAGAGACTGAAGGATGCAAGTTGACCCAAGACTGTGCACAGGCTGTGGCAGATGTATTTCTGTCTGTGCCGCCGGAGCCATCCGCCTGGAGAGAGGGGACGGCGAGAGGAGGGCGGTGGTGGATCCGGACCTCTGTGTCGAGTGCGGGGTGTGCTTGCGGCTGGGGATCTGTGCCGCGAAGGCGCTGGTGCCCACGGCGCTGCAATGGCCCCGTACCCTGCGGAGCATCTTCAGCGATCCCCTCACCGAGTTCCAGGAGACCCAGGTCACCGGGCGGGGCACAGAGGAGATGAAGACCAACGATGTCACCGGGAGATTCTCTTTCGGAGAAGTGGGCCTGGCCATCGACGTGGGCAGGCCCAATGCCACCACCCGGCTTGCCGATGTCCAGCGGGTTACCCAGGCGCTGGCAGCGGCGGGAGCGGTCTTCGAGGAGGACAACCCGGTCACCCACCTGATGCAGGACCGTAGCCGCGGACTAATCCGCCCGGACGTGTTGAACGAGCGGGTCATGTCGGTGGTAGTCGAAGCCAAGATACCGCTGGCCAGGTTGGGGGAGGCGCTGCGTGCGCTGCGGGTAGCGGCCGAGCAGGTGGACACGGTGTTCTGCGTCGGGGTGATATCGAGGGTTGCCGCCGACGGACGGATAGAGGCATCTTCCGAGCTCGAACGTCTCGGTGTGACGCCGCTTGGCCGCGCCAAAGTCAACCTGGGGCTGGGCCGTCCTCAGCAGATCGCGCCGGGTGAAGGAGGTTGTGGCCCGTGAGAGTGGATCCTGAACTCTGCGTCGGTTGTCTCCAATGCCTGCCGTACTGCCCCATGGGGGCCATAAGGGATGGAGGCGGCGTAGCAGTGGTGGACGAGGACGAGTGCGTGGAGTGCCGGGTGTGCCAGCGGTCCGAAGTCTGTCCGGTCGACGCCTTCGTGCAGCCGGAACTGCGTTGGCCGCGGGTACTGCGGGCCCTGTTCTCCGACCCACTGACCGTGCATCCGGAGACGGGAGTGGCGGGGCGGGGGACCGAGGAGATGAAGACCAACGATGTGACCGGCCGTTTCGGCGCCGGCGAGGTGGGGTTTGGGGTGGAGATGGGACGGCCGGGTACCGGATGTCGGTTTGCTGATGTGGAGGTGGTCACCCGGGAGCTGGCCCGGGCGGGGGTGACCTTCGAGCCCAAGAACCCGGTGACCTTCCTCATGACCGACACCTCCACTGGAGAGATACGCCCCGAGGTGCTGGGAGAGAAGGTGCTCACTGCCATCATTGAGTTCAAGGTCCCCGCCCACCGGGCCGAGGAAATCCTGAAGCTGCTGACGAGCTTGGGCGAGAGGCTCCAGACAGTGTTCAGTCTGGACTTCATAGTCCGGGCTGAGCCCGACGGCGAGCCGGAAGTGGTAGAGCGGCTCAGGCGAGCGGGCTGGTGGCTGTCGCCCAACGGAAAAGTGTGCCTGGGACTCGGCCGACCGGGCGGCGAAGGGGGAGGTCGGCGATGACTCACTCGTTGCACCGCATGGGTAGTCCAGAGGAACTCAAGAACGACATCTGCTTCATCTTCGCTCCCGCCAAGGGCATCAACGAGGCTGGGTCGGCAGACAAGGCCAGACGGTTCCTGGAGCTGGTCCGAAAACATGGCGCCGTTCACTACGGTGATGACCTCACGGGCAACGTACTCACTCGCGGTCACCAAGGACTGGTGGCCGGCGCCCGCGACCTCACGAACATCCACTGTGTGTTCTCCGACGTCTCCCGCGCCCTGGCCTTCTTGGAGGACGTGGTGAAGGCTGACCTGGGAATTTCGGTGGTAATGACTGGTCTGTTCGAACAAGTCGGAGAGTGCTGTCGCGCCGTGGGGCTGCAGCCCCACACCGTGGAGTACTCCATGGGCATCTGGGGAAGACGCACTCTGTTGCCTGACGAGGACACGCTGAAGGTCACCACCATGTGCGGTCACGGACTGGTGGCTGCCTCGTTGGTGGCCCAAGCGGTGAAGGAGGTGGCCGCAGGGAAGCGCCGCGCGCGCTGGTGGGCGGAACGGATGGCAAGGCTCTGTCTTTGCGGCATCTTCAATCCCGACAGGGCCGAGATGTTGCTGCAACGGATGGCCGATAGCCTGCGAACAAGCGAAGGGGGTTGAGACGGTGAGGGTTGGCAAGCCGTTGGTGTTGGCCCTGTGCGCTATTATGGCCGCCGGCATGCTGTTTGCGGGTGGTTGTAGTCGAGGTGAGAAATTCCCGTCCAAACCCATAGAGGTGATAGTCGGGTGGGGAGCTGGCGGAGGCACCGACATTTTCACGCGCAATGTGGTCCCCGCCGCCGAAGAGATTCTGGGTGTATCCATTGCGGTGGTGAACATGCCGGGGGCTGCTTCGGCCACTGCCATGGACTACGTGATGAAGCAACCCGCCGACGGGTACACGGTCTTCGCCATCACCTCGGACATCTTGCCTAATGCCGTGCTGGGACGGACCCCGTACACACCTCAGGACCTCAGGCCGCTGATCAGGGCCCATGTGGACATCGGTTTGATCCAGGTGGGCAAGAAGAGTCCCTTCAATACCTGGGAGGAGCTGGTGGCTTACGCCAAGCAGAACCCGGGCAAGGTCACCATTGGCGGCACGGGTGCCGGCAGCTACGACGAAGTAGCCGTGGCAGTGGTGACCCGTTCGGCAGGGTTGGATGTGGAGTACGTGCCGTTTGATTCGGCGTCAGAGATGCACGCTGCGCTGATGGGTGGACACATTATGGCCATGTACGAGGAGACCGGCCCCGCCATCGGCATGATCGAGTCTGGCGACGTTTGGCCGGTATTGGTGTTCGCCGAGGAGCGGCTGGAGCGGTTCCCGGACGTTCCCTGCGTGAAGGAGCTGGGGCTGGACCTGCCGCCTCTGCAGTGGCGGGGGCTGGCGGTGAAGAAAGGCACGCCCGAGGAGGTTTGCAAGATCCTCGAGGATGCCTTCGCCAAGGCCTGCGAGTCGCAACAGTACAAGGAATTCGCCAGCAAGAGGTTCCTGGACCTGTATCCCGGATTCCTGCGCGGGGCCGACTTCGCCAAGAGCCTGGAGGACGAGTTGAAGCAGTACGAGGAGATCCTCAAGCAGCTCGGCTACAAGAAGTAGGCCTGAATGGCGGGCGGGAGCTCCCTGCCTCCCGCCCGCCTCGGGTCCATCGAAGGAGGCGGCAGTTTCTTGCTGGACGGAGAGAGCTTCTTCAGCCTCGCCCTATTCTTGATCTCGGTGGGCTTGTTCTGGCGTACCTTCAGCTTTGAGACCATGGCGGGGTACGAGGTACTCGGCCCGGGATGGTGGCCTCGGCTCCTGCTGGCCGCGATGGCCGTGCTGTCGGCTGGGTTGTTCGTTGGCAGGTTGCGGTGGTTGCGGCGAGGCGGGGAGCGGCAAGAGGAGACAGTCGCCACCGGGAGGCTGCTGGGGCTCACAGCGGCATGCTTCGGGTACGCAGTGCTGATGCCGTATCTGGGATTTCTGGTCAGCACCCCGCTGTTCCTGTTGGCGGTGCTGCTGTTGTTCGGTACCCCCCGGGGCCGGGTGCTGGCATTACTGCCGCTGGGGATAACGGTCCTTCTACTGGTCATCTTCGTCAAGGTGCTGTACATTTCGCTGCCGCGCGGCGTGGGACCGTTTCTCTACTTCAGCCGGCTGTTTTACTGATCCGGGAGCGTGATGCTCGTCGTGGCTGAACTCTTGCTTCAAGGTTTGACGGAGGTGCTGACACCACCCAACCTCATGGCCATCACCCTGGGGGTGGTCGCGGGGATCGTCCTGGGCGCGTTCCCGGGGCTGGATAGCACCGTGGGTGCCGCCCTCTTCATCCCCGTGACCTACGGCATGTCCGCCACCCAGGCGCTGCTGCTTCTGGCGGCCCTTTACGGGGGAGCGGTCTACGCGGGCCAGATCCCCGCCATATTGTTCCGCATCCCGGGGGCATCGGAGGCGGTGGTCACCACCCTGGACGGTTACGCCATGGCGCGGAAGGGGCAGGCGGGCAAGGCTCTAGGGGTGGGGCTGGTCACCTCTCTACTCGGGGGGCTCTTCGGGGTCACCACCCTGATACTGCTGGCGCCCCTCCTGGCCAACGTGGCGCTGCGCTTCGGGCCCGCTGAGTACTTCGCCCTGGGAGTGCTGGGTCTCACTGCCATAGCGGGGTTGAGCGGCCGCTCCATAACCAAGGCGGTGATCTCGGCGCTGATCGGGCTGCTGCTGGCCACGGTGGGGATAGACCCGATAACCGGGGTGGCACGGTTCACCTTCGGTCAGTCCATGCTGCTCAGCGGGGTCAGCTTCATTCCCGCGGTGATCGGGCTGTTTGCGGTGGCGGAAGTCTTCAAACAGGCATCCCGGCCCCAGGTGGTGCGGGCCTTGGACGAAACGGAGCTGCGGACCGGTAGGCGCCTTCGGGTGGAGCTGCCGTCTCTTGGCGAGCTGAGGCGGATGGCCGGTCTCATCGCGCGTTCCGCGGTCATCGGAGCCTGGGTTGGGATTTTGCCAGGCGTTGGCGCCACCACTGCTGCCATTGTCGGTTACAGCCAGGCGGTGCGGCTGTCGCGCGAGCCCGACAAATTCGGCACCGGTGTCCCCGAGGGGCTGGCGGCGTCCGAGACGGCTAACAATGCGGCGGTGGGCGGAGCCATGGTGCCGCTACTGGCTCTGGGGATTCCGGGCAGCGCCACCACCGCCGTAATGCTGGGCGCCTTCCTCATGCACGGCCTGAAGGCGGGCCCCCTGTTCCTGGTGCAGCAAGAGCGGCTGGCCTTCACCCTGTTCGTGGGCATGGGAGTGGCTACCCTGCTGATATTTCCCTTTGCCCTCCTGGCAGTGAGGCCCTTCGTGGCGCTGTTGCGCATCCCGTATCCCATGCTGGCGGCGGGAATTCTGGCCTTTTCCGCCGTGGGTGCGCGGGCCATGGGCGACCTGTACGGGATACTGATGATGTTCTGCTTCGCAGTGCTGGGCTACCTGCTGGAGAGGTATGGTTTTCCCGTGGCCCCCCTGGTCCTGGGCTTGGTCCTGGGCCGTATCGTGGAGACCTCTCTGCGGCGGGCCCTGATCATCGCCGCGTATGATCCGTGGATGGTGGTATCCCGGCCCATCACCGCGGTGTTACTGGTGCTATCGGTACTGTCTGTCGCGGTCCCCGCATGGACCAGGTATCGCACGAGGAGGGCTGCTGAGAAGTGAGACCATCTCTGCACCGGATGTTTCAGGCTCGGTCGGTCGCGGTGGTGGGGGCGTCGCGCGATCCCAGCAAGACCGGTCATGTGATACTCAGGAATATCCTGGAGGGCGGATACCGCGGAACAGTGTACCCGGTCAATCCCCGGGTGGACGAGATCCTGGGTTTGAAGGCATACCCCTCGCTGAGGGAGCTCCCGGAGGCGCCCGACCTGGCGGTGTTCGTGGTACCGGCCCGGCTGGTGCCTGACCTGGTGGCGGAAGCGGCGGAGCTGGGGGTTGGCGCCGCGGTGGTCATTTCGGGCGGCTTCCGGGAAGCGGGGAGGGGGGACCTCGAAGAGGCCCTGCGGCGGACCGCCCGGGAGGGAAGGATCCGCATCCTGGGGCCCAACTGCCAGGGTTTCGATTACCGGCCCAACCATCTCTGCGTCACCTGGCCGCCTCGGCGGGTTTCCGGTTCGCTGGCCATCATCTCTCAAAGTGGCACAGTGGGTGCGGCTCTGGCCGACTGGGCGGAGGAAGAAGAACTGGGCACCACGGTACTGGTGAACCTGGGCAACAGAGTGGACCTCACGGAAATCGACTTCATGTCCCATTTTGCCCGCGACCCATCGGTGGGTGCGGTGGTACTGTACGTGGAGGCGGTGACCAATGGCCGGGCATTCATCGAAGCAGCGCGCCGCCTTTCGGCGCGTAAGCCGCTGGTAGTACTCAAGGGCGGCCGCACTTTGGCCGGGAAGAAGGCCAGTCAGTCCCACACCGGTGCGCTGGCGGGGCGCTACGAGGTGTTTCGTGGCGTGTGCCGCGAGCTGGGGGTGGTGTTGGGCGAATCTCTGGAGGAGCTGTACGATGCTGGCAAGATGGCGGTGACCTGCGGCGCACCAGCGGGGCCGAGACTGGTGGTGATCACCAGTTCGGGGGGAAGTGGGATCCTGGCCTGCGACCGCGCCCAGGAGCTGGGGCTACAGCTCGCCCAACTTCCCTCAGACGCGGTTTCCTCGCTGCGGGCGGACCTGCCCAGCCATTGCATCGTCGGGAACCCGCTAGACCTGACGGGGGATGCCTCGGCCGAGCGGTTCGAGAGGGCCGCCCGCCGGGTGGTGGAAGCGGGCAGCTGCGACGCTCTGCTGCTCATCTTCGGTGACCCCATTGCTGGTGCCGCCCGGGCCGCCGCCCGGATCAGGGGGATGGCGCGGGGGACAGTGGTCATCTGCTGTTTCCTAGGTGGGGGCAGCCAGCAGGCAGAGGAGGTCAGAGCCTGCCACCGCAGTGGCATTCCCGCCTACCCGACGCCTGACCGGGCAGTGGCGGCCCTGGCCCACATGTGGCATCGCGGCCATGCCAATGGTGAAGGAGGGGTAGCATGCCTGACGTAGCTTTGCTGGAACCAGGAAAGAAGGTCTTACTGCTCGGCAATGAAGCCATCGCCCGCGGGGCAGTGGAAGCGGGGGTGCAGGTGGCGACGGGGTACCCGGGTACTCCCGCTTCGGAGATCATCGAAGCCCTCTACGTCGCATCTCGGTCGGCGGCCTTACGGGTGCAGTGGAGCGTGAACGAGAAGGTCGCCCTGGAAGTGGCCGCGGGAGCCAGTATCGTGGGGGCCCGCTCCCTCACAGCCATGAAGAGCGCTGGCCTGAACGTGGCGATGGATACCTTCGTCACGTTGCCGTACGGCGGAGTGCGCGGTGGCCTCCTGGTGGCGGTGGCCGACGATCCCGGTGCGCACTATTCTTCCACAGAACAGGATACCCGCTGGCTCGCACTCGCTGCCGAGGTGCCGTGTCTGGAGCCCTGTGACCAGGAAGAGGCGCGGGCGATGAGCCGGGTGGCCTTCGACCTGTCCGAGGAGCTGGAACTGCCGGTGATGCTGAGGTCGGTGACCCGCATTTCCCACTGTTCCGGGGACGTGACCCCGCAACCAATCAGCACCCCGGCCGGCCGCCTGGGGTTCAACAAGCACTACCGGTTGCCGTTCAGGTACAACGTCTACGGGGCTCCGGGAGCAGTGCACAAGCATCGCTGGCTTCACGGCCGGCTGGAGGTAGCGCGCCGCTGGGTTGAGGAGTGTCCCTTCAACGAGGTGCGGTGGGCACCGGGAGCGTCGTTAGGGGTGGTGGCTGCGGGAGTGGCCTTTGCCTACGCCCGGGAGGTCCTGGAGGAACTGGAGGAACCGGTCCACTTCTTCAAGCTGGGAGTCCCCTACCCCCTACCCGAGCGGCAGCTGGAAGAGTTTGCCCGTCGCTGCCAGCGGGTGCTGGTGCTGGAAGAGGGGGACGGCTTCGTCCGGGTCCAGCTGGAGGCACTGCTGGCGCGCCAGGGGATCTCCTGTTCGGTGGAGGGAAAGCCGGCCCCCGGTTGCGGGGGAGGCATCGCCGAACCCTGGGGCGAACTGGACCCCGACCTGGTTCGGGCGGCCGTCGAGAGATTCCTTGGCCGCGAGTGTGATGAACCTGAACGACCGCTGCCCTCCGGCGTCATAATCCCACGATCGTCAACTCTCTGCGCTGGCTGTTCCCATCTGGGCGCCTACTGGTCGCTGCGGGAGGCCGTCGCCAAGGTCGGAGGCACGGTGCCCATCATCAATGGGGACATCGGATGCTACGAGCAGGGGGGCTACGGCCTCTTCGCCGGGGACCCGCCCGTGTCCGAGGACATCAGCGCCCGCCATCGGCCGAAGTCACCCTACGACGTGCTGGACACCATGCACGTCATGGGTAGCGGCGTTGGTTTGGCGCAGGGCCAGTGGCTGGCGGGATACCCTGACGGCAAGCTGGTGGCAGTGTGCGGGGACTCCACCTTCTTTCACGCGGTGCTTCCCTCCCTGGCTAACGCCGCGCTGTATGGGGCGGACGTGACCGTGGTGGTGCTGGACAACCGATGGACGGCCATGACCGGTCATCAGCCCAGCCCCACTACCGGCCGGGACCAGCTGGGGGAGCGGATGCCCGTCGTGGACCCGGTACCGGTGATCCGAGCCCTCGGGGTGGACAAGGTGCTGGAGGCTGACGCCTACGATCTGCAGGCGGCGGAGACGGCCATCCGGGAAGCCCTGGAGCACCCGGGGCCGGCGGTGGTGGTACTTCGGTCGGAGTGCAGGCTGCAGTACGTCCGTAGGGAACGTCCCGGTCCGGGGAGGACCGCGGTCGATCCGGCAGAGTGCACGGGTTGCAGGCGCTGCGTCAGCCTGGGTTGCCCGGCGGTGGGAATGCAGGGGCGGAAGGCAGTCATCGATAGCGGAGCCTGCAACGACTGCGGCCTGTGTGTCCAGGTGTGCCCGGCGGGTGCAATCCGGGAGGTGAAAGCATGACCAAGGCCCGAACAGAGGTGGTCATCGCGGGGGTGGGAGGACAGGGCACGGTGCTGGCTGCCCGGATCCTGGCCGATGCAGCCATCGCAGTGGCTGGGGAAGACCCTGGCTGGCGGGTGCGGGTGGGTGAGACCTTCGGCGCGGCCATGCGGGGGGGCTCGGTCTCCTCTCACGTCCGCTGGGGATCAGTCTCCTCTCCCCTGGTTCCGCGGCGAAGGGCAGGGCTGGTGATAGGCCTGGAGCCGCTGGAGGGCGTCCGCGCGGCGGTGAAATACGTGTCCCCCGGAGGCACCGTGGTGTTACACTCCCGAACCTTGCCCCCAGTGGACGCCGCCATCGGTCTGGTGTGCTATCCCCCGGTGGCGGAGCTACGTCAGGTGGTGGAGTCGGCGGGGGCCAGGGTGTTGGTGGTGGATGCGGAGAAGCTTGCCGTGGAGGCGGGCACCCGGCGGTGCGCCAACGTGGTGATGCTGGGGTTTTCGCAGGGGCTGGGGGTTCTGCCCTTGCCGCGGGAGGCGCTGGTCCTGGCGATACGGCGTAGGGTTCCCTCCCGCTATCTCGACGTCAACCTTGAGGCCTTCGAGCTGGGTAGGTTGGAGGGAGAGAGGTATCGGTGAACCCGATATCGCCAGAGAGGAGTGGCTGGCTGCTGGAACCGGAAGCCATGATGCTGCTCCAGTCGCATGGCTTCCCGTTTCCCCGTTGGAAGTGGGCGGCCACCGAGGATGATGCTGTAAAGTGGCTGCAAGGTCGGCGGCGCCCGGTGGTGGCGAAGGTGGTATCCCCCGCCATCCTGCACAAGAGCAACGTGGGCGGGGTGGTCACGGGGCTCAGGACACCGCATGAGGTTGCCGATGCCTTCCGGCACATGAGCGCGCTATGCCGCGAGATGGCTGCTCCCTTCCGCGGTGTGCTTTTGGTGGAAGAGGCGGGGCCAGCCCCCGAAGTGATCGTTGGGCTGACCACCGATGAGGAATTCGACCGGGTGGTGCTCTTCGGAGCCGGAGGAGTTACAGTGGAGCTCTACAGGGATGTCTCCTTCCGACCCTTGCAGTTGCTTTCCCCGGCGGCGGCGCGGCGAATGATCGAGGATACCAAGGTGGGCCGGTATCTGGCTGCAGCCCGGGTGCGTTGCTATGATGTGGAGTCCCTGGTGGAGCTCTTGGTCAAGGTGGGAGAGCTGGCGCTTGCCGAACCGCGCCTCACGGAGCTGGATCTCAACCCGGTACGCGTGTACGATCAAGGAGCGCTAGTCCTGGACGTTCGGTTGCATTTCGATTCGCGAGGAGGTTAGCCGGCACCACTTCCCGAAGAAGATACGCAGCCCAGGTACGGTGCAGGAGGATGGGTCGTGTTCAGACCGGTTCGACAGGGCAAGATCTACGTGCAGATTGCCGACCAGATACGCCAGCTGATCGAAAGCGGCGCGCTCAAACCGGGAGAAAAGCTACCCCCGGAGCGGGCGCTGGCACAGGCTTTCCAGACCAGCCGGGCCTCGGTAAGAGAGGCACTGAGCGCGCTGGAGATTGGCGGTTACGTCATCTGCCGCCCCGGGTCGGGCACCACGGTGGCGGCAAATCCCCCCACCTCGCGCAGGCAGCTCTGGCATAGGTTACTTGAAGAGGACAGTCCGTACGATATTTACGAGGCCCGCCTGATCCTGGAGCCCCACGTGGCGGCTCTGGCTGCCGAGCGCGCTACGGACGACGACCGCGAGCGGCTGCACAGGGCCATGGAACGGATATTGGCTGCTGGCCGGTCGCGGGACCCCGATGAGTACAATGCGGCTGACCAAAATTTCCATCGGGTGATCGCACAGGCTTGCCGGAACGAGGTCCTGTCAAAGGTTGCCCTGGCGGTCAACGCCTGCATGAGCGAGGAGCTGTGGAAGAACCTCAAAGCCAAGGCGCTGCTGTTGCCCGGGAGGCTGGAGAAGTACACCATCGAACACGAGCAGATCTGTCGGGCCATCGTGGCCGGGGATGTGGAACAAGCCCGCCAGGCTATGTATCACCATATTAAGGAGATCGAAGGCGACGTCTTTGCGGGCGCTGAGGAGGGAGACAGTTGACGGAGTTCTTCGCCAGACTGGAGAAGTATGGGCTTCCGGGGCGGGACTGCCACGAACTGCCCGACTCCTCCTTGCGGTTCCCGGATGGCGGACACTACCGCATCGAGATATCCGGGGTCGAACGGCTGTCCACGCTGGAGGCCATGATCGACGAAGCAGAGCGCCGCCGTGTTCCCGTGCACCGGATAATCGCCACGGTGGGTGGAGCCACCCTGCTGGACGCCCGGGAACTGAGGGAGTTTGCCAAGGTGGCGCGAGAGTGCCGGCTGGAGGTGATCGTGACTCCTGCCTTGAGCCGTGGGTGGGACACCGGTCGTCAGCTGGTGACCCGCGAAGGGCTGGTGTCAGGGCTCAGGATCCGGGGTGCGGACAATCTGTCCTACGTGGTGGGCGACATCCTGCGCTGTGTGGAGGCGGGTTTCAGGGGTTTTCTGGTGGTGGATGAGGGACTTCTGTGGTTGCTCGGTCGCATGCGGGAGCAGGGGGACATACCCCCAAGGACCGTCTTCAAGGTTTCCGTGTTCACCGGGCACGCCAACCCTGCAGGAGCCAAGGTCCTGGAGATGCTCGGCGCCGACACCTTCAACCCTCTGGCCGATCTGAGCCCGGCCATGCTCGCTGCCATCCGGCGGACAGTGCGGATGCCCATGGATGTGTACGTATCCCTGGTGGATGCCATGGGAGGAGTCGTCCGGCTATGGGAGGCGGCGGAGATCGCCCGCGTGGCTGCCCCCTGTTACTTCAAGTTCGAACCTGGGGAGTCAGAAGGAGCCCTGTACAAACCGTGGGTGAGCGAGGAGTTTCACGCCCGATTGGTGAGGGAGAAGGTCAAGCAGGCCGAGATCATGATGGAGCTGGTGGCGAAGGTGTCACCTTCCGTCCGGCCTTCGCCTCCGGGGCCCGAGGACCTAGCGCTGCCCGAGCCGTGAGGTGGCTAACCCTGGCAGTCGGTGCGGGAGCCGGTGCCGCTGGCAACGGCTCCCTTTTCACCTGATAGCTGGTCCCAGCGAAAGGGATTGATGCTTTAGCTGCCTGGCTTTGCCTTGTCGCTCCGCGGCGTATGGCGGCCTGATTGGGGGCGAGGGGTTAGCTTCCGGTATCGCCAAGTCTGGCGGTGGGACGTCTTTTCGGTGCGGTGGATCGGGTGACATGTTTCGTCACCGACGTGACCTGGGCGTTGGCCCCGCTGGTGTTTGTAGTGGCCCCTTAAATCTGGACAGCCTCAGGTCTGGACTTAGAGAAGCCAACCACCTGTGCGTGGTCCGAATCCCATCGTTCCTCGACTGCCTTCAGCTGTTCCTCGCGCCACTTGGCCTCGAATTCCTCAGGGGTGAGATACCCCAACGCGGAGTGGATGCGTTTTTTGTGGTACACATCCTCGATGAACTCCCCTATCCGCACCAGGGCATCCCAAAAACCCTCATACTCGGATAAGCACACCTCCTCCTCCTTGATGGTCCGGATCAGCCGTCCTGCATGCCCATTCTGGTGAGGCCTGCCAATGTCGGCCATGCTGATCTGGATCCCCTTTTGCAACAACAACTCCACATACTCCCGGGCACAATACTGTACCCCCTGGTCGGAATGATGAATCTCGGGCCGTCCTTTTTCCAATGCCATCTGGAGCGCTCCCAAACTGAGACCCACATCGAACTGCCGTGACAACTTCCAACCCCTGACCCCCACCGCCAAATACACCTGTGATGGATGTCAATAGGGAACGTGTATTCGCCTTATGCCACGTGAACCTTGGATGGCTTGCAGTTGCTCTCTGGCGACGGTGAGTGGGTTTTGCAGAGCACTTCTTCGAGTGCTGCATCCAGATCATGAGGTCTTCGGGCGGCGTGACGCCGCAAAGCCCGGAACTTTTCCTTGTACCTCATGGCTTTACAGCTGCGGTAAGGTTCTCCGGTGAGCATTATCTTCCAGGCAACGATGAGCAGTTTGCGTGCCGTGGCGATGACCGCTCGCTTCCGGCCTAGATGCTCCTGCTTGCGGCGGAAGAACGCACCCAGCGATCCCAGGTCGTGGATGGCCACCTGGTAGGCTGCCTGTACCAGCACGCGACGTAGATCGGCAGCACCGTTCTTGCTGATGCGACCGCGGTGGTTCTTCTCACCAGACTGGTGAACCGAGGGATCAAGCCCGGCATACCTAGACACCGCCTTGGCACTGTGAAAACGCCAAGGATTGCCAATACGCGCCCAGATGACGCTGGCAGCCACCAGACCCACACCGGTAATGCTCATGAGGAGCTGCACCTGGGGCTTGTCCAAAGCCCGTTGGCTTATCTCCGCCTCTGTGGCCCTGATCTCCTCATCAACAGCATCAAGCATGCGTATTGTGCTCATTAAAATTGCCAGGTCCGCTGCTCCCAGCTGGAGATCCTCCGCACACGTCCTCAGCCAGGTCCGGACGTCAACGTTCTTGTCCAGAGGGTAGCCATTGCGCCTCAATACCGCCTTGGCTTGGTTCTGGTACCGCGTCCGCTGCTTCACGAGACCCTCTCTATGGCTTAGCAGGGCTCGCATTTCACGTACCTCCTGCGGCGGTACCCAAACGGTAGGTAGTGTGCCTAACATCAGCATCTTCGCCAACATCTCCGCATCCACCCGATCGGTATGACGCCCACTGCCCAGCCGCTTCATCTGGACCGGATTCGCCAAAACCACTTGACCTGCCACTTGAACCTCGGCCAACTTCCCTGATGCATACACCTGTACGGGCTTCCCAGCTGATAAGCCAGGGCCCATGTGGGCGGTACCTAGAACGTCACTTTCGCCATTATCAGATTGGAAGGCCCGCAAACCCACTCGTTGCAAGGATTATCGCGATAGCGGGATGTAGTGACAGCGTGGTGATGGATTAGGTAGGTGCATAACGCCCCAGATCAAAGATCTCGAATAAAGTTCGTTGCACCGTGGACATGCTGCTGAGCTGCTTCACCACCCTGGTCAGCGAATACAGCAGAACCACCTCCTCGATGTCGGCAAGTTCCGCCCGCAGGACGGAGTTGCTCATCCTGAGGCCATGAGTACGAGCACGGTAGTTCATGTGAAGGTACGGGACGGTGGCCGCGTGGTGAACATGTCCCTGGTGATGGCCATAGGCGTAAGGGACACCGGTGAGCGGG
>ENA-OSAE01000461-OSAE01000461.1-marine-sediment-metagenome-genome-assembly--contig:-NODE-461-length-14974-cov-15.344527_pt1 | contig 14974 bp, 12 predicted proteins | sample MGYA00237870_ERZ529317 | MGnify/ENA primary metagenome ERZ529317 (study PRJEB26369, sample SAMN03142812) | marine sediment metagenome | biome: marine; feature: borehole; material: sediment... | reverse complement strand
ACACCACCAGCCGACGCACGAGGGTGCAGTCATCTCGACGTCCGCCGTCGGAACGGGCACACCCCTCCAGGCCGTCCGTCGGCACAACCATGCTCCAACGCTCCTTTCCGGCCTTGACCCATTGTCCGGTCCCTGCCTCGTCCGCGACCGCCCCGGAGGCCTCTCCGCTCGTCCTCTGCCGCCCGCCCCGTCCCGCCGGCCCTCGTCCCACGTGTCAGCCCGCGTCCTCGAGGGCTTCCCGAAGGCGCCGCCTGGCGTAGTGGACCCTGGACTTCACCGTGCCGACCGGGACCCCCAGCACTCGGGCAACCTCCTCCTGGCTCAGCCCGTAGTGGAAGACGAGCAGGAGGACCTCCTGGTGCTCATCGGAAAGCCGGGAGAAGCTCTCCCAGAACTCCAGGCGGGAGTCCGGGGGCGCGTCGTCCGCGACCGGACGCAGCCCGGGCGTCTCCCGCCGCCGACCTCTCCGGCAGACCTCGGCCACCTTCCGGCGGCATATGCCGAAGAGCCAGGTCGCCGCGGTGGAGTCGCCTCTGAAACGCGAGGCACCCTGCCAGGCGGCGAGCATCGCCTCCTGGACCACGTCTTCGGCGGCGCGCTCGTCGCCGAGCCTGGCCAAGGCGAACCGGTAGAGCTGGGGGGCGTACCTCTCGTAGAGAACCTGCATGGCCCCGAGGTCGCCCTCTCCCACGCGTCTGATGAGTCCGTCGTCGTCTCGGCTCACGGGTCCCTCCGCCAACGGGCTCGTCGAAGCGCTCTGTAGGTTAGTCTGCATCCAGGCCGTGAAAGGTTCAGCGCCTCGCGCCCGGATTCCCGCGGCCCTGGCGCATCAAGAGGACGCGGTCCGCGCCCTGGTCCGCGAGACGCTCCGGAGCCCAGGAAGGATGTTTCCCGAGGCGACCCGCCTCCCTCCTGGAAGGTGTCCTCGGGGCCATGCTGTCACGGGGACCTGAACCAGGTGCCAACAGGTGTCCAACAGCCCGTTGAGAGTTCCGGTAGGGAGATAGGAATCCGGAGCGCCGGGAAGAACCAGGCCCGAACGAGGGTTGGGAGAGGGAGGGGCACCGCTGGCGCCGCCGCCCGGCGTCTTCGCCGTCACAGGAGCCTTCGGCTACACCGGCCGGCACATCACCCGCCGCCTGCTCGCAGGCGGGCGGTCTGTCCTCACCCTGACGGGGCACCCGGAGAGGGCCGGTGACCTCGCGGGGCGCGTTGAAGTCCACCCGCTCGACTTCAACGACCCGCGGCGGCTCACAGCCGCCCTGCAGGAGGTCGAGGTCCTCTTCAACACCTACTGGATACGCTTCGAGCGTGGCCCGGTCACCTTCGACCGGGCCGTCGCCTCCAGCCGCGTCCTGTTCCTGGCCGCCGCCGAGGCCGGGGTCCGCCGCATCGTCCACATCAGTATCACCAACCCGTCGGAGGAATCACCCCTCCCCTACTTCCGGGGCAAGGCCCTCGTGGAGAGGGCCCTCCGGGACCTGACCGCCGCCGGGGGCCCCACCCACGCCATAATCCGGCCCACAGTGATGTTCGGAGGCGAGGACATCCTCCTGAACAACATCGCCTGGCTCCTGCGCCGCTTCCCGCTGTTCCCCGTCTTGGGCCGAGGCGACTATCCCGTCCAGCCAGTGCATGTCGACGACGTGGCCGCTCTGGCCGTGGCCTTGGCCGACGACACGCGGAACGTGGTCACCGACGCCGTGGGGCCGGAGACCTTCCCGTTCAGGGACCTCGTGGCCCTCATCCGCCGGGCCGTCGGGAGCCGGGCCGTCCTGCTCCAAGTCCCCCCAGACCTGGGTCTCACTCTGGGGGCGGTCGTGGGACGCATGGTCCGCGATGTCATCCTCACCCGCGACGAGGTCCGTGGACTCATGGCCGGCCTCCTGGTGTCCGCGTCCCCGCCCACAGGGACGACCAGGTTCAGCACCTGGCTCCGCGACAACGCCGTTACCGTCGGGCGCACCTACCGCTCGGAGCTGGCAAGGCACTACGTCTGACCGACCCGCGGAGCGTCCGTGCAGGTCGCCGGGTGAGATGGTATGATGCGTCCGGTGGGAAGTCATGACAGGACCGGATGACAGGGCTGGCACTTCCTATAGGCGGGTGTTCTCAGACCTTCTCGCCGAGCTCACCCGCGCCTGCCAGGAGGTTTACGGCAGCCGCCTGGTGAGCCTGGCCGTGTTCGGGTCGGTCGGCCGGGACAGGCCCCGACCGGACTCCGACATAGACATCTTCCTCGTCGCGCGCGACCTGCCGCGCGGCAGGATACCCAGAGTGGACGAGTTCTCTGCCGTCGAGGCCAGGCTCGAACCCCACCTGGAGCAGGCCAGAGCGAAGGGGGTCAGCACCCGCCTTTCCCCGATTCTCCTCTCACCGGAGGAAGTGCTGGCCAAGGGGCCCGGGTTCGTGGATATGGCTCTGGACGCTCTCGTTCTGCATGACCGGGAAGGGTTCTTCGCCAGCCTTGTGAAACGCCTGCGGAGGCAGCTCAAGGAATCAGGGGCCCGGCAGGTCGAGACCGGGGGGACACCCCATTGGAGACTCGGCCCGCCCGCCGGCGGCGGAGGTGCGGGAGATGGGACATCATGACCTCGCCAGGAGCTACCTTTCCAAAGCCAGGGTCAGGTTGAAGGCACTCCAGCTCTTCTATGACGAAGGCGCCTATTCGGACGTCGTGCGGGAAGCTCAGGAGGCCGTCGAGATCGCACTCAAGGGCATGCTGTGGAACATAGGGGTCGAGCCCCCGAAGATCCACGATGTCGGCCGTCTCATAATCGAGTACAGAGGCGAGCTGCCCGAAAGGGTGGGACGGCTGGCACCGGAGCTTGCCCGCATCTCCAAGTGGCTACGCAAGGAGAGGGAGTTCGCCCTCTACGGTGCGGTCGACCTCGTGCCCACTCTCGAATACGGGCCGCAAGAGGCCGACCGGGCGATGCGGGACGCCCGGGTCGTGGTCGAGGCGGCCGAACTCTGTATCGATCCCCGATCCGAAGCCTAGCTTGACAGCTCGCCGCCGGCGCCGGCTTTCCGCCGGGCCCGCTCCCGGTCGATGCAGACCGCTATCAGGGCCGGGACGCGTCCCGCGATGCCGGGACGAGGGTATTCTACCCCCGCCGGCACAAGCAGGCCGCCTGTTCCACCAGCTCATCCGCCAGTGCCTCCACGCGGCGGACGGCCTCCGGATTGTCCTTGATGAGGTCGGAGACAGAATCCGAGCTCCCCAGGGCCTTGGGGCTCAGGACCTCCGCCCGGCCCGAGGCCGCCAGGAACTCCTCGGCCCGCCGGGCGAGCCCCTTCAGTTCCCCCCGGCCCTCGGGCTGAAGACGAGTTGAAGGACCTTCATCCTGTCCCCACCCTCCGGACCGGTCCCCCAAGGGTGAGCCGCCTGACACCATCGACCGCTTCGTCGAGGAACTCACGCTGTCCTGCGGGAGAAGACCCTGTGGCCGTTCGCCCTCTGTGGCCGAGACAGGGCGCACCACGTAGGGTCACCCCCGTCGTTCACCCGACATCGTTCTCAGGTCCGACCCGCCTCCTCCCGAAAGGGCGACCGGAAGCTCTCCCTTCCGAACACGGCCGGTCTTCCCGCCCGTACGAAGCGCCGGCACGCGGGCGCCGCTAGACTGGTGGCGGAACCGGGGCCGCGGCCCGCCGAGAGCAGGACCGAGACAGCGCCGCGACACTGCCGAGCGACCACCGAGGCGGCACCGCGGCCGGAGGGAGGAGCGCGACGGTGTCGATTTCTAGACGGCTTGACCGTGAAGGCTGGATAAGGATCGATTACGACGGGACCATCCCGGAAGGCCTTGACGAGTACCTCCAGAGCCTGGGTGGGGTCCGTGTCGGAAGCACGCGGCCGCTGACCCTCTTCACCGACCGGCCCGAGAGACTCCTGAACAGGCTCCTGCGGTACCTCGCCGACCGCCGGATGAACGTCCGCCGGGTACAGGTCCGAGGCTCACGGGCGGCCTGACGTGATGCCGGGCAGAGTGACCGGCAGGCGGCCCCCAAAGGGAACCTCGCCGAAGAGGGCCCCGGCGAGGGCCGCCAGGGTGACGTGCCGGAAGGAGTAGGCCGCGACGAAGGTCGGGGCCGAGGGGACGGCGACAAGGTCGTAGGGGCTCCAGAGGCTGACCCAGACGACGGGGCGTGCAGGGCCGGCTGAGGCCAGGACCTGTCGCACGAGCTCCGCCTCCTCGGACCTCATCTCGGGCGCGGCGGTGACGAGAAGGACCGCCCGCGCCCGAGCGACCGCCGCCGTCGCGGCGGCCGCGGCATCGGCCGACGGCCGGGCCGGATAGACCAACTCCTCGACGGTGGGGTGGTACCGGCGCAGGTAGGGGCCTAGAGCCGTCACCGCGCCGGCGGCCGTCTCCTCCGCCCCGTGGAAGACTTCCCCCTCGGACGCCCGGAGAAGCTCTGGGGCGATGACCAGCAGGCGGTCGCCCGGTTCGAGGCGCAGGGGAAGGACCCCGGCATGGTCGCGGACGAGCGTCAGCGACGCCCTGGCGACCTCGAGGGCGAGTCTCCTGTGTGCCGCTGTCGACGGCCTGCACCCCTCGGTGTGCGGTCCGGCCCCGGCGGTGCCGGCGGAGTCGAGTAGTCCCAGGCGCCACTTCAGCCGGAGGACGCGGCGCAGGCTCTCGTCCAGACGTTCGGGCGTCACCCGTCCCTCACGCACCGCGGCCACGATGGCCTCGTAGGCCTCCACGGCCCGGTCGGGGTCGGCCCCGACGAGAATGATGTCGGCTCCGGCCCCGAGGGCCCTCTCGACAATCTCCGCCGTCCCGTACCGGTCGGCGACAGCCTTCATCTCGATGGCGTCGGTCAGGATCAGCCCCGCGAACCCCATCTCCTCGCGCAAGAGGCCTGTCAGGGCCTTGGCCGAGAGGGTGGCCGGCAGGCCCGGGGTCGGGTCCAGGGCCGGAAAGGTGACGTGGGCGGTCATCACGGCGTCCACCCCGGCCTCGATCGCCGCCCGGAAGGGCACGAGCTCGACCTGCTCCAGGCGCGGCCTGTCGTGAGGAACCGTCGGCAGGTCGAAGTGGGAGTCGAGGGCGGTGTCCCCGTGTCCCGGGAAATGCTTGCCGACCGCGGCAATCCCGGCGTCCCGGTAGCCGCGCACGGCGGCCGCCCCCAGGCGGGCCACCAGGGCCGGGTCCTCACCGAACGAACGGACCCCGATGACCGGGTTGAGGGGGTTGTTGTTCACGTCCAGGACCGGGGCCAGGTTCATGTTTATTCCCAACACCCGGAGCTCGGAGCCGGTGATGAAGGCGGACCGGTAGGCCAGGTCCTCGGCCCTCTCAGGCGGGCTGATTGCCCCGAGGGCCATGTTCCCCGGGAAGACCGTCACCCCGTGCCGTTCGAGGAGGCGGGCCACCACCCCGCCTTCCTGGTCGACGGCCACGAAGGCCCGGGCCGCTCCCCCGGTCGCGGCGGCCACGGCCTCCTGGAGGCCCGCGACCAGGGCGGCGGCCTGGGCGGCGTCGCGGATGTTGCCGCCGAAGAGGACGACGCCTCCCGGCCGACAGCGGTCGATGAAGGCCAGGAGGCCGTCGGTGAGTTCGGTTCCCCGGAACCCGGTCATGAGAAGCTGACCGGCCTTCTCCTCGAGGGACATGCTCATCACCAGGCGTTCCACGGCGACCGCCCCCTCGTCGACCGGGGCGGGTGGCACCACCTGCGACCCGCCGCCCGGTCCGCGCCCGACGGCCACGGCGGCCGCCAGCACCACGAGGAGACCGGCCGCAAGGACGAGAGCCGTGCGCTTCGGCGGCCGCATCAAGGTCGGGCTTCCTCCTTCTCCGTCCTCTTCCGCCAACCAGCTCTTAAGCGGTCTTGCTCTACCATTTGGTCCACCGTGAGCCTTACCTTCCTGCTCTCTGCTTCCTGCTTCCTCCTTGCTTTCTTGGCTCCGCCGCCCGGTTCCGGCCGCGCGGCGGCCGGCCGGCTTGGCGGCACCTGTGTTAGGAGTGTCCGGGCGCCCTCCCGCCCAGTCACGGCGCAACCCATGACAGGAGGGCCGCCGCCCCATGCCGAACCGAGCCTGCCGGAAGACGCAACCGCCTGCCGGCGGGCCGCGCAACGACGACACGAAGGAGGCAGCCGATGACCGAGAAACACCGCTTCCACTGCACCGTCTGCAAGGTCAGAGCCTGCGCGACCGCACAGGAGGACGCCACTCTCCCGACGGGATGTCCGATGAGGGAGCACCCCGCGGCACTCGAGAGGGCCCGCCACGCCTACCGCAACTCCGAAGAGAGACGGCTCTTCCAGGCCGCGGCGCGGACGGAGTCCGGGGGGTACCTCGAATGGCCCCGGGTGAGGGAGATCGTCGAATTCGCCCGGAGAAGCGGCTCGAGGCGCCTCGGGATAGCCTTCTGCACAGGGCTCACGCGCGAAGCGGCCGCCGCGGCCGACATCTTCACCCATCACGGCTTCGAGGTCTACCCGGTGGCCTGCAAGGTCGGCCGTCTCTCCAAGGAGGAACTCGGCCTGCAGGACCGGGACAAGGTCAGGCCGGGGGGACACGAATCGGCCTGCAACCCCGTCGGGCAGGCCGCCGTCCTGGCCGAGTGCGGGACCGACCTGAACATCGTCATCGGGCTCTGCGTCGGGCACGACACGCTCTTCTTCCAGCACTCCAAGGCACCGGTCACCGTCCTCGTCGCGAAGGACCGGGTCACCGGGCACAACCCCGTCGCCGCGCTCTACGGCGCCCGGGGTTATTTCAGGAGGAGGGTCCTGGGGGAGTAGGAGAGCCGCGGGAGCCCGGGCGGTGCGACCGGCCGCCGGCGGTCCAGCCGGCGCCTCCTGCGGTCCCGGCCGCCCGCGGCCGCCGCCTACTCCGGGTCCGGGTACCCTTCGGCCGAGTCGTCCTCGAACGGCTGTCCCCCGTAACGCGCGAACCAGGCCGAGATGCGCCGGATGCGGTCGATGGCCCGCTTCGGCTTGGTGATGGCGTGACGTTCCCCCTGGTAGAGAATGAGTTCGGTGGGGATGCCCCGCTTCTTCAGGGCCAGGTACAGCTGTTCGGCCTGGCTCGCCGGGCAGCGCCAGTCGACCTCGCCGGCGGTGATGAGGAGAGGCGTCTTTATGCGGTGCACGGCGGACATCGGCGACATGCGGCGGTACTGCTCGAGGTTCTGCCAGGGGACGCCGAGGTCGTCCTGCCACCACAGATGGCAGTCGTCAGTCCCGAAGCAGGAGACGTAGTCCCACAGGCCGTGCTCGCTGGCCGCGGCCCGGAAGCGGTCGGTGTGCCCCACCGCCCAGTTGGTCATGATGCCGCCGTAGGAGAAGCCCGTGCAGAAGAGTCGGTCGGGGTCGGCCCAGCCCCGACGGACGAGCTCGTCGACCCCTGACATGATGTCGTCGTGCTCGCGCGGTCCCCAGTCGCCCCGGATGACCAGGCAAAAGTCCTCCCCGTAGGAAACCGAACCGCGGTAGTTCACCTTGAGAACCAGGTAGCCGAGACCCGCCCAGTACTGGTCGTCGAAGTGGAAGCCCGGGCTGTCGTAGGACATCGGGCCTCCGTGGATGTTGACGATGAGGGGCGCCGGGCCGGCCGCCGGGTCGAAGCCTGGCGGCAGGACGACGATGGCCTCGACGGTCTCCCCCTCGGAGTTCCTGAACTCCACCCGCTCCTGCCCTGCCGTGGCCCGCTCCGCGAGGAGCTCCTCATTGAGGCGGGTGAGCCGGGTCACCGCCCCGTCGACGTCTTCCCGGCCCAGCAGGACCGAATCGAGAGCGTAGAGGTCGACCCCTGTCTCGGGACGGTCGACGCCGAGGACGACCTTCCCTCCGGCGGCGTCGAAGTCCCGCAGGGTGCACATGCGGTCAGACACCGGGAAGACGAACCCCGGCTCCCCCGAGAGCCCTGTCCGGGCCAAGCGCGTCTGACCGCGGTCCCCCATGAGGACGAGGAGTTCGTCAGGCCCGAGCCAGACCGGCCTGCTTGACGCAGGGCGGTCGAGACCCTCCGTGAGGACCCTGAAGGGCGTCCGGCGGAGCGGGACGGGGTAGCGCCTCGCGCTGGCGACGGGGTCGCCCTCGGGCTGGTCGGGGACTGTCCCTCCGATGCTCGACCAGCCCTCTCCGACGCAGGCGGCAAGGTCCGTCACCGGCTCGGCGTCGCCCACCTCCACACACAGGACGTGGGTCAAGAGGTACTCGTTCTCCGGTTCTAGCGGAGAGACGAAGGCCAGCCGCCGGGAGTCCGGCGACCACCGGGGCGTGGAAGCGTCGACATCCCCCAAGGTCAGCCGCCGGACCTCCGCCCCGTCCGGGCTGATGAGCCACAGGTCGTTGCGGCGGTTGTTGTCCGGGTCCCCCGTGCGGTTGGAGACGAAGGCTATCCACCGGCCGTCCGGCGACCACCGCGGCGAGGTCTCGTCACACGGCCCTGAGGTCAGGCGACGCTCCTTGCGGTCCCGCACGTCGACCACGAAGAGATGGGTCCGGACCTCGTCGAGGTAGCCGCTCCCGTCATGCTTGTGCGAGGTGCGGCGGATGACATGGGGACCCCGGTCGTCCTTGGGCTTGCCCCGCCCGCGGATGCTCTTGAGGTACTCCTTCTGCTCCTTGGTCGGGTCGCGCGAGGAGAAGACAAGGTGCGTGCCTTCAGGCGACCAGTCGAACTCGCCGACGCCCTCATCGCGGCGCGTCAGCTGGCGCGGCTCCCCGCCCAACTCGAGGTCGAAGACCCATATCTGGGGCTTGGGCTCCTCGTCGTCGCCGTCGTCGTCGGCGCCGCCGCCGTTCGCACCGCCGCTCGCACCGCCGGTCCCGTTGCCGGCCGTGCCGGCGTCCTCGCCGCCTGCCGCACCGGCGTCCCCGCCACTGGTCTCACCGGCGCCGTCCCCGCCGTCGGGTTCCGCCCGGTTCCGCTTATCCTCCTCTTCAGCGAGGGCGGCGGCCACCTCTATCTCGTGCTCACGCGTGGAGAGGAAGGCAAGGTACCGACCATCCGGCGACCAGACCGGAGAGCTGTCGTTGGTCGGCCCCCGTGTGAGGCGGTGCGGGGGCGAGGACCCGTCGGTCGGCGCCACCCACAGGTTCTGGTACCGGTCGTTGTCCTTCTTGCGGAAGCCCTCGACCACGAACGCGACCCGGCGGCCGTCAGGGGAGACGGCCACCTCGGTGACGGTCCTCAGGGAATAGTAGTCGGCGAGACGAAACCTCTGCTTCAAGTCGCCATCCCTTCCTCTCTTGCCGGCGTCGCAAAACTCCTTCCAGGCGCGCCTCTCTTCCTCGCGTGAGAGGGGGGCCGCGCCTCCTGCGGTATCCGCCCCTCACAGCCCGTCGCGGCACCCGCCGTTCCAGGTTCCCGGCCGCCGGACGACCTCGCCCGGCATCTCCCCGGTCGGTCGGCCGTCGCGGACGACGAAATCCCCGTTGACGAGCACGTGGACCATCCCCTCGGCGAGGTGGTGCGGGTCCCCGAACTCCGAGGCCGAGCCGAGTCGCCAGAGGTCGAACACGGCCAGGTCGGCCTTCACCCCGGCCCGGACGAGACCCCGGTCCTCAAGGCCCAGCTTCCAGGCTGGCAGCCCGGTCATCTTGTGGACGGCCTCCTCAAGGGTGAGGAGACCCTCGTCACGGGCGTAGGTGGCGAGGACCCGCGTGAAGGCCCCATAGGCACGCGGGTGCGGACAGCCCTCGCCCGGCCTCACCACACTACCGTCGTCGGCCACCATGCTCAGCCGGTGCCGCAGGACGTAGCGCATATCGTCGTCGCTCATGGAGTGGATGATGACGCCGGCGTCGAAGTCCTCGGCGACAAGCTCCAGGACGACCTCCAGCGGGTCCTTCGCCCGCCGGCGGGCCACCTCGGCCAGGGACAGGCCGAGATACTCCGGAAAGACCTTGCTGTGGGAGAAGACCACGCCCTCGAAGCCCCCGTTGTAGAGGAGGTTCTCCCAGTCCGGGCTGGGACGCGAAAGGTCGGCCTTTATCCTCTCCCTGGCCTCGGGGTCCTGGAGGAGCCTCAAGAACCCCTCCCGGCCTCTGCGCTGCGTCCAGCTCGGGAAGAGGGCCGACAGTCCCGTGGCCCCCGCCGTGTACGGGTAGACGTCACACGTGACCTCGACCCCGAGCCGCCGGTAGTATTCCTCCAGTTCGAGAGCCGTACGGACCAGCCCCCAGTTCCGCCGCCCGGCGACCTTGTGGTGGGAGATCTGGACCCGCAGGCCGGAGGCCTGTCCCACCCGGACGGCCTCGATGACGGCGTCGATGAGGCGCTCCGACTCGTTGCGGAGGTGCGTGGCGTAGAGGCCGCCATAGTCCCCGGCGGCCTTCGCCACCTCGAGGACCTCCTCGAAACCGGCGAAGACCTGGGGAACGTAGATGAGGCCTGTCGACAGGCCGAAGGCTCCGGCCTCCATCGCTTCGCGGACATGCCCCTTCATGGCCTCGAGGTCGGCCCGGGACGGCCTTGAGGCGCCGTAGCCCATCACGACCGCGCGGACATTGCCGAAACCCACCAGGGTGGCGACGTTGACGGCCTTCGGGAGCCTGTCGAGGGCCTCCATGTACTCGACGAAGGTCGACCACGTGACGACCTCCCTGAGGTCGTGGGTCGTCAGGAGAGCTGCTGTCTCGGGGTCCTCCGGGTCGAGCGGGGCACCGCTCGTGCCGCAGTTCCCTGAAACGATGAGGGTCACGCCCTGGGCCACATAGTTCACGGCCCTGGGCTCCCTGAAGATGGTGAAGTCACTGTGGCTGTGAATGTCGATGAAGCCCGGCGCGATGAACAGTCCACGGCAGTCGACCTCGACCTTGCCCCGGCCTGTCACCCTCCCGACGGCAGCGATCCGCCCTCTGCTGACAGCCACATCACCCGGACGTGACGGTGTCCCCGTTCCGTCGATGACGGTGCCGTTCCGCAGGACTATGTCGAAGGTGCTCTCGTTCACCGGCGGTTCCCTTCTCCCTCTCAGTAGAGTTCGCCGACGGCGGCACCGTCGACGGAATTGGCGCCCTCTTCTCGCCTTCAGCTTCCCTTCCTTCGCCGGTTCCGGCCGGGGTCCTTGCGCCACGCACGGCACCCCGCCCCCGGGCAGGGAGGCCGGGTCGGGGCGGACCGCTCGTTCCTCGGCCCCACGGGACCCCGCCCCGGGGGAGGGGGGGGAGAAGGGTGTCGGACTGCTGGAGGGCCTGACGCAGGAGGAACGGGCAAGGGGACCGAGGGGAAGGTTTCCCTCGATACGGCCGAGAATGGCTCTTCTGGGTGACCAGGAGGTACGTGCGTATGTGCCCGGACGGGGTAGAGACCACAAGGCGGAAAGGCTCGGTCGCCGTCTCCTACGCTCCCGGGCTCAGGCTTCTCCCCCCCGTCCTGGCCGCCGCCCTGATCCTCGGCCTGGTGGCAGCGGTCTACCGGCCCCTCGTCAGCGCGGAACCCGGGGTCGACTTCCCCTGGGGCAGAGACACCTGGGGGCACCTCTTCAAAGCCCACTACCTCTACGACCAGGCCGCCGGCGGCGACCCCTTCCCGGACCTCATGCCGTGGTGGTGCGCAGGAAGCGAACCCTTCCGGCACCAGCCGCCCCTGCCCTACTACCTCCTGGCCGGGCTGCGGCACATCTCCGGCGACATCTTCACCGCCGGGGCGCGGCTCGTCCCCCTCTGCGCGCTCTTCGGGAGCCTCTCCTGGCTGGCCTTCGCCGGGCGCCTGGGGTGGGTCGGCGCCTGCGCGGCCGGCCTGGGTTGGGCGGTCTGGCCGGACCACATCCGTGTGGCCCTGTCCGAGGGCGACCTGCCGCAGGTCGTGGCCACCGCCCTGCTCCCCCTGCTCTTCGCCGCGTTCCTCGACAGCCTCGACCGCCGGCGGTGGCCCTGGTCGGGCTTCGCGACCGTGGTCCTGCTCAGTCTCCTGGTCCTGACGGACGTGACGGTTGCGGCCCTCTCCTGCGCGGCCCTGGCCTTCTTCTCCCTCTTTTACCGGTGGTTTTCCGGAGCACGGGGCCGGGACATGGTCCGGGGCCTGAGTCTCATCCTCCTGGCCCTTCTCGTCTCGGCCTGGTGGCTCGTCCCGAGCCTGGCGGCGGAGACGGCCGCAGTCACGGGTGCGGTCGACCCGGAGGCCGCAGGCCGGGCACCGGACTTCCTCCCGCCGTCCGTCTCCTTTGACCCGCTGTCAAGGCTCCAGAGCCCCGAAGTCTTCTATCTCGGCCTCTCGTCCATCGTCCTGCTCGCCGCGGCCCTCGCCGGCTGGCGGGGAAAGGACCCCGCGGCAAAGGCCTTCTTCGTCTGCGGCGTCCTGACCATGACCGTGGCCGCCACCTTCCCCCCGGCACGGCCTTGCCCGTCCTTCCTATCCCTCTTGCCGGCCTCCCTGCCGGGGGGCCAGGTGCTCCGGCCCCCGGACTTCGCCTGCCTTCTCCCTGTGGCGGTGTTCATCGCCGCGCTCCCCCGGGCTCAGCCGGCCCGAGGCGGGCGAGGCTGGTTCGGAACACTGCTGCCGGCTCTTCTCGTCGCCGCCTTGGTCCTGGTCGACGCGGCGGGGTCCTTCCACCTTGTCCACACGCGCGAACAGCGGCCCGACCTGGCCGCCGCCGCTCGAACCCTGGCGGACGCCCGCGGATGGCGCGTCGCCGTCCTCGACATGGGTCGACTGGGCTCGGAGCCGTCCTTCGTCCTCTCCCGGTCCGCAGACCGGGAACAGGTCTTCGGCTCGGGATGGCAGGGCGCCTGCGTCAGGGGGGAGCTGGGCCTCATCAACACCGCTCTCGAGCATGGGCGCTACGCCTACGCGGCGGACAGGTCTCTCCAGTTCGGGGCCACCGACCTCCTTGTCCCCAGAGACTGGGCCGGTGCCTCGCGCCTGGCCGCCGCGGCCCGGGCGGCAGGATACAGCGGGCCCGAGACCCACGGAGGCCTTCTCGTGTTCCGTCGTCCCCTGCCGCCGTTCGCCCTCCGCCACTCCTACGAGGTCCTCGCCGTCGGCCGCCGCGCCGGCGAGGTCGCCCTGCTCTTCCCGGGCGTGGAGAGCGGGACCTCGCCGGAGATCGACGGCTACGAGCTTTCCGACCTCGAGGCCTACCGGACGGTCTTCCTCACCGGGGCGTCATGGCGGTCGAAGAGGAGGGCCGAGGAGCTCGTCCTGGCCTACGTCCGCGGGGGCGGCCGCGTCGTCATCGACCTCACCGACTTCCCCACGGGCATCCTCGACGAGGGGCCGTCCTTCCTCGGGGTCACGGGGGAGGCGGTCGAGATCCGCCATACGGTGTCGGCCACCGGACCCTCGGCCTCGGAGGCCGTCACCTTCCGGTCCTTCAACACCCTCCACGACCCGTGGGAGGCCTTCGTCCCGCAGGGGCTTGACCGCACCCTTCTTTCCTTCAGGCACTCCGGCCGACAGGCCGTCGTCGTCGGAGAGAAGGACCTGGAGGGCGGCACGGTCGTCTTCGTCGGGCTGAACCTGCCCTACCACGCCCTTCTCACCGACGACCCCGCCGCCCTCACGGTCCTCTCGGACCTCCTCGACCTCGAGCCGGACGCTCCGCCCGCACGGGAGACGACCCCCCTGCAGGCCTACCGCGCCACAGCGGACGGATACAGCTTCACCTTCGAGGTCCCGGAGGCCTGGGGTGAGTGCCGGGTCATCCTCCCCGTCGCCTTCCATGACACCGTCGCGGTCCGGGTGGACGGCCGGCCTGTGGAGGTCCGCCCGGTCGAGCACCTGGTCGCCGTCCGCGCCGGGCCGGGTCTGCACAAGCTCCAGATCGAGGCGGCAGGACCGCCTCTCGCGGGGGTCTCGGCGGTCGTGTCCGCGGTGACCCTTCTCCTCCTGACCGCCTACGTGTGCGTGACGGTCCGCCGGGCGCCGACCCGTGCGCCCGGAGCCCGACGGTCTACGTGACGTCCTCACCGACGGCGCTGAGGGCCTTCGTCAGGAGGTCCCGGGAGATGTTGCCGCCGGTGATGATGAAGACGGCCGCCCGGGGCTTGAAGTCCAGGAGGGCGGGCCAGTCCGCGGAAAGGGTGGCGGCGCTCGCCGGCTCGGCCACGAGCTTGTCGCCGAGAGCCAGCCGCCCGACATTCTCGAGCAGGAGACGGTCCGGCACGGTGGTGACCCCGTCCGCCAGGTCGCGGACGACGGCGAACGCCCGGCGCCCGGGTCGTCTGACGGCGATGGCGTCGGCGACGGTCTCCATCCGGGTGAGCTCGGTGGGCTCTCCGCGGTCGAGGGACAGCTTCATCGACGGGGCCCCGTCGGACTCCACTCCCCACACGCGGACATGAGGGTGGGTCTCCTTCAGAGCCATGAGCAGGCCGGAGAGGGCCCCGCCGCCACCGACCGGGACAGCCACGAGGTCCACCTCCGGGAGGTCCTCGACGATCTCGAGGCCCATCGTGCCGTGCCCGGCCATGACGAGCTCGTCCTCGAGGCCGTGGACGAGGACCGCCCCCGTCTCTCGGGCGACGACCTGCGCGACCCGGACGGCGTCATCGTAGGCCTGGCCATCGACGATGAGGTCCGCCCCGTAGGAGCGGACCTTCCGTCGTTTGAGTTCGGGACTGCCCTCGGGCATGACGATGGTCGCCTTCATCCCGCAGCCGCGTGCGGCCAGGGAGACGCCCATGGCGTGGCTGCCGCTCGAGGCGGCGACGACGTGTGTGACCCCCCGGTCCCTGAGGGCGAGGACCGCGTTGGTCGCCCCGCGGAGCTTGAAGGCCCCGGTGGTCTGGAGGTTCTCGAGCTTGAGGAACACGGGGAAGCTGAAGCGGCTGGAGAAAGTGGCGCTCCTGACGAGGGGCGTCCTTACGACGTGAGGCCTTATCCTCTCCGCCGCCTCACGAACCATGGCCTGCGTGGTCCCGTGGTCGGGCACGGGTCGGGCCTCCTCTCGGTCTGGCGCAACGGGTGGCTTCCCGCCGCCCGGTCGGGGTCCTCCGGGAGCTTCACCGCGCTCCCGGCCCCCGGGGAGGGCGTACGCTCTCGGCTCGGCGGGGACTTCTCCCC
>ENA-OSAE01000460-OSAE01000460.1-marine-sediment-metagenome-genome-assembly--contig:-NODE-460-length-15075-cov-41.914913_pt1 | contig 15075 bp, 17 predicted proteins | sample MGYA00237870_ERZ529317 | MGnify/ENA primary metagenome ERZ529317 (study PRJEB26369, sample SAMN03142812) | marine sediment metagenome | biome: marine; feature: borehole; material: sediment... | reverse complement strand
CAGTTTTCCTTCTATTCGCGGCGCGGGCTTCATGTGCTGAATTCCTTTTTTGTCCACCTTGCCCGGTTCTGCTAAATGAGAAATTGTTACGGACAGGTAAAATTCTCCGTCCCGGTATTTTATTTTGATGTTCGGGTTGCCACCCTTGGTTTCATCTCCCCGGGAAAACAGCCGGTTCCGCCGTGCCTGCTGCCATTCTTCTCTGGTAGCTCTTCTTTTGCAAACTTTCTTCCACAACGCACGGCCACCGAAAATTACTTTGGGTATGGTGCCGTTTCTCTGGTGTGTTTCCAGTTCATAAAGTTTTTTAGACAGTGTTTTAACCCGCATTTTACGGCCGTTGACGGTTAATTGGTGCTTTTTAATCCTGGCCGGGTCATTATTCTCAAGCGCTTTTGTTAAATTTCTTTCAGCCCGGGATAGTTTTCTTTTAGCCCGTACCAGTTTTTGTTCCGTTTCCCGTATTTCCAATGCCAGCAGCTCTTTTTGAGATTCGATAATGGCTTTTGCTTTTAAGATGGCATCGTCACAAAAGCGTGAGTTTATGCCGAACATTTTCTGGCCTTGTTTTTTAAGCTCTTTACGGGATTCACCTTCCGGCAGGCGGTTGAAAGCCCAGCGGGTACAGGCGCAGAAAAGGCGCATTTCCGTATCTATTACCGTTTCTCCCGGTTTGGTTTTCTCCCCGCCGGGCAGGGTTATCTCGGGAAACCATTCGCCCTGCACAGTCCAGGTAATGTCATTAGATTTCTTTTTCATCTTTTGTCACGCCGGTAATCAGCATATAGGAATAGCCAAACCGGGCCAGGCGGTCGGGATATTCAATAAGCAGTTTTTTAAACTCGCCCTGCTCGGCCGCCTTCATTACCTTAGCCAGTCCGCGTCGCTTTTGGTTTAGCCCGCTTGCTATATCGATGTATTCGGCTATTATGTGATAATTTTGTTCTCGCGCGTATTGACGCAAGCGTTCTACTTGCCGCTGTAAGTTCCCGGCATCAGCCTGTTTTTTAGTCGATACCCTGGCGTAAATTACTACCGTATCCGGTGCTGCTTTTATCCCTCCAGTTCCCAGAATACGGTTAATTTCTTCTATAGGGTATCTTCTCTGGCCGCTGGGCAGGCGTATTGGCTTAATTAAACCCTGTTTTTCCCATGCTCTCAGCCGGTTTGGGTGCACTCCAAGTTTTTTTGCTGCTTGACTGATGGATAATAGTTCCATAGTTTTACTATAGCAAAATAGTTAATAATGGTAAAGTAAAGTTGATTATTTTGCAACTGCTTCAACCTCCTCAGGATTTTCGCTCTGTTAGGGAATGCTTTCTTAACCTTGTTCGAGTTTAGCAAATACCAGGCCGCTGCATCTGCAAAATCTTCTGCTGGTGAGAAGGATATTAAAAAAATCTGCCGAAGTATTTTGCTATAAGAAATACAAAGAAAGGGATCCTCCATGCTATTAAAGTTGTTCCTGACCTTTATGAAAATCGGAATATTCACCTTCGGGAGCGGATATGCCATGCTGGCCCTTGCCCGGAAAGAGGTTGTCGAGCTAAACAACTGGCTTACCCCTCAGCAGTTTACCGATGCGGTATCCCTGTCGGAAATAACTCCCGGGCCTATCATGGTCAACCTGGCAACCTTTGTGGGCACCAAACTCCGTGGTGTTCCCGGAGCGGTGGTTGCCACTCTGGGATTGATCATCCCCCCAATGGCTGTTTTGATCATAGTAACAAAACTATACATTGACCTGAAGGATAACAGCATCGTCCAGAAACTCTTCAAAGGCATTAGACCCGCAGTCATAGGTCTTATAGCCACCGTTATCATCAAGCTCGGCAAAACAGCTCTGGTGGATTACAAAAGCGTCATAATAACCCTGCTGGTACTCGCCGGAGTTTTTGCTGGAATCCACCCAATCATAACAGTTGTAGCTGCAGCCGTCCTGGGGCTGATGGTGTTTTAAACTCCAGAAATTAAACAAAAAACAAAAATACTCTTACGGGTATTCGTTCATGTAATTTCACGAAGCCTCTGCCCCTTCGGTTTCCAGGGTTATTTTGTGTTTGTGATTTTTCAGCTTTTCCATGTCAATTTCCAGCTTATCCATCTTATTTTTCATTATCTGTTTGCCTTCTTCCCATCCCCTTAACATCTGGTACATTTCATCCTGTTTCAATTCCATTGATTCCATTCGGCTACCCATTTCTTCATAATTATCCTCAAGCCCTTTAAGTCTCTTATCCACTCCATCTAATCTGGTTTCCAGATTGTCTAATCTGCTTTCCACTCTACCTAGTCTACTTTCGATCCCATCTAATCTACTTTCCACTCTATCCAATCTGCTGTTTATCCCGTTAATTCCATTTAATATCTCTTTAATCAGATTTTCCATAGTCACACTCTTTCCTATTTTTCGATTGTTTCCTTGTTATATATTATACCGTGCCTTTGACATTCGAACAAGTGTTTGGCATTTAATGCTTTTGAAGCAGCCAAACAGGAAGTTATTTAAGCTCTGAACCGGCTCTAACTTTACTAAACACTCCTATAGTTTTGTAACAAGAAACGTTGTCTTATAATCTGCTTACTTCCTCTAAAAATGCAGGTCTGTTTTTGAACTCCCTTTTCAATTTCGTGAAACGTTGATTCCACCCGGCTTTGTCTTTTAATATGTTTTTATAGATATATTTTGCTTTCTTCAGATAGTCCGCTGCAGTTCGATAAAACTTGCGTTTTTTCATCATAATATTTTTATAGGCTTTACGCCAGTAATAATCTATTACCTCTTCCGGAAACTCTGCCTTTAACCTATCAGCAAATTTATCAAAATTCGTACATCCGAAATAAACTCCGACGTTTGAGTGTAATCAGTCACTAAACACTACCTCCATCTCATTAAAAAATTTTCTGATTGGACATATATTTCCTCAGACCCTTTCTAAAAAAACATTAAGCTTTTCAGCTTAATTTTTGCCTCTAAAATTTGCGTTTTCAACAAAATAACCGATAAAAAAGGGAAATAAACTACACAAATCTATTTCCTAAAACTTAATATCATAAATCTCTTCAGCCATCTCCCTGGCCCTATCAAAATTCTGCTTTAAATGTCCCTTAAGCTCATAAGGCTTGCTTTCTAGCTTTTCCTCCTTTCAATTAATATCCTTACTTTATAATATACCATACAAAAATTATTCGAACAAATGTTTGAATGTATCTTTCTTTTGTTTATATATTCTTTCTTCATATTCAAAATCCTTTGGGAAAGAAAAGATGATTTTTTAGGAATTAAATAAAAACGCCTGATACAGAATCAGGCAAATAATTATCAAAACAAAAAACAGCGAACTCCCTAATCTCCCACTAGTTTTTTAAAACAGTTGGTTTAGAAACCAGGCCTTTACTGGTAAGTTTGCTTAATATCCTAGATTCCATACCCCTTTAGTTAAAGCGGATTAGACTTTTTGTCATTTCAATATTCCATTTTCCCTGCACCACTCAATTGCAATTTGTTTTAATGCTTCATAGCGGTAGTTATACCAGTCCTCTGCAATATTATAGCGATGTATATTGTCTTTGAATCTTCTGAAAGCACCTCTCCCCTTTATCGAGCTGTACATGATATCACTTAATTCATCATCCTCTATAGATAGACAAAACTCTTCCATAATACTGTACTCGTCTATATCGTAATTGGACGGTAAAGCTATATAATCATCTGTTTCCAATATTTCCTGGGCAATTTTTATAAATTCTCGCTGCCACTCGGGAAACTTCTCAATCGGCTCATCGTTTTCGGTAGCCCTGAACTCCTCATCAGTTATAGTAACTATTTCTCCTGTTTTCTTGTTGAAAAAAGACCTGCTTTCATCGGTTTGCATATCCATTCCTTCTATTATTTTATCCAATATAGCATCCAACTTAAAATTATCCATTCTCATTCAAACCCCTGTCATAATATGTAATAATTGTCCTACAAAATAGCCAAAAACACAAATCAACTCCTGTTTGATAAACTCAGCATTCGTTTTGAATTACTTGGCACTTCTAAGTCTCCTTTTTATGTCGTAACTTTCCTTTTCATTTTGATATTCTTTATGCTTTATAAATTCCAAATTGTCTACGATTTCATCTAATTTTTCCATTGCTTCTGTTCTAAATTCCGTTAACTTAACAGTTTGATCAAAAATCATCTTCACATCAGATTTTAATTCTTTAATATCTGACTCTATTTTGTTTACTTTGGATTCCAGTGTATCCACTTTTGATTCTATCTTATCTACCTTAGCTTCCAGTGTATTCACTTTTGATTCTATCTTGTCTACCTTGGTTTCCAATGTATTCACCTTTGATTCTACCTTGTCTACCTTGGCTTCTATTTTGTCTATCTTGGATTCCATTTTATCTACTTTATTTTGTAAACTGAAAATATTTTTTTGCATTTCAACTTGATTGGATAAGATTTGATTAAGGAATTTTTCAACATTATTAAGATTCAATTTTTTATCCTCCTTTATCAGTTGTAGCGTCAGGTAAAACGCTATATTTTTATGGTTTTATTCTCCTCCCCTGGAGCCGTAGTAGGTAGTAGTCGGCAAAAACAAACCAAAAAAACCAGCATAGGAGGGAATCCTAAAGTTATGTTTCGCCAACCACTACACAATTTCCTTTTAGAGAGTGGACAGCAGTATAATCTTTGACCTGACATATTACTTGTTTATTATGAGCACACGGTTCGAAACGCGGCCAATCTTACCCACCAGGATGCCGGAAAGCTTTTCGGGCTGGTGGCAGAGATTCTCATCAGAACCGATGTGCAGACTTTCAGTTCTTCTATTTCTAATCTTTTAGCTCTTTCTTTAGAACCCATTTTCCGGACTAAGAACGTTTAATAATATCGTTGGATATGTATAGTATTTTCAGAGTTATTTTACACCAAGCATGTTAATTGAATCACTCTATCTCTATATTGCCAATCTCCTGCTGTTCATTAAAAATTTTTTTGCAAACAATTTGTTAACGGACTTTTTCGGTCCCATCATGCAAAGTTACGATCTGCTTGATCCGGAAAATGGATTGTTATATCTTAATAGCTGCATTTAAAACAACAAACATAATTTTAATCCTATTATCAACTTAAAATCAGAGGCCAGTAAAACCTAGCATCAAGCAGAATAACCGCAACGGATACAATATTCAATGTAACGTCTATTCAAATTGTCGTGCCTTGCACTTTATACAAAAACAAACAAAAAGGCCACACATAAAGCTAGACCTTTCCCTGTGTTCCTCATATTCAGCACAAATGCAACAATTATCAGCACAGCAAACAATCCGAGCGGGAAGACAAATGCAGTTAATTTGACTTCCCTGAAAAATTATTTATCTTTTTGTACAGCTCATAAGCATAATCAAAGTGTTCTATTAAATTCGGCTTCAATATTTGGATTTTCTTTTTTATAATATTTTTTTCAGTATAACCTTTTTCTTTAAGATAGTAAATGGTTGATACTATCTCCAAAATATACGCCTGATTATTATTTAACAGAGATACAAGCTCTACAATATTAGGATTATCAAACTCATTGTTTGATAAAAACTTTTTACCCTTTTCGGTGATGTTGTATTGATAAGTTTCATTTTTCTGCACTTCCTGAAGCAACCCTAATTTGACAAGAGCATCTATTTCGATTTGTAAATCCGCCGAGTAAGGACCATAATAATGATATACAAAACTCTCTTCAAATTTTGTTCCGTTCTGCTTTAAGATATGTACTATTTTTTGAAACTTTTTTCTTCCTCGAATTCCTCCTGCCGCATTAACTAAAGACAGTATTTTTTCTAAAGATCTCTTCATTATGAAACACCCCCCTTAACAATCTTTATAAAGTCTTCATAAACGGATCTGTCACAATAACCCCTGTATTTAATATTTAAATTGTTTCGTAAAGATTTTATAATATCCGAGGCTTCAGCAAGTTCTATTAACTTATTGTTTTTATCCAACAACCATATATGCCCGGAATCTTCACTTCTTTTTTTCCCAAAAAGGTAATCATCTTTGTAAGGAACATCTATATAATCGTCTTCAATAAAATAGTATTTCATTTCTAAATTTCTCTCCTTGAAAAACTTCTCAAAATTTTTATATTGTTGGTGTGTAAACAATTGAGCATTATCAATTGTATCCACTAACTTGAATAGTTTTCTCGCTATAAAATTCCTACATAGATGTTTAAGAATATCATCATTTGATTCAAAAGCCCACTTATTTATATAAGTGATAACCAAAAAATCGTCCAATTTTAAGTAATTCCTCATATTTAGTTTTTCATCAAAAATAGAAACAATAACATTGTCAATCGGACCAATTCTATTTATTTCATTTCCTTCTATTAATTCTTTGATACGTTTAAATATGAGCTGAATAAGCTTCTCGGCTCCTCTCGTAGTCTTATGGAAGTACACCTGTTCATACATATGGTAACGCGAAACTATGAAAGACTCTATTGAATAAATCCCCTTTTCCGCATTTAAAACAATTCCATCACGATTGTCTTCATGGGGAATTTGAGCAACTTTTATATTATTTAAGATCCATTCAAGGTCAAATTTGGCATAGTCAACTCCGCACATATATGCATCTCTTAATAAATAATCAAATCTATCAGCATCCATTTGACTGGAAATTATTTCATTTATATAACGTAAAGGGAACAAGCCATCCAGGATATCGCCTATCCACTTAGGAAATTTCTTCCTAATTTCCAGTGGAACTGCTTTATTTAATATTTCATCATCTTCTACAATAATTCTGTTAATGGAACTGTTTTCATTCATAATTATTTCTTTTGACCATTTCTCATGTTTTTGCCCTATTACTTCTTCAAAAGCATGAGAAAAAGGACCATGACCTATATCATGCAAAAGAGCTGTAGTTTTAAGAAGTAACTTCAATTCGTTCCTTTTTAGTTCATATAAACCATCTTCATCCTCAAACTCAATTTTATCCTTCAAATTTAACCTATCAAATATTTCCCCGGCCAAATACGCTACACCTAGAGAATGAGAAAACCTTGTATGAACAGCTGTAGGATATGTGAGCCAAGAAACTCCCAATTGCCTGATCCTTCTTAATCTTTGAAACTCATATGTATCAATAAGTTTTAACAGTAAAAGATCTTCCGCTTTATCAAAAAATATTAAATTGTACACTGGATCACGAAATACTTTTTTCATTTGAACCCCTTAGCTAGTATAGTCAATCAAACAATAAATAAAAATAATATATAATTTTATCTTTCAATAAAGTTTTGTAAAATCCTCTTAACAGGTAAAATTAGGTTTAAAAGTTTTTCTTAAATATAGTTTAACATGAAAACATTTATCAAACAAGTGTTCGATTTTGTTTTTATACAAAAGCGTCAGCAACAAAATGCTGGCTGGTATTTCTATTAGGGGAGATTGCATAATGGATATTAAAAAAATCAACGCTGATTTTCAATTCATATGATACAATATATACAAATCCAACATCAAAAGGCGGTATTGTGGATGAACACTGCAAGAAAAATTTTGCTGAAACTTATAGAACAAATTCCCGACAGTCAAATTCCTGAAATAATTGATTTTATAGGCTATCTAAAAATAAAAAAAGAAAATGAAATATTTAAAGACCTGGAACTGCCAGTGAAAACAGTTTAGACTTTTGGGATAATGAAATAGATGGACCGAAAGTCTGCACATCGGTTTTGATGGGAATCTCTGCTACCAGCTTGAGGAACTCCCCAGCATCCTGGCGGGTAAGATTGGCCACGCTTCGAACCGTGAGCTCATAATAGATAAGATCATACTTTAATCCGGGAATGGAACTCATATGTATAGCATTGATGGCAAGAGTGCCGTTCTTTTTCAGCACCCGCAGTGCTTCCGGCACTATCCAGCCAGCCGGGGCAAAGATTATACTGCTGTCCATTCTCTCCGGCAGGTCATCCCCGGCACCCCCGGTCCATACCGCACCCAGTTCATCAGCATGACGGCGATGCTCTTTACTCCGGGTAAAAACGAATACCCTGCATCCCCAGTGTCGGGCTATCCGGATATACACGCGGGCAGAAGCCCCGAATCCATAAAGCCCTAAATTTTGATTCCCTTCGCTCCCTTTTCATTTTCAGAATATTCAAATTGCCGTGCCTGGCACCTTAATTTGATTCCTGTTGAGTTTTGTAGTATAATAGCATTGTAAGAAATTCAGAAAATCTGAAAGGGGCATTAAAATGCTTACACAGTTACGCAAACGTTCGCAAGTAACAATTCCAAAAGAAATAATTAAAAAATTGGGTTTAAAAGAAGGGGATAGTCTAAATATAGAAGTCGAAAATGGTAAAATTATAATTGAACCAGTAGTTCCTGTTCCTAAAGATCAGGCATGGTTTTGGTCTCCGGAATGGCAAAAGAATGAAAAAGAAGCCGATGAAGATATAAAGGCGGGTAGAGTAAAAAGCTTTAATTCTTTAGAGGAGTTAATAGAAGATCTTAATGATTAAGATAGAGCGAACTAATAAATTTAAAAGGGAGTTCAAAAAACTTCCGGAACCCGTGAAAAAGGAATTTGAAAAACAAATGAAAAAGTTTTTAGAAAAGCCTAACCCGCCATTTCACCCTTCTTTAAGAATTAAAAAAGTGCAGGGCACAGATGGGATTTTTGAAGCAACGATCACAATGGGAGTCAGAATGACCTGCCAGTTTACAAAAAGCGGAATTTTGTTGCGAAATATAGGTGAGCATGATAAGACTTTAAAAAATCCGTGAAAAGGCATGATAGTATTAAGGGTGAACCGCCCCTCCCTTCACTTCGTTCAGGAAGGGGTTTCCTGCTTCATCGTAACCCCATCGGGTTAGCTCCACAGGCGTAACTTCCCGTGGTCCCCACGGTAGAAAAAACTCAGGCTGCTTCCTCCGCTTTGTAGCTGAGTATCCCCAAAAATTCACTCCAGGCTGTGTCCGCTATGCTTTTTGCAAGGTGATGGTTTTTTACCATACCTTTTACGTTCAAGTCTTCTACTGCTATCAGCTTGTATTTATCTGCTATTCCCCGGCTCACCTTATGGAGAAAGTCCATGCGCTGGTTTCTGATTTTTGCATGGAGTTTTGCCAGCTTTTTCTGAGTTCTGGATAAGCTGAACAGGAGTGGGTCGCAATGATAATTTCTGCCAGCAGGAGAACGGATATTCCAGCTTTTTATGCGAAATGGTTTATGGATAAAATCCGAAAGGGCAGGTGTGTATACTATAACCCCTTTAACAAAAAGGGATATGAGATATCCCTTGCCCCTGAAGATGTGGATGTTATAGTCTTCTGGTCGAAAAATTTTGAACCCATGCTGCCCTATCTGGATGAGCTTGGAGCAAAATACAGGCTTTATTTTTTTTATACCATTACAGGGATGGGGAAACCTCTGGAAAAAAACGTTATCCATGTGGATAGGACCATCCGAAGTTTTCAGAAGATAGCAGAAAAATTCGGTCCCAATCAAATTCAGTGGCGATTTGACCCGATCGTTTTAACGAATATAACGAATGAAGATTTTTATGTGGAAAGGTTTAAATACATTATTTCCCGTCTCGAGGGTTTTACCAGCCGGTGCTATATCAGTTTCGTTAACATGTATAACAAGGTTGAGAGAAACTTCTATGAGTTGAAGAAAAACCATGGTATTTATCTCTTTAGAAGAAATCAGCATCAGCAGCGGGACCTGGCCAACAGGCTTGCTGAAATTGCTGCTGAAAAGGGTATTCAGCTCTACAGCTGCTGCAATGATTTCCTTGTAAACAAAAACATACAGAAAGCCAGCTGTATTGACGTAAACATACTGAATGAAGTTTTTGGGTTGGATTTGAGTTATAAGCAGACTCCAACCCGAAAAGAATGCGGGTGTTACAAAAGCGTGGATATAGGGGTCTACAACACATGTCCTCATGGGTGTGTCTACTGTTATGCCAATTATGATTTGAAGAAGGCCTATGAAAATTACAGAAACCACAATGAAGAATATGAGTTTTTGGTCAACATGGAAATAGAGGTAAAGAAACGTCTGGATAAATCAAAGGAGTTTAAACAATTAAGCTTGTTTTAAATATTTTATTAAAAGAATAGAATTAAAAATCTACAGGTTCCCATTGAAAGTAGTTTAAGCTTTAATGATAAAAAAATACAAGATGATTTTCATCATGCGTAAGTTTCTCCGAAGCCGAAAAATGACCCACAATACTAATTTGTAATCTGAATGGATAGTTTTCTTCCTGAGCTTTATCCCATATAGTAGCTTTTATGTTTACTACCTGCTGCCCAAAAAGAAACACAGCTACCATTTTCATTTTCAGAATATTTAAATTGTCGTGCCTGGCACCTTTTCTTGCCCATTGCTTATCCCCTCGGTGATAATCTTGGTCACAAGAGAAACCACCAGGATAAACACCACCGGAGAAATCCTTCCAATCGATTATTTGCTATAACCTTAAAACAGTCGTACAAAAAATTCTAAAGGACAAAAAACGCAAGGGACAGGAAACCTTTATAACAAGGGTGGTACACTTTTTCATTACCCCACCAGTAGACTCTTTGATTGACTTTTACAGCCCTTTGCCGCACTCCTGTAGTGATAATAAAGATTTCCTTTAGCTTCCACTATGGTAAGAATTATTATAAAATCATCCCTCTTTCCTCTTAACAAACTTTTCAGGATATAATCCATTCTTTCCTATAATTAAAGCAGTATTAAAACCTTTTTTGTTACCCATAATATCTTTTAGAAAATAGAAAAAAGCCTTGTCCTCCTCTAAAGAAGCAAAGCCATAAATATTTTTATTACCAAACATAAGATCTATTTCAACAAGATTATCTAAATAATCTATCCATTCACTTTCATCAACTTTATAATAACTAACTTTACATTCATAAAACTCACCATAATTCTTTTTGCTATCCCATCCAAAAACATCAACTTCTTTTTTGCTTTCTTTACCATTATTTGCAACATAACATCGCATATCAACTTCATCATACTCGTTTCTAAGCATGTAATAAAGTAAAAGTTCTAAAAATCTCCCTCGTAAAATCCCAATATCCCCTGAATCTTTATATAAATCCCACAATAAACTTAGATAATGAATATCTTCTATACCCCTTTCATTCCATTCTGAGAGATAGCGTTCATAAAATTTATCAAATTTATCCTTAGAGTTACATTTCACAATAATATCCGCAATATCCAAAAAAACATCCTTCCTACTTTCTAATACCCTTTTAACAAAATTGTTTAATAATTTGTGATTTCTAGCCAGCGAATAATTAGGGGCCTCTCTTTTTCTGAACTTCATTTACTTGCTTTCCTCCCTCAGCCCACTCCAAGGAGGTAATATTAAAGGAATCATACCAAATCTTTCGGTTATATTGGATACTAATGATAAAGAATATGTTGAAAGCGGAAAACCAATTTCCTTTAAATCCTTATCTGAAATTTCCTTTGGTATCTCCATGCTAGAGCGAAAGGTCCCCAGATATTCTATTAAAATCTCAAAAGGGCCTTCTGGTTTAAAAAATATATGGTCAATTAATTTTACCTTCAAAACATCTCTCCCTTGCTTTATTATTTCCAAATTAGGTTTTCTTTTCAATTTTATCTCAGTCTTATCTAATTCTAAGTTGTCAAAATATCTTGCATCAATTTTTTTTAATTCTATCTTTGATAAGAATATATTTTCTTTCCAATCTTTGTGAGTTTTATTAACCATTCTTCCTCATTCCTTTCAAATTCTTTATTATAGTTTATTAACCCATAATTTACTCTTCCTTTTAATCTGTTCATATTTTGTTCATACCGCTCAAAGAGTTCATTCATAACTTTATGCTTTTTTACATCATTTTTAGAGAGAATTCCTGCACCATTTTCTGATTTCCAGAATTCCATAGTTGATTCCATAGTTATTGTAACAGATAATTCCTTCATCCGTTCTTTTGATTTTAATAAATTTAGTTGCTTAAGCTTTCTTTTAATAACAAAAGGAATCTCATATATAGTAAGCTTGTATTGATACATTCCATTCTCTTTAGCATTATCTAGAAAAAACATCTGATTATCTAACACTAAAGACAATTTGGCCAAATCCTCATATGATGAAACATTTAAAGTTCTAAAAACTTCCTCGACAAAAGGACAATAATCCGATCGCATCCAATTTTTTATATTTTCTAGCTCTTTTTCATCTTTATCTATTAACCATTCATTGATCAATCGCAACACATCATTATTAAAATTTAAAAACATAGTTTTCCCTAAAAGATCATATATATCTTTTTCATTCATTTCTATTAAATATTGTTTGTTTTTGTGAAAGTCTTTCATTATAGAATTATTATATTTTAATTTCTTAGCTCTTTTCTTTAACTCTTCAAGCTTAGCTATATCCACTATTCCACCTCGCTTTCCAACTTGTTCATAAATTTCCACAAATATACTAACATAATACTATATTTATATTATATAATATTCTCTAATATGTTCAAATCTTTACTCTTCCAGTTGGTTAGATGCTAAGATTTTCCCGGCAGGCCTGTAAAACTTTATACTCTTTATCCTATTATATTTAGTTTCACCCTTCCATATCTTTCCCTAAAATTTAATATCACAATTTCCCCGGCCATTTTCATAACTTTCACCCCGTACCACAATAGTCCCACCCATTCATGCAGTGCCCTCAAACAGCTGTCCAGAGAACTTCTATTGGGCAGAAAATCCAGCACATTCACATCCGAGCCTCGAAGATAATCACAGGGAGCCGGTATTATTTCATACTCCCAGCTGTGCTTAAAAGAATACACAGCCCTTCTCATGTGAACGGCGCTGGTAACCAGTATAATCCTTCTGTATCCCACATCTTTTAAAACAGAACAGGTATTGACCGCATTCTCCCACGTGTTGTTCGAACGTACCTCAGCAATAATACTGTCTTCCTCAACCCCCCCAATCAATCAATACATCCCTCATAACCTCAGCTTCTGAATCACCCTTATGGCCGAAAACCTTCCCACCGCTCACACAAACATCAAAACCCGTCTGTTTATGTATCCTATATCCTTCATACAACCTTTTTAAACTCGATTTTCCAATTTCAGCATCACCTACGGGAGACCCCCTTACTACTCCACCTCCCAGCACAACAATGACGCTCTTGATGCCATCAGCAGCCAACTCATCGCCCTGCAGAGGCTTATAATCATCCTCAAGCGTTCTGGTAAAAATCACCTCTCCCAGATAGGAGCTCACCAGATAAACAACAACAAACAAAAATGTCAAACATAAAGTTAGACCTTTACCTTTCATTATGAGTTTTTCAATTTCAAGTAATACATCTTAGTACTAATAATTGGAACTTTAATTCAGGTAATAATCAAGTGTTATTAAACTTTTTTAAACTTTTAACATCTCGATATAAATCTCTCAATTCATTATCTCCCATATCCAGTATTGGCTCATACATAAATGAATTAACGTGTATATTTTCTGGGGTAATAAGGTTTACTCTCTTTAAAATTTCTATATTTCTTTTTTCTTTGTTAAACTCTTCTTCATATTTTTTTAATAATCTATAAGTTTGATTTTTAACATCATCTAAACCTTTTAAAAATCGTTCATCTGTAATTTTAGCTTTCATAAATTGTTCGGCTTTCAATCTAATAGCAATAGACAAAACTATTTTATTTTCTAAATTTATCCCTTCTTCTGCTGATAGGCACTCATCTGCTGCCTCAAAAATTAAATCAACTACCTTTTTATTTATATCAATATCTGGAAAAGCAAGTTTCTGAATGTTATTTTCAAAAACTCTTTTTATATCATCTAATAATATATTTTCTGTATTACTTTTATAATGTAATACAGATGTAAGCAATAAATAATCATCATTTTCATTACTCTGCGTATATTCAATAATATTTCTTACAAATGGGATTGATGCAATTAACTTTTTATTATCATTTAAATTCTTTTTCCAATCTTCAACAAAAGGATTTTTTAAATATTTTGCTTCTTCTAATCTTATTTCTTCATCATTTTTAATTGCTATTAGACATTGATTATATGGAACAACGCCTCTACTTCGTATTGTTCTAAAAAAATCAAAATTATGTGTTAAAATTATCATATAAAATTTTTCGATTTCTGACATGTATTTCAAATATTCAATAATTGCATATTTGTTTTTGTAATCAAATGAATCTGCAATATCATCAATGATAAACAGGGTTTTATTTTCTTCTTTTTTTCTTGCTTCTACTTCAAAAATTATATTCAAAATATACAAAGCTCTTTCTTCACCATTACTTAATATCCTTAAAAGTTCTTTTTTATCTCTAAAAGATGTCTTATCTTCTCCATCTCTAAAAATAAATTCAACACTTGGCACTTCACCTTTTAATATAACATCATCTTTATTTTTGATATTTAAATAAAAAGGCAAGTGGGAAAACCTTGTATTAAATATCTTTACAACTTCTTCCCAGTCTGTTTGCTCTTTCTTTGCTTTCTCAATAAGTTCTTTTATTTTTTCTAGCCCCTCTTTATATTTATTAATCAATTCTAAAGACAAATCTTTCTGATTTACAAAATATGAAAGCCATATTTTCTTTTCAAATTCTTCTAAATTCGCTAATTCTGCCAAAATTTCACGATTTTCCAATAAATAATTTCGGAATTCTCTCAACTCTTTATTAGTAAGTTTACTATTGATTTCATCAAATTTTTTCTGAAGTTCTTCATCCTCCAAAACTTTCTTTTTTTCATTTTCTAAAAGTTTTCTTAGTTTGGTTCCGTCTGAATATTCATTTTTTTGTATGCCGTCAAATAAATTTACTGAATGTCCAGCTTTAAAAAAGTTGTTAGTTGTAAGCTGCTTTTGAACATTTTCTGCATGATAAAAATTAAACTCTTTTTTAAGATAAGGTGATTTATCTATAAGCTCGTTATATTTGAGGATGTCCCATAATTCGTGGAATTTAAGGTGGCGACTCCTGACCCTGTTATGG
>ENA-OSAE01000459-OSAE01000459.1-marine-sediment-metagenome-genome-assembly--contig:-NODE-459-length-15078-cov-18.036278_pt1 | contig 15078 bp, 10 predicted proteins | sample MGYA00237870_ERZ529317 | MGnify/ENA primary metagenome ERZ529317 (study PRJEB26369, sample SAMN03142812) | marine sediment metagenome | biome: marine; feature: borehole; material: sediment... | reverse complement strand
GGTTCTGAAAAACCAAGGCCGATGGGGCTCTGCCCACGTTTGCTTGACAGCAACCCGCGCCGCGGCGCCGTTGACGGGAACACGCGTTCGTGTTAGCCTTTTGTGGGACGCCTACGGGCGCCCCGTCCCTGACCGAGGTGGTGAGCCTGTGGACCATGCCGCCGCCCCTCACCCCGACGGCGGTCTGGCCGCGGCCCTTGACGACATCAGGGGCTCTGAACGGGCATTGTGCGTGACGGCGTGGGTGACCCTGCCGGAGCGGCCGGGCGAGTACGCCGACTTCCCCTCGTGGCTCGACCCGAGGATCGTGAAGGTCCTGCGGGCCCGCGGCATCGAGCGCCTGTACCGCCACCAGGCGGAGGCCCTCGAGGCCGTCCGGGAGGGCAGGGACATCGTCGTCGTCACCCCCACGGCGTCGGGCAAGACCCTCTGCTACAACCTTCCCGTCCTCCAGGCGACGGTCTCGGACCCGGCGACGCGTTCTCTCTACCTCTTCCCGACGAAGGCGCTGGCCCAGGACCAGATGGACGAGGTCCACGATTTCATCACCGCCCTCGGCCTCGACCTGAAGACGTTCACCTACGACGGGGACACCCCGCCGGCGGCCAGGCGGGCCGTCCGCGCGGCGGGCCACATCGTCGTCACAAATCCCGACATGCTCCACACGGGTATCCTCCCCCACCACACCAAGTGGGTGAAGCTCTTCGAGAACCTCTCCTACGTGGTCATAGACGAGATCCACAACTACCGGGGGGTCTTCGGCAGCCACGTCGCCAACGTCATCCGGCGCCTTCACCGCATCGCGGAGTTCTACGGGTCCCGCCCGGTCTTCATCTGCTGTTCGGCCACCATCGCCAACCCCCTCGAGCTCGCCTCGACCCTCACCGGACGGAAGATGGTCCTCGTCGACAAGAACGGCGCCCCCTCCGGACCCAGGCACTTCATCTTCTACAACCCTCCGGTCGTGAACCGGGAGCTGGGGATAAGGCGCAGCGCCGTGCTCGAGGCGAGCCGCCTGGCCCAGACCTTCCTGCGCCGCGGGGTCCCGACCATCGTCTTCGCCCGAAGCCGCGTGACCACCGAGGTCCTCCTGTCCTACATCAAGGAGGCCCTCGGAGAGCCGGCGGGCCGCGAGCCGGAGGGGCGGCCGTCCCGGGTCAGAGGGTACAGGGGAGGATATCTCCCCTCCCAGAGGCGGGAGATCGAGCGCGGCCTCCGCGACGGCAGTGTCCAGGGCGTCGTCAGCACCAACGCCCTCGAACTGGGGATAGATATAGGGACCCTGGAGGCGGCCGTGATCACCGGCTACCCCGGGACGGTCGCCAGCACCTGGCAGCAGGCCGGACGGGTCGGGCGGCGCACCGGGGAGTCGGCGGCCTGCCTCGTCGCCACCTCCAGACCGCTCGACCAGTTCATCGTCACGAACCCCGAGTACTTCCTCGGCCAGAGCCCCGAGCACGGCCTCATCGACCCGGACAACCCTCAGATCCGGAGCCTGCATCTCAAGTGTGCGGCGTTCGAACTGCCCTTCGTGGACGGCGAGCACTTCGGAGACGAAGAGAGGACCCCGACCTCGCGGCTCCTCGGCCGGCTCGAGGCGGCCGGCTTCGTGCGCCACGTGGGAGGCCGCTGGCACTGGTCGGCCGACGCCTTCCCGGCCGAGAGCATCAGCCTCCGGACGGCCGATGCGGACAACTTCGTCATCATCGACACCACCGACCCCCAGCCCCGGGTCATCGGCGAGGTCGACCGCTTCTCGGCCCCCATGCTCATCCACGAGGGAGCCATATACCTCCACGAGGGACGCCAGTACCACGTGGACCGGCTCGACTGGGAGGAACAGAAGGCCTACTGCCACGAGGTCGACAGCGATTACTACACTGACGCCAACTTCGCCGTCGAGGTGAAGGTCCTCTCCGTCGAGCTGGGCCCCGGCGGCCCGGCCGAAGACGCCGGGTCCGGCCCGGGCCCGGCCCGGACCCGGACGGCCGAGGGAGGCCTGCCCCGCTATCTCGGCGAGGTGAGCGTCACCGCCGTCCCCACCATCTACAAGAAGATAAAGTTCCACACCCACGAGAACATCGGCTGGGGACGCGTGAACCTGCCCGAGCAGACCCTGCACACCGAGGCGGTGTGGTTCACCCTACCGCCCGAGGTGACCTCGGGGCTCGCCTCCGAAGAGGTGCAGGCCGGCCTCGTCGGCCTCGGGACCCTCATGGCCAACGTGGCCCCTCTCTTCCTCATGTGCGACTCCCGTGACATCCGGGCTTTCACCGAGGTCCGCTCCCCGTTCACCCGCCTGCCGACGGTCTATCTCTACGACCGTTATCCGGGGGGCATAGGCCTCGCCCGCCGCCTCTACGACCTCAGCGCGGCGGTCTACCGGGCCGCCCTCCGTCTGGTCGAGGCCTGCGCCTGCTCCGAAGGGTGCCCTTCCTGTGTCGGTCCGGCGGCCGAGGTCGGCCCTGCGAAGCCGGCCACGGCCCGCTTCCTGGAGGCCGCCCTGCGGGAGGACGAGACCCCGTGAACCGGCCCCTTCCCTCTCCGGACGCCCCGGAAGGCCGGGCCGGAGCGTGCGACCCGGCCGCAGCCGGTACCGTCCCTTCCCTTCAGGAGGTCCTGCCCGGCCGGCGGCTCGAGACACCTGCAGGACCCTGCTACCATGTCCGGTGGGAGCACCCTCTCTGCTTCCGGTACGGTGCGGCCCCCCTCAAGGAGGCCCTCACCGTGTCCGGACGCACCCTGGCCGTCCTCGGCCGGGACGAGTCCCTCGAGGAGGTGACCCTCGCCCGGGCCTGCTTCATGGACACCGAGACCACGGGCCTGGCCGGCGGGACCGGGACCTACGTGTTCCTGGTGGGGGTGGGATGGTTCGAAGGCGACCTCTTCGTCGTCGACCAGTACTTCATGGAGGACTACGACCGGGAGCCCTCCTTATCGCCGCCCTCGAGGAGAACCTCCGAAGGTTCGAGGCAGTGGTGAGCTTCAACGGCAAGGCGTTCGACCTGCCCCTCCTCGAGACGAGGTTCATCCTCGCCCGGCGGCCTCCGCCTCTCAGGGCGCGGCCCCACCTCGACCTCCTCGCCGCGGCGAGAAGACTGTGGGGGCTGAGACTTGAGAGCTGTTCGCTCCAGACCCTCGAGCGGACGGTACTGGGGGAGACGAGAGCCGGGGACATCCCCGGTCGCCTCGTTCCCCAGCACTACTTCCGCTACCTCAGAAACCGCGACCCCCGCGTGCTGAAGCCGGTCTTCGAGCACAACCGTCGGGACGTCCTCTCCCTCCTCTCGCTGGCCTGTCGGGCCGCACGCCGCTTCGAGTCCTTCCTCGAGGACCCGCCGGGCGAGGACGGGGTCCACCCCCTCGACCTCTTCAGTCTGGCCCGCCTCTACCGGGCCCACGGTTTCGCAGAAGCGGCCGTCCGGTGCTACCGGGCTTGCCTTGACTCCCTTCCGCCCGGCCCCCTGGCCGACCGGGCCGGCCTGGAGTGCGTCAGGCTCCTCCGCCGCCTGGGCCGGGCCCCTGAAGCCGCGGCCCTCTCCCGGGAGCTCGCCGACGCCCGCCCGCCGCGTCTCTGGGCACTGGTCGAGCTGGCCAAGGACCTCGAACACCGCCTGAAGGACTACAGACAGGCCCTCGAGGTGGTCGACCGCGCCGTCGGCCTTGCGGAGGGCCTCCGGGCCGGTCCGGCCGTCGCCGGCACCGGCGTCAGCCCTGAGGCACTCGCCCACCGGCGCGACCGCCTTCAGCGCAGGCTCCGCCGGGCCGAGAAAAGGGCGCTCAGGCCCGACCCGGCCCCTCCGGAAAGCGGGCCCGCCTTCTCCCCCTGAGCCGGTCATACCCCCCTGCGCCGGCGAATACATTCAACCGACCATACCTGCCCCCGGGGAGGGGTTCGCCTTGTACTTCGTCACCGTCAGCCGACGGGCCAGGCAGGCCATCCGCATCTTCGTCCTCCTCGTCTGCGCCCTGGCCATCGCCCGGCTCGGCGTCGCCGTCACGACCGGAGAGCTGCCCGTGATGGGACGCCTCGAGCCCATCAGGAAGGTGCCCGGGGTGGAGGACAAGGTCGCCCTCACCTTCGACGTCAGCTGGGGTGAGCTCACCCTGCCGAAGGTCCTGGCCGTCCTCGAGGAGTACGACGTCAAGTGCACCTTCTTCCTCTCCGGGCCCTGGGCCGCGAGTCATCCGGACCTTGTGGCCGAGATCGTCGCGGACGGCCACGAGATAGCCAGCCACGGTCACCGTCATGTCAACCTCTCCAGCCTCAAGGAGGAGGAGATCAGGCAGAACCTCGAGCAGGCCGCCGAAGCCATCGAGGCCGCGTCAGGGCGAAAGCCGGACCTCCTCCGCCCTCCCAACGGGGACTACAACGACCTGGTCATAAGGACGGCCCAGTCGATGGGCTACAAGGTCATCCACTGGGGGCTCGACTCCCACGACTGGATGAATCCCGGGGTGAACTACATCGTCAAACGGGTCCTGGAGAAGACCAGGCCCGGTGATGTCGTTCTCATGCACGCCAGCGACACGTGCAGGCAGACCGACCAGGCCCTGCCGGCGATCATCGAAGGGCTGGTGAGCCAGGGGTTCGTCCTCGTCACCGTGAGCGAGCTCCTCGAGAGCGGCTCCGAGGACGGTTAGCCTTCCCCCCCTAACTCAGGGTGCGGCGGCCCCGCCGCACCCCTCTTCTTCTACGGGCACGGCCGCCGGCTTCCCGTTCCGGGCCTTTCGGACCGCACCGGGACCCGGCGACCGTCTCCGGTCCGCCGTATCCGCGCGACCGTGCGTCCTTCTACCCGACGCCGTGGGCGGCCAGGAACCGGAACAGGCGCAAGAAGAGCCTCAGGAAGGCGCGTTCGGGAGTCCACAGCGGCACATCGTCGGCCGCCAGCAGGTTCACGGCCTGAACGGTCTCGTCCCCCATCACGCCCTCGGCCACACCCACGACCTGGCCCTTCCTCACGGGGGCACGGAGGGGTCGCGCCAGGTCGACCTCGACCTCAAGGTCCTCGGACGTCCCCGCCGGACACACGACCCAGAGGTCCTGCTCGGGGACAAGGGCGACCTCCCCAACGAGACCTCCCGTCACCGGGGCGGACGCCAGGGGGCGCCGCGCCCTGGCCAGGCACACCGTCTCGTAGTTGCGGAAGCCCCACTCGAGAAGGACCTCCGTGTCGCGGTAGCGGTCGGCCGAACGGAGGACCACGGAGATGAGGCGGCGCCCGTCCCGGGTCGCCGAAGCCACAAGGCACTTGCCGGCCTGGTCGGTCGTCCCCGTCTTGACCCCCTCGGCCCCGGCGAAGGTCCACAGGAGGCTGTTCGTGTTCCGCAGTCTCATCTCCGCCTCGCTGCCGTCGACGTACAGGCTGGCCTGGCGCGTTCGCACGATGGCCTCGAAGGCCGGGATGGTCAGGGCGTAGCGGGCGATGACGGCGAGGTCGTAGGCTGTCGTGTAGTGGGAGGGGGCGTGCAGGCCGCTCGAGTTCTGGAAGTGGGTCCCGCGGGCGCCGAGTTCGGCCGCCCGCCTGTTCATCATCTCGACGAAGGCCCTCTCCGAGCCGGCGATATGTTCCGCCGCGGCGACACACCCGTTGTTCGCCGACCGGAGCAGGATTCCCCACAAGAGTTCGCCCAGGGTGAGCACCTGGCCCTCCCTCAGGGGCATGGAGGAACCCGGGGTCCAGGCCGCGTTCCGGCTGACCTTCACCTTCTCGGACAGCCTGGCGTTCTCGAGGATGACGACGGCGGTGAGAATCTTCGTCGTGCTGGCGGGGGGACGCCGCCGGTAGGCGTTCTTCGCGAAGAGCACGCACCCCGTCCGCCAGTCCATCAGGACGGCGGCGTCGGCCGTGACCGAAGGTGGGTCCGGGACGCCGGAGCCGGCGCCGCGGACGCCCCGCACCAAGGGCGAGCCGGCGTCAGGCGGCCGGACGGAGACCGGGACTCCGACTGCTCCCCCGACTCCGGCGGAAAGCACCGCCCAGAAGAGGACGGCGCTGAGGGCGACGGCGGTTCCCCTCAGGGCACGTCTGCCGAGCCTCGGGACGGACGCCACACACGTTCCTCCCGCGGGGGAGCCGCACCCCGTGCCGCCGGGCTCCCCCGGCTACTCTCCCCCGGTGGGAGTCTCTTCCCCATGAGGGGCCGTCCCCGGGGCCTCCCCGGCCTTGAAGACCAGGGTGCGCGGAGCGTCCCGGGTGCCGGCAGGCCCGAGGTCTTCACCCTCGAGGCTGACCCTCACGAGGTGAGGACGGCCCAGCCGGACGGTCAGTTCCTTCCCAGCCGACCATCGGCCGGTGCTTCCAGCCTCGAGGGTCTTCTCCAGGACGACCTGGCCGTCGACGGTCACCCTGACCCAGCACCTGTCCAGGACCTCGAGCCCCAGGGTGAACGGGGCACCATATACTACGTAGCATGCCTCCTCGGCAGACTCGCTGACGAGCGCCCATCTCATCTGACCCGGGGCCGTGTCTGCTCCGCCCGTGTCCGGTTCGGCCGACCCCAGGGCGTCTCCGCCGGCGTCCGGTTCGGCCGGAGCCTGGCCCACCCCTGGGAGCGCGCCGGTCTCATCGTCTCCTCCGGCGGGTCCTGCGGGCTCGGCCCAGAGGTACCACAAGCCGACCGCTCCGACGAGCACGGTCAGGACGAGCACGGAGACCCAGAACCGCCCGAGACCGCGGCGCCCTGCCCTGCGGGCCCGGGCCGTGACCCGCCCGGAGAAACCGGCCGGAGCCGAGAGAAGCCCCGGAGCCTGAGGTCGCGGGCCGGCCGCCCTTCGCCGGTGCCGCCCGGCCCGTCGGGCCCGGAGAGAGGTCTCTTCCTCCGGGGAGACTTCCCCCTGCGAGACGGCTCCGGGGGAGGCCCCCTCCTTCCACGCCCGGTACTCCCGGACGAGCTCCCAGCCGTCGAGGCCGAGGAAGTTGGCGTAGGAACGGAGGAAGCCCTTGAGGTAGACCGCGCCGGGGATGCGCGACTCGTCCCCCGCCTCGAGAGCCTCGAGATACTTCCGTCTTATCTTCGTCTCAGCCTGGACCTCCTCCAGGCTGAGGCCGAGTTCCTCGCGCCTGGCCCTGAGACGTCGGCCGATGTCCTTCATGGCCCCGGACTCCCTCCGCATCCCGAGGAGCGGTCCCCATCACGGATAGATTCTATGGAGCAGACGCGGGAACGGTATGGTCTCCCGCACGTGGTCCACCTTCGCCACCCAGGCCAGGGTCCTCTCAAGACCGAGACCGAAGCCTGAGTGCGGCACCGAGCCGTAGCGGCGGAGGTCGACGTACCACCGGTAGGCCTCGGCGGGGAGGTCGTGTTCGGCAATCCTCTTCTCCAGCGTCTCCAGGTCGTCGATGCGCTGGCCGCCGCCGATGATCTCCCCGTAGCCCTCCGGCGCCAGCAGGTCGGCGGACAGGCAGGTCTCCGGGCGGTCGGGGTCGGGCTTCATGTAGAAGGCCTTGACCGCCGACGGATAGTGGTGCACGAAGACCGGGAGGTCGAACTCCTCGGAGATGGCCGTCTCGTGGGGGGCCCCGAAGTCCTCGCCCCACTCCATCGGGACGCCCTTCCGGTTGACCAGTTCGACGGCCTCGTCGTAGGTGATGCGGGGGAACGGGGGCTTCACCCTCTCCAGCGCGGACGTGTCGCGCTTCAGCGTCTTGAAGTCGTCGGCCCGCCTCTCGAGGAGCCTCCTCACGGCATAGGTCACCATCTCTTCCTGCAGGCGCATGCTCTCCTCGAGGTCGACGAAGGCCATCTCCGGCTCGAGCATCCAGAACTCGATGAGGTGGCGGCGGGTCTTGGACTTCTCGGCCCGGAAGGTCGGCCCGAAGCAGTAGGTCCGCCCCAGAGCGAGGGCGGCCGCCTCCTGGTAGAGCTGCCCGCTCTGGCTGAGGTAGGCCCGCTCACCGAAGTAGTCGGTCTGGAAGAGGGTCGTCGTGCCCTCGCAGGCCGCCGGTGTCAGGATGGGCGAGTCGACGAGGACGAAACCCCGGTCGTCGAGGAAGTCCCTCAAGGCCCGGACGAGCTCGGCCCTGAGCCGGAGGAGGCTCTGCTGCCGCGGGGTCCTGATCCACAGGTGCCGGTGGTCCATGAGGAACTCGACCCCATGCTCCTTCAGGGTGATGGGGTAGTCGGACGACCGGGAGACGACCTCGAGTCCGGTCACGGCGATCTCGTAGCCGCCCGGCGCACGCGAGTCCTTGCGGACCTTCCCGTCCATCCGCACGGCCGTCTCGAGGGTCAGCGTCCTTGCCGTCTCAAGGACCTCGTCGGGAGCCTCGCCTGCGGCGGCGACCCCCTGGACGAAGCCGGTGCCGTCCCGCAGGATGATGAACTGGATCTTCCCGCTGGAGCGGTGGTTGTAGACCCACCCGCGGAGACTGACGGCCTCCCCGACGTGGGTGCCGAGTTCGGAAACAGTGACGATCGGCAGCCGAGACGAACTCACAGGCCCATCACCCTTCTTCCATCTTCCCCCACGGCGGGACCGCTGAAACGGGCGGCTCCGGGAGGACCCTGCGCCGCGTCTGCCGGGGGATTTGCGGCTAATTCTCACCGGACCTGCGGAAAACCTTCCTGAAAGCCGGCCCCGCCGGTGGCGAGCCGGCGGCCCGACGGCCGCCGGCTCCGCCCGCCCGACACCTGGGTGCGGCTCAGAAGCCTCTTTCTCTACGGCCCCCCTCCACCGGACTGGGCCGCAAGCCTCTCCAGTTCGGTGAGGACCTGCTCGAGTTCTGCGAGGTGCCGCCCGTAAGCGGCCCAGTCACCGCGGGATGTGGCCTCGGTCATGAGGTCGTAGATCTCGCCGGCGCGGCGGGCGAGCTCGAGGACCGTCGCCGGCGCTCCGGGAACAGTGTCGGGCATCCCGTCCGGAGGGCCGACCGCTCCCCCGAAGATGGCGCTGAGAGCCCCGCTCAAGGTCTCGGACATGACCACCTCGTCTCCGTAGGCCACGATGACCCTCTTCAGCTCTGGCAGCCTGTTCCCTGCGGCCTGCAGATAGAGCGGTTCAACGTAAAGGATGGAGTCCTTGATGGGGATGACGAGGAGGGTCCCCCTGATGACGCTCGACCCGGCCTGGTCCCAGAGGGTCAGCCTTTGGGAGATGAAGGTGTCCTGGTCGATGCGGGCCTCGACCTGGCGCGGTCCCAGGACGAGCTTCTCCTTTGGGAACGTGAAGACGACGAGTTCGCCGTACCTGTCTCCGTCCGACCGCGCCGCCAGCCAGGCGATCATGTTGTTCTTCTCCCTGGGGCTGAAGGGGAGCATCTGGACGAGCTCCTCCCGCTCCTCACCGGGCAGGCGGAGGATCATGTAGTGGGGCTCCACCCTCGCGCCCGCGGCCCCGCCCGTCCTCCCAGGCGCGCCGGCGTCGGTGTAGATCTGTATCGGCCGCTCCCAGACGTCCTCCCGGTTGTAGAAGACCACCGGGTCCTGCATGTGGTACATCGCGTACACGTCGGCCTGGATGGAGAAGAGGTCCTCCGGGTAGCGGATGTGGGCCCTCACGTCGGCCGGCATCTCGTCGGCCGGAGTGAACAGGTCCGGGAAGATCTTGCTCAGGGTCCGGGCGATGGGCTCGGACTCGTCGAAGAGGTAGAAGGTCGCCGTGCCGTGGTAGGCGTCGATGGTCACCTTGACCGGGTTCCGGATGTAGTTGATCCCGGCGTGGAGTTCGGAGTAAGGGAAGAGGTTCGTGACGGTGTAGGCGTCCTGGATGTAGAACAGCCGCCCGTCGTCACCGACGACGAGGTAGGGGTCGCGGTCGTAGGACAGCCACGGGGCGAGCTTCCGCACGAGCTCGTGGATGTTCCGGTAGATGAGGACGCGGCTCTCGTCGGTGATGGCGTCGGCCAGCAGTATCTGGTAGCTGCCGAGGCGGATGGCGAAGGCCGCCCTGACGAGCGGGTTGGAGAGCTGGACGCCGCCAGTCCCGGTATAGGTATAATAGCGGTTCTCCTGCCCCATGGGGTAGTCGAACTCCAGGTCGCGGTGGTTGACGATGGAATAGATGTTGGTCAGTTCTCCGAAGTAGATCTGCGGCTTTGTCACCTCGAGGCCCGAGACCGTCACCACGGGCGGGATGTCCTTGATGTAGAAAGTGGGCAGGCCCTGGCCCGTGGCCTCTGTCGTCGGACTCATCACGACCCCGTAGCCGTGGGTGTACTTGAGATGCAGGTTGAGCCATGTCCTGGCCTGCTCGGGGATGAGGTCGTAGTTGATCTCCCGGGCCGCCAACGTCACCTGGCGGTAGCGCCCGTCCACGACATAGCGGTCGACGTCGACATCGGCGAAGTCATAGTAGGGTCGGATGGCCTGGAGCTGGCCGTAGGTCTCGCGGAGAGGCCGCCAGTCCCAGAGCCGGATGTTGCCGATGGTGGCGGACTCCTCCTGGATGTCGGCCAGGGTCAGGTTCTCTAGCGCAGGGAACTCCCGCTCGACGACCCGATCAAGGTCGAAGGCCGCCCGGGTCATGGCGATGTTGTGCTTTATGTAGGGCATCTCCGTGTTCAGCTCGTCAGGCTCGACGGTGAACTGCTGGACGAAGGCCGGGTAGGCCGTTCCCAGGACGAACGAGGCGGCGACGAGGAAGCCGAGGCTCCACAGGACCAGGTTCAACCGCCTGAGCCTCCCGTTCACAGCGAGGAGCAGGGCCACGGCGACGGCCAGGACGCTCATGATGCCCAGCGCCGGGAGTTGAGCGTGGATGTCGGTGTAGCTCGCGCCGAAGGCCACGCCGCGGGGCGAGTAGAGCAGGTTGAACTGTGCGAGACGGTAGCCTACGGCCTTCAGGAGCAGGATGAGGGCCAGCAGGAAGGACAGGTGCGTCCAGGCCCGACTGGAGAAGACCGGTCGTCCCCTGATGATGTCCAGACCCCGGTTGGCCAGGTAGTAAAGGACCGTGGCCCCGAAGGTGAGGACCAGGACGGCCATGACCCCGCCGTACAGCCAGCGGAAGAAGGGAAGCTCGAAGACGTAGAACCCTATGTCCCGCCCGAACAGAGGGTCGGTGAGGTCGAACGGGGTCGCGTTCAGGTACTTCATGACGGTCAGCCACCCGCCCGCCGCCCCGACCCCGACCAGGACACCCACCGCCAGGGGGACGAGGACGGTGAGGGCCCTCACCAGCCGAGGCGGGAGGCTGACCGGCATCTCCATCTCGCCCCCGAGCAGGTACTCGAACGGACCCGGCGGCCCCTCCCTCCTCGCGATGAGGAGGTTCACGAGCATGAAGATGAACGCCGCCAGACCGGCGGCCGCCCCGACGGCCAGCCTGGAGAGGACCGTGGTGATGAAGACGCTCTCGTACCCTTGGCTCGCGAACCACAGGTACTCCGTCAGGACGAAGGACCCGTAGTAGGCGAGGACGCCCAGGCCTGCAAGGACGAGCAGGATGTTCGTCGGGCTCAGAATCCTTCTCACCGGAAGCACCTCCCGGTCTCGAAAAGGTCAGCCCCGCATGAGCGCCGAGGCGCTGACACCGCCGAAGTACACCCCCAGGGCCACCAGACACACGCCGCAGGCCGCCAGGAGCCACCTGTAGCCCCGCTCCGAGAGGAGCCGGCGGCCCCCGGCGACGGCTGCCGCGACCACGCCGTACCATACGTAGTCTGCGCCGATGTGCCCGATGTAGAAGGCCGCGGCTCCGGCCGTCCCATGGGGGGCGGCCAGGGTCAGGTACGAGAGACCGACGGTCGCCCACCACAGCACCCAGTAGGGGCCGGTCACGGTGGCGACGACCCCGGTGACGATCGGGCCGGAAACCCCCGTCCCCCGCCTCGCCGCGGACCCGGGCGACGACCGGGCCGCTTCCCGGCCGCCCGCCGAGGGAGCCGCAGGCGGCACCTCGTCGGGCACCGGTAGGGACGCTTCTCCCTTGAGAGCGCCGCGGGCGGTGGCCAGACCCATCCCTACGAGGACGGTCCCGCCCGCCAGGCCGACCGCGGAGGCCACGGCCGGCTGGGCCAGCACCGCTCCGAGTCCCAGGGAAAGACTGACGACCACCAGGAGCTCCATCACCGCGTGACCCGTGGTGGTCAGGAGCCCCGAGCGGAACCCCCCTCTCACGGACTGCGTGATGCAGGCCACGAGCAGGGGTCCCGGGGTGACGGCGCCGGAGAAGCCGACGATCCATGAGGTGAGAAGAAGACCCCAGAGAGTCATATCAGTCATAGTTTCGCCCCCGCCCTTCCCTGTCCTTCCGATGTCCGGACATCTCTGACCATCCCCGCTGAACCGTCGTAAGATGGGCCGGGAGGATGCCCGACGATGCTCACGGAGAACGGCCACCGGGAACGGCCCCTCCGGCAAGAGGTCGGCCACCGCGAACTCTACCTCACCCGTCCCTATCTCAGGGGACCCGACGTCCTCGCCGTCCAGCGGAGGCTCAAGGAACTCGGCTTCGACCCCTACGGGCTTGACGGCATCTTCGGACCCATGACCGAGCAGGCCGTGATGGCCTTCCAGCGGTCCCGCGGCATGACTCCCGACGGCGTGGTCCGGGAAAGGACCTACCGGGCCCTGGGGTTCTCGCCCGTCCGCCCGACCCCGCCCGCTCCCGGCGGTCCCTGGGGCCGCCCCGGGGACGTCAGCATCCTCATCGACACCGCCGCCCGCCGGCTCCACGTCTTCTCCGGACGCCGGCGGATACGTGTCTGGCCCTGTGCGGTGGGCAAACCCAGCACACCCACACCTGTCGGCCGCTGGGAGATCGTGACGAAAGTGGTCGACCCGGACTGGAAGGTCCTCGGGACCCGCTGGATGGGTCTCGACATTCCGACCGGCAACTACGGCATCCACGGCACGAACAACCCGGCCTCCATCGGGCACGCCGTCTCCAACGGGTGTGTCCGGCTCCACAACCGCCACGTCGAAGAACTCTTCGACTGGGTGGTGATCGGGACCCCGGTGAGGATCGTCCGCGGCGGAACGCCGGACGGAGGGCCGGGAGACGGCGGCTCAGGGGGAGCGGGTGAGCGGCCGGTCCTCTCGAGGGGTTCCCGAGGTCCCTGGGTCACTGAACTCCAGACAAGGCTCCGGACCCTCGGCCTCTACCGCGGGGCCCTCGACGGCATCTTCGGGCCTCTCACAGAGGAGGCCGTGAGGGAGTTCCAGCGCTCACAGGGACTCGTCGTCGACGGGATTGTCGGACCGGCCACCTGGAGCGCCCTGGACCGTGTCTAGGGTCTCGGCCGGCCGGGTCGGTCCGGGGTTGCCCCCGGGACCTTCCTCAGGTCAGGAGAGATACTCGTCGTCCTCGTCCTCACCGCCACGCGGCCTGAGGCGGCGCCCGTCCGAGAGGGTCACCACGGGCGGACCGGTGCCGTCGTGCTCCGCGCGCGGGGCGCCTTCGGCCTCCGCGGCGGCCCGCGCCTCCTCCACCGCCCGACGGGAGGCCTCCTTGGCCCGGCGGTACTGGTCCCAGGTCATGAGGATCTCGCGCGCCTTGGAGCCCTCGAACGGGCCGACGATGCCTCTCTCCTCCATCATGTCGATGAGACGGCCGGCCCTCGTGTAGCCGACCCTGAGCTTGCGCTGGAGCATGGAGATGGACGCCTGACCGCTCTCCAGGACGACCCTGACCGCGTCCTCGAAGAGCTCGTCCTCCTCCTCGACCGCCTCGTCCCCCGTGCTCTCCTCGACCTCGAGGATGTCGGGTGCGAAGTGCGGGCGCGCCTGTGCCTTGACATGCTCCACCAAGGCCTCTATCTCCTCGTCGGAAACATAGGCGCCCTGGACCCGGATGGGTTTGGTCGTGCCCACAGGCATGTAGAGCATGTCGCCGTGGCCGAGGAGCTTCTCGGCGCCGGGGCAGTCGATGATGGTCCTCGAGTCCACCTGGGAGGAGACGGCAAAGGCTATCCGCGTCGGGATGTTGGCCTTGATGGTCCCGGTGATGACGTCGACCGAGGGCCTCTGGGTGGCGACGATGAGGTGGATGCCCGAGGCCCTCGCCATCTGGGCCAGACGCCAGACGGCGTCCTCCACGTCGACCGGGGCGACCATCATGAGGTCGGCCAGCTCGTCGATGATGATGACGATGTAGGGCAAGGGCTGCGGCCCGACGCGCGGCCTGTCGGGGCCCCTCCCGGGCGCGGCGCCGACTTGTTCGGAGACGAGGGCGTTGTAGCGGCCTATGTCCCTCACTCCCGCGGCCGCGAAGAGTTCGTACCTCTCCTCCATCTGCTTGACCGCCCACCTGAGGCAGCCGGCGGCCTTCTTCGGGTCGGTCACGACCGGGGCGACCAGGTGCGGGATTCCTTCGTAGACGTTCAGCTCGACCACCTTGGGATCGATGAGAAGGAGCTTGACCTCGCTCGGCTTGGCTCTCAACAGGAGGGAGGCGATGATGGCGTTGATGCAGACGCTCTTGCCCGAGCCGGTCGCCCCGGCGATGAGGACATGCAGAAGCTGGTCGAGGTCTCCGGTGACGGAGTTTCCCGTGATATCCTTGCCGAGCCCGATGAGGAGCTTCGACGGGTTGGCCGTCGCGGCGGGGTCTTCGAGGACCTCCCGCAGGGGCACGGTGGCCACCTCCCGGTTCGGGACCTCGATACCGACGGCCCTTCTTCCGGGGATGGGCGCCTCGATGCGCACCTCGTGCGAGGCCAGGTTCAGGGCTATGTCGTCGGCCAGGCCGACGATGCGGGCGACCTTGACGCCTGGGGCCGGCTGGACCTCGAACCGGGTCACGACCGGCCCTCGCCGCACGTCGACCACTTTACCCCTGACCCCGAAGCTCTCCAGGGTCTCCTCCAGGACGCGCGCCTTCTCTTCGATGTCCTGCCGGGCCCGCCTGCTGCCGGCGGGTGGACCCTTCTTCAGAAGGGACAGCGGCGGGAGTTCATAGAGAAGGTCTTCGGTCAAGGCTATCTGCTCGTATCCCTTCGCACTGCCGGGGGCGGCCGCCCGGTCGGCGGTCGAGGTCCTCCTTCCGGCCCCGGACCCGGCTGTCCGCGGCGCAGGCCGGCCGGGGGACAGCGCGTGGGCTCGAACCTCGGTCAAGGTCTCACCGCTCGGACCCGGCCGGGAGGTCCCCGCCGGACCGGGGCCCGCCCGCCCTCCGCCGTCACGCCGCAC
>ENA-OSAE01000458-OSAE01000458.1-marine-sediment-metagenome-genome-assembly--contig:-NODE-458-length-15219-cov-15.630441_pt1 | contig 15219 bp, 9 predicted proteins | sample MGYA00237870_ERZ529317 | MGnify/ENA primary metagenome ERZ529317 (study PRJEB26369, sample SAMN03142812) | marine sediment metagenome | biome: marine; feature: borehole; material: sediment... | reverse complement strand
TTTGTACCTAGACCCCGCTGTGCCCTCTATCTGCCCACGTGAATCTTACAGGAACCCCGAACGATGCCGGGCGTAGCCCGAGGCCACAAGGGGAACACCGGCCAGGAGAGCCGCGGCCCCGCACAGGAACGGTGAAAGGCCCGTCCATACGTGAAGAAGGCTCGAGACCACCGGACCGGCCACGATGCCGAGAGAGAAGGCGGCGTAATAGAGCCCGAAGGCGCGGCCGCGGTCCTCCTCGGACGTGACCGAAACAACCTGGGCCGCCGCCGCCGGGAAGAGGAGTCCGAAACCCACACCGTAGGCCAACATCACCGACATCAGGCCCCAGTAGGAGGTGAGCCCGTCGAGAAGGCCGAGCGAAAGCCCCATGACACCCAACCCACCCAGGACCCTCGTCTCGAGGCTCACGCCCCCCAGACATCGGGCAAGGGCGAAGACCAGGATGGCCGAGAAGGCGAACCCACTCATCAGCATCCCGACCGGAGCGGCCCCGTAGCCTAGGGCGGCTCCCCGCAGGGGCAGGGCGAAGGCCAGGATCCCCTTGCCGAAGGTCAGGCAGAAAACGGCCGAGACGGCTCCCGCGTAGACCGGACGGCCGAGGAACCTGCGGTAGGCCGCGAAGTCACCGAGTGACGGCGCTGGCCTGGCCCGCGGACCGGGCTCCTCGAGCAGGACCTGGACGACGAGCGCCGTCACCACCAGCAGGAGACCGACAAAGACGAACACGGCGTCGTAGCCCGCCCTGTCCTTCAGGACACCGGCCAGCGGCGGACCGAGCAGGGCGGCCACGCCGATGGCGACACCCGACTTGGCCATCCCCACCGCCCCCCCCGTCCGCGACGCCCCCGTCCTGTCGCCGACATAGGCGAAGGCCGCCGGGACGAGGATGGCCCCTCCCAGCCCGTGGACGATACGGGCCCCGAGGAAGTGCCCGGGAGCCGAGGCCGCGGCGGCCAGGAGGACGCCGGCCGCGGCGATGAGCATCCCCGTGACCATCGAGGCCTTCCGACCGCGGCGGTCGATGACCGGCCCGGCGAGGATGTTGCCGACCATGTTCGCCAGGGAGTAGGCCGCGACCGTCAGGCCGACGAGGGTCGTCCCGGCCCCGAGGTGGCGGGCGTACGGAGCGACGATTGGAAGCTGGGCCAGGGTGTCGAAGAAACTGACGCCGATGACGATGAACACGAGTGCGCTGCGAGCCATGAAAGACCTCCCGGCAGAGACGTCTCGCTTCTGGGCGTCCCTCTCAGGCCTGAGGCCGGTCGGACTGCCGGAAACCGCAGGCCTCGTTGGCGCACTTCAGGTGCAGGACACCCTTAGCCGCCCGTCGGTCGCCGTCCGGCCCGTCACGGTCGGGCCCGGCGGGTCGCCCGGCCTCGCCGTCACCGCCGGCGGCGCTCGTCACCTGACCGTCCCCGCGCCCGGCCACGACCATGAAGCTCCCGCATTCCGGACACCGCCGGTCGGTCGGTCGGGACCAGACCGAGAAGTCACACTCCGGGTAGCGGATACAGCCGTAGAACCGCCGCCCCTTCCTCGTCCGCTTCTCGACCACCTCCGCCCCGCACTTGGGGCACTTGACACCGGTCGCGACGGCGTAGGGCTTGGTCTGGCGACACTCCGGATAGCCCGAGCAGGCCAGGAACCGGCCGTAGCGCCCGTACTTGACCACCATCGGCCGCCCGCAGTCGTCACACTTGATACCCGTCTCCTCCTCGGGTACCTCGACCCGCCCGACCTCCTCCTCGGCCGCCCTGAGGGCCTGTGCGAAAGGCTCGTAGAACCGCCGGACGACCTTGCGCCAGGGCAGTCGCCCCTCCTCGACACGGTCGAGCTGTTCCTCCAGTGACGCCGTGAACTCCACGTCGAGGATGTCGGGGAAGTAGGCCGCGAGGAGCTCGGTGACGACACGGCCCAGCTCGGTCGGCACCAGCCGGCCGTCCCTTCTCTCCACGTAGCCGCGGGTGAGGATCGTCTCGATGGTCGGAGCGTAGGTGCTGGGACGACCGATGCCCAGCTCTTCCATCGCCTTGACCAGCGTCGCCTCACTGTACCGGGGAGGCGGGCTGGTGAAGTGCTGTTCGGGGACCAGCCCGACCAGGGTGAGCTCTTCGCCCGGCTCAAGCTCTGCCAGGACCACAGCGGCGTCGTCCTCGAGGCCGCCCGCATCCTCCCCTGCTGTGGGCGCGCGGTCGCCCGCCCCGTCGTTGCCGGCGCCCGAAGCGTCCGCTTCGCCGTCCCCGCCTCCCTCGAGCCCCCGACCCGCCCACGCGGCGGCGGCCAGGAAACCCGGGAACTCCAGGTGAGACCCTGAACTGCGGTAGGCCCAACCCGAAGCTTCCAGGTCCACCGTCACCGTCCTGTAGACGGCCGGGGCCATCTCGCTGGCCAGGAACCGCTCCCAGATGAGTCGGTAGAGCCGGGCCTGGTCGGCGTCGAGGTAGGGGCTCACGGCAACCGGCGTGCGGCCGGGGTCGGTCGGCCGGACGGCTTCGTGCGCCTCTTGCGCCCGCCTGGCCGCCTTGTGTCTGGCTCTCTCGGACGGGAGGTACTCCGGGCCGAGCTCCCGGGCTATCAGGGCCCTCGCGGCCTCGGACGCACCCGCGGCGACACGCGTGGCGTCCGTGCGCATGTAGGTGATGAGGCCGACAGGCCCCTCGTCTCCGAGCTCCACGCCTTCATAGAGCTGCTGGGCCACGGCCATGGTCTTGCGGACCGAGAAACCGAGGCGGTGGGCAGCCTCCTGCTGGAGGGTGCTGGTCGTGAAGGGAGCCGGAGGGCGGCGCCGGCGGGTCCTGCGCCTGACGTCGACAACGGTCCAGCGTGCCCGCCGGCTGTCCTCGACGACCCGCTCTGCGTCGGCGGCGCCGGGGAGCTCCACCTTCTCGACCTTGCCCGCCCCGAACCGGCCCACGAACCTGGCCGCGAACGTGGGCCCGTCCTTCGTGGACCGCCGCAGGGTCGCGGTGACGGTCCAGTACTCCTGCGGAACGAAAGAGGCGATCTCCTTCTCGCGGTCGGTGATGAGCTTGACGGCCACGCTCTGGACGCGCCCGGCGGAGAGGCCCCGCCTCACCTTCCGCCACAGCAGGGGACTCAAGCCGTAGCCGACAAGGCGGTCCAGAACCCGCCTGGCCTGCTGGGCGTCCACAAGGTCCATGTCTATGGGCCGCGGCTGGCGGATGGCCTCGGCCACGGCGTCCTTGGTGACCTCACGGAAGACGATCCGGCAGGGACTGGCCGGGTCGATGTTCAGGAGGTGAGCGAGGTGCCACGAGATGGCCTCACCCTCACGGTCGGGGTCTGTGGCGAGGAGGACCCTCCCGGCCTTCCGGGCGGCCTTCCTGAGCTGTCCGACCACCTCACCCCGCCCGCGCACAGTGATGTACTTGGGCTCGAAGTCCCTCTCGACGTCGACACCCAGCTGGCTTCGGGGCAGGTCGCGGAGGTGTCCGAGGCTGGCCTCCACCCGGTACCTCCGTCCGAAGGCCCGGGCGAGGGTCCGAGCCTTCGTCGGGGACTCGACGATGATGAGGGGCCTGCCCGCCTTTTTCGCCAACAGCCGTCCTCCGTTTCGCTCGCTAGACCCTGTGACCGGACCGGCCCGCAGGGGTCACTTCCTGACGTAGTTGCCCCCGGGGAGCCTGGACACCAGACCCTTCACCTCGAGAACGCCGAGGATGGTCCCGAGCCTAGAGGCCTCGAGACCTGTCCTGGCCATCAGCAGGGCGAAGGGGACGACCTCCCCCCGGCCGAGAGCGGACAGCACCGTCGCGGCTCCGGCGCCCTCTCCCGGGACGGCCCCGCGGGCCTCGCCCGCATCCCTGCCGCGGCCCCGGTCCTGACCCGCCTTGCCCGACGTCCGGCCGCCCGTCCTTGCGAGTCCGAGTTCTGCGAGGACGTCGTCCGCGTCGCGGACGAGCCGACCCGCGCCCCTCAGAAGCTCCAGGCACCCGGCGCTCGCCGGCGAGGTGACCGTTCCAGGCACCGCCATCACCTTACGGCCGAGGGCGCGGGCGAAGGCGGCTGTGGTCAGGGCCCCCGAACCCACCGGGGCCTCGGTGACGACAACCCCCAGAGCGAGGCCTGCCACGACCCTGTTCCGTCTGAGGAAGTTGCCCCTGACGGCTATCGTACCCGGGGGGAACGGGCTTATGACGGCCGCGCTGCGGCCGATGGCCTCGGCCAGCGACCGGTTCTCCCGGGGATGACTCTCCATCACGCCGCCGGCGAGCACGGCCACCGTGGTGCCTCCGGCGTCCAGCACCGCGCGGTGGGCCGCGGTGTCGATACCCAGGGCCAGCCCGGATATGACGACGACCCCCGCCTCCGCCAGGCCGACGGCGATGTCGGCCGTGACCTCGAGGCCGTAGGGTGTCGGGCGCCGCGTCCCGACCACGGCCACGGCCGGCCCTCTGGCCGCGGCCTGGGGGTCCCCGCGCACGAAGAGGACCGGCGGCCGGTCCGCGACCAAGCGTAAACCAGCCGGGTATTCCTCGTCAAGGTAGGTCACGACCTTGACTCCCGTCCGTTCGTAGCGCCGGACGAGGCCGGCGGGGTCCAGACGCCTGCGTCTGGAGACCAGCTCGCAGGCCACCGCCGGCGGCAGTCCCGGACAGGCGGCGAGTTCCTCCGGTGCGGCCTCCCAGGCGGCCCTCGGTGTCCCGAAGCGCTCCAGGAGGAACCCGAGACGCCTGGCGCCGACACCCGGCACCAGGCTCAGGGCCACGATGTAGTCCCGGTCCTGCATCAGGCGCCCCCCCTTGTGCAGGGACCCGCCTGAGCGGCCGCCCCCTGCGGTTGTCACCCGCCGCGCCGGGGCGCGATGTTCTCGGCGGGGTCCCGGGTCTCCTCTCGGTCCGGCCGGCCGCCGACGGCGGGGCCGGGAGGCCCCGACCGGTGGGGGGCCCGCCCTCCGGCCTCCGAGGAGCTGAACTGAAGCTCATAGAGGCGACGGTACAGGCCCCCGGCTGCCATCAGCTCGGCGTGACGACCTCGCTCCACGATCCGGCCGTCATCGATGACGAGGATGAGGTCGGCGTCACGCACGGTCGAGAGGCGGTGGGCGATGATGATGCAGGTCCGTCCTTCGAGGAGACGGTCCATGGCCCGCTGGATGAGGACCTCCGTATAGGCGTCGACGCTGGAGGTCGCCTCGTCGAGGACCAGGATGCGCGGGTCGGCGATGAGGGCCCGGGCGAACGAGACGAGCTGGCGCTGGCCCACGGACAGGTTCCCGCCCCTCTCCCCCACCTGGGTGTCGTACCCCTCGGGCAGCCTCGAGATGAACTCGTGGGCGCCCACGGCCTTCGCGGCCTCGACACACTCCTCCAAGGAGGCTGCGGGCCGGCCGAACCTGATGTTGTCGGCCACGGTCCCGGAGAAGAGGAAGGTGTCCTGGAGGACGAACGCCATCTGGCGCCGGAGGGACCTCTGGGTCACCTCCCGGATGTCCTGCCCGTCGATGAGGACGGCCCCCTCCTGGGGGTCGTAGAAGCGGCCCAGGAGGTTGATGATGGAGGTCTTCCCCGCCCCCGTGGGCCCGACAAGGGCCACTCGCTGACCGGGTTCGACGGTGAAGCTGACGCCCCTCAAGACCTCCTCACCGGGAACGTAGGCGAAGGTGACGTCCCGGAACACGATGCGTCCCCTGACGGGCCCGAGATCCCGAGCGCCCGGTCGGTCCTCGACACCGGGAGGCGTGTCCAGGATGGCGTGTATCTTCTCGGCCGCGGCCGTCGCCTGCTGGGCGAGGTTGTAGACGACGGTCAGGTCGCGGATGGGCTGGTAGAACCGGGTGACGTAGGTGAGGAAGGCGATCAGCTCGCCCGCCGTGAGGCCGCCGGCCCCCGCAGGCCCGGCCACCGCCCCGGCCGCCCCCCGGAGGGCTCCGATGACCGAGAGCCCACCGAACCAGATGACGACGGCCATGCCCAGGGCGCCGACCAGGTCCACCAGAGGGACGAACGTGCTGAACAGGTAGGCGGCCCTCATGTTCGCCCTGTAGTTGTCCCGGTTGGTGGCGTCGAACCTGGTCCGGTTGACCTCCTCCCTGACGAAGGACTGGGTGACCCTCATCCCCGAGATGGTCTCCTGAAGGTTGGCGGCCATCTTCGCCACCTGCCGGCGGACCTCCCGGTAGGCCGCCATGACGCGGCTCCGGAACCTGGTCGCCAGGAGGATGACGAGCGGCAGGACCATCATGGAGAGCAAGGCCAGACGAACATCAAGGTAGAACATGATGGCCACGATGCCGACAAGGGTGAGGGCGTCGTTGATGATGTAGACGATGCCGCTCGAGATGAGCTCGCTCATCGACTCGACGTCATTGGTGGCGCGGGAGATGAGGACGCCCACGGGGTGCTTCTCGAAGAACCCGATATGGAGCCTCTGGTAGTGGGCGAACAGGTCGCGGCGCATCGCGTAGATGGCCCTCTGACCGACCCATGACATGGTGTAGGTCTGGTAGTAGGAGCCCAGCCAGTTGACCAGGTGGACCCCCACGTAGACCAGGGCCAACAGGGTCAGGCCGCGGAGGTCGCCGGGTATCACGCACCGGTCCACAGCGACACCCAGGAGGTAGGGCGGGAGCAGGCCGGTGACGGAGACGAGCACCATCGCCGCCGCCGCAGAGGCCACACGCCTGCGGTAGGGCCAGACATAGGTGGCGAACACGCGCCTGAGGGTCCCCGGGTCGATAGGCCGCAGGTCCTCCTCGTCCGGAGCTCCGTGCATGCGGAAGGCCACTACCGCTCACCCCCCGTTCCGTCGAGGCCGGAGACAGCACCGGCGCGGGCCCAGGCCCGACATCGCTCCTCCTCCTGAGGTCTGAACTGCAGTTCATATATCTCCCGGTAGATCCGGCTGCGGGCCAGGAGCTCGTCGTGGCCGCCCTCGTCGACGATGCGGCCCCTCTCGAGGACCACGATGCGGTCGGCCTGTCTCAAGGTCGTCAGACGCTGGGCGATGACGAAGGTGGTCCGCCCCTTCATGAGCCGGGCCAGCGCCCTCTGGATGGCCTGCTCCGTCTCGGTGTCCACGCTGGAGGTGCAGTCGTCGAGGATGAGGATTCTCGGGTCCATGAGGAGGGCCCGCGCGATGGCCACCCGCTGTTTCTGCCCCCCGGAGAGGCCGACGCCCCGCTCGCCCACGACGGTGTCGTATCCCTGGGGCAGGGTCATGATGAAGTCGTCGATCTCCGCCGCCCGCGCGGCCCGCCGGACCTCCTCCAGCGTCGCCTCAGGCCGGCCGTAGGCGATGTTCTCACGGATGGAGGCCGAGAAGAGGAACGTGTCCTGCAGGACCACCCCTATCTGCCGTCTCAGGCTCCCCAGGGTGACCTCGCGGACGTCGGTTCCGTCGACGAGCACCCGGCCCGCGGTCGGGTCGTAGAACCGCGGGATGAGGTTGACCAGGGTGCTCTTGCCCGAGCCGGTGGCTCCCAGGAGAGCGACGGTCTCCCCCGGCCTCACCCGCAGGTTGATGTCGTGCACGACAGGGGCCTCCCGCCGGGTCCCGCCGTCCGCCGGGGTCCGCCGGCCCCCGGTACCCTCCCCCGCCCGGGCCAGCCACGCGACCGGGGGCCCGCCGTAGGAGAAGGACACGTTCTCGAAGACCACCTCGCCTCGGACCCTTCCCAGAGGCCTGGCCCCCGGGAGGTCCTTGACCTCTGGTTCGGTGTCCAGAATCTCGAAGATGCGCTGCCCCGCCGCCTGCGCCCTCTGCGAGAGGTTGACAATCCACCCGAGCATCCGCAGGGGCATGATGAGCATGAGCAGGAAGCTGTTGAAGGCCACGAGCGACCCCAGGGAGAGGCGGCCCAGGATGACCTCGCGGCCCCCGTACCAGATGAGAAGCGCCGTCCCGGCCCCGGTGATGAAGTTCATGAGCGGGAAGAAGAACGCCCACAGCCTCACCGCCTCGAGGTGCCGGCGGAGGTAGCCCAGGTTCTCGCTGTCGAACCGCTCCTCCTCGTCCTCTTCCCGGGCGAACGCCCGCACCACCCTGACCCCGCTGAGGTTCTCCTGGAGCCGCGTGGTGATGGCCGCGAGCTGCTGCTGGATGGCGAGGTACTTCGGCCGCACCCGCCGGCTGAACGTGGCCACGATGACCGCGGCCGGTGGGGCGGTCACAAGGGAGACCAGGGCCAGCCGCCAGTGCAGGCTGAAGAGGACGACCAGGACCGCGCTCAGGGTGAGGACGTTCGACACGAGGTTGATGAGGCCGAAGCCCAGAAAACGCCTCAGGGTCTCGACATCGCCCGTCACCCTTGACATGAGCTGGCCGGTCACGGCGTGGTCGTAGAAGGAGAACGACAGTCTCTGGAGATGGTCGTACAGGGCGTTCCGGAGGTCGTAGATGACCTTCTGGGCGAGGTACTCCATCGAGTAGCGCTCACCGAAGGCGAACAGCCCGCGGAAGAGGACCACCGCGACCACTCCGCCGGCGGCCGCGCCGAGGAGCCGGATGTCCCCCCGGGCTATGGCCCTGTCGATGACGGCCTGGACGATGAACGGGACGACCAGTGAGGAACCGAGGCCCACGACCATCGAGACGAACCCGGCGGCCAGGGCGACCCAGTACCGCCGGGTATAGCCCAGCAGACGGAGCAGGACCTTCACAGCCGGCCAAATCCCCTCTCCCGGCGCCGGGCCGAGGAGCCCGGCCGGCCCGCCCGCTCCCCAGGGCGTGCGGGCCCCGGTCTAGAAGACTTCCAGGTTGGCCAGTGGCACGAAGACCCTCGAGCCGTCGTCCAGCTCCACCTCTGCCGCGGGGAGAAGCGCCTCGGTCTCGAACCTGACCGGCTCAGAGGGCACAGAGACCACAGTGCCCCACCGGCCAAACTTCGGGTTGCGAACTATCCTCACTTTCGCCCCGACCGTCGGTTCTCCCTTCTCCGCCTCCCGGCGCGCGAGGAGGTCCTCGAGGGGGTCGGCCGGCTCGTCGTCCTCCAGCGGGAGGATGATCTCCGGCCGGACCACCCCGGCACGGACCTGGGTCGACCCGTTCACCGAGACGGTCCGCCCCTCCGCCGCCCGCAGGAACTCGAAGACGTCCTCGGCCATGGGCATCGACCCGAAGCCCTCCGTGAGGACGACCGTGAGGTCCACCTCCTCCTGGCCGGTGATGCCGACGACGATATCGCGGCCCAGGAGGCTGACAAGATCCTCCATGTCGGCCCCGCCGCTCACGATGCCCGCGACACCCTCATGCAGAGCCTTTCTCATGGCCTCCAGGGTGACCCTGGCCCCGCCGACAACGACGGCTCCTGCCAGGTCGGGTGTTATGTCTTCAGCGTCGAGCGTCTCGGACGGGTCCCGGGCGACGACCCTCAGAGGCCCGTGGTTCTCGAAGCCGAGGCCGAAGACCCCCTGCACATAGGCGGCCGTGGTCTCGACCAGAGCCCCCTTCTCGGGGTAGATCTCCTTCACCGTGCCCTCGATGTAGGCATCGACCTGCGCCGACTTCGAGGGTCGAACGATGGTCACCGTCCCTGTGCGGGTGCATATCCTCTCGATCACGCCTGTGGCAGGCGCGTAGCAGTACTCCACTCCCAGGCCGCCCGGAGCGTCGGCCAGGATGGCCCCCTGCCGCACCTCGTCGCCCTCCCGGTACCTCATGAAGGCCCGGATCAAGGCGGGAGCGACGTCCAGCTTCCGGGCCACGTTGAGGATGACCACCGGGGCGGCCTTCTGGGCGTCCTCCCGGACGAGCACCCGGGCGTAGGCGTGGGAGATGAACTCCACGACCCCGTCGACCGGGGAGCGGGCCTCGCGCACCTCCCGGAAGGGGCCGACCTCGGTCCTTGCCAGGGGTTCCTGGCCGAGGACCCTGTCGCCGACCCTCTTCAGCATGACCTCCGAAACCTTCTCCGGGGTCAGCCTGACCCCGAGCTCGTTCTGGAGGTCCACGATGTAGGGGTCCCCGGGAACGGTCTCCGCCCGGGCGATGAGGTCGCCGGGATGCACCCTGTCACCGGCCTCTACCATGACCTCGCCGGGGAGAGGGATGACCCTCTTCCGGCTGATGCGGACCCGCTCGAAGATCTGGCCTTCGGCTCTCGACACTAGCGGCCACCTCCCCCAGCGCCTCCAGGCCCGGTTCTCTCCGTCTCCGGGTAGGCCTCGAGGCTCTCCAGCCACCGGGCCACCATCGCGAGCCTCTCGTCCTCCCGCGCCGGGAACACGATGGGGCGCCCTCGACCGTCCAGGACCAGCCCCACCGCACCGCCGACGGCCTCGGACTCGACCCTCCGCCCGGGCCCGGCCCCCACGTCGGCGCCGCGCACCGGGACGACATGGAGGTGGGCCTTCTCACCGGGTCCGAGCGGGATGACGGTCAACTCCCCGCCCAGCACCTTCTCCGCCCGTGTCGACCCGTCGGGCATGACCATGTGCACGGTCGCCAGCGGCTGGCCCGGCCTGGGCCGGGCCTTGGGTGCGACACAGGTCCCCAGCGGGACGAGGCAGTCGGTCTCGAAGACCTGGAAGGCCATCTCGGGCTCGAGTTCGGCCAGGACCCCGAGGTGGGGCATCATGAAAACGCTGTCGACGTAAAGCCCTGTCACACCTTCAGGCTGGAAGGCGTCCATGAGAAGGAGCATCGCCTGTGAACGGCGCGGCGCATGCGAGAGGACCCCTCCGCTCCCGATGACCGCGGTCACCGCCAGCGGCTCGATGATGGACCGGCCGCTGAGGGTCTCCTGCCTGAAGAGGTCCCTCAACTTGTCGAAGGTGCCGACATGCTGGACCCCTTTCAGCGTGACGGCTATCTCCTTGTGGTGCTCGTAGGACAGGCGGATGGCTTCCCGCGCCACCGCGTGCTCGATAAGGAGTTCTTCGAGGGTGGAAGGAAGAGTGGTCGGGCGGACCATCTTGTTGGCGACGAGGTTGCGGAGGTCCCGGACCGAGATCCTGAAGGGCAGCCATCGCGCGACATTCTCCGGCCCGGCCTCGGCGAAGACGTTCACCGTGCTGTAGCTCATGCCGAGGTTGGCGCTGACAGACCTGTGGAAGCGGCCGTCGATGACAGAGAAGACGTCGGTCGTCGCCCCTCCGATGTCGACGCCGACGACGTTGGCCTGGTGCGCTTCAGCCATCATCTGCATCATCTTGCCGACGGCCATCGGCGTCGGCTCGATGACGTTCTTGGTCCATTCGAGGAGGTTCCGGTAGCCGGGGGCCCGGGCCATGACGTGTTCGAGGAAGAGCCGGTGGATCTCCCGGCGGGCCGGCTCGAGGTCCTCCTCCTCGAGGGTCGGGCGGATGTTCGGGACGACGTAGACGTCCATGACGTCGCCGAGGACGTCCCGCACGTACTCCCTTGCCCTCTGGTTCCCGGCGTAGACCAGCGGAACCCGGTAGTCGCCCCCGAGGCGGGGCCGCGGGCGGGAGGCCGCGATGTACTCCGCCACCGCCGCGACGTGCGAGATGTTGCCGTCGTCCGTGCCTCCGGCCATGAGGATCATGTCCGGCCGGAGCTCCTGGAGGCGGCGGATACGCTCCAGGACCAGCCGGGCGTCGTCGAGGGAGATGACGTCCATGACGACGGCGCCAGCGCCCAGCGCGGCCCTCTCCGCGCTCTCGGCCGTCATCGTCTTGACCAGGCCCGCGACGGTCATCTGCAGACCTCCGCCAGCGCTCGAGGTGCACACGAAGAGGTCGACTCCCTCATCCCCGACCTGCGGAGTGATGAGTCTGCCCTCGCGCACCAGACGCCGCCCGAGCCTCGCCTCCGCCCGGGCCGCAGCCAGCCTGACGCCGATCATCACGTCCTCCTGGGGCGCCTCGACCGTGGTCGGGGCCTCCCCCCTGGCGACGAGCCGGCAGCCGCCGTCCCGCTCCTCGATGACGATGGCTTTGGTCGTGGTGCTCCCCACGTCGATGGCCAGGACGCTTCTTATGCGGTCACTCATCCAGCCACCCCCAGGTCGGTCCGCCGCCCCGGCCCCGGACGGGCCGCCGGACGGCGGCCGGGCGAAAGGACTCCTGGAAACGCCCTTAACGTGCATTACGGCCGACCTCCGGAAAAGTTTCAGGGCCGCCCGACCGGGCGGCCCTGCGCAGGCCCCGAAGGCTCTGGAGGTCAGGCCGTCTCCTTCTTTATCTCCTCCGTCAGGAGAGGCACTATCTCGAAGAGGTCCCCGACTATGCCGTAGGTGGCCACCTTGAAGATGGGCGCGTCGGGGTTCTTGTTGATGGCCACGATGATGTCCGACGACTTCATGCCCGCCAGGTGCTGGATGGCCCCGGAGATGCCGCAGGCGATGTACACCTTCGGACTCACCGTCTTGCCCGTCTGGCCGACCTGGTGCGCATAAGGGACCCAGCCGGCGTCCACCGCGGCGCGTGAGGCGCCCATCGCCCCGCGGCAGGCGTCGGCCAGGGCCTTGATGAGGGCGAAGTTCTCCGGCTTGCCCACACCACGCCCGCCGGAGACGACGATGTCGGCCTCCTCCAGCTTCACCTCTCCGCCGCCCGTCTCGACGGCTTCCAGCAGCTTCACGCGGTCCGTTATCTCCAGCCCGGACAGGTCCGCCTTCTCGACCCTGCCGGTGCGGGAGGTGTCGGGCTCCGGCCGCGGGGCGCTCTTCATCCGGAGCGTGGCGAGTTGAGGCCTCGCCTCCGGCGTCTCGACGGTCGCCAGCACGTTGCCGCCGTACATCGGGCGAACGGCCACCAAGCCCTTCTCGCCGTCCCATTCGAGGTCGACGCACTCGGAGGCCAGCCCGGTGCGGAGCCTGGCCGCCAGCCGGGGGGCGAGGGACTTGCCGCTGGACGTGGCGCCGATGATGAAGGCCGCCGGTTCATAGCTCTTGACGAGATGTGTCACGACGTCGGTGTAGGGGTCGTCCCGGTAGGCGTCGAGCTTCGGGTGCTCCGCGACGAGGACCACGTCGGCCCCGCAGGCGATGAGCCTCTCCGTATCCACCGAGCCCGCGTCGTCCGCCAGGAGCACCGCCCATACCTCCTGCGAGGAGGCGTCGGCGAGCTTCCGGGCGAGACCCAGGGCCTCAAGGGTCACGTTGGCCACCTTGCCCCCGCGGTGGTCGACGAGAACCCAGATGTTCTTCGCTTCCTGTGTCATACGACTCCCTCCCCCTACAGGACCTTCTGGGCCTTGAGCTTGGCCACCAGCGTCTTGACCTGCTCCTCGGGCGTGCCCTCGATGATCTCACCGCCCGAGCGCGGTGGAGGCGGAGCCACCTTCGCCACCACGGTCGGCGACCCGGACGGACCGACGCGCGAGGGGTCCGCCCCGAGGTCGGACAGGCCCCACACGGGGATGGTCACCCGCTTGGCCTTCATGAGGCCCTTGAGGGAGGCGAGCCGCGGCTCGTTTATCTCCTTCACCACAGTGATGAGCATCGGCAGGGGCCCCTCGAGGACCTCGTAGCCGTCGTCCGTCATGCGCTGGAGACGGATGTAGCCTTCCTTGAGCTCCTCTATCTTCCGCACGAAGGTCACCTGGGGCAGGCCCAGCTCCTCGGCCACGCCGGGGCCGACGTTCCCGCTCGAGCCGTCCATGGCCTGGCGGCCGCAGATGATGAGGTCGTAGTCACCGAGCTTCTCGATGCCCCGGGCGAGGATGTAGGCCGTGGCCAGCGGGTCCGAGCCCTCGAAGGCCGGGTCGCTCAGGCGGACGGCTTCGTCGGCTCCCATGGCCAAGGCTTCACGCAGCGACTGGTCCACCTCGTCAGGCCCCATGCTGACGACGGTCACCGTCGCCCCGGAGTTCTCCTTGATGCGGATGGCCTCTTCAAGAGCGTAGGTGTCATAAGGGTTGATGATCCTCGTCAGGCCCCCGGTGTCCACGCGGTTCTGGGCCTGGTCTATCTTGACCTCGGTCGTCTCCGGCACCTGCTTCATGCACACGACGATCCGCATCTCCTGGCATCACGCCCCTTTCGAATAGCTGCTGGAGAGCCGTGTCCCCCGACGGCGGCGGCTCGCCCTGAACACCGAACCACCAAACGTTCGGTTGACCAGTTACGACACCACGCCTCGGAATCCCTGGTGACATCGAGTTATCTTCCGCCGGAGACATCTCCTGCGCCGGAAGGTTGTGAAAACAAGTTGTATTGTGATAGTGCGACCGGATCGGGGAAGGCTGTCAATCAGGCGGCCTAGGACGTCTGCCCCGGCGCCGGGGGAGGGCCCTTCAGGCCCTCTCCCCGCGGTGCCCCAGGGCCTCGGCCACGTGAGACGGTCCCACATCCGCCGCCCCCTCGAGGTCGGCGATGGTCCGGGCCAGGCGGACGACCCGGTCGCGGGCCCGGAACGAGAGGGCCATGGACCGCACCGCCTCGTCCAGGAGCCCTCTGGCCTCGAGAGACAGGCGAACGAGGTCCGGCTCACGGAGGTGTCTTGACTCCATCTCGGCGTTCGTCGCCAGGCCCGCGGCCGCGAGCCGCCGCGCCTGGCGCCCGCGCGCCGCCGCGACGCGCCGCCGGACCGCCGAGGAGGTGTATCTGTCCCGGAGGCGTCCCCCGCCCCGGGAGGACCCCTTGCGCCGGCGCGGGACCGGACGCGGGACCTCGACGTGCATGTCGATCCGGTCGAGCAGAGGCCCCGAGAGGCGGCGGTGGTACCTCTCCAGGTCCGACTCCCGGCACCGACAGGCCCGCCTGGAGTCCCCGCGGTAGCCGCAGGGGCAGGGGTTCATCGCCGCCACGAGGCTGAACCTGGCCGGGAACGTGCAGGTGAGCCCTTTGCGAGCCAGACGCACCGCCCCCTCCTCGAGCGGCTGCCTCAACAGTTCCAGCGCCTCACGCCGGAACTCCGGCAGCTCGTCGAGGAAGAGCACCCCCCGGTGGGCCAGGCTCAACTCGCCCGGCACGGGCGGGAAACCTCCCCCCGCGAGCCCGGCCACGGTCGCCGTATGGTGCGGAGCCCGGAACGGTCTCTCCCGCACGAGGCCAGTCCCGGGGGGGAGCAGCCCGGCCACACTGTACACCTTGCTGACTTCGAGCCTCTCCCACATCGCCATCTCGGGCAGGATGCCGGCGAGCCGCCGGGCGAGCATGGTCTTACCGGCACCCGGAGGACCGACCAGCAGGACGTTGTGTCCTCCCGCTGCGGCGATCTCGAGCGCCCGCTTGGCCCGCTCCTGACCCTCGACCTCCGCGAGGTCGCCGTGCAAGGTCCCCGTCGGCCGGGCCCCGACGCCGTCCGCCCCCTCCATCGGCCCCGCCTGCCGGGCGCCCCTCCGCCCGCC
>ENA-OSAE01000455-OSAE01000455.1-marine-sediment-metagenome-genome-assembly--contig:-NODE-455-length-15365-cov-27.862182_pt1 | contig 15365 bp, 12 predicted proteins | sample MGYA00237870_ERZ529317 | MGnify/ENA primary metagenome ERZ529317 (study PRJEB26369, sample SAMN03142812) | marine sediment metagenome | biome: marine; feature: borehole; material: sediment... | reverse complement strand
GCACCCGCCTTTTAAGCGGGGTGTCGATGGTTCGAATCCATCATGGCCCACCATTATTTGCCTGAGTTTCTCAGCAAACAGTCCAGGATGTCCCCTTGCATAGAGTAAAGATCTTTCTTATAATATAACTACCGCAAAGTTTATAAACCTCTAGAGGTCAACACGGATAATCTTTGGCGAGCGAGAGTAGCTCAGGGGTAGAGCATCGGCTTCCCAAGCCGAGGGTCGCGGGTTCGAATCCCGTTTCTCGCTCCAGGAAAATCAAGGGTTCTGGGGAATTTAGTTTCACCCAGAGCCCTTATTTTATCCTTGATCCCTATCACCTGGCCAAGTGTCTCGTGGCGGTTGGCCCCAGCGGCCCTTGCCTTCATATGACAATTTGTGCTATATTTAAAATGTCAACTTCATCCAGCGGCATAGCTCACATGTCATTTACATTATGAGAGAGGGGCCGCCTAAAGTACCAGGGAAAACCGGGGATTTCACGGTTACGTTCTCAGTCGAGGAACAGACTTCCGAATAAGAAAAAAGTTAACCAAAATCCAAAAAAAGGACTTGAACACAAGGGTATGTTAGGATATCAACCTCCGGGCTGCCCTTTTTGTATGTCTGACGAAGATTTAGATTGCTTCACCCGAAAATGCCTGCAAAGTTGGATGATGTGAGAGGAGGTGGCCGCTGTCGAGTGAAGTCCTTAAGTATTTCCACGCATTCCAGATCAGCCTGACCGTCACGCCCGACAGCCGTATGTTTGCTTACTTCCACGAAAACGTCGTTAGCGAATACTCCTACGAGCAGTCTCGCCGATGGCGTCAACGTCGACTTCGATAGCTACCGTGTCGAAACCGAGATCACCAAGAACGGGGCTGTTAGAAATAAAATCTTAACAGACACCGAGCACATTGAGGAAGGTGAAAACAGTGCGCTTGGTGCAATGTTGTGATTTAGATGCCAGTGACAAGTATTTTGAGGATTTATTGGCTGGCTCTGCGGACTTGGTCCTTTTAGGTAATATCGAGTTAACTCATGAGGAACTTAATCACCTGGCTAAGTTGACCGCTATGGAGTTGCAAAAACCTGAACCTGCTGTTTATGGTTCCCTCAGTGTTGCTGTCTTTCTTGCTTGGATGGGTATATTCCATTACCAGGATAATTATTGGACTCATGTATACAAGGCCCTTGGACTGCCGCAAGGCCAGGTAAAATGGCAGAGGATTTTGGGCGAGGCCTTTTTGCAGACAATTGAGAAGTACCAATTACCCAAATTTGAGGGCAAGTCCCGTTACATAACACCAATTCTGGCCCACAGCTGCGTCCCAAATTCCTACCTAGACAGCTACTTCCGCGATGTGGTGTTGGCCTTATATAAAGAGCGGGAAAGAGCAGGGCTGGTAGTGAAACGGGCGGAGGTAGAACATGTGGTGGCTAACTGGCGCCGGGATTATCTTACCTATCAAGAATTACAAGGGAGGCTTGCTGAACTCGAAAGCCAGGAAAAATCCTTGGTTATCGCCTTGGAGGTCTGGAAGCACAAGGATAGACTAAAGCAGTTGAAAAACCTGAAGGCCGAAATCAAAGAGTCTACAGACTTAACTGCGCTTTTGGCTGTTCCTGAAGGCTGGTTGGAGCAGGCTGAGGCGGAAAGAGATAATTTGCAGCAGAAATATGATGCCTTTCTTAGTTGGCTGAAGCAAGCAAATAAGATTTCTAAAACCAAGAAGGCCAAACAGTCCGAGCTAGATGAGTTGAACATAAAGATAATGGTGGCCAGTGAGCAGGTATTAGAACATTGGGATCATCGTTTAACTGCCTTGGTATTAAACCTTTCGGTTAACGATATTAACGAAATTAACGAATTGGCTCAAGATTATTTTGATGCGAGTAGGGTATTTGCCGGTTTTTGGGGACGCTTGCTGCGTTTGGTGTTGCGCCGCCGGTATCGCCGGGTACTAGAATGCAGGGGCTTGCTTCAGGAAAAGCTTAACGCTTTTCCTATACGGAGCGATATTATGGAAAATCCATGGCCCCTGCTGCCCAAAAGCTTGCTGAAGCTTCAACGACTTTTAAGGTACCGTCGAGATATTGAGAGCCTTTTAGAAAATCTTTATGAGGAAGAGCAAAAGATCGTTGCGGTTACTCATGGGATTAAGGCTGTTTCCAAGCAAGATCCTTCCTGTTGGCGGGAAAGGCTGTCCAACCTTAATAAGAAAATTGCTGAATACAAAATGAACCTGGTTAGTTTGGGTAAGGGTAAGTTGGAGGACGGACTAAAGGAACTGGCCGAACAAAAGAATATTCACCGTGAAATTGAGGCCCTTGAGACGGAAATCTCCAGTCGTAACGAGGTTGATTCTTTGTTAGACCATTTGTCATCACTGGATAAGTATCCTGATGAAAAAGCTATTCGCGGCAACTTGATTGAGATACGGAAGCAGAAAAAGGATTGCTTGGAAAAACTTAAAGTAAGTAAAAATCCTTTATACTCCCTGAATGAATCTACCCGCACTTTTATATTTCATGGAGGAGACCTGGCGGAAAAGTTTGTGTTTCATTCCCTGCTGTTAATGCAGAAACTGGACAAGGGGGATGAAGAAATTGATGGCATTCGGTTGCCTTCCAGAATTGTTCGAGCTATGGAAGAGTGGTGGTATCAGCAGGGAAAAAGCATGCTGGCTGCACCTAAAGAGTCAGGGGACTGGAGCAGGAAGCCAGACGGTATGATGTTGTTCAGGCCAATTATCAGGTTGGGCGTTGTGGAACGCGTAATCAAGGTCGAGCTGCCCCAACAATCTGTAAAAACTGCAACAAAAACAGTATTTGTGATTCAAGGAGAAACTGGCACTGAAGAGAAGCTGGATGTCCCGGTAAAAAAGACCGAAGACGGATACTTCCGAACTGAGCCTGTTGCGGTAAATCTTAAGCAACCGGAACCGAGTTATAGTTTTGAGTTCAGGTGTGGGGAACTTTGCCGGACCTGGCGGGTTAATGGTTTGGGCGATGATAATTTCTGCTTGCTTTTTACTTCACAGGGAGAGTTAGTGGAGAGCGGACAGCTCCCGGAACATGACGCTTACTTGGTTATCCCATCTGGCAGTAGTATTAAGCCAGCTATGGCAGAAAAAGAACGAGAAACCTTAATTGGTGATTGGTCTGATTATGAATATTGTTATTTGGATTTGGATGAAGTTGATGTGGTGGTGGTCGAAAGGGAAGCTAATGTGGCCGTTTTTAAGCGCCAGGTGCAACTGAAACCCAGGTTGTTAGGGGGCGATGAAGTAGCTAATGTTAAGGTTGGAGATGGGCCGGTCTACCGGAGAGAGCTGCCGAGACTGGTATTTTCGGTGACCATTCCCGATGAACTGCGTCTGTACGGAGTGCGGTTGGATTACCCTGGAGGTGCTCGGTATCTACCTGTAGAGGAACTGGGGATGGCTATCAGCACGGATAATGTCGTTTATGTACCTCTGGGCGATCTTGCTGCAGATGTTTATGGATTATGTAAAGTTTCCTTGACTTACAGGCAGAACGTTGTTTGGACCGAAACGTGTGCCGTGGTTCCCGACTTAAAATTAAACTTTGATCGGGACCTTTACCGGCCCCAAAAAGGGACGGGAGAAACAGGGCAACTGGAGCTGAGCTCGCGGCATCCCTTTATCCTTACTGTCCAGCCTCCAGCAATGTTGGCCGAGAGCTCAGCTTTTGCAGCCGTAATTAAATTTGATACTCGGCAAAACCAGCTCCGCGTTGAACTGCGTTATCTTGTGCCTCAAGAACAAAACTTCAAGCTCGAAGTTTGCGTAGATATTCCTGCCATTCGGTGGCGTAAGAACGAAACTGATGCTTGGAAGGCAGAAGTAGAAGAAATATGGCATGAAGACCTGGGAGAAATTCAGGTGCGAATGCCGCCTTCTGTCTTCGGACCGGTTAAATTGGCTTTGGACCATGATAGACAGGTAATCTGCCGTAACATAAAGGAAGGGATTGTTGTATTTAACCTGCGTCAATTCAGTGATACCCTTAGGGATGGCAACCTGGGGGTTCAGACTTTGATGATTGTTTTAGAGGACAGCAGCATTCCTCCGTTTCCGTTGGTTCAGGTTCGAATTTGGTGGGAGGCTGCTGATATCTACGTGGAACAGAAGCGGGCAGACGGCAGGCGCACGGTTGTTCTGAATTGGAAGGACTTGGGTAGAGCTACCAACAGGGTTGTGCGCTTATGGCCTTTGGGCATGCCTGGGGTGGATATGATTGAACGTGCTGTTCCCGATGGGGTTTCCAGGGTAGAGATTGTTGAACCTGAAGCGCGACTGCCTGCAGGCCGGTACAGGGTACAGTTCACAATTGATGACCCTTGGGTTGAAAGTCAAATAGAGTTGCCAGGGCCAAAAAGCGAAAACTGCGTAGATGTCATAATTGGAAACAAGGAAGAAATAGTAGAAGATGTTTTAGAAAACGGGCTGGTAATAGTAGCTTTTAAATATGAGGGTAAGAGTATCCCGGTAGAAAGGGAGTATTGGATACAGGATATAACTATTCGACCTGAGTTTGAGGGGGAAGAACGGTTCCAAGGCACAGTTTATACCCTAGACCAGGAGGGCGCCCCTGTTTTTCTGGATTGTAATCCCGTAAGTTTTTACTTGGATTTTGAAGACTTTAACGGATTACCCTTTTTGGTGGATAGAGACAAGGACGGAGCTACGTACTGTAAGAAGTGCAGGGTGTTGTTTTGGGAAATCGCTCATAAAGAATGTGGGCGTGAAGTAATTTTACCGGAATTTATACATGTTAAGGTAAGGAGGAGCAAAGATGGGCCTGGACCCGTTAAAGGCGACTGATGTGGTTGTAAGCAAATACTTGGATTACATTGAGACCACTTTTGCCTTTAATGACATGGACTTGCACAAACAGTTGGTTCAGGAATTAACAAAGACGGGCAAATTTGCTAAAGGCCCCATTTTGGAAGCTACTCCGGCTTTCAAGAGTGGCAACTCATTGGACAGCTTGATAGAACAAGGCTTATTGTCCTCCGAATTCAGGAAACTGCAAACATCAGAGCTGCCATTGGATAGAACCTTGCATTTACATCAGGAAATTGCTATCCGTAAGTTGGTTGAAAACAAAAGAAACATAATTGTAGCTACAGGTACCGGCAGCGGAAAGACCGAAACATTTTTGTTGCCAATTTTCAACCATTTGTTTCGACAAAAGGAACAGAACAAACTAGGGCCAGGGGTGCGGGCGTTGTTGCTCTATCCTATGAATGCCCTGGCCAATGACCAGCTAAAACGGCTGCGGAAGTTGTTAAAGAATTACCCTGACATCACCTTCGGTAGCTATACAGGGGAGACACAATCGGAGGAGAAGAGGGCAGTTGAACAGTTCAAACGAATGAATCCGAAAAATGATTTGCTTCCAAACGAACTGTTATCCAGGGAGAGAATGAAGGAATCACCGCCTCATATTCTTCTCACCAACTATGCAATGTTGGAGTTTTTGTTGCTGCGTCCCGCTGACCATGTATTCTTTGACGGCAAATATGCCCAGGATTGGCGTTTGATCGTTATTGATGAAATTCACACATATTGTGGGGCAAAAGGGATCGAAATGGCCATGCTTTTGAGACGGCTGAAAGACAGAGTCGTTAAAAGCAAGCCTGGAGCCATGCAATGTATAGGTACCAGTGCTACGCTGGGAGGAAATGAAAAAGATTTCAAGGATGTAGCCAAGTTTGGAGAGAGGTTGTTTGGTGAAAAGTTTGAATGGATCGCCGACGATCCTTCACGTCAAGATGTGGTGGTTGGGTATAAGAAACAGTTGAATACTGCCAAAAGCAGTTGGGGTAAGCCGGACAGTGAGCTTTACATCCGATGGGCTGAGATCACTGATGAGAAAGGTCTGGATAAGCTCGACAAGTTAGTGGCAGGGGGCATGGATTTAGGCGTTCCCGCGGAAATCTTAAAGGCAGCACAGGAAAGCTGTGGTGGGGAACCGGCCAAATTTATCTATTCGGTCCTTTCTGGTGACAGCCGTGTTATTACCCTGCAGCAGATGTTGGAACAAGAGCCGTGTTTTATTCAGGACGCTGCCAATAAATTGTTTCCGGACGAAAAAGACGGACAAGAACAATTAGTGGCCCTAGTTTATCTCGCTAATAAAGCTAGACTTGAAGTCAATGACCAACCCCTACTTCCGGCCAGATACCATTTATTTATTCGGGCGCTTGAAGGTGGATATATTTCGTTGGTACCAAAAAAAGAGCTTTATTTGGAACGAAGGGAGCGGGTTGAAGGGGATAAAGGTGGGTATTATCCTGTATTTGAAGCTGCCACCTGCCGCCAGTGTGATTCACTGTATGTGGTGGGAGAATTGGAGCAAGATGGAAAGCGTGAAATTCTGAAACAGCCGGGCAACCGCTTCTATAACGACAGCAATAACCTTGAGTATTTTTTACTACTTGAAGATAGAAATCCGGTACCCGAGAACGAAGATGAAATAGTGGCTGGTGGTGGAGATGTGCCAGGGGGGGAGAAATATCATCTATGTGGAAGATGCGGGTCTATTAAATCTGCTGCTGATATTAAAGCCCTTTGTAATTGTGGGAAGGAATACAGCTTTTCTGTAATTAGAGTCCCGGGCAAAGACGGCAATGTACATAAGTGTCCAGCCTGTGGAAGCATCCATTCTCTGGGTTCCGTGGTAAGGCGGTTTGTTCTTGGTGCTGAGGCTGCTACGAGTGTTTTAGCTACCGCCCTCTACCAACAAATACCTGAGCAAGCTGAAGAATCGCAAACCGACCTGGGTGATGATGAAGATGATTGGGATAGTTCTAGCGACACTGGCCATTACAAAAGCAACCGGCGCCTGCTGATTTTTTCTGACAACCGCCAGGATGCTGCTTATTTTTCCACATACCTACAAAGGTCTTACAATCAGATTTTGCAGCGCCGCTTAATAATCATGACTCTGGAGAAATACAAAGATAAAGTGCTGTTTAACCAGTGGAGGGTCAACGACCTAGCTGAATTTGTCAAAAAGGCGTTATATGATCTTCACTTGTTCCCTGAAATGAGTTTACAGCAATTAGAGAGGGAAGCCTGGAAGTGGGTGCTTCATGAATTCATGGCCTCCGACCGTACCACAGGGTTAGAAGGACAAGGATTGCTGGGATTTAGGCCGGTACCCCCGCCGGGTTGGAGGCCGCCCAGGGCGTTGTGCAAAGAACCGTGGAAGTTTACTGAGCAAGAGGCAACTCATTTAATCATGGTATTGCTGGACACTTTACGCAAAAATGGTGCTGTGCGTTTTCCCGATTTTGTTGATCCTAAAGATCCTTTCTTTGCGCCCAAAAACAGAGAGTACTATTTTAAGGAAAATGTATCGGTTCCTGGCCGGATTTACAGTTGGAATCCTGCTATCACTAGAGGCGGTAACAACTCCCGACTGGACTATTTGCTACGTTTGGCTGCTGCTATAAGCAAGGGCATCAGCCGCGAAAAAGTGGAAGAACTATTGGCTAGAATCTGGAGTCGATTGTTAGTGGGAGATAAGGCACCGTGGAAATTTCACTTTTCTAGCCACCATGAGTCGCAAAGATTTGGGGAGGTATACTGCCTGAAACCGGAATGCTGGAGGCTGCTCCCTGCAATAATTGACGATTCTGTGACTTGGTACCGCTGCAGTAGGTGCCGGCGTTTAACGGTATACAGCGTCAAAGGTATTTGCCCAACATACCGGTGTGATGGCAAGTTAGTTGAATGTAATCCTCAAGAAGAATTGGCAAATAATCATTATCGAAAGTTATACCTGGATACTTTACCTTTGGTCATGAGAACCAGCGAGCATACCGCTCAACTTACTACTGAAATGGCTGGGGAAATCCAGAAAAAGTTTTACGATGGTGAAGTCAATGTATTGAGCTGTTCCACTACCTTTGAACTGGGTGTTGATGTGGGGGAACTGGAAACCGTCTTTATGCGTAATGTGCCGCCTACGACGGCCAACTACATCCAGCGGGCTGGGCGGGCAGGTAGGAGGACAAGTTCAACAGCTTTTGCCCTGACTTTTGCCCAGCGCCGTTCCCATGACTTTGCCCATTATACTGAACCGCTGCGGGTTGTTAGGGGAGAAATCCGGCCTCCCCACATTGAAATCAGCAACGATAAAATTATAAGGCGGCACATGTATGCAGTCGCTCTTGCGATGTTCTTCAAACTAAAGAAGAGGTATTTTGGCCGGGTCAAAACCTTCTTCCCGGATTCTGGAGAATCAGCCGTCAAAGCGTTGAAGGAGTTCTTGCAGGAAAAACCCGGGCAATTGGAAGCCAGCTTAAAGCGGATTGTTCCGAAAGAAATGTGGGAAAAGCTTGGTGTTGACGACTGGAGCTGGGTTCACGGGCTTTTGCATGAGGAGGATGGAGTACTGACCAAGGCAGAAGTTCAACTAATGACAGATCTACGGGAACTGAAAGCTGCAGAGGAAGAATACAAAGATGCAGGAAACTACGGAAAAGCCCGGGCTGTCCAAAAAACCATCAACACCCTGGAACAACGCGATGTTCTCAATTTTTTGTCTCAACGGAATGTAATTCCCAAGTATGGTTTTCCAGTGGATGTAGTGGAACTCCAGATCTACCATCATGGTGAAGAAGCCAAGGGCCTAGAGTTAAACAGGGATCTAAAGGTGGCTTTGGCAGAATACGCTCCAGTGAGCCAGGTGGTAGCAGGAGGTAAACTGTGGACAAGCAGGTACTTAAAAAAGCTTCCCGACCGCGAACCTGTAAAATATAACTATGCTATCTGTGACTACTGCGGGTACTACCAGAGTGATATAGCAGATAAACAGAATACTATGGACACATGCATTTGCGGCGAAAGAATAGGAAACCACCGCGGCACTTTTATTACCCCTGAGTTTGGTTTTATTGCCGGACAACCTGAGACACCTACCATGTCTAGACCCCAAAAAACACATACCACTCGAAAGTACTTTGCTCAGGAAGGAAAAATAGAACAGGAAGTCACTTTGACCTTTGAAGGTCTGAAGCTCAAAATACAAGCAGGCGATGGCAGGCTGGCAATAGTGAACAGCGCTGGGAAGAGAGGATTCAAGACCTGTCAATCTTGTGGCTATGCTGAGGTTAATACAGGAAAACCTTTGGCTGCCCACAAGACACCGTGGGGAAAGGAGTGCAAGGGTCAAGCTATCCGCTATTCACTGGGTTACGAGTTTATGACAGATATTCTACGGCTGTGGTTTCCAGACTATCAGGACAAGCGCAAAGGATTCTGGGAGTCACTGTTATATGGTTTATTGCAGGGGGCCTGCAGCGCCCTTGATATTGAACGCCAGGACGTTGATGGCACTTTATACCCCTATGCGGGCAATCCTTATAGCCCTGCTTTGGTATTATTTGATGATGTACCCGGCGGTGCAGGTCATGTTAAGAGGATTGCTGAAAAAGAGAACCTTATTCGTGTTCTGCACCGGACGTTGGAAATGGTCTCGAACTGCGAATGTGGTGGGGAGCAAGCTGATACCAGTTGCTATGGCTGCCTGCGTAATTACACCAATCAGTACTGCCATGATAAACTAAATAGGGGATATGTAATAGAAGTCATAGAGAATAAGTTAAATATTACTCTCTGAAGAACTTTATTTGTTCCCTATTCAGCGTATAAATCCTCAAGAGGAAGGCAAGCTTCGCCCCCCTCTCTTACCACCGCCTGCAGGGCGAGGAATTCACCGCTGTGGGCCCTTCATCCCCCATTTCGATCACGGTCACGAGTACCCGGTCCCGCAGCTCGACGGGGAGTTCGCGCGCCCGTTCGGCCAGCGGGAGGGTATAGGTGGTGTTCCGCTCCAATAGGAGGGGGCGGGGTGACGCTCATGACGCCCTTGCCCACCTGCATCTTAAGACCAGAGCAGCGCAGCTGATCACGCCGGATTAAAGGGTCCTCAGTCAAAGAAAAGGCCGCCAAACAAGGAAAAGGTTAACTATAAGAAATAGCCGAATTGAACCCCAAGGTCCTGTCAAGGGGCGTCGAAGACGGGCGCGCCAGGAAAGGGAGTTGTTTGTGTGATTTGTTCTGTGCTATAATAGGTTGCGGGAACTGTGAGGTTGACACTACGAAACCAAAAGAGACCGAAATGTTCAATTTGCGGGCCGGCGTAGCTCAGGGGTCGGAGCGGCTGATTCGTAATCAGCAGGTCGAGGGTTCGAATCCCTCCGCCGGCTCCACTGTAGATGCCCACTACGCAAGGATTGGAGCCGTGAGCGGCTCCAAATGCTTATCTTTTCCCCTTCCCAAATCCTAATCAAGCATTACCTGCATCCACGAGGAGATCGGGAAAAACCTTTCGGCCAAGTCTCGTTTGTAGGTATAATATTTTGACCTGCATCTTTCTCCTGATAAGGTTTTGTTTGCGTTAGGCGCCTGGGGTTTTCCGTGTCTAACGCCACTCTTGGAAAAAGGGCCTAATCGTGTAAGTAAGCATCTTCAGTCAATTCCGGAAAGGATTTAAGAACTGGCGAAGATCTTCTCCAAGGCCTGCTTTACCGCTTTTGCATCTGCCCAACGGTCGTGAAATACAACCCTTCCTTCAGGATCAATTATATAAACCATATTCGGCAGACCACCGTATAACTTTTGAACTGTACCTTCCATTGTGTCTATCAGTATCTTTCTGTGAATACCAAGTTCCTTTTGGGCGCGCTCCGCGTATTTTCTACGCTGATGGTCGTCGCTCGGTTGTTCAAGATCACGGAAAATTCCTTCTTTAGCGTGGGGTTCGCGCGTGTAAATCACAATAAACCTCACCGGATGTTCCGAAAAAAGGGAAGCCAAACGCTCCATGGGGGCAACCTGCCTCCTGAAAGGGGGTCAGGTATAGGCCCCGAATTCCAACACAACATATTTTCCCCTGAAATCTGTTAGGGAAGTTTCCTCGCCCTTAAGACCGAGTAGTGTAAATTCTGGAGCCTTGCTGCCGGGGGGTAGAAAGTTTTCGAAGTCATAATAGTGTGCGGTGTCCTGGCGTTTTCTGCCTACCTTCAACAAGGACCCGACTCCCAACTGCCTAACCAGGTTGAACATTGCTATGGGGCCACCTGGCGGAACCTTATTCATTTCCATCGCCGCTCCTTTCCCAATAGTATGCGCTCGACCACTTTTCCGCACATCCGAACCTTATCTAAACAGCTGCACCTGCTGCCGCGTCAACATGCGCAGGCTGTCCGTATGTATGACTCTTTTTCAATTCAAGGATTCCACAGAGGTCAAATTTGATTCCCGTACAAGTGAGTGGGTTCAAGTACTAAACCCCATTGCCATGACGGTATATCAATGATACAACGGATCCTCTTCTAATTCCAGGTTGGTGGTTGAGCAGCAGCGTTCATGGCTCCCGAAGAAGGTGAATCTAAAAAGGGGTAGTTTCTCACACTGGAGGGAGGAAGATTTCCTGTGGGAGTACGATTTCATGCTAAAGCCAGAATTCACGCTACCCTAATCGTGCTTATTGTAGCACTTGGCTGGTCCACAACCGCACTTGCCAACGCGGGTCCTGTTAAAGCCGTATACGGTCCGGCCGGAATAGTTTTAGCGTGTGACGCGACCGAAGTGGGGGTTGTCTCTGAAGCGCTGACCTTCGACTTCAGGCATCTTGCGTCCGACGGCTCTCATGATTTCGCTCCCCGGGTCACTGTAAAATACCGGCTCAAAAACCCTTCCCCGGTAGATGAAACCCTGACAATCGCGTTTTTCTACCTGGATGCTGGAGGTGTAAGCGAGGGCCGAGACTTCGCTGTGGCATGGAACGGCCGGGAGCTAAACGAGACCCTTGAAGAGTACAGCTTGGAGGGACCTGTTACCCCCTTTACCTCCAAGTTTAGGCGCTTTTACTTTCAGCACAAACTCACTGGAAACCCTGGCTTCGACAGTCCCCACGGTGACACGGAGAATGTTGAAATGGTATGGCTTAAGCCTGAGTCCGGGAATCAGTACGCATCCCACAAGGTCTTGGGCGACCAACCTAAGTTCACCCTTTTTGAGAACACCGTTCCTTCCGGCCAGCAAGGCCAGCTTGAAGTTACCTATCACCAGGATAGGTCGGGGTATGACGAACGGTATCGGTTTGTGGGTGTCCCCATATTCCACTACACTTACCTGCTGCACCCTGCCCGGAATTGGGCCTTTTTTGAGGACTTGACGATCCGGGTCATGGCCCCGCCCGGGATGGAAGTTGCCACGAAACCTAGGCTGGATTCCTCGGAACCCGGTGTACTTGAAAGGACATTTCACGGGCTGCCGGAAGGTGACCTGCACATTTCCGTCCGGCCACCCAATTCCTTGGGGCTCATGGCCCTGGTTGCAGGCGGTATTTACGCTCTAGGGTTGTGGGTGTTCGGTATTCGGTATGCATGCTTACGTGGAGTAACCGTTTCAGGTGTGCTTGTGCCCGTGTTGGGTGGCGCAGGGCTGGGCTACTTGATCACACGGTTTTTGAGTCCACCCTGGCATCTATTTCTGATCATTCTCGCCTTGATTATCGGCGCAATCGTGGTTGTGGCTGCTCATCCAGGGAATCCATTAAGATAGGGGCACAACTGGAGGGTTTTTTGATCTGGACTGTGAAAAGGGAACGAATCGATGTCATTACAATGGGACGGCTGGTTCCAGGTTGTTTCAAGACGTGTTTTTAAATATGTATTCAAAATGTTGTTCTTCCCGAGGAGGAAAGAGCCTGCGGATAGTGAAGATTTAATCCGGCCCCTTATTAAACCAACCCTGTTGGGAGCTTGGCCTCGCGGGAAGGGGAGAACCTTGGAGCCAACCGAGATCGTTCAAGGTGACCGGAGTGGTGCTACTGGTTTCAGAGTACGGTGGCTGCATAACCGGAGATATGGTGGGGGTTAACGGGGGAAGGTTAATAGTGTAGTGGCTGGTGTTTCACCGGATTGTATACTTAACCCATACGACGGAGGGATGCTGATGGCTGAAAAGGCAAAGACAGCTGCTATGGCGTTGGTTCTAGGTGAAAAGGACAATGTTGCTACAGCTATTGTTGACATCGATCCTGGTGAAGTGCCGGTGATGTTCAATAACGGGGTCAAGAAAGTCAAGGTCAACCAACCCATTCAGTACGGCCACAAGTTTGCTGTAAGAGATGTTGGCGAAGACGAGGATATTATCAAATACGGTGAGGTAATCGGCATCTCCACGAAGGCCATCAAGACCGGGGAACACGTCCATGTACACAACGTGGCCAGTAAGCGCGGACGCGGTGACCTCGAAGGGAAAGGGGCCTAGGAATGATGAAGTTTCTTGGTTACCGTCGCCCGGACGGGCAAGTTGGAACGAGAAATCTGATAGGCGTTATCCCTACCACCGTTTGTGCCAACGAGGTGGCAGAACGAATCACCAACCAGGTGAACGGTGCAACGGCCTTCCTTCACCACCAGGGATGCTGCCAGACGCCGCCTGACATCGAGCGAGTGAGCTTTATCCTTGGCCGGCTTGGAAAACATCCCAACTTGGCTGGTGTTTTGATCGTCAGCCTGGGCTGCGAGAGCGTCCTGGCAGATGAGGTTGCTGAGGACATAGCTGGTAGCGGAAAGCCTGTCAAGAAAATCGTTATCCAGGAGCTGGGTGGGGCTGCCCGGGCCACCGCGCAAGGGACCCTCCTGGTGCAGGAGATGGTAATCGAGGCGTCCAAATTGGAAAGGGAACCCTGCCCGGTAAGTGAGCTGGTTTATGGAATCAAATGTGGGGCTTCTGACACCACCTCCGGTTTAGGGGCCAACCCAGTTGCCGGGGCTGCTGCGGACATCATTATCAGAAACGGTGGCACGGTGGTGTTTGGCGAAACCACGGAATTCATTGGGGCTGAGCACCTGCTGGCCAAACGGGGAGCCACCCCCGAAATCGGCCAGCGGATTCTTGACATCGTGGAGCGCATGGAGAACCGTGCCAAGGCAGTTGGTGCCGATATGCGCGGCGGGCAACCGACGGCCGGTAATATCGCCGGAGGGTTGACTACGATTGAGGAGAAGTCTTTGGGCGCCATTGTCAAGTCGGGAACAACACCAGTCGTGGATGTTTGCGAATACGGCGAGAGACCCGCGAAAAAGGGCCTGGTTGTGATGGATTCTCCTGGCCGGGAACCAGAACTCCTCACCGGGCTGGCAGCGGCTGGCTGTCAGGTGATTGTCTTTACCACCGGGCGAGGCGCGCCCCAGGGTTTTCCCTTTGTACCGGTGATCAAGGTTACAGCCAACAGCAAGACTTACGAAAGGCTGAAAGACCACATCGACATGAGTGTGAGTGACGTGGTGGCCGGTGTTCAAACCGTAGGGGCCGCTGGTGAGGAACTGGCCAAGGAGGTGCTGGCCGTAGCTTCGGGTAAGACCACCAAGGCGGAGGCCATCGGTTATTTTGCCGCTATGGATATCTACTGTACAGGGCCGGTGATTTAGTGCCTCATGCGGAGGGAGGCTCTAAGAGATGCTTCCTGCCTCTCCGGCAGGAAGAGGGCGAGGACCCTTGGCTCTTCCGGTTCGGTGGGGATATTCAGCTCTTCTACAGGACGAGGTTAGTTGACTCGCGCCGGGAGGCAGCTGTGCAAACCGAGAGGGAAACCGAATTGCATCACGCATTTGCAATGAGGGGATATTAATGGTATAATAACTCGTCTTCTAATTCCAGGTGGGTGGTTGAGGGCCGGTCATTGGATACCTACTGACAGGGACACGTTCCTTTACGCCCAACCGATTTAGGGACCAATATTGCGCTGTTGGGCGTGAAAGGAGGGAAAGCCAGTGTATACAGACAAGACTCTCACGTGCCGTGATTGCGGAGCCGAATTTACCTTTACTGCCAGCGAACAGGAGTTTTATGACAGCAAGGGCTTCACCAATGAACCAGGCCGTTGTCCAGAATGCAGGGCGGCACGCAAGCAGCGGCAGGCTGGTTCGCGGGCATACGGTAGAGAGCCGCGTCGGATGTACCAGGTAACCTGCGAACAGTGCGGCCAGACCGCTGAGGTTCCTTTTGAACCTACTGAAGGCAGGCCAGTGTACTGTAGCGATTGCTTCCAATCAAGACGACGGTACTAAGACGGATTGGTTGGCGGATCTCGGGTGCAGGGACTCATGCTCCAGAGTCCAGTAATACCTGGGAGAACGAAGATGATAGTAACCAGTATTTTCCTAGAGGCTACCTGTGCCGCTTGTTGTACCAGTAAAAGGGCGAAAATAACTGGTGGCGTTTATCTTCAGGGTGCTTTAGAAAAAAGGATAGGCCCATGGGTCTATCCTTTTCGTTCGCCCAGCATGTCTGCTGAGCCGATGAGCTGAAAGAAGCTCTGTC
>ENA-OSAE01000454-OSAE01000454.1-marine-sediment-metagenome-genome-assembly--contig:-NODE-454-length-15379-cov-17.263900_pt1 | contig 15379 bp, 8 predicted proteins | sample MGYA00237870_ERZ529317 | MGnify/ENA primary metagenome ERZ529317 (study PRJEB26369, sample SAMN03142812) | marine sediment metagenome | biome: marine; feature: borehole; material: sediment... | reverse complement strand
CAGCCGTACGCGACGTGCCCGCCCGCCGCCGCGGCCGCCCGGGGCTGACGCCGCAGGGGATGAGGGGAGACGGGAGACCTTTGCCCAGGCACCTTCGCCGCACTAAGATAGTCGCCACGCTCGGCCCGGCGAGCGAGGACCTGGAGACCATGGCCCGGATGATAGAGGCGGGCATGGACGTGGCCCGCTTCAACCTCTCCCACGGGGCGCGGGCCGAGCACCTCGCGCGGCTCGAGACGCTGAGGAAGGCCGAGAGCCGCACGGAGGGCCGCCGGGTGGGCGTGCTTTTCGACCTGCGCGGCCCGGAGATACGGCTGGGGACCTTCGAGGACGGCCCGGTGACCCTCACCGACGGCCGACTCTTCACCTTCACCACCGAGAGGGTCCCCGGCGGCCCGGAGCGGGTCAGCGTCGACTACCCCGGCCTGCCGTCCCTGTGCCGTCCGGGCGACGTGGTCCTGCTCGACGACGGCAACCTCTCCCTCGAGGTCGTCGAGGTGAGGGAGAGGGAGGTCGTCTGCCGGGTCCTCTCCGGCGGCGTCCTCGGGGACAGGAAGAAGCTGAACCTCCCGGGCCGGAACCTTTACGTCCCGTATCTCTCCCCCAAGGACGCCGAGGACCTCGAGACGGCCGTGTCCGTCGGGGCCGACTTCGTGGCCGCCTCCTACACGCGCACGGCCGAGGACATCGTCATGGTGAGGGATTTCCTGCGGGCCCGCGGCGGCCGCCAGATGGTCGTGGCCAAGATAGAGTGCCAGGCGGCCCTGGACAACCTCGACGACATCATCGCCGCCTGCGACGCGGTCATGGTGGCGAGGGGCGACCTCGGGGTCGAGGTCCCCGAGGAGGACGTCCCCGTCATCCAGAAGGACATAATCGCCCGCGCGGTCCGTGCCGGACGGCCGGTCATAACCGCGACCCAGATGCTCGAGTCGATGGTCTCGAGACCTCGTCCGACCCGGGCCGAAGCCAGCGACGTGGCCAACGCGATCTTCGACGGGACCGACGCCGTCATGCTCTCCGCCGAGTCGGCCGTCGGCCGCTACCCGGTCGAGGCCGTGAGGACCATGGCCCGCATCGCGGAAAGGGCCGAGACGGCCGCGGCCGCCGCGGCGACCGGAGCCGGGCCCCGGGTACGCCCGCGCGGCTCCTCCCTCTGGGTCCGCGCGGCCCCTCCGGCCGCCGGGGGCCCGGTCAGCGGCGTGACCGAGGCCATCAGCCTGGCGACGGTGACCATCGCCGACGAGCTCGAGGCGGGGGCCATCGTCACGGCCACGACCTCGGGCTACACGGCCAGGATGGTGGCCAGGCACCGGCCGCGGGCCCCCATCATCGCCGTGACCTGGAGCGAGGCCGTGGCCCGCCAGCAGACGCTCACCTGGGGCGTCTTCCCGAGGCGGGTGCCCGAGGCCAAGAGCACCGACGACCTGTTCGTGAAGGCGGCCGACGCCGCCCGGGAGAGCGGGATCGTCGAGCCGGGGTCTGTCATCGTCATCACCGCCGGAGTCCCGCCGGGCATGAGCGGGACGACCAACATCGTCAAGGTCGTCACTCTGGGACGGGTCCTTGTCCGCGGCACGGGCCATCTCCCGGCCTCCGCCTGGGGGCGGGTGAGGCTGTGCCGGACGGCCCGGGAGGCCCTCGCCCGGGTCTCGGAGGGCGACATCCTGGTCGCGCCTGACCTCGACCCCGACTACCTGCCGGCCATGCGGCGGGCCGCCGGCTGGGTCGTGGAGAGGGCCCGGAGGGACTCCTTCGCCGCCGTGCAGGCGAGGGCTCTGGGCCGCGTCGCCGTCACCGGGGCGTCCAGGGCCATGCGGGTCCTCAAGGACGGGGACACCGTCACCCTGGACGGCGCGCGCGGGCTGGTCTACGAGGGGCGGGCGTCGGTGCTCTAGCCGGGGAGCCGGCCGCAGGGACGGCGGGGGAAGCGCCCGGCGAGGCAGGGAACTTCCCCGCCTGGGAGAAGTCTGTCGGTGGCGTCGCTTTCAGGAACCCTCGCCCGCGAACTCCGGAAGGAGGAACCCGCCGCTCTTGGACGCCGAGACTCTCGCCGCCCTGCGGGCGGAGATTCCCGGCCTGGACCGCTCGGTCTACCTCAACACCGGGACCTTGGGGCCGTCGCCTCGCCGCGTGACCGAGCTCTTCCTCTCCCTCTACCGCGAGTGGCAGGAGGCGGGTCCGGGGAACCCCGAGGTCTACCTCCGGGAGGCCCGGGCCGCCGCGGCGGCGAAGGAGACGCTGGCGGCCTTCCTCGGCGTGGAGGCTCGGGACCTCGCCCTGACCTCGAACAGCACCGACGGCATCAACATCGTGGCCCGGGGCATAGACTGGGACGCCGGCGACGAGGTCGTCATCTCCGACCAGGAGCATCCGGCCGGCCTTCTAATCTGGCTCCACCTGCGTCAGACTAAGGGTGTCCGGGTCAGGATAGCGCGCCTGTCCTGGGAGAGCGGGCCCAGGAACGTGGAGGAGGTGGCGGCCCGTATCACGCCCCGCACCCGGCTGGTGGCCCTCAGTCACGTGAGCTGCATGACAGGGCTCCTCCTGCCGGCCCGCGAGATAGTCGAGGCCGCCCACTCCCGGGGTGTGCCGGTCCTCTTCGACGGCGCGCAGGCCGTCGGCCAGTTCCCCCTTGACCTGCGCCAGATAGGCTGTGACTTCTACGCCATGAACGGCCACAAGTGGCTGCTCGGACCTGTCGGCACCGGCGCCCTCTACGTCTCCCCGGAAGCTCTCGTCGAGCTCGTCCCCGACCGCGTCGGGGACGGGAGCGCCGAGGCCTGGGAATACAGCGAGGAAGGCTCCCTCCGTCTCCGTCAGGACGGCCGGCGCTTCGAGTTCGGGACCCGCTGCTACCCTCTTCACGCCGCGTGGCCGGCCGCGGTGGACTTCATCTCGCGGGTGGGCCTCGAGACGGTGAGGAGGAGGAGTCTCGCCCTCGCCCGGCGCCTCCGGGAGGGGCTGGCCGGGGTCGAGGGCGTCACGGTTCTGGGACCGACGCGTCCGGCGGACGAGGACCTCATGACCGGCATCGTCTCCTGCCGCCTCGAGGGCCTGTCAGGGGAAGAGGCCTACCGGGCCCTCCTGGAGCGCTTCGGCGTGGTCACCAGGCCGGTGCCCGAGCTCCGTGCCGTACGGTTCTCCGCGGCCTTCTTCAACACCGAGGAGGAGACGGACGCCGCGGTCGAGGCCGTCGCCGCCCTCGTCCGGGAGACGAGGGACTGAAGGGACCGATATCGTCCATATCCGACCCGAGCGAGGTCGGTCACGATAGGAGGCGGAGCCCCTTGAACAAGGAGCGGACGCTTGTCCTGACCCGCGGTCAGGTCGAGGCTCTGCGCACCTACCGCCCTTCGCCCTACCTGGTGACGACCCTGTACCTGGATGTCACCGGCGCCTTCGCCACCGGTGGACGGGGCGTGTTGCGCAGGCTGGTCCGGGAGGCCAGAGCCGGGCTGGCGGAGCGGGAGCTCACCCGGAAACAGCGGCAGTCCGTGGAACAGGACCTGGCCGCCCTGGAGCGCATCGTGCGCGACGCCCGGGTCCGGGCCGGGCGCTCGGTCGCGGCCTTCCTGTGCTCGGGCGCTGACTACGAGCAGGTCGTCGACCTCCCTCATCCCGTCAAGGACCGGGTCGTCGTCGGCGAGACGCCGTTCGTCAGGCCGCTGGCGGTGATGCTCGACGAGTATCCCCGGTACTTGGTCGTGCTGGTGGACCGGGCCCAGGCGCGGCTTCTCGCCGTTCACATGGGCTGGGTCCGCGCGCTGGTGGACGTCTCCTCCGACGTCCCGCAGCGGGTCAAGGAAGCCGGGTACGCGGGGTTCGACGAGCGCCGCATCGAGCGGCACATCGACGACCACGTCCTCAGGCACTACAAGAAGGTGGCCGGCACCGTCCGGGAGCTCGTCGGGGAGAGAGAGTACGACATGCTCATCCTGGGCGGCCCGGCCGAATCCGTGGCAGGCCTGAAGGAGGTGCTGAACCCGTCCCTCCGGCGCGTCGTCGCCGGCGAGGTCGAGGTCGAGGTGGCGGCCCCGGCCGACAAGGTCCTCGAAGCCTGCCAGTCCCTCGTCGCCCGCATCAACGCGAAGCGGGACCGGGAGCTCATGAAGAAGCTCGAGGACGCCGTCGAATCCGACGGGACGGGCGTCACCGGGATGGCCGCGACCCTCGGAGCCCTGCGCCGGGGCGCCATCTCCGGGCTCCTGGTCCTCGAGGGGCACGAGGAACCCGGGTTCGAGTGCCCCGGGTGCGGCTTCCTCAGCCCGACCGACTCGAAGTGCCCGGCCTGCGGGGAGACCGCCATGCGCAAGGTCCCCAGGCTGGTGACCGAAGTGATCGACCGGGCGACGGAAGGCGGGGCCGAGGTCTGGCACATCTCCAGCGAGCCCGCGGCCTCGCGCCTCGGGGAGCTCGGGGGGATAGCGGCGCTCCTGCGCTTCAGGCTGGTCTGAGTAAAGAAAGAAAGCGGGAGGTGCCCGCGGATGACAGCGGGGGAGAGCATGGGAGACCGAGAGGGGCCGGACTGGTGGCCTCTGGCCGAACCCTTCAAGATCAAGGTCGTCGAGCGTTTGAGGAGGACCACCCGTGAGGAACGGGCGGAGCTCATCCGCCGGGCGGGCTACAACCTCTTCAACCTCAGGTCGAGCGATGTCTACATCGACCTCCTCACCGACAGCGGCACGAGCGCCATGAGCGACACCCAGTGGGCCGCTCTGATGGTCGGGGACGAGGCCTACGCCGGCAGTCGCAGTTTCTACCGCCTCAAGGAGGCCGTGGAGGAGGTGATGGGCTTCCCCTACGTCATCCCCACCCACCAGGGCCGGGCGGCGGAGAACGTCCTCTTCACCACGCTCGTCAAGGAAGGTCACATCGTCCCCAACAACATGCACTTCGACACCACCAAGGCCCATGTCGAGCACAGGGGGGCCAGAGCCCTCGACCTCGCCGGGGAGTGGGCCTACGACCCGGTCGCCGACCTTCCTTTCAAGGGCGACATCGACCTCGAGCTCCTCGACAGGGCCCTGGCCGAGCACGGGGAGGCCGTCCCGTTCGTGATGATCACGGTGACGTGCAACAGCGGGGGCGGCCAGCCGGTGTCGATGGCCAACATCCGGGGCGCGGCCGAGATATGCCGCCGGCGAGGGGTGCCGCTCTTCCTCGACGCGGCCCGCTTCGCCGAGAACGCCTACTTCATCAAGCTCCGGGAGCCGGGCTACGCCGATGTGAGCATCCGCGACATCGTCCGGGAGATGTTCTCCTATGCCGACGGGTGCACGGTGAGCGGGAAGAAGGACGCCCTGGTGAACATCGGCGGCTTCATCGCCCTCCGGGACGGGGACCTCTACCGGAGGGCGACCGTCTGGGCCGTGCTCTTCGAGGGCTTCCCGACCTACGGGGGCCTGGCCGGACGCGACATGGAGGCCATGGCCCGCGGCCTGGAGGAGGTCGTGGACGAGGACTATCTCGCCTACCGCATCGAGCAGGTGGCCTACCTCGGGCGGCGGCTCAAGGAGGCCGGGGTGCCCATCATCGAGCCTGTCGGGGGGCATGCCGTCTACCTGGATGCCCTGCGCTTTCTGCCGGACCTTCCGCGGGAGGAGTTCCCCGGACAGGCCCTGGCGGTCGAGCTCTACGTCGAGGGCGGGGTCCGGGGGGTGGAGATCGGGACGGTCCTCGCCGGGCGGGACCCGGAGACCGGGGAGAACCGCTACCCGAGACTGGAGATGGTGAGACTGGCCCTTCCCCGCCGGGTCTACACCTGCCGGCACCTCGACGTGGTCGCCGAGACCTGCCAGCGGGTCCTCGACCGGCGCGGGGAGGTCGTCGGTCTGGAGTTCGAGGAGGAGCCGCCCGTTCTGAGGCACTTCACGGCGAGGTTCCGGAGGGTTCCCCGGTCCGCCGTCGGTGAAACCTAGGCACGGTCCGCTCGGACGGAGCCTCAGTGCCCTGGGAACCCCCGAGGCCATCGCCTCTTGCTTGAGTCTGAACGGAACACGATGCTGGGAGGAACGCAGTTGGCGACACGGCGGAGGAGAACAGCCGAACCCTACAAGATCAAGATGGTCGAGCCCATCCGGATGAAGACCCGGGCCGAGAGGGAGGAGGCCATCCAGAAGGCCGGTTACAACACCTTCCTCCTGGACTCGGCGGACGTCTACATCGACCTCCTCACCGACAGCGGCACCAGCGCCATGAGCGACAACCAGTGGGCCGGGATGATGCTCGGGGACGAGGCCTACGCGGGGTCGCGGAACTGGCATCACCTCTGGGACGCCGTCAGGGAGGTCTACGGCTTCAAGTACATGGTCCCCACCCACCAGGGACGGGGGGCGGAGCACCTCATCTCCCAGATCCTCATAAAGCCGGGTGACTATGTCCCGGGGAACATGTACTTCACGACGACCCGGGAACACCAGGAGCGGGCCGGCGGGACCTTCGTGGACGTCGTCATCGACGAGGCCCACGACCCCTCGAGCCTTCACCCTTTCAAGGGCAACGTCGACCTGGACAAGCTCGAGGCCCTCATAAAGAAGGTCGGCCCCGACCGCATCCCCTACGTGAGCGTGGCCGTCACCGTGAACATGGCCGGCGGACAGCCGGTGTCGATGGCCAACCTCCGCGCGGTGAGGGAGCTGTGCGACCGCTACCGGCGGAGTGACGGCAGGCCCATCCGGGTCATGTTCGACGCGACCCGGTGCGCCGAGAACGCCTACTTCATCCAGCAGCGGGAAGAGGGCTACCGCTGCAGGTCCGTGCGCGAGATCCTGCGCGAGATGATGTCCTACGGCGACGGCTGCACCATGAGCGGCAAGAAGGACAACCTGGTCAACATCGGGGGCTTCGCCGCCACGAACGAGCCTGAGGTGTACCAGGCGCTGACCCAGCTCGTGGTCGTCTTCGAGGGCATGCCCTCCTACGGGGGCCTGGCCGGCCGGGACATGGAGGCCATGGCCCGCGGCATCTACGAGATGGTCGATGACGACTATCTGGCCTTCCGGGTGGGCCAGGTGGAGTATCTCGGCCGCCAGCTCATCGACGCCGGGGTCCCGGTGGTCAGACCCATCGGCGGCCACGCGGTCTTCCTCGACGCGCGGACCTTCCTCAGCCACATCCCGCAGTCCGAGTACCCGGCCCAGACCCTGGCGGCCGCCCTCTACGTGGATTCGGGCGTGCGCGGCATGGAGCGGGGGAACGTCTCGGCGGGGCGGGGCAAGGACGGCAAGGAGCGCTTCCCGAAGCTGGAGCTGGTGCGCCTGACCATCCCGCGGCGGGTGTACACCAACAACCACATGGACGTTGTGGCCGATTCGGTCATCGGGCTCTTCGAGGAGCGTGAGACGATAGGCGGCCTGAAGATGGTCTACGAGCCGCCGCAGTTGCGCTTCTTCACCGCCCGCTTCGAACCGCTGAAGAAGGAGGGCTTCTGGGCGTTCGTGAGGGGGTAGGGGCGCCCCCCTCCGGCGGGGGAGCAGGCCCGGCCCGGCGGGGCGCTACCGCGCGTCTCGGCCGGCAACCGCGCCGCGAGGCCCGACGGCACCTTTTCGCGGCTGGCGCGTATGGTGGCCAGGGGAATGTTATGTCAACGACTACCGGGGCTGAGCCGCCTTGATCGCCGTGGTCGGCTGTGGCCGGGTGGGTCTGCCCCTGGCTCTATGTCTGGCGGCACGAGGTCACCGTGTCCTTGGCGTCGACACCGACGCCAGGATAAGGGACGCGGTTCGTGGCGGCCGCCTGCCGTTCCCGGACAGGTTCGCCGCGCCTCTGCTCGATGAGACCCTTGGCCGGACCTTCGACATTACCGGGGACCTCGGGCGTGCGGCGGTCGAGTGCCAAACCTTCATAATCGCTTTGGGCACCCCCCTCGACTCGAGCCTTCTCCCCGAGCAGTCGGCCCTCAGGGAGGTCGTCGCCCGCATCCTCGGGGGGACCCTGGGGCAGGGTCCTACTCCCCCGTTCATCGCCGTGCGGAGCACCCTCGTTCCCGGAGGCACGAACGGCCTCATCCGAATGGCTCGGCGCCGATGGGACGCTGTTCCCGGCAAGGACTTCCTCATCGCCTACTGCCCGGAAAGGTCCCTCGAGGGAGCATCCCACGAACTTCTCGAACTCCCACAGATAGTCGGGGCGGAAGACGAACGGTCGCGGGAGGCGGCCCGCCGCGTGTTCGGACCGCTCGGGGTCGAGCTCGTCTTCACCGGGATTCTCGAGGCCGAGTTGGGCAAGCTTTTCAACAACGCCCACCGGTACGTGAACTTCGCCCTGAGCAACGAGTTCCTGATGATCGCCATGAACCTGGGGGCCTCGGGGCATGAGGCCATACGGGTCGCCAACGAGGGCTATCCCCGGGGCGGCATTCCGTCCTGCGGATACGCCGCCGGGCCGTGCCTGTCCAAGGACGGGTTCTTTCTCACTCAATCCCTGCCGACGCCCGAACTCCTGCTCACCGCCTGGAGGCTGAACGAGAGCCTCCCCCTGTACTTCGTCGAGCAGGTCGAGAAGGTTCGGCCCATCTCGAGTCCTGTCGTGCTGGGTCTGGCCTTCAAGGCCGATTCGGACGACCCCCGCAACTCGTTGGGCCTCAAGCTGATGGGACTCCTGCGGATGCGGGGTCTCGACCCGGTCGCCCACGACCCGCTCGTCGCCGTGCCCGGCTCCACATCGGACCTCCCCGGGGCCCTCCGCGGGGCGAGGGAGGTCTTCGTGGCCGTGCCTCACAAGGAGTACCGGGCCTTGACGTGGGACGAGCTCGGCCGCCTCGCGGCTCCGGGCGCCGTCATCGCTGACCCGTGGCTGGTCTGGGGGCAAGGCAGGCCGGTGTTCCAACTCGGACCTCAGGAGGAGACGAGACGCTCGTAGATGGCCAGGGTCTTCTGGGCGGCGGCGGTCCAGGTGAACCTCTCGGCCCTGCGCCGGCCCCTCTCACCGAGGTCGCGGGACAGGTCGGGGTCCTGGAGGACGCGGGCCATGGCTCCGGCGAAGGCTGTATGGTCGTTCTCCTCCACAAGCAGGGCCCCGTCCCCGGCCACTTCAGGCACGGAGGCCTTGGCCAGAGCCACCGTCGGCGTTCCGCAGGCCATGCCCTCGAGGAGCGGGTTCCCAAAGCCCTCGTAGAGGGAGGGGAACGCCGAGAGGGTTGCCCCGCGGTAGACGAGGGCGAGGTCCCGCACCGGGAGCCCGTGCAGCACGATCACCCTCTCCTGCAGGTTCAGCTTTCTTATATGGCTCACGAGTGTTGCCGGTAGGCGACCCGGCCCGACCAGGACCAGCGCGCAGTCGGTGCCGGTCATGCGGAGAAAGGTGTGGTAGGCGTTCAGAAGAAGATGGTGGTTCTTGCGGGGGTCGAAGGCCGAGACGTACACGATATAGCGGGCCGGCAGCTTGTAGCGGCGCCTGACGTCCTCGACCTCCTCGGCGGTGAAGCGGTCGTGGAAGACTTCGAGGTCCACGCCGTGGTGGACGACTTCTATCTTCTCACCGGGGACGTCCAGGTGTCGGATGAGGTCTTCTCTCGTGGCCTGGGAGATGGCGATGATGAGGTCGACGGCGCCCAGGATGGGGAAGAGGTTCCGCCGGAGGCGGCCGAGGCCGGCCTTCTTCTCCCGGGGGAAGTGCAAGGGGATGATGTCCCTCACGGTGACGACGAGGCGGAAGGGTCTCTGGGTCGCCGCGGCGACCTCGGCCGGGTCGTAAAGGGGGAAGAAGTAGTCCATGAGGTGAACCAGCGAGGCTCCGTCGCGGGCAGCGGCCGACGGAAGGGACTCACCGGGGGCCAAGCGCCGCAGGAAGACGTGTCTCCAGTGCGGTGGGCGCTGCCAGGCACTCCCGGGGACGTAACAAAAGATGTCGAAAGGGTTGCTCCGCCGGGCGAACTCCTCGATGAGCCGCCGTGTCGTCTTGCCGATGCCCCTCTGGGTCTGGGTGAGGAGCGGGTTGCCGTCGAGGGCGATTCTCAAGGGCGGGCCTCCGGGGGACGGCGTTTCACGGGACCCCCTCGGGTCAGGGGACCGGTCCCTACATATCTACGCCCGGAGGCCGGGCCCGGCTCCCCTTCATCCCGGACGGCGCCCCTGCTGCCGCCATGACTGGTCGAAGCCTGCCGTCCCGTGTAGAATGGGCCTGAAGCGACGGGAAGGGCTCTGGACATGGGTTCCATAAGAGTGGCACTGGCTCAGATCAACCCGACGGTGGGCGACCTCGAGGGCAACTGCCGCCTCATCCTCGACTACGTCGAGCGGGCTCGGGACGCAGGGGCCGACCTCGTGGCCTTTCCCGAACTGGCCCTGACCGGCTACCCGCCCGAGGACCTTCTCCTGAAGCCGAAGTTCGTCCGGGACAACCTCGAGCATCTCCGGCGCATCGCCGGGCGCGTGCGGGGTCTCGCCGCCGTCGTCGGGTTCGTGGACGCGGCCGACGACCTCTACAACGCCGCGGCCGTCCTCTACGACGGGGAGGTGGCCGGTGTCTACCGCAAGGTCCATCTCCCCAACTACGGGGTCTTCGACGAGGACCGGTACTTCCGTCCCGGCCGCGAACAGCCCCTCTTCGTCATCGCCGGAGTCACCGTCGGGGTCAGCGTCTGCGAGGACATCTGGTACCCGACCGGACCTCCCGCGGTCCAGGCCAGGGCCGGGGCGAAGGTCCTCCTGAACATCAACGCCTCGCCCTTCCATGCCGGCAAGAGACAGCAGAGAGAACGTATGCTGGCCACCCGGGCCTTCGACTACGAGGTCATCGTCTGCTACCTCAACGCCGTCGGCGGCCAGGACGAGCTCGTCTTCGACGGGGCGAGCGTGGTCGTGGACCAGGGCGGCCGGGTCCTGGCCCGCGGCAGGCAGTTCGAGGAGGACCTGGTCGTCGTGGACCTCGACGTCGATGCCGTCTTCCGCTCCAGGCTCCACGACCCGCGGGGCCGGAGGGACCCCCTCTACGCCCTCCCCGACGGGGTCTCCACCCCGGTGACCGTCGTCTCGACCCGGCCGGCCGCCCGGGACAGGCCGCCGCTGGACGTTCAGACGGCTCGGGCGGGGTCTTCCCCGTCCGGGCCTCTGCTCGAGGGGGAGGCGGAGATATACGCCGCGCTCGTGCTGGGGACCCGGGACTACGTGCGGAAGAACGGCTACGAGAAGGTGGTCATCGGGCTGTCCGGAGGCATCGACTCCAGCCTCGTGGCGGCCATCGCCGCCGACGCCCTGGGCCCGGAGAACGTCCTGGGAATCTCGATGCCCTCCCGCTACTCCTCCCGCGGGAGCGTGGAGGACGCGGAGGAGCTCTGCCGGCGCCTGGGGATTCGTCTCGTCTCCGTCCCCATCGAGCCCGCCTTCCAGGCCTACCTCGACATGCTCGCCGGGCCGTTCGCGGCCTGCGGGCCGGGAGTGGATGAGGCCGCCCGGGGCGCCGGGCCCGCGGAGCCGGAGGCGGCCGGAGCCACCCGGGGCGCCGGGCTTGCAGAACCGGGGGTGGCCGAGGAGAACATCCAGGCCCGCATCAGAGGGAACATCCTCATGGCCTTCTGCAACAAGTTCCACTTCCTGGCCCTGACCGCCGGGAACAAGAGCGAGGTGGCGACAGGTTACGCCACCCTCTACGGGGCCGACACGACCGGGGCGCTCTCCCCCATCAAGGACGTCCCCAAGACGATGGTCTACCGGCTGGCCGAGTACCGGAACCGGCGCTCTCCCGTCATCCCGGAGACGGTCCTCGCCAAGGAGCCGTCGGCCGAGCTCCGGCCCGGCCAGAAGGACACGGACACCCTGCCCCCGTACCCGCTCCTCGACCCCATCCTCCAGGCCTACGTCGAGGAGGACAGGAGCGTGGAGGAGATAGTGGCCATGGGCTTTCCCGAGGACGTCGTCCGCCGCGTGGCGGCCATGGTCGAGCGGAGCGAGTACAAGAGGCGTCAGAGCCCTCCGGGCATAAAGGTGACCCCGCGGGCTTTCGGGCGCGACCGCCGCCTGCCCATCACGAACAGGTACAGGCAGTAGAGGAAGGATTTAGAGGGACGGCCCGCCCCTGCCTACCCGTCTCCCCTCCCCCCTGACGGCCCTTTCCTGAGGTTCCCTGTTCCCGACCTGTCCCTCCAATCGTTCGGCGAGGATTCCTGGCTGTTGAAGGTTCAGACACTTCGGTATAGTATGGCTCCAAGACAGGTGCTTGCTCTTCGATACGCCTGAGGAGGTGTGAGTGAGACGGGTGGAGGAAGAAGAGCAAGCCGAGCTCTGAGAAGGGAGGGAAGTACATGCACTGCAGGAAAGTGTTGGCGCTCGCGGTCATCTTCTTCGTCACCCTCACGGCTCTCCCCGCTCCGGCCCGCGCGGTGGGCTTCGGGGACTACACCGACCTCGTCGGCCACTGGGCCAGAGACGTGATCGAGGCTCTCTACGAGGCCGGGGCCCTCGACCAGCCGCCGCCGCTCTTCCATCCCGACGCGGCCATCGAGCGCGGCCGGTTCGCCAAATACCTCGTGCTGGGCTGGAACGTGCAGCCCTACGTCGGTCTGGAGGAGTTCCTCTCCGACGTTCCGTTCGGCCACCGGTACTTCCCCTATGCCAACGCCGTCTATCTCCGTGGCATCATGGTCGGTAGCGGCGGGGTCTTCGGCGTTGACGACGAGCTCACCCGCGAGCAGGCGGCGACGGTGCTCATTCGTGCCATGGGCCTCGAGCCCCAGGCGATGGCCCGGCCCTCGCCGGAGGCGCAGGCCATCTGCATGGCGGCGTGGACCGACGCGGCCGACATCTCCCCGTGGGCCATCCCCTACATGGCCCAGGCCTACCTCAGCGGGCTCTTCATCGGTGACCCTGAGGGGACCCTCAGGCCTCTCGACAGCATGTCGAAGGCCGAGGCGGCCACGGTCGTCAGCCGGGTCAGGCTCCAGAAGCCCCTGCTCGATTTCGGGGACGCCCCGGAGTGGCCGCCGTACTTCCGCTTCCCGTCGATGTTCATCAGCGACGGGGCCCGCCACCAGGACTACAGGCAGGTCTGGCTCGGGAAGCGGGCCGACGGGGAGATAGACTCGCGGCAGATCAACTCCGACTTCTTCGACGACGGCTTCGTCCGCTTCATCTCCACGGGCACCACGCCGCCCACCTACCGGGTCGAGTTCGAGGTGAGCGTGGCTGACCGCGACCCGTCCCTCTACGGGTACGAGGAAGACCGGCTCCTCTACTTCAACCTCCTCGTCGACCTCGACCAGGACATGACCTGGGATGAGGACGAGTGGGTCGTCCAGAACATGGGCATCAACCCGAACGAGTGGCCCGCGGGGCTGACGACGTGGACTCTGGTGTCACCGCCTTTCCTCGCCCCGACAGACCCCTACGCCTGCTGGTTCCGGATGACTCTCACCAAGGGTGAGAAGGTCCCCGCGGGGTGGGTCGGCAAGGGGCAGTTCGTCTTCGGCGAGACCGAGGACTACGGCCCCGAGGAGCAGAAGCTCCTGGTCCTCTCTGAGCTCGAGGAGCTCGTCGACGAGTGGATGAAGAGCGGCGACCCGGCCAAACAGCAAGTGGCCGCAGTCCTGGCCCAGATAATCCCGCTCGTCGAGGACCTCATCGCCGAAGAGCAGGCCGACGACCCGGTCAAGGTGCTCATCAGGAAGAAGGAGAACATCCTCATCCTCCTCTACGAGGCGGCCCGTCTGGCGGTGGAGCTCGGCCTCGACCCGGCCGATGTCGCCCGCATCTTCGACGGCCTCTGGAAGAAGATGGCCTTCGTGGCCGAGGAGGAGGTAAAGCGCTTCAACTTCTTCCTGCTCCGGGAGACGCTCAGGCTGAACTTCAACATCCCCCGGGACTGCGGCGACAAGATCGCCGAGATTCTCGACAAGCTCGCGGACCTGATGTTCGAGCAGCAGGTCGGCCATCCGCTCGGAGTCCTTCAGGCGAAGAAGGACCGCATCATCGCCGCCCTGCAAGACCTCGCCCAGGCTCTCAGGGCCGCGGGTCTGTGGCTGCAGGCTCTGGACGTGGAGGACGTTCTGGCCTGGATGCTCTGGCTCAAGGCCATCCAGCAGCCTCTCCCGCCCAAGCCGCCGAAGCCCCCTCCGGGCGGAGGGCCGCCGTGGCAGCCGCCACAGCCGCCACCGGACGGAGAGCCGCCACCGGAAGAACCGCCCGGAGAGGGCGAGGAACCCGGTCGTCTGGACACGACGCCCGAGCTACCGGACCTCATCACCGGCGTCAGCTCCGTCTTCAAGGTCAGCCCGGACGGGCGGGTGAAGATGAAGATCCACCTCACGAGCCACGGCCCTGAGGGCGTCCACGACATCGAGATCTACTACGGCCACCAGGAGTGGCCGGAGGGTGTGACTCTCGAACCGGTCGGCGCGCCCGAAGGCTGGACTTCGGAGACCGGCACGGCCGGCATCGGCTGGTACAGCGAGACACCGATGGTCAAGTGCCAGCCCTACCAGTTCGAGTTCGACGCCGGTGAAGCCGACCTCGGTGAGAACATCATCTTCGTCCTCACCGACGAGGAGCACAAGCCCATCGGCTATTCCGTCAGCCAGAGGGTCCACACCGGGTTCATCATGCTCCCGCCGGAGACGGCCGCGGACTTCGTTTCGGCCCTTCTGTGGGGGGAGCCGGAACTCGTCGAGCTCGGGCAGGGGGGCTTGTTCGACATCGGCTACACCGCGACCGGGGAGCCGGTCGGCTCCCAGGGGCCCGCCCTCGTGGGGAACGTGGAGGCGGGGGGAGGCATCTACCTCCTCGAGAGCTTCGAAGAGCTCCTGCCGGGCGGGTATCTGCCCGAGGACCCTGAGCTCTACACCATGTGGGCTCCAGCCGTGCCCGGGCAGTGGTACGCAGTGCGGGACCACACCGGCGAGGGGTACGCTCTGGTCTTCCTGATGTACATGAACGAGGAGGGCTGCGAGCTGTACGTGGAGTGGAACCCGACCGGGTCCTTCGGGCTCCCCACGGCGCCGGAACCCTACAACCCCACCCGCTGACCCTGGTGCGTCCGCGGGAAGACCCCTCCTCCCCGGCCGCGAGGCTCGGGAGGAGGGGTCTCTCCTGAATACCCGTGCGGTCTCCGGTACACCCTAAGCGCAAGGCAACTCCTGCCAGAAGAGCTCCTCACACCGGAGGGACGGAGAGCCCTTGTACCTCGGCCGCCACGAACTCGGCCTCGAAGAAGCCGCCGTGGGACGCGAGTGGCTTCTCACCAACGGCCTCGGCGGCTTCGCCTCGTCCACGGTCGGCGGCCTCAACACCCGGCGGTACCACGGATGGCTGGTGGCCCAGGTGGCCCGCTTCGGCGGCCGCTTCGTCGTGCTGTCGAAGATGGAGGAAGAGGTGCGGGTGGACGGGGAGGTCCACCGGCTGACGACAAACCGCTACCAGGGGCGCGGCGGGGCGGGAGCAGAGACAGA
>ENA-OSAE01000451-OSAE01000451.1-marine-sediment-metagenome-genome-assembly--contig:-NODE-451-length-15408-cov-51.995636_pt1 | contig 15408 bp, 12 predicted proteins | sample MGYA00237870_ERZ529317 | MGnify/ENA primary metagenome ERZ529317 (study PRJEB26369, sample SAMN03142812) | marine sediment metagenome | biome: marine; feature: borehole; material: sediment... | reverse complement strand
TAAAAGCCCTTGCAGCTTCTCTTAGAGACAGTCCGAGGCTTATGTAAAGGTTTGCCGCTTGAGATATGACAAAAGGGCCAAAGCGTGAGTTAGCAAGATTAACCGAAGGTTTAGCAGGTTTAGAGCATTCCAGTTTATCGGGTTCGAAGTCATAAGCTCTGAAGCGATACCTTTCGCCCTGTTTGATCCATTTAGGGCAGTTATCATTGCGGCACTTAAAGGATGAAAGCTTTTTCTTCGACACAATTCTTTACATTGGATGTCTAATCCTGTATTTCCCGGGAAATAATTATCGTTTGGTGTTTTGTTTCCCTTAAACAGCGGGCACAAGTGTTGAAGCATGGGGAATGATGTATAACGTGTGTTCTTCACCAACCATCTCACTGGCTGTGCTGTAAGCCTGCGCCAGGTCTTTTGCTGGAATAAAACCCATTTTTTTCACCAGAGAATCTTCCAGTTCTGAAATCAACACAATCCTTTTGCCTTCAGCCAGTATTCTGGCCGTCAGGTATGCTGCTCCCCGGGCAATAGTAAAATCTTCTCTGAGAATTTCCTCTTTTTCTTTTAGAGTTTCATGCTCCGCAAGAATTTCATAAAACTGCGGGTTCCCTACACCTTCATTACATCGAGCCAGAAGTATAAATATCCCGCCTTCTTTAGCGGCTGCTGCTGAATTCTCTATAGCCTTGCTTGCTTGATACAGATTTATATCTTTTGGAAAGCCTCCACAGGATGCTATAACAACATCAGCTTTTTGGTCAAGCTTTTTGCTGTAATGGTTTTTAACAAAACGGCATCCTTCCTGGTGGGCAGTTATGTAATGCCCGGCAAAAACCCTGCCAATTTCACCATCATCATTAATAACAACGTTTATTAAAAAATCAGGGAGCACTTTCTCTGCAATCTCAATCATGTCAAGGGACATGGGATTGCGGTCCATTTTACCCAGACCTACATCTTCATGTAATCCTCCATGTTTTTCGAGCTTAAGGATCAATTTATGGTTTTGCTGAATTGTTTTTTCCCCACACACTCCCGGGCAGATGCTTTTTCGTCCTCCACCAAAGCCAGCCATAGAGTGGTAAACTATTCCTCCTGTCAATATAATTCGGTCTGCTTCGTAAACTTCTTTGTTTATATAAATGGGAGTCTTTCGACTGGTTTCTCCCAGATAAACCATTTCCGATTTTTTGCAGTCATGATCAACAATTTTTATTCTCTCGACAATATCCCTACCCAGCATTTTTATAAATTCATCTTTTGTGTGACACCGGTGAGTACCGGTAGCAGTAATTATGGTTATATCTTTATCTGGTATGCCATTCTGATTTAAATACTTTACAACAGCAGGTATCATCACATCATTTCTTACACTTCTTGTAATATCACTTATGATTAAAACAACTTTCTCTCCTGGTTTAATCAAATACTTTAACGGCTTTGAAGCTATGGGATTATCCAGGCACTTCATGATTTCCACTTCTGGCCGGGATATGGGAGGGATTTTTTTGTTTTCAAGGATTGCTAACAGCCTGTTCACCTCTATTTCCAGTTCCTGTATTTCCTTGCCCCATTTCAGCCTGATATTCCTTTTGCCCAAAATCTATTCCCCCCTACATATCAGTTTGATGTGTTTAAATTGTTATTATTATAACACATATTACACAACTTGCAGCATCATTTAATTTAAATTCAAGGCACCTCTAATGGTTAAGGCCGGCCTCTTAGGATTAATGAATAATGCTGAATTGACGGGATGGTCATTATAAAATTAAACACAAAAAAAGTGATACACCTGAAGTTGGCACATCACTTTGCTACGGATTTCAGATAATCTCCATTTACTCTGTAGATATCCGCACCTATGTTTCTAAGTTTTGCATCGATTTGCTGGTATCCTCTATCAATATGGTAAACATCAAAGATTTCTGTCTGACCTTCTGCTGTCAGAGCCGCTATGAGCAGGGCTGCTCCTGCCCGCAAATCTGTTGCCCTAACAGGTGCACCGGAAAGGCATTCTACTCCTTCAATTATGGCAGACCTGCCTTCCACCTTTATATTGGCACCCATTCGCTTCAGTTCATCCACATGTTTAAAGCGGCTCTCCCATACCGTCTCCGTAACGATACTTGTTCCATTGGCTATGGAGAGGAACGCCGTCATGGGTTGCTGTAGGTCTGTGGGGAATCCTGGATATGGCAGGGTTTTTATGTTCACGTTTTTGGGTTTCTGTACTCCTCTAACCCTTATATAGTCGCCATCCTCTTCTATTTTCATTCCGGCTTCCCTCAGTTTTGCGGAAACAGGATCCAGGTGTTTGGGAATTACGTTTTCAATTACCACATCTCCCCCTGTTGCCGCTGCTGCTATCATGTATGTACCCGCTTCTATCTGATCCGGTATAACCATGTGGGTACATCCCTTAAGCCTATCAACGCCCTGAATCTTTATTACATCGGTACCTGCACCTTTAACTCTCGCCCCCATAGCATTCAGAAAGTTTGCCACATCCACTATGTGTGGTTCTTTTGCGGCGTTTTCAATGATGGTCTGACCTTCTGCTAAAGTTGCCGCAAGCATTATGTTCATAGTTGCTCCCACACTCACAACATCCAGGTATATCTGAGCACCTTTTAGTTTGCTGGCTTTGGCTTTTATCATTCCGTGTTCTAGTTCGATTTTGGCACCAAGGGCTTCAAAACCTTTTATGTGTTGATCAATAGGGCGAGAACCGATATCACATCCTCCCGGTAAGGATACCTGAGCTTCTCCATACTTGGCCAGAAGCACCCCCAGCAAATAATATGATGCCCTTAATTTTTTGATCAATTCATAGGGTGGATTCAATGGGTCTTTTATTTTTGGGTCTATTTCCATAATCCCTTTATGATGGTTAAACTCAACCTTTGCCCCCAGGCTTCTCAATATGGCTCCATATCGATATACATCACTTATCAATGGTAGATTCTCTATTTTCACTTTGCTGTTAGCGAGGAGTGCTGCCGGTATCACGGCAACAGCAGCGTTTTTTGCACCGCTTATTCTCACTTTACCATGTAATCTGTTCTGTCCGGTAATTACTAACTTATCCAATTTCCTTCCTCCTACCCCAAGTGTAGCATACATATTTTTATTCTCTAAAATCCCTTTTTTTCCTGCAACGATCAAAGATTTATGTGGTTGACAATTTATGGTTGTTTGTCTTGTATTACTGTTCCAGCTCACCGGTGTATCCGTTTATGTAGTAGCATTCTTTTTGCCGGGTGGTGATGCGCCAAACCGGAACCGCCTGCCAGCTTTCAGCATTGTAGTAACGAGAATAATACCCTAAATCTATTCCCGTAATCGTCAGAACACCTTCCTGATGTTCCAAAACATCCACCATTTTTAAAAGGGCATGGATTGGAGAAATGAGTTTTTTTGAGGGGCCCGAGTAGCCCTTCACCTTTAACCAGCTGGAATAATAGCTCTTCACACCCGATTCAGTAACAAGCACATCGATATAACCGCTGGCCAGAAAATAATTTTTGTATTGCTGCACATACTCCACAAGAAAACTGTTGCTCTGGTCATAATAGAATATCCTGTCGAATTTGGCATCATCGGGAATCCCGCCGTGGTTTTGCATGAACTCTTCCGCTATTTCTTTTGCTTTTTGGGGAGTTAAATTCCTGTATCTTTTCTCCTCCTGTTCATTATTGAAGTAGGAAATTATACCGTTGTTCATGACAATAAGTTGTTCTTTACCGTAAAAAAAGGATACACCATCTTCAGTTTTTTCCTGTTTTAGGTTTTCGGTATTAAAGAATTTTTGGGCTGCTTTCTGGGGGTCTATAACCTGGTGGCCTACAGTCAAAAAAGGCATAGCAGGAACTTTCCCTGGTATATCGCACTCAACGCTGATCCCATAGGATTCAAGTATACTCACGGCTTGATTTATTTCTTCCTGGGGAATGATTGTGGTCTTAAAACCTCCATAGGTTTTCACCAACAGGTTAACACCCAAAACCATATTCACTATTACAAAAGCTGTAATAAGGATAGTCTTTGCTCTGCTCCAATCCATAAAATGTGCCTCCTAGCCACTTGCTGCTACAACATTACATGTTGTTGCATCTACCAGCACTTCCAATTCCCCGAATTCAAAAACCCAGATGGGTTTCAGCTTTTCATTGGATTCATTGAAATAGTAGGCAAGGTAGACGTCCTTCAAAGTAGTTTCTTCTTTTAACCCAATAAACATTTCTAAATTTCCAAGCACTGTTTCGAAGGCTTCAGCAGGAGTATAGAGCTCTTCATAATACTCTTTAAAACCTTTTACGGGCCATTTCATTATATGAAAATAGTTTTTTACTTCATTTTGCGATACCGTGACCTGGATTGGGTCTTGTTTGCCTTTGATTTTGAGGCCATTAAACTTTAAGCTGTAAACAAACTTGTAGTTGTAGCCATCGGGGGTCTCTTCTTTCTTTATATCCGTAAGGCATATTTCCTTGGCCCAACCGTTGTGCTGTTTTAAAAACTTTCCGCTCAGCTTAAATGCCCTAACAAGGTTTTGTTCAACAAACTCATCCCCCGTAATGGCTGAGCTGTATTCAACGGTTCCATCTGAATAAAGCCGCAGGCCCTTTTGGCCATCGGTATAAATCAATGCACCATCTTTTTCCTCAATCTTCCTGACAATGGACATGTTTTCGAAAAACAGGGCTGCAAATTCGCTGGGTTCAACCCTATCACCTTTCAATAAAACCTCTGGAATCCTGGGTTGTTCAGCAGGCACATAAATACCAGGCTGAATCAAAATATCAAACTGTGTTTGCGGAGCAAAAGTCACGTATATGGGAAGGTCCAGGCGCTCTACGTTCAATATAAGCTGTTCAACTTTCTTAATAACCCCATTATCCAGTCTCAAAGCGTAAATCCTGTCTTCTGCGTCTTTAAAAAGCATGCTTTTTGCTTTTGGTGAAATCAAAACCCTTATGGGTTTAATATCAACCCCTTCCCACTGGGTATTATCATTTAAAATTTGCGCCCAGAAATTCATGGAAAATCCGAAATTGAAAATTATTTCGATACTACTGCTTCTGACAGCTCTGAACCACTGATTCTCTTCCACCTCGATGAGCTCGGAGCGTTTTGCGGCCGTAATGTTTTTAAAAAGGTTCTGAACATACAGCCATGTCTGGCTGTAAAGCTCCTGGGAACTATTCAAAACAGTGTGCTTATCTGGCCTGAAATGAACAACAATTCGATCAGGGCTCAATGCTCCCACAAGCTGAATTTTTGGAGGATAATCTCCTTCTCCAGGGGGGTGAACAGCAACGTTTCCTGGAGAAGGTATTTCAAACCATAGCTTATATGTTAAAAACATGCTTAAAAATACCAGGCCTGTTAAAACCCATGTCTTTATAATCTCTCTGTCCATATCTCCGCACCTTTCATCTTACCAGAAAGTATTGTTGTAAAAGTTGGTTCTTGTCCATTCTAGTTGAATTTAATACTTTCCAAAACTAATCCGGTCAATAGTTGAATCATTATAGCTTTCTCCTGGGTTCCGTCAAAATATACATGCTTCATCTCTGCCGTTAATTGCTGCTAACAACTTTTGGAAGGGTGATTACTACTATTGTTCCCTTTCCTTCCTTACTGCTTACTGTTATATTACCGTGATGGGCTTCTACAATCTGTTTGGCTATGGACAGGCCAAGCCCTGTCCCTCCCAGTTCACGGGAACGGGCTTTATCAACCCTGTAAAACCTTTCAAATATCCTGGGCAGGTCTTCCTTGGGAATACCGATTCCATTATCCTTTACTTCAAACACCACAAGCTCCTTTGTTTCCGCAGTTTTTATATGGATACTGCCTCCCCTTCCTGTGTATTTTACTGCGTTTCCTACGATGTTCAAAACAACCTGTTCTAACCTGTCTTTGTCTCCCAGAACCCTTGCTCCATCTCTGTGCAGCTTCAGGCTGACTTTCAACTCCTTTTCACGTATCTGCATACCAAGCTTGGATACCACATCTTTTACAATGCCGTTTAGTGAGATGATTTCTTTCTTCCACTGGATTTTCTGGTAGTCCAGCCTTGATAGCTCCAATAAATCCCTGATCAGTCTGGCCATTCTGTCTGTTTCATTCTGTATAACACCGAGAAATTTTTTGGCTATCTCTGGTTCATTCAAAGCTCCTTCCTGGAGAGTTTCCACATAGCTCTTAATGGTAGTAAGGGGAGTTTTTATTTCATGGGATACATTGGCTACAAACTCTTTTCGCATGCGGTCCAGTTTCTCCTGTTCTGTTACATCCCTTAAAACAATAACCACTCCGGATGTTTCCCCACTCTGGCTCTTAAAGGAAGCAAAATGGGCCCGTAATACCACATCACCTTTTTTGACAGAATGTTCTGTGGTAGCATGCCTGTCACCTGATACCAGTTCTTTAAAGTCAATATCTCCAAAAACATCTTTAAAAACTTCTGCAAACTTCTTCCCTACAGCATGCGGGGAAACCTCAAGCATTTTAACGGCTGTGGGATTTATGTGTATGATTTCGCCATCGGTGTTGACAGCTACTATTCCATCTGCCATGTAGGATAAAATAGCTTCTATCTTGCTTTTTTCGTAGGATATTTCTCCCAGAGTTTCTTTCAACCTTAAAGACAGGTAATTAAACATCTGAGCCAGCCGACCTATTTCATCCTTTGATTTTACCTCGATTTGCTGATCGAAATTCCCCTTTGCCAGGCTGGCTGCCCTGGACGTAACTTCCTGAATGGGTTTTGTGATGGTTTGAGCCAGGGCAAAACCAAGAACGGCCGTTATTCCCAAAGCCAGCACGGTACCGCCCATGAGTATTGCTTTGACTTCCCTCAACGTCGAATAGATGTTTTCCAGAGAGGCAATGAGGTAAAGGATTCCTACCACTTTATCTCCAGATTTTATAGGATATGCTAGGTGCTTTAACCTTGCATTTCTTTCGGGATCAGTCCTCTCTCCTTCACCCTTCTTTCCCATAATGGCTTTTGCTACTTCTGAAGTTAACAGCTTCTTACCGAGCAGCGAGGTATCCTCTTCTGATGTGCTGATTACCGTTCCTTCCGGATCCAGGACATAGATATCCTTTATTTCTTTGCCAACACTGAATTCCTTTACAAGGTTATTTATCTCTTTTGTTTTCGAGCTGTCATCCAGGTATCTTTTTAGAAAACCTGATAGCAGCTGGGCTTTGCTGTCCAAATCCGCTGAAAGATTGTTAAGGTGATACTGTTCCAGAGAACGCAACAGGTATACTCCTATTACCTCCATTGCCAGCAGTATTAAAAGAAAATATATTACTACCATCTTCCACTGGATGCTTTTGAACAGCTTAAATCGAGTCATATTCATCAACCCTGGAATAATCATTTATTGAAGTAATAACCTACACCCCTTTTGGTGAGTATCAGCTTGGGATTGCTTGGATCTCTTTCTATTTTTTCCCTCAGTCTCCTGATGGTAACATCCACGGTTCGGCTGTCACCATAGTATTCGTACCCCCACACATCTTCCAGGAGTGTTTCCCGGGAAAACACCTGACCTTTTTTACAGGCAAGATACTTTAAAAGTTCAAATTCCCTGTTGGTTAAGTTGATGGTTTCATTGCCCCGTTTTACTTCGTATTTTGACAGATCTATAACCAGGTCTTCGAACTTCAAAACTTTTGGAGCACCCTCATCTGAACTGTTAAAGACTTTAGTGCGCCTGAGGTTTGCCTTTATGCGGGCAACAAGTTCCCGTGTGCTGAAAGGTTTGGTGATATAATCATCCGCTCCCAGTTCCAGCCCCAGCACTTTGTCCACTTCTTCTTCCTTAGCAGTCAACATGATAACAGGAACCGTAAGGTGTTCCCTCAATTTTTTACACACTGTAAAGCCGTCCATCTTGGGAAGCATTATATCAAGAATTATAAGATGCGGCAATTCCCGGTATGCCTTATCCAGTGCCTCTTCTCCATCATATGCCACAACAACTCCATAACCCTCTTTCTCCAGGTTGTATTTCAATATCTCTGCTATTGGCTTCTCATCTTCCACAATCAAAATCTTTTCTTTCATCCCAAACACCACCCCGGCTACAAGGTTGTAATAAATAAATTCTTTAAAGATTTATAAAATCCTTTTATTAATAAAATAGTATTTATTGGATTCCAGCATTGTCAAGAATTAAAATGCTATACAACAAATGTATATGAGTATACACCCACCAATGAGGCTCTAACAACACCAAAAACAAATCAGCGGCTGTTTTAAACAGCCGCCTTTCAAATATAACAAAATCTATATTAAAAGGGGGGATGATTTGTTTATAAGTATAATCTAATTTTGTTAACTATCTATTAACGAATTGTAACATTTTTATTAAATCACCTTGATCCCCCTCCTATTAACCGCAGCCACTGCATCCCCTGCAGCTCCTCGATACACATCCTGCCTTTTCTCCTGATTTCAGATAAGCCCTGCCCTGAAACACCTGTTTAATACTGGAACTGCCGCATTCCGGGCACCTGACGTTTTTTCTATCCTTCCAGGTGGTGACCTCAAAAAACTCCTTTCCACATGCTTCACACTTAAAATCTATAACAGCCACAGCTTGTTTCCTCCTTTCAATTCATTATTCCACCAGTTTTGCCTTTACTCCCTGGTTCAAAGGTAGTTGAACAAAGTTTTCTCTTATTACAAACCGGGAGTTAAAATTTTTTGAAAGGTTTTTTAATCTCTGTATTACTGCCTGGGCCTCTTTCCCCTCAACCGGTTCCGGTCTGCAATCTTTAATTAATACCGGAATCAAATCAATACCTGAAATTCCATAGTCTACGAACCTCATTACTGCTATTACCGATTGCCGGTTCTCCTGCCAGGGCTGGTCAAAAACGAAGTTCCCCAGGCTGTAAAAAATGGGTTTGTTGTTGTAAATCTCTATTCCCTGCAGCACATGGGGGTGATGCCCTATGATTGCATCTGCTCCCCAATCTATTATATCATGAGCTAGTTTTCGCTGTTCAACCGAGGGCCATAGGCTTCCTTCAGTTCCCCAATGAAGGGAAACAATAACAAAATCACACTGTTTTATGTGTTTTTCAACATCCTCTCTGATGAGGTCTGGATTCAAAGGAGCCACCCCAGGAGTATCCTCATCAGCTGAAAAACATCGGGGATAGCTCCTGCTCCAGAAAATATCATAGAAATCAGTGTAAGCAAGGAAGGCAATGTCATATCCTTTTACTCTCAGGACTGTGCCACGTCTGGCTTTTTCCAGGTTTTCTCCCGCACCCACGGCTTTTATGGAAGCCTTTTCAAGGTAATAAATGGTATCCATCAAAGCCGGGGTATCATAATCCAGGATGTGGTTGTTGGCGATGGATACTACATCAAAACCGGTTTGCTTTAAGGCTGTTGCCGCTTCAGGAGGTGTCCTAAACCATATCCCTTTTCCCGGTAGAGGTCTGCCCCTGTCGGATATAGAGGTTTCCAGGTTGCCAAAGGCTATATCTTTTTTGAAGAAATGCTGGGTTTTGCTGAAAGGATAAAAATAATCGCCTCCACACACTCTTTTCACTTTTCTATCGAGCATAATATCTCCTACCGCTGTCAATTCAACGGTGTAGGCCTTTACATCCGAAGGTGTGATGGCAATCATCCACAGCAAAATGATCAAAAGAACTTTTCTCAAAAGCAATTCACCTCAATCTCTCCCAGCAGTAGATCTTATTAACAATTTTACTATTTTCTCAGCAGGGTTACAACATCACCGGCTGCTAACAACACAAGTTTGCCTCCGGGAAATTTTGCCTGCAGCCCCCATTATCCCCAGCACGCTCACAGTTACGAAGATCTGCGGGTCTATCAGCTAAAAGCCCAAGTATGTTTTACTGTCTTCACATTTTAAAAACCACCATCCTCTTGATGGTGGTTTTGTCCGCAGCAAGCTGTGGATCTTATTTTGAGAAAAAGCTTAAGGGATTAACCGGTTCCCCGTTTTTCCTGATTTCAAAGTGGGTATGAGGACCGGTGCTTCTTCCCGAGCTCCCGACTCTGCCTATTACTTCTCCCTTTTCCACAGCCTGACCGAGTTTTACTTCATAGCTGCTCAGATGGGCATAGTATGTGGAGTACCCATTACCGTGTTCGATAATGATAAGTCTGCCGTATCCTCCTCTCCAGCCCCTGAAAGTTACGGTACCGCTATCTGCCGCCCTAACCGGGGTTCCATAGGGAGCGGCTATATCCACACCATAATGGAATTCCCTGCCGTAGCGCCACCACCGCCACCCGAAAGGTGAGGTAATCCTCCCCTTGAGAGGCCATATAAACCTACCCGTTCCTCTAGATGGCGCCGTTCTTGTTCCTCTTACAACAATCCTGGCCTGGGGTTCTTTTAAAACCCGCTCTTTTAGAATCTCTCTTTCTATTTCCACTCCGTTTTTTTTGGTAACTACAGCTTCCACTTCTTTGATGCCATAAACTCCCTTCTTTTTAACTCTGCTCTGCCAGCTCCACAGGTTTTTATCATATTCTACTTTTGTCTCATAGGGAATCCCCCGGGTGTATTTAAGCTTTTCTTTGGTCAAAACATTTAAATATGGTTTGGGGACTACCAGGTTGAGTTCCTGGCCTATCTGAAGCACCTCTGATTTCATCTGGGGATTGGCTTTTTTGATGTCTGAAACCGTCATCCTGTGCTCGGATGCAATAGTCCAGAGGCACTCTCCTTTCTTGACCCTGTGCACTTTTATTTCATTTGTTCCCGTCAGGAGGATCTGGACTGCATCTTGCTGTTTCTCAAGGACCCTGTCAGGGGATACAAATCCCTCATTTATATCCACATCTTCTATGAACTTTGCTTCTACTAGCTGCATGTTGTCGTCTTCAGTAATAAAGGAAGCTTTAACTTCTTCTAAAACTTCTTCCGCCATAGCTGTGTCTTTTACCCACAGCACTGCTTTTCCATCGATTTTGATGACAGCCGCCTTCACATCATAGGTTAAAACATCTTCCAGTTTTTTTTGTATTTCTTTTTCCGGGGTGATTTTAACATCAAAGCCCTTAACTTCCTTATACTCTATATTTAAATAAGGCTTAACTTCTGCTTCATACTTCTGGCTCTTTTCCTGATTGATTTTATCTACAAGCATATTGATTGTCGATTTGTTTTTTACCACACCCACATGGTATCCATTGACAATGACAGAGTACGCTCTGGTGCTTTCATATTTTGCAGCAGCAAGGGCAGTTATTGCTAAAATAAAAATTACGATGGTTATTATCAACTTCCGCTTTTTAAGCTTCTGTGTGTTCCCATTATTCTCCATCATCACTCCCCTTCCCCGTGAACTGATGGTTTAAATTTCCTCCCAAAAATACAGTATTCGTCTTCTCTTTTTAATTTTCCTGCTTGCATATATATTTTCTGTGTAAAAGGTTTAAATCCGTTAGAACAATAGCAACGCCGACAAACATTATCAGGCAGTCTGCTATAGAATTTAATGTTAGTGCAAAATTTTAGCAGGAGAAGCAGGAGAAGGGTATATGAATAAAATAAAGACCTAATAAGTTAAAAAACTTTGAATAGAAAGGATAAGGTCTCATCCTTCTGATGGTGCTGCAATTGTAGCATGTATGTCTTATTACTAAAGAAGTTGTTATACCAAAGCTTCAATAAAATTTTTCACCTACGAAAGTTGAGTTATAAATAATATTTATTCTATTATAAATTTCTTGTTTATACCGTATTTTTTTATTTTATTGTGCAGTGTCTGCCTTGGTACTTTTAATAACCTAGCCGCTTCAGCGTAATTTCCATTTGCTTTGTTTATGGCTTTTTTAATTAAGTTTTTCTCAAAATTTCCAACCGCCTCGACCAGTGGCGGGAAATTTGAGTTGGTATTAAACCGAAGAGGGTTAACCTCTTCTTGAGGCAAAAAATAGTTATAGCTTTTTTTCGGCAAATCTTTTACTTCTATAATGTCGCCTTCTATAAAATTCATAATGCTTTCTATAGTTGACTTTAATTCCCTTACATTCCCAGGCCAGCAGTAGTTCATAAATAAGTCCACCACTTCTGGAGAGACACCTCGTACATTTTTGTTCAATTGCTTATTGTACAGCTTAATAAAATATTCGATAAGCAGCGGAATATCTTCTTTTCTCTCCCTCAATGGAGGAATTGTCAAAGATATTACATTTAACCTGTAGTATAAATCTTCTCTCAGAAGTTTTCTTTTGACTGCCTTCAAAGGATGTTCGTTAGTAGAAGCTATCACCCTCACGTCGACTACAATAGTCTTTACCCCTCCTATCCTCCTTATGACGCCGTCCTGAAGAACCCTCAGAAGTTTTGCCTGGAGTTCTAAATCCATTGAATTTATTTCGTCCAGAAAGAGTGTGCCTCCATTGGCCAGTTCAAAAAGGCCGGGCCTGTCTTTAGCCCCGGTAAAGCTGCCGGCTGTAGTCCCGAAAAGAATTGCCTCCAGCAGCGTCTTTGGAAGAGCAGCGCAGTTCTGGGCAATAAATGGTTTATCCTTTCTTGAAGGACTCGCGTTGTGGATGGCCTGCACGAACAGTTCCTTGCCGGTTCCCGTTTCCCCGTAAACCAGTACCGGAGATGAACTATCAGCGATCTTTCTTGCCCTGGAAATTAATTCTTTTATGGCCGGGCTTTTTCCAATTATGTCTTCAAAAGTGTATATGGCTTTATTATTATTATGGGCTTTCTTATAGGATGCCTTTTTATACAATTCTTTCTGCAGAGAAACAATCTTTTCCGACAGTTCTTTTACGGTTGATAAATCCCTGTATAATTCAAAGGCCCCGATTATTTTCCCGTCTTTTACGAGCGGCATTGTTGAGGTTAAGATGGTAACCTGCTCTCCCCGGAAATTGATATAGGTCTGGACGTAATCTATTAAAGGTTTTCCATTCTTTAAAACGTGATAAAAGGTACTCGTCTCCGGAGTCAAATCGGGAAATACCTCCAGGATATTTTTGCCTATGGCTTCTTCTGGGTCTATTCCCGCAATTTGAGTTACGGGTTCATTGTAAAATATAACATTAGCTTTTGTGTCCACTACCAGTATGCCTTGCTTTAAATGAGTCAGCATGGATTCAAAAAGGAATTTGTAGTCTATCTGTGTCATTATAAGGTAACCTCCTCCTATAGGTGATATGACGAATGTCTCCCAGATCCCGCTATTTTCGGTTCCTTCTTGAATGTGCAGAAATGGCTGGGGTGTATCCAGCCGATTGGCCACAAGAACTTCTATTACTTGACCGCGGGTTGAGCCTCGTACCCTCATAAACATCAATGTTTGGGAAATATATTCGATAAAGGGAAGCTCGTTCCTCTTTTTTTCTGAATCTTTTTAGAATTTTTTAATACGGAAAATATACTGCCACATTTTTTCTGGTTCTTCTCCAAAACAGTTTGTAAACAACGTTCCCCCGGGCGAGCCTATTTAATTTTGAGTATAAAATATTCCACGTCATGAAACCCATAAGCTTGCCGCTTTATAACCTTAATTTTGTTGTTTATTCCTTCCAGTTTGCTTGTATGGATAGGAAAAATTAAGCCATGAGCTTGCCAGAAAAACAAAAGCCCTTCCGGCTTTTGAGCTTATTATTAATAGATTTACCGAAAGGGCAAAAGAAATATTCTTGCGGTGTTTCAAAAACCCAGGTCCCTTTTGATGAGAAAGAGCGAGCTTTTAAATTCGGTCAATTTGGCTACAAATACGTTTACCCCAAAGAAAAAAATGGATGAAATAAAAACCTTTTTTGAAACAAATCTACAAAGTGTTTTCGAGTTCTGAAATCTTATATTTTGTGTAAGTATGAATCTTACTTATTTTAAATCTTCACATAAAGCCCGATTTCCTCAAATCTTTCTTTTATATGCTTTAATTTTTCTCGTGATGGAGCTTTGCTGATAGGCATTTTATACTGTTTGCCAAGCCTGTTATATTTTTCGCTTACATCGTGGAAAGGTAATAAGTCAATTTCACTTATACCTTTACCTTTTAGTGTGGCAACAAACTCCACAAGACCATCAATATTTTTTTCTGTATCGGTAATCCCCGGAATTACAGGAAAGCGTAAAATAACATCATTACCTCTACCTACATCTACTAACATCCTCAAATTATCCTTGATTAGATTATTCGAAACTCCAGTGTATTTCTTGTGCTCTTCATCATCAGCCAGCTTTAGGTCATAGAGGAACACATCAACGTAATCCAATACTGATGAAAATACGTCTTTGGGAGCATAGCCTGATGTATCTAATACGGTATGAAGATCTCTCTTCTTGCATTCTTTCAGCGCTTCTCTTAAAAATTGATGTTGAAATAGCGGCTCTCCTCCCGAAAAAGTCACGCCTCCTCCTGAATTATCATAAAACAGAATACCTTTTTCAATCTCCTTCATAAGCTCTTCGATAGTTATTCCTCTGCCAACAAGCATTAAAGCTCCAGTCGGGCAAGCTTCGGAACAAATTCCACAATAATTACAGATTTGGCGGTTGATATGCTGAATATTATTTTCAAATGTAATTGCACCAACCGGGCAAACATGAGTACAGGTTCGGCAGTGCATACATTTATATTCAAAAAACATAAGCTCATTTGCATGAGAAATGCCCTCAGGATTGTGACACCACCAGCATCTTAGAGGACACCCTTTGAGAAATACCGTTGTCCTTATTCCGGGCCCATCGTGGATAGCATATCTTTTTATATCGAATATAAATCCATCGCTGATCATTTAGATACCTCCATCCTATTTAGCCACTCGAAAATTTTGGAAACCTTAGATCTTAGAAGCAGATGAAACGAACAGATAAAAGAGTAATCTCATAATGCGAAAGTGAACTACCCCTTCCTTTGCTTGGCTCAGGAAGGGGCTTCCTGCTTCATCGTAACCCTACTGGGCTAACTCCACAGGCGTAACTTTCCGCAGTCCCTGCGGTAGGGAAGTTTTAGGCCACTTCCGAAGCCAACGCACGTGCCAGAATATTCCTAGCGGCGTTCACATCCCTGTCAAGCACCAGGCCGGAATACGGGCCTCGGTGGATGTGCACCGACAGGTTTTTTGATACTTTGGTGCCGCAACTGGAACATTGCTGCGATGCTTCCCTGGGATTTACCTTCACTACCCTGCCACCAGCCTCTTCCGCTTTGTAGCAGAGCATTGCGAGAAATTCCGACCAGGAGGCGTCAGAAATGCTTTTGGCAAGATGATGGTTTCTGACCATACCCCTGACGTTCAGGTCTTCCACGGCCATCAGGCTGTAGGTGTTTGCTATTTTTCTGCTCTGTTTGTGAATAAAGTCCCGACGCTGGTTTCTGATTCTGGCATGAAGTTTGGCAAGTTTCAGTTTT
>ENA-OSAE01000450-OSAE01000450.1-marine-sediment-metagenome-genome-assembly--contig:-NODE-450-length-15425-cov-43.607482_pt1 | contig 15425 bp, 14 predicted proteins | sample MGYA00237870_ERZ529317 | MGnify/ENA primary metagenome ERZ529317 (study PRJEB26369, sample SAMN03142812) | marine sediment metagenome | biome: marine; feature: borehole; material: sediment... | reverse complement strand
TAACAGTTAAAATATGGAATAAGGGTGCTCGTAGGAAACTTTTTATTTTTTTCATGCTTCAGCTCTGCTGATTTAAAAACTGAATTTTGTGGTATAGAATTCAAGATCCTGTTATTGTATCTTCTTGTGATTTTGGAGATCACGAAAGATTAGCAAAAAGAGTGATCGAACAGGGGATAGGGGGGCTTGTAGGAAAAACTGTTCACAAAATAGATGGTCCCCACAGGTGGCCAACACCATATTTTTACTCTCTTAGAAAATTTGGACCTGAATTAAGAGATAGTTGGATTTGCAGTCAGATGTTTCACAATATGCCCTATGAAGAATGGTTAGAAAAAGAAGGGCCTAAAATAGTAGGGGCATGCAAGGATAATGGGGTGGTATTTATAGCTAGTGTATCAGGAATTGATACTGATGAAACTACATGGGTACCTTTATGTAAAGATATGGAAGATTTAGGTGCTGATATGATTGAACTGGATACTGGTGGTCCTCATGCAACTTTTGGTGCGGAAGTTAAACATAAAAATGTAGGAGCCCCCCCTTGCTATTGACCCCGAAAAAGCATATAAAGTTACCAAAGCTTGTGTAGATGCAGTAAATATTCCAATAATGTTTAAAATGACACCTCAGTGTGTAAATATGGCCCAGCTTGCTTTGGAAGTTGAACGAGCTGGAGCGGCGGCAATTTCTGCCAATAATGCTTTTTGTGGTGCCTGGATTGATCATGAGACAGCAACCTTTTATGGTGGGCCATATGCCTGTGGCGGTTTAATAGGCAGGTCATGGCAGCTATTTTCTCTAGCGAAGGTTTTAGAAATTACTGCTACTGTGTATACCTGTTTGTGGAATAGGTGGAGTTTTTACTTGGGATGATGTGGTTAGATATATAATGACAGGTTGTCCTATTGTAGGGCTATGTTCATCGATATATTCACGAGGTGTAGGTGTGTTAAAACAGACCATAGAAGGCCTTGAATCCTTTATGGAAAGGAAAAGTTATAAATCTATTAAAGATTTTTTGGGTATATGTGTACCTGAGTTTGGCTATATTAAAGATTGGCCTCGAGAAAAACAAATGTTAGAAAAAAGCCCCATACTCCCGAAGTTTGATGAATCTTTGTGTAACAGATGTGGAATTTGCGAAAGACTTTGCGCATATGATGCAATAATTTTGGATGAAAATAAAGAGCCTGTTGTTAATGAAGACTATTGCATGGGATGTGGATGGTGTGTAAGCCATTGTCCCAAAGATGCAATAAAAATGGTAAAAGCCGATACAGGTGAACTGATATGGGATGGGAAAGGTCTGCCTAAAAAATGGGCAAACACATAAAGGAGGGGGCTTTTTTGGTTACGGTAACTTATCATTCTTCAATGAAAAGAGACTCTTCCAACCATTTGGGAATTAGAACAATAAAAATCAAATATAGTGGGGGCATGTTAGTCAAAGATGTTATAAATATACTAAAACTTGAAGAGGTAGGGTTAATAACAGTGAACAATCGAATGGTAAAAGAGGAATTTAAATTATCTGATGGTGATAAAATTGAGTTTCATCCACCTTTTGGTGGAAGTTAATAGTAATTATTTTTACAAAAAAATGGGGATTCTTGTATCCCCATTTTTAAATACTCACAGTTGAGTTATTTACTTTAATTGCATCAACAATTGACCATTTTTAACTTGCTGGCCTTCTTTTACATGGATTTTATCAATGATCCCTGATGTGGGAGCAATAACATTGGTTTCCATCTTCATTGCTTCAATGACTGCCAGAATGTCATTTTCTTTAACCTTCTGATTCTCCTTAACCATTATTTTTAGAACCGTTCCCGGGATACTGGCTCCTACTTGTTTTTTGTCTTCCATATTGGCCATCTTGATTTCGGCAGATTTTCTGCCGAATTTTTTATCTTTTATTATGATTTCCCTTCGCATTCCATTTAGCTCAAATACTACTGCCCGTGTTCCATCATTATCAAGTTCTCCTACGGAAATCAGTTTAATGATAAGGGTTTTCCCTTCCTCTATATCCATTTCAAAGGTTTCGCCTTCTTTAAGTCCGTAAAAGAACACATGGCTTTCCATGTTTGATACATCACCATATTCTTTTTTAAATTTAAGGTATTCCTCGAACACCTTTGGATATAGACAATAACTCAGAATATCAGTAACATCAGGATTTATATGGTGCTTTTCGGTAAGTTCTTTTTTGACAGCTTCAAAATCTATAGGTTGTAAAAGTTCTCCCGGTCGACCGGTTAAAGGTTTTTCGTTTTTCAATACTACTTTTTGTAAATCCTTTGGAAATCCACCTAAAGGCTGGCCCATCAGGCCTTTAAAGTATGCAACGACAGAATCGGGAAATGACAAGTTCTCACCCTTTTCAATGATGTTGTCTTTGGTAAGATCGTTTTTGACCATAAAAATTGCCAGATCCCCTACAACTTTAGAGGTGGGGGTAACCTTGATGATGTCTCCAAGCATATCATTAACTTCTTTGTATTTTTGCTTTACTTCTTCTAGTCTGTGCCCTAAGCCGAGACTTTCTACCTGAGGTTTTAGGTTGGAATACTGTCCGCCCGGAATTTCGTATTTATAAATCTCGGCCGTACCGGATTTTAATCCTGATTCAAACTGCTCGTATACCGGTCTAACATCGGACCAGTAATCAGATATTTTCTGAATATCGTCCAGCTCAAGACCAGTTTCCCTTTCGGTGTTTTCAAGGGCGGCAACCACTGAGTTGAGAGGGGGTTGACTTGTAAGACCCGACATGGAGTTAAAGGCTGTATCCACTATATCCACTCCTGCTTCAGCAGCGAAAAGAATGGTAGCTACTCCATTTCCGCTTGTATCATGAGTGTGAAGGTGTATAGGTATGGATATTTCTTCTTTCAATGTTTTGATCAGTTTGAATGCTGCATAAGGTTTCAGCAACCCTGCCATGTCTTTGATGCCCAGAATGTGGACCCCGGTTTTTTCGATATCTTTAGCAAGGTTTATATAGTATTCAAGAGTGTATTTGTCTCTTCTTTCATCCAAGATATCCCCGGTGTAGCATATGCATGCTTCAGCTACCTTACCCGTTTTTAAAACCTCTTCTATGGCAACTTCCATTCCAGGAAGCCAGTTCAGTGCATCAAATATTCGAAATACATCTATTCCCCTTTTTGCCGATTCCTGTATAAAGGTTCTTATCAGGTTATCAGGATAATTCTTGTAACCTACTGCATTAGATCCCCTTAATAACATTTGAAATAATATGTTTGGAATCTTCTCCCGAAGCTTTGAAAGCCTGTCCCAGGGAGATTCTTTCAAAAACCTGTAAGCAACATCAAAAGTTGCTCCACCCCACATTTCAAGGGAGAATAAATCTTTTGCTAATAGACTGGTGGCTTGAGCAATTCTCAGCATGTCAAGGGTCCTTACCCGTGTCGCGAGAAGGGATTGATGGGCATCTCTAAAAGTTGTGTCAGTTAAGAGCAGTTTTTTTTGATTCAGGATCCATCTAGATAGCCCTTCGGGTCCCATTTCATCTAAAAGCTGTTTCGTTCCCCTTAAGTCATGGATGCTTTCGGTTTTCGGGATTTTGGGAACATTAAAATCCTTTTTATCTCCGATATTGCCGTTTACTATTTTCTCTCCTATAAATTTGAGGATCTTTGTTGCCCTGTCTTTTGCCGGTTTTATACTGAAAAGTTCGGGCGTTTCATCAATAAAACCGGTATGGCATTTTCCGGAAATAAAGTCAGGATGATGCAGCACATTGAGGAGAAATCCCACATTGGTCTTGACTCCCCTCACTCTGAGTTCTGAAATTGATCGTGCTGCTTTCATGGCAGCTCCTTTAAATGTTCTGTCCCAGGAAGTGACTTTAACGAGGAGACTGTCATAATAAGGGTTGATAATCGCACCAGTGAAGGCATTACCGGCATCCAGCCGTATGCCGAAACCTGAACCCGAACGATAAACATTGATTTTTCCAGTATCAGGAGCGAAGTTGTTCTTGGGGTCTTCAGTAGTTATACGACACTGAATGGAGTAACCCCTGGGTTGAATATCCTTTTGAGATTTGATACCTATTGCATCAGAATCCAGAGAATACCCCTCTGCAATTTTTATCTGGCTCTGAACAATATCGATTCCTGTTACCATTTCAGTAACGGTATGTTCTACCTGGATTCTTGGATTCATTTCTATAAAATAATGATTTTCCCCGTCAAATAGGAACTCTACCGTTCCTGCGTTTTGGTAACCCACTGCTCTTGCAAGTTTAAGCGCATCTTCACAGATACTTTCTCTCTGAGCCTGATTCAGACACAGAGCAGGACTGAACTCAATCAGCTTTTGATGCCTGCGTTGAATGGAGCAATCCCGCTCATATAGATGAACAACATTTCCGTAATTGTCGGCCAGTATTTGAACCTCAATGTGTTTTGGTTTATCCAGATATTTTTCAATAAAGAGTTCTCCAGAGCCGAAAGCTTTTTTTGCCTCATTGTATGCAACACGAAATTCCTTCGAAAGTTCAGCTTCGTTTTTGACGATTCTCATTCCCCTGCCACCACCGCCATAAGCAGCTTTAAGGATGACAGGGTAACCGCATTCTCTGGCGAATCTTAAAGCTTCCTTTTCAGATGTGATTGGTTTTTCGATGCCGGGAATCACAGGAATACCTGCCTTTTGGGCTTCTATTTTAGATTGAATTTTGTCCCCCATTTTTTCGAGAATCTCTGGTTTGGGGCCGATAAAAGTTATTCCAGCCTGCTCACAGGCTCTGGCGAATTCGGCGTTTTCCGATAGAAAACCATAACCCGGATGTATTGCGTCAACCCCCTTTTTTACAGCTAAAGAAATGATTTCATTGATGTTGAGGTATGCATCTATCGGACCGCTGTGTTCTCCTATTAAGTACGATTCATCTGCCTTTGTCCTGAATAAAGCATAACGGTCCCATTTGGAATAAACTGCAACTGTCTTTATCCCCAATTCTGTACATGCCCTGAATACTCTTATTGCAATTTCTCCTCGGTTTGCCACCAGCACTTTTTTGAAGTTTTTTATTTCCATGAGCCCTTACCTCCAGGATCATTGATAAAATTGTTATATTATTATACAACATACATAACTATTACACAACAGAAAGATAAAGATTTTTTGAAGAATAGTGGCAAATAAACGGTATGAGAAATTTGTGCTAAGGGATATATTACCTAATGGAAAATTCTATACACAGCAGGTTTAAAAGATTAAGGAGGATCATAGAGATTGTTGAAGAATTTTAACAATTAATACATTTAAGTGGAGGGACATGCCTTTGAAGCCTATTAGAGTTCTGCTTATAGGAGCGGGAAAAGGTGGAAGCTCCATACTGGATTTTTTTTTAAAACTCAATAGCGTAAAAGTGGTAGGAGTTGCTGACATAAACTTAGGGGCACCTGGTATTATAGCAGCCCGGCACAACAACATCCCTGTCTTTGAAGATTTTAAAGAGATGATTTCAAACATTGAAGCTGATGTTATCATAGAGGCCACAGGAGAGGCATCAGTTAAGGAAAGCCTGCGGAAAGTAAACCTGGCTGAAGTCTCCATTATGGAGGCCAAAGCAGCCAATCTGATGATGAATATTGTTGAAGAAAGCATGAAGTTTTATAAAGTAAAAGAAACGAAAGAGTTGTTACAGACTATACTTAACTCTGCTCAGGAAGGAATTCAGGTAGCTGATAAACACGGTAAAATACTGTATGTGAATAAGGCTTTTACCAGAATAACCAAAATCCCGGCTGAAGAAAGAATAGGGAAAAACGTTTTTCAGGTCTCCCCGGATGGAGCCCTGAGTGAAGTGTTGAGAACTCAAAAACCCGTTTTTGGGAAACCAAATGTGGTAAAAGGCTCTGATGTAGAAGTTGTATCAAATGCCTCACCGATAATGGTTAATGGAAAGATGACAGGTGCTGTGGTTGTTTTTAGAGATATTACTGATATGAAAAGGATTATCAAGAAGCTGAATGAAAGGGAAGAGATTATAAAAACGTTAAAGGGAGAGATTGTAAATCTTACATCTTCCAGGTATTCCTTTGATGATTTGATAGGGGAGAGCTCTATCTTTAAAAAAAGTGTTGCTGTAGCCAAAAGAGTTTCACAAACGGATTCTACTGTATTGATTACTGGAGAAAGCGGTACGGGAAAGGAACTGTTCGCCCATGCTATTCACGGCGACAGTCCCAGAAAATACAGGCCCTTTATAAAAGTCAATTGTGCAGCCATACCTGCCAGTTTATTGGAAAGCGAGTTGTTTGGATATGAAAAAGGAGCTTTTACTGGTGCCGAAAAAAGAAAGATGGGGAAATTCGAGCTCGCCAGTGGCGGCAGCATTTTTTTGGATGAGATCGGCGATATGGACCTGAATCTTCAGGCCAAAATTTTGAGAGTCCTTCAGGAAAAGGAAATAGAACGAATAGGAGGAAATGAGTCCATAAAGGTAGATGTAAGGGTAATAGCAGCCACCAATCGGGACCTTTTTAAAATGACCGAGGAAGGCAGGTTTAGAAAAGATTTGTATTATAGACTTAATGTGATAAGGATTAATATTCCATCTCTCAGAGAACGCAGGGAAGATATCCCTGTTCTCATTGAAAAATTGATGGAAAAGCTCAATCAAAAACTGGGTAAAAAAGTAGGCAAGATAAGCCGTGAGGCAGTAGAGTTAATGATGGAATACAGCTGGCCTGGAAATGTCAGGGAACTTGAGAATGTGCTTGAAAGAGCTATTACACTGGCTGATGGGAATATTATAAGTGCCGACTTAATCAGAAACTATGTGGAGTTTTATAAGTATCAGGATGAAGAAATACTCTCCCTGAATGAAATGGAAAAACGTATAATTAAGAAGGCATTGAACAGATATGGCACTTCTCTTGCAGCTAAAAAGAAAATTGCCGGGAAGCTCAACATTTCCCTGGCAACCCTCTACAATAAGATAAAAAAATACGGTATAGAATTATAAAATTTAGAATAAATTCTAAAATATAGAATGATGTTTTGATAGCTGAATCTCAGCTACTAGTGCAGTCCCAATTCTAAAAATTAGAAAACAAAAAACATCAACACGTTTTTATTGTCTTTAAAACCCTTAACTTTGGAGGTTTTTTTGTTTCTCGATAAAAAGGGATAGTTGGCATAGAATGTGCGTATGTATTTAAGAATAAATTATAGTCTTAAAACTCTATACAGATGTATTATTCTTTAATAGGAGGAAAGGGAAACATGCGAGTTAAGCACCATCCCATATTAGGAGAAGACAGGAGAAAGGAAGATGCTACCATTATTGTAGATGGAAGAAAAATAAAAGCGATAGCAGGGGAACCCATCGCTGCAGCTCTTATGGCTGCGGGGATTAGAGTCTTTCGAAAGACACCTAAAAAAAATCAACCCCGAGGGGTGTTTTGTGCAATAGGAAGGTGTACCGACTGTGTAATGACCGTTAATGGAATTCCCAATGTCAGGACGTGTGTTACGCCGGTGGAAGATGGAATGGTAATTGAAACACAGAATGGTCTTGGTAAATGGAGGGAAATTAGATGAAAAAAACACAGGTAGCTATAATTGGAGCAGGCCCTGCCGGGCTTGCTGCTGCGATTGAAATAGCCCGAGCCGGGGGAGAGGTGACTCTTCTGGATGAAAACCACAAACCGGGAGGTCAGCTGTTTAAACAGATACACAAGTTTTTTGGTTCGGGAGAACACAGGGCAGGAATCAGAGGTTTTAAGATTGGAGAGCAGCTCCTTGAGGATACCGAGAAACTTGGTGTGAATGTTTTGTTGGATTCACCGGTTTACAGCATTTTTGAGGATTTCGTTATAGGGTATACCCATGATGGAAGAGAAAAGGCGATCCAGGCGGAGAGGATTATTCTGGCCACAGGAGCTTCGGAAAATGCTCTGGCCTTTCCGGGATGCACTCTTCCGGGAGTAATGGGAGCGGGAGCAGCCCAGACCATGATAAATGTCCATCGCGTGCTGCCCGGTAAAAAAATCATTATGGTAGGTTCCGGAAATGTAGGATTGATTGTATCCTATCAGCTGCTTCAGGCAGGAGCTGATGTTGTTGCTCTAATAGAAGCTGCACCGGAAATAGGAGGTTATGGAGTTCATGCCAGTAAAATACGGCGAGCTGGAGTTGCCATATACACATCCCACACTATACAGGAAGTGATAGGGGAAGACAGTGTTGAAGGAGCTGTCATTGTGGGACTGGATGAAGAATGGAGACCCATCAAAGGGACGGAAAAATTCATAGAAGTTGATACAGTGTGTATTGCAGTGGGCCTCAGCCCTCTGGCTGAACTTGCATGGCTGGCAGGGTGTGAGTTTGCTTTTGTCCCTTCTCTGGGTGGCCATATCCCCAAACATGATAGGAACATGGAAACAACCATAAAAGGTCTATACGTAGCCGGGGATTTAACAGGGATTGAGGAGGCAAGCTCTGCCATGGAAGAAGGGAGGCTGGCCGGTATAGCGTGTGCGGAAAGCCTGGGTTTGTATTCTGAAGAAAAAGCCAGACATCTCAAAGAAAAAGTGTGGGCCAGGCTTGATGCATTAAGGACCGGGCCCTTTGGAGAAAAGAGAAGAGACGCAAAGAGAAAACTGATGGATCTGATGGAAGGCGGTGCTGATATTGGCTAAAGGAATCAAAAAAACCGGTATCCCTTCATGGAAAGAGCTTAAAGCATCTCCTGGTTTACCGGATGCGGACCGGCTGGAAGAGGGACCGGTAGCTTTTATTGAATGTGTCCAGGAGATACCGTGTAATCCTTGTGAGGATGTGTGCCCTTTCGGCGCCATTGAAGTAGGCAGCCCCATTACAAACCTTCCAAAGCTGTATGGAAAAAAATGCACAGGATGCGGGCTCTGCGTTGCGGCGTGTCCGGGCCTGGTGATTTTTAAGGTTCACAAAAATTATACTGATAGCACTTCTCTTGTTGAATTTCCTTTTGAATATCATCCCTTGCCCAAAACGGGGAAGACAGTCAGGTGTGTAAATAGAGAAGGAAAGTTTGTTGTTGAGGGGAAGGTAGTTAAAGTTAGAAATCCAAAACAGTTCGATGCTACTCCTCTTATCACCGTTGAAGTCCCCAAAAAGTATTTTTTAGAAGTCCGCAGTATTGAAAGGAAGAGGTGGGGTTAATGGCAGAGAAAAAACCTGTTTATATATGTCGCTGTCAGGAAGTCACCCGGGAAGAGATAAGGAAAGCCATAGCGGATGGTGCGAGGACCATCAAGGGTGTAAAGAACAGAACCCATGCAACGATGGGATTGTGTCAGGGGAGAACCTGCCGCAGGCTTATTGAAAAGATGCTGGCTGAAGCAACTGACATCAAGGAATTAAAACCGGGAACAAGGCCCCCTGTAAGAACCATAAAAATCGAAGAGGTTGTAAAGGGGGATGATGCATGAAAAAAACAAGTGAGATTGTAATAATCGGAGGAGGAGTCATAGGAACTTCTACAGCTTATTATCTAACCAAACGGGGCAAAGAGGTTGTGCTTTTTGAAAAAAATGACCTTGCTTCAGGGGCTTCAGGAGCATGTGACCAGGATATCATTTTACAATCAAAAAACCCCGGGATTCACCTCCAATTAGCCATGAAAAGTGCTGAGATTTATAAAACCCTTGAAGCAGAACTGGAACACCCTATAGAATATGAAAACACGGGTGGGATGATTCTGATTGAAACAGAAGAAGAATTGGAGATTATGAGGGATTTTGTCAAAAGGCAGCAGCAAGTAGGTCTTGAAGTGGAAATTTTAGATTTAAAACAGGCCCGGGAACTTCAACCGGGGCTTTCCCGCCATCTTGTGGGTTCCACTTACAGCCCGCAGGATGCCCATGTGAATTCTATGGAATTGACCCTGGGTTTTGCAAAGGCTGCTCGGAAGCAGGGAGCTCGGATCATGCTTCATACCGAAGTGGTTGGAATAAAACAAAGAAATGGAAGAGTGCAGGGGGTTGTGACCAGCAGGGGGGATGTAGACTGTGAAATTGTGATCAATTGTGCAGGAGCCTGGGCTCCTAAAATTGCAGAAATGATAGGGTTAACAATCCCAATAAAACCAAGGCGAGGTCAGATCATTGTGACTGAAGAGGTTGCTCCGTATGTGATGGGGGATGTGCTTTCTGCCAGGTATATTGTGGCAAAGTACAATCCGGAGATTTTGGAGAATTCCAGTGATCCCGGTATAAAATTGGGTGTGGGCCTTTCTCTCAGTCAGACTCAAAAAGGCAATATTTTGATAGGAGCAACCCGGGAGTTTGTGGGTTACAACACTGATGTTACCAGAACGGGGTTGAAGGAGATCCTGAAGAACGCTACAAGGCTTGTCCCAGGATTGAAGGGTATGAACATAATACGCATGTTTGCAGGTTTAAGACCTTATACACCCGATGGGCTGCCCATTATTGGGCCTGTAGAGGGTATTGAAGGCTTCTTTGTTGCTGCAGGACATGAAGGAGATGGAATAGCACTATCACCTGTAACAGGAAAGATTGTATCAGATCTGATTGTTGATGGAAAAACTTTCATAGATGTGAGCCGGTTGGCTTTAGAACGTTTCGCAAAAAACAACAAAAAGGCATAAATTGAATTAACGGTTTAAATTTTTGTAAAACCCAGAAAAGGGAGGAGGTGTTAAGAGTTGTAACCGAGGGTCTTATTAGAAATTAAGGTGCGCAGGTATAAGGGGTTAATAATGATGTAGGAGGTGTAAAAAATGCTGCTAATCCTTATACCCGTAACTCTTCTCTTTATAATCATTCTGGTTCCATCCATACCACGAATAGGAGGGGAGCCCAGAGCCGGTCTGTTGATCGCTGGAATTACTGCTGCATTCCTTGGGGGATTGGGTTTTGGAGGACTCATACAGGCCAGTATTTTTGGAATCGATAAAATAGCATGGGTTATAATGTTATCTCTTTTTGGGAGCATATATGCAGAATCTCAGGTGGAGCTGGGAACAATGGATACCGTTTTAAACACATTTAGAGCTCTGTTTGGCAAATCACCAAGAGGCCTTGTTGCAGCGGTTATACTGACCCTAACTCTTGCAGGTTCACTGCTGGGTGATGCAATTGCAGCTGCTACTGTTATTGGAGTGTTGGTTGTCATGGGGCTTTATGAAATTGGATTGAAAGGAGAACAAATAGGCAACATAATTTTGATGGGAGCCATCCTTGGGTCAGTAATGCCTCCTATAACACAGGCTTTTTTCCTTTCAGCTTCACTGGTGGGTTTGGAGTCTCCGGATCCTTTAATTAAAGTAGGGTATTTTACCGTCGGAGTTGGAGTTGTTGTAGCAATACTGGCTGCATGGCGTTACATAAAAATAAAACAGCTTCCTGAGGAATTAATTCCCAAAAAGAGTGCTGTTCAAATCATCGCTGAAAAATGGTATACTCTTGTTCCTCTCGCTATTTTGGTAACCATAGTGGTTCTTGCATCTGGTTTTAAATACAATATTTTTAAAGAATGGAGCTTTTTTGTTAGCATCAATAATGTTCTTGGCAAAATCCCTATAATTAAGGGAATGACCTTTAGAGTTGTTGAAGCACTTATTGTGGTGCTTCTAATAAGTTTTGTTTTTCCTCAGGTTAATCGAAAAGCCGGTAAAGTCATCACTGAAGGGCTTAGAAAAGTAAGCAAAACGGTGCAGATTCAGTTGTGTGCGGGAGTTATGATTGGTGCATTTTATAAAGCAGGCCTTATTGATATGGTAAAAACCTTTGCAGAAAACCTGGGAGCAACAACAATGAAACTGGGTGGAGGTTTTGCTACTATTCTCGTAGGTATGCTTACAGGTTCACAGACAACAGCCCAGACAACTATTATAACATTTATCGGTCCTGCCCTTAAAACCCTGGAAGTTGATCCCGTCAAGGCAGCATTGGGGGCCGGTCACCTGGCAATGGCGGGTCAATCCATGCCACCAGTAGGATTAACGGCTTTTGTGGTGGTGGGAATAGTTGGAGGAATCATTAATGAAAAAGTTGATCCTGTAAAGGTTATGCTTCTTACATTACCAGTAACAATATATTTTGCAATATCCGGATTTATTGCATGGTTTATTTAAACATTTGTTTTGATTTTTTAGCCGGGGAATTTTCTCCCCGGTTATTGTGTTTAAACTTGTAGGAAAGGATGAAGACCATGATAGTAAAGGGTGGATACACAAATTACGGGGAAGCTATCGGGATATTGATGCTTGACACCCGCTTTCCAAGGCCAGTTGGAGACATCGGGAATGCCCTCAGCTTTCCCTTTCCTGTAAGGTATAAAAAAATAAAATGCGCCTCTCCTCAGAAGATCGTTAGGGAAGCTGATGTATCCTTGTTAGACCCCTTTATTAAGGGTGCACAGCAGCTTGAAAAGGAAGGAGTAAAAGCCATCACCACAAGTTGTGGATTCCTTGCCATGTTTCAGAAAGAAATGGCTGCGTCAGTAAACATCCCCGTGTTTACTTCCAGCTTGATTCAGGTCCCTTTTTTATACAACCTTATGGGCAAAAAAGGAAGAGTTGGAATTCTTACTGCAAGCAGCACTTCTTTGACAGAGAAACATTTTAGGGGCGTTGGTATGGAGGATATTCCTGTAGCCATTGCAGGTATGGATGATATGGAAGAGTTTACAGGGGTTTTTTTAGGGAACAAAACCGATTTGAATGTAAAAAAGTGTGAAAAAGAACTGGTAACAAAAGCCTTACAATTGATCAATGAAAATCCCGATGTCAACATGATTGTTTTGGAATGCACCAACATGTCCCCTTATAGAAAGAGAATTCAAAAAGCAACTCAAAAACCCGTGTTTGATATCATTACTTTAGTAAAGTATGTGTATTCAGGGGTTGAATTTCTATCGCAATATTTATAGTAATTAAAGGAAAAAACATTTTTACGAAGAATATCAATAATATAGAATTTTACAAACAATCAGCAAAACCTTAGGGAGGCGTATAGAAACTTGTTTAGAGAGGGGCCGAAAATTTACGAGGAACAATTAAAAAAGGCCTGGTGGCAGTTTATAAAAACCGGTTATATTAATAGGAATCTTATACGCATGGAAATCGCTGAGTCGTGGCTTAGATGCCGCTCTATGGGAGTAAACCCCTTCGGAGGTAAAGGGAAAGATGTACTCACCAAAAAGGAACTGGCCGAAAGGCTTGCTTTTAACGAAAGGCTTGTAAAAATGGCAAGACCCCTGATGAAAAACCTGTATGCCCTGGTGGAAGGATCGGGTTTTGTTGTCATTCTGGTGGATAAGGATGGTTATCTCCTGGAAGTAATAGGAGATCCTGATGTGATGAGAAATGCCAGTGAACTCAATTTTATTAGGGGAGTTAATTGGAGTGAAAAGGAAGTTGGAACAAATGCTATAGGAACAGCCCTGGAAATCGACAAACCCATTCAGGTAGTGGGAGCTGAACATTATTGTCAGCTGCATCACCCGTGGACATGTTCAGCAGCTCCTATTCGTGACCCCAAAGGTAGACTTATTGGTGTTTTGAATATGTCGGGTGAAAGTTTTAGGGTTCATCCCCACACCCTTGGAATGGTTGTTGCAGCAGTGCATTCCATAGAGAATCAACTCAGGGTAGAACAGGCGGCTGAAAACCTTATTGAACTAAATGAGTACCTTAAAGCTACTATGGAATCAATGTCAGATGGGATGCTGGCTATTTCAAAAGAAGGTGTTATTACCCATATCAATTCTACCCTGAGCCGGTTGTTGGGAACTACTCCCCAACACATAGTGGGAATGCATTACAGCAGGGTGGTAAAATGGGATTTTAAATTTGAAGAGATCCTGAATTCGGGCCAGGGATATGTAGACAGGGAAATGATCCTAGGTGATGGGGAGGGGAAAGTTCGCTTTGCTGTAACCTCAAAACCCATAAGGGATAGTTACGGCAACATTAAGGGGGTTGTGACTACTTTAAGGGATATACACCGTGTTCACAAGCTGGTCAACAGGATGGTGGCGGCTCAGGCTATATATACCTTTGAGGATATTATTGGAGAATCTCGGACTATAAAGGAAGTCGTGGAGTTAGGTAAAATATATGCCAGGAGTAATTCCAATCTCCTTATCAGAGGTGAGAGCGGCACGGGTAAAGAACTTTTTGCACAGGCTATACATAATGCCAGTATGCGTACAGGAGGGCCTTTTATTGCCGTCAATTGTGCGGCCATACCCAGGGATTTGATTGAAAGCGAGCTTTTTGGGTATGAAGAAGGAGCCTTCACCGGAGCCAAAAAACAGGGACATCCCGGCAAGTTTGAACTGGCAAACGGCGGAACCATACTGCTGGATGAGATAGGAGATATGCCTCTGGAGCTTCAAGGAAAACTCCTGAGAGTATTACAGGAAAGGGAGGTTACCAGGGTAGGAGGGATAAGACCTATACCTGTAGATGTCAGGGTTATTTCTGCAACCAACAAGGATATCGGACTGGAAATAAAAAACAAAAACTTCCGGGAAGATTTGTATTACAGGTTAAATGTATTATCCCTGCATATACCCCCCTTAAGACAGAGAAAAGAGGATATTCCAATCTTGATAAAGTTTTTTTTAAAGAAAATAGCGAAGAAATATCCCGAGATGGATTACACTGATATAAGTGAAGAGGCAATGGAAAAGCTTATGAATCATGATTGGCCTGGAAATGTTAGAGAACTGGAAAATGTTATAGAACGAGCGGTTCATCTATCAAGGGGAAAGACAATCATGATAGACCATTTGCCTGATAATATTGTTGGAAATGATAATTTTAATGCTCCGAAAGAGGAAAGACAGGATGTTATGCCATTAAAGGAAATTGAAAGAAAAACCATCAAAAAAGCCCTTTGCAGCAGTGGGAAGAATATCACAAAAGCGGCCAAAATGTTAAAAATAGGTAGAAGTACACTGTATAGAAAAATGAAAAAATACAAAATAAACCTTTGAATTTATAAAAATGGTGGGAATGATTTTCCCGCCATTTTTGTTTAACTCAGCTGCGGGTTTATCTGTTGATATCTTTGTTTTGAACCCTGTATGCCCTTGAAAAAAATTGAGTTTTTGCTTGTTTCAAGGTGAAACAAACGTATCGAAATGAAACAATACCCTGTATGGCTTGTATTAGCAGATGTATACAAAACAGTGTATCATTATGATATAAAAATGTTTTTTTAAAACCAGGTTTTTCTCAAAAAAGAGTTTAAAAATAAGGTGATTGTGGATGGAACAGAAATTGCATTATTTAAGTTTTGAGTAATCAAATCTTAAAAAAGTGGTTCTTCTCCATTTCAGTTGAGTTAAATGTCATGTAAACCCTATCCGGTCAATAGTTAAATCATTATAGCTTTCTCCTGGGTTCTGTCAAGGGTAAA